>Ga0315280_10000338_pt1 | contig 86678 bp, 103 predicted proteins | sample YL17G06_40_MG_FD_203697 | JGI IMG/M metagenome (GOLD analysis project Ga0315280, IMG submission 203697) | Sediment microbial communities from Yellowstone Lake, YNP, Wyoming, USA - YL17G06_40 | ecosystem: Environmental > Aquatic > Freshwater > Lake > Sediment | place: USA: Wyoming | collected...
TCGCCGTCAGCTACGGATGCGTCCGCTACGGTCTCGAACTCCTCCTCGAAGCAGGAGAACAGGCAGAGGTGGACAACGCAAACTCAGTGAAGGCTGAGCACGTTCACAGGGCCCACGCCAACATACCTAAGGGAGTCAACGGCGCCTACTACCCAGGTGAGCTCTCCCTCCAGTTGCTCCTCCTCAAGGGCATCGTCAACACATTAGGGGTTAAGGCCGATCCCTACACACCGAAGGCCTTCGTATCCAACTTCACAAGGTTCCATTCCCTATCTCTGTGGTGAAAATATCCCGCCAGCCACTTCCTTTTCAGATGTCCATTTTGACATCCAGTTGACCAACGGGATCAGAGCCCCGGCCAAGGCTTGTCCCTTCTCCGTCATAGAGTACTCAACTCTGGGCGGGATCTCATTGTAGGCGGTTCTCCTCAGTATCCCCTTCTGTTCGAGTTCCCTCAGCCTAGAAGCCAATGTCTTTGTGCTTATGTGCTTGAAGAGGTTGCTCAGCTCGGTGAACCTGACGCGTTTCTGGGAGCAACAGAATACGCAGAGGATCTCCATCGTCCCCCTACTGCCCAAGAGCCTGATCATGTCCTTCCCGATCGTGGCGCTTTTGACCGCGTTGGGTTCAATACTTTCCATGGCTACACTTGCTGTAATACTTTCCACTTTACACTTTAAATACTTTTCCTAGTAAAGTATTAGCGTGTCCGAGGAGGCGCAAAGGTGGAAACGAGAAAGAAGACATGTTGCGCTCAACCTATCGCCCAGAGTGGGCAGGAAGGGAAACCCACTCAGAGCCAAGATGTCAAGAGAGAAATGAGGAAAGCCTATGGCACCAGGGCCAAAGATTCGACTGAAGGCGCTCGCTGTGGGAAGAGCCCAGTCGCACAGCAAGCAGGCTACACTGAAGAGCAACTCCAATCGCTACCTGAGAATGCGTTGACCGCGTCTGCTGGATGTGGGAATCCGACAGCCCTAGCCGCATTGAGGCAAGGTGAGGTCGTGCTAGACTTGGGTTCCGGAGGAGGCATCGACGTCTTTCTGGCGGCCAAGAAGGTCGGTTCGACGAGAAAGGCGATCGGCGTTGACATGACTCCTGAGATGATCGACTTGGCGAGAGAGAATGCGCGAAGATCCGGCGTGAAGAATGTTGAGTTCAGGCTCGGCGAGATCGAGCATCTTCCATTAGCAGATGAAAGTGTCGACGTGATTATCAGTAACTGTGTCATCAACCTATCTCCGGAAAAAGAGAAGGTGTTCAAGGAAGCTCACAGAGTGCTGAAGAAAGGCGGAAGGATGCTAGTATCGGACATGATGGTATCAGGTCTGCCAGAGGAGATCAGGCTAGACGTTTCAGTATGGGCCTCATGCATAGGTGGAGCCGTAGAACTCGAAGAGTACGTGAGACTGATAGAAGAAGCGGGCTTCACTCAAGTTGAGGTAATCCACAAAGAGGAGTACTCAGAGGAAATGATCAAGAATTCCATTGCCGCCATAGAGCGTGATCTTGACGACAGCGAGAAGAAGAAACTGGGAAACCTAGTCAGGAAACTCGAAGGAGATTTCAGCGTATCGCACGCAGATATACGTGCCGTAAAGAACTAAGGCGTTTACTGGCGTCGGAGAGAGCAGGACATACCGGTGATGAGGGAGTATGGGAGACAGTTTTGAGAACTACCTCAGACAATTTCAAAGAGTTGGGTGCTCCTAGCACAGAGATTCTCGCAAAGACAGTGGAACACTTTACGACTAAGGAGGCTGGATTCTTGCTTGGAGCACCAAGCCTGTCGACCGACGCGAAGGTGTTAGACGTCGGCTCAGGCTCAGGATTCTTCACAGTGAGAGTCGCCAAGAGGATTCATGCCAAGCGTCCATAGGCTGGTTTCTATGCCATGGACATTACTCCCGCTATGCTGATTTCACTAGCTAAGAAACAAACTAGAACAATACCCTTCATAGGTATAGCCGAGAACATCCTTGGCAGCAGGCGTGTAAGATCCTGAGGATCCCCCACGAGTTCGACGCCGTCTTCTCTACGTTAATGCTTCACCACAGCACACAACCTGGGAAAGTCTTTGAGAACCTTGCAGCTGTTTTACGAAATGGGGGGAAAGCCTTGGTCATTGACCTCTGTGAGCATGGCTTTGAAGAGTTCAGGACGGAGATGGGCGACGTGCATCTGGGCTTCAAGCCGGAGATCGTCTACAGAATGGCTCGGAGACATTTCTCAACGGTTAGAGTCGAGAAGATGCCGGGGATCATCTGCAGATCCTCAGGTAGGTCCGCCGAAATCTTCGTTGCCACCATGCACAAGAACGATCAGCAATCCTAGCGTGCGCTATGCGGCCTCGGCTTTGGGGCTTGGGTCGACAAAAGCGTGACCACATCCCCGTCGCATAGCTTGATCTCGAAGCCATCCAAAGCTGCGATGTTACTGCCATTGACGAGAATCATGAACTCGCCACCGTCAATTCTGTAGGTGCCTATGTGACTCGGCCGTCCTCCTGTTTTGTCCGAGAGCAAGCATGATAGGGTTCTCAGGTTGGCACCTTCCTCAAGTTTAATCTCGCTACCAAGAAGAGGTACTAGGTCTCCGAAGGACTGGATCTTGATGTCCATCGCAGATAGGAACGAATGGCCAAAAACATAAAGACTACGAAATGAGGAGCGGGAGCGCTGAACCCTTGGGACGCCACAGACTACTTCCAGCGCCAGATCTTCCTGCCGTAGAAGACCTCGGGCACCACGAGTAGGCCGAGGCTAGCAATTGAGCCTGTCCAGAGCCAATCATAGAGGGTTAGAGGCACCAAACGGAAGGCCGCTTGAAAGACCGGGACATAACACAGCGATGCCGCCGCCACCAACGCTATCACGTCCGTGAGCAGCAGATACTTGTTCTTCAAGGGATTCATCCTCCATACGCTACGTTTATCCGAGCGACAGTTCCAGACGACGAGGAGTTCGAAGAGGGTTGCTTGAATAAAGACGGCAGTCCTAGCCTCCGTTAACACGTCCTCCGGAATAGGCAGGCCAACACTGACGTATGACCAGGTCTCGGCGAGGAAGACGATCAGTGATCCGAGGAACTGCAGAGTGAAGGAGGCCACGACGAAGGAGAGCATCCCGTGGAGTATCCCCTCCTTCGGGTTCCGTGGAGGCCTGTTCATCACGTCTTCCTCGGGCGGGTCCATGCTCAGGGCGATTGCTGGTCCGCCGTCGGTTGCTAGGTTGATCCACAGGATCATTGCTGGCAGAAGAGGTAGAGGCCAACCAAGAATCGCGAAGACGGCGAGAAGGAGTACCTCATCAAAGTTGCAGGCCATCAGGAAGCGCGTATACTTTCGAATATTGTCGAAGATTACTCGACCGTGCTCGACTGCCCTGACTATGGTCGCGAAGTTGTCGTCGGCCAGCACCATGTGAGACGCTTCCTTGGTGACGTCTGTCCCGGATATGCCCATCGCTATTCCGATGTCAGCGTTCTTGATGGCGGGGGCGTCGTTTACCCCGTCCCCGGTCATGGCGACGACCTCTCCCTTCGCCTTCAGCGCCTTAACTATCCTCTGCTTATGTTCTGGTGAGACCCGTGCGTAGACCGAGACGTTCTCAACCATCTCGTTGTAGTGGGCGTCGTCCATCCCATCTAGTTCAGCTCCGGTGAAGACGATGTCGCCGGGCTTGAGCATCCCTATCTCTTTGGCGACCGCCATAGCGGTGAGCTTGTGGTCACCGGTGATCATCACCGTCTTTATCCCCGCTTTCTCGCATCTTCGATTAGCGTCTATGGCCTCATCCCGAGGCGGGTCGATCATTCCCTGGAAGCCGACGAAGACTAGGTCCCTCTCTATCTCATCGTCCTTGAGCCGTTCATAGTCGGGGGGCAGCTTCTTGTAGGCCATGGCTAGGACTCGAAGCGCACCGCTTGCCATCGTCTCATTGGCCACTAGGAGTTCCTTCCTCTTGGAATCGGTTAGGGCCTCCTCCTCTTCCCCTGAGAGGATTTGGGAGCTCTGCTTCACGATTACCTCCGGGGCGCCCTTCACGTAGGCCACGTACTCTCCGTTGCCGACTCGGTGCGCCGTCGTCATCATCTTCCGCTCTGAACTGAAGGGAATCTCCCTAACCCGCGGATACTGGCGCTCAAGAGCCTCCTTATCGAGGCCAGCCTTACCCGCGGCGACAATCAAGGCACCCTCCGTCGGGTCGCCGAGGACCGACCAAGATTTCTCAGCGTTGCATTCGAGCCTCGCGTTGTTGCAGAGGAGGCCGATCCTCAGGAGTAGCTCCAGATCCTCCTCATCTTCAGGGCCCTTAGGAGAACTGTTCCACTTGAACTCGCCCTTGGGCTCATATCCGGAACCTGAGACATCCACGCAATGATTGCTCACATAGACTTGACGAACCGTCATCTCTCCCTTGGTCAGGGTCCCCGTCTTGTCAGAGCAGATGACCGTTACCGAGCCGAGGGTTTCAGCAGAAGACAGCTTCCTCATAATAGCGTTCCTCTTGACCAAGTCCCTTGCGCCTAGGGCGAGGGTTACGGCGGTGATGGCGGGTATGCCCTCTGGAACTGCGGAGATTGCTAGTGAGACTGCGGCCATGAAGGCGTCTGTCATCGCCAACAAGACGCTTTCACCCGTCTCAAGTCTGAGGAACTCCAAGACGAATATCAGGGCGCAGACAGCTAGGACTACTTTGGCGATGGTCTTGGAGAAACGGTCCATCTTCTGCTGCAGAGGAGTCTCCTCCTCCTTGACTTCTTGAAGGAGATTCGCAATCTTCCCGAATTCTGTCTTGGAGCCGGTGGCTATCACAACTGCCTTACCGCGGCCGTAAGCAACGTGGGTCCCGGAGAAGATCGTGTTCCGTCTATCTGAGACTTGGGTTAAAGCCTTGAGGGGACGGATATTCTTCTCCACCGGCATTGATTCTCCAGTCAGGGCGGCCTCAATCGTCCTCAGTTCTATGGTTTCGATCAATCGCGCATCAGAGGCTATTCGATCGCCTTCTTCCAGGACCAAGATATCGCCCGGCACAACTTCGGTTGAAGCGATCGTTTTCACCTGTCCGCCCCTAATCACGCGTGCAGTGGACGCCGTCATCCTCTTCATGGCCTCGAGGGCTTTCTCTCCGCGATAGTCTTGGACGAATCCCACGACGGCTACGAGGACAATTATCGCGCCGATGGTTATGGCATCCACTCCCTCACCTAGCAGGGCAGATATCAGGGACGCTCCTAGTAGCAGGAGAACGAAAAAGTCCTTGAATTGATCAAGAAAAATATGGATGGTAGTCGCCCTCCGCCTTTCCGCGAGGGTATTGTACCCGTACTCGGCTAGACGGTCGCCTGCTTCCTCCTCTGTGAGACCGTCCCTACCGGTCTCCAGCGCATCTAGGACGGATTCAACGCCAATTGCGTGATAGGGTTCAGCTTCGGGAACCAATTCCATAGTACTGGACTGAGTTCTCTGGCCCACAGTCTTCGCCTTCTCTCATCTATCTCAGGTTAACCTGAAGTACTTGTTGTAGCAACAGAGCGCCGCCCCACAAAAGGAACACATGCAGTCTCTCCACTCTGTTCCTAGCGAGAATCTCCGACTCTCGCGCATCTGTGGCTTATGTGGGCTCACTGGGAGCTTTTTCCTTCTTTCGGGGGAGGTTCCCCCTAGTGTGCCAGAGGAATTTGGTCAGCGAGATCATCAGGGGGACCTCCATTAGGGGGCCGATGACTGTGGCGAGTGCCGCGCCTGAGCCTAGGCCGAAGAGTGTTGTGGCGACGGCGATCGCAACCTCGAAATGACTGCTTGACCCAATGAGGACGCTTGGTGCCATAGATCGGTAATCAAGGTTTGTGAACCATGAGGCGCCATACGTGACCGCTATCATCGAGACGTAGTGGACTAGCAGTGGGACCGCAATGAGAGCAACAGTTAACGGTTCAGTGAGGATCAGATCTCCCTCAAGAGAGAACATGACTATCAGGGTAGTCAGAAGAGCGACGATCGATATCTTGCCAAGCATCGGCTGGAACCGTCCTTCGAACCAAGCCTCGCCTTTACTTGGCAATAGCGTCCTGCGTGTGATGGCTGCAAGGCTTACAGGGACGGCTATGAAGAGGACGACACTCAACAAGATCAGGTCCCAGGGAACAGGGATGCTGCTGACACCCAAGTAGAAGGCCGCTTCAGTGCCGTAGAGCGCGATCATCAATAGTGCATTTATAGCTGTGTTGACGAGGCCTTGGCCGAGGTCGCCTCTGGCCATCTTTATCCACCAGAGGACCATGGCGGTGCATGGCGAGATTCCTAAGAGGATGGCTCCCGCGATGAACTGTGGGTTCCCTCTGAGGAAGAAGTTCGCGTAGAGGGTCATCAAGGGTGGGGCGATAACCCAGTTGGCGATGATGGTGATGAGCATAGGCTTCGGGAACCTAGTCGCCTTCTTAACGTCGCTGAAGCTGATCCCGACGACGGTGGGGTACATCATTAGGAAGAGTAGGATGCCGATGGGAATCGATATTTCACCGAACTTTAGGGAGTCGAGGTACTGGCCGAACTGCGGCAGGAACCTGCCTAAGAGTAGGCCGACCACTATGCATATGGCGATCCACAACGTGAGGTACTTCTCGAAGAGGCCGAGCGAGACTTCCTCGGTTTGAGATGATGTCATCAATATCTCCTGGCCGTATGGGCTTCGCACTATAAGATGCATAAAAATATTTAAATGTATTGCTTTAATCGGGTCAGACCTAGCAGGAATAGCAGCTACAGTGTCCTTGAGGTATTGATTGGCTCGTCGTGTCCAGTCTATGTGTCTTTAACAGAGTTGGTCGAGTATTTCTTTCAGAATGCACCGTAGCGGATTTTTTACATAACGCTTATATAGATGACAGTGTTATGTGGATGACAGTGTTACATATGTGTCATGATGGTTCCGAGTGCGGTTGCGGGCAAGACCGTTGCTGGCATAACTACCCTGAGCGGGGATGGATCCAGTTCCTGATGCTGAGGATTCTCTACGAGAAACCCAGCTACGGCTATCAACTGATGGAGACGCTTGAGGAGAAAAGCTGCGGATGCCACAGGCTGGAGACGGGCTCCATCTATACAATACTAAGGCGGATGGAGCACAGAGGATTATTGGAGTCTGAGTGGGAGCGCGCTGAAACTAGTGGCCCAGAACGCAGGGTCTACAGGGTCACCAAGATGGGGACGGAGGCGCTTAGGAGCGGACTGGAGTCGATAGCCAAGAGGAAGGCCATGATGGATGACCTAACAGAATTCTACAGGAAGAACTTCATGAAAACAGTAGGAGGAGGTGAAAAAACAGATGTGTAGAGATAGAGAAGACTGTGGCTGCGGATACCGTGGAGAAAGATACGAGGGCCACCACCCAGGATATGGCCATCACGGGCCTCGTATGGGTTTTGGCTTCCCTCTGATGAGCATTGAAGAAGAGGTCAAGACTCTGGAGGAGATGAAGGAGGCCCTCGAGAAACGCTTGGAAATCTTGAACAAGCGGCTAGAAGTTCTGAAGCGATAGAAGGAGAACGCCAAACTTCCCTTTTTGGAGGGATTCAAGTAAACTTTGGATGTGATAGTAGGGATGCAAGAAGAGTACGCCATTGAAGTCTCGAACCTAACAAAGAGATATGGAAACCTAGTCGCAGTTGACCACATAAACTTCCAGGTAAAGAAAGGTGAGGTCTTCGGTCTTCTAGGCCCAAACGGCGCGGGTAAGACGACCACGATAAAGATGTTGACGACGCTGCTGAGGCCGACGGAAGGCTCAGCGACGGTCTGGGGATACGATGTCCAGAAGGAGCCAGGCAAGGTAAGGAAGAGCATCGGCATCGTCTTCCAAGACCCCTCCCTCGACATGGATCTCACTGGACGGGAGAACATGGAGTTCCACGCCCGACTCTACGACGTACCTGACGGCGAGATGAAGCATAGAATCGACGGAGTCCTGCAACTCGTTGAGTTGTCAGAGTGGGGCGACAAACTCGTCCAAACATACTCTGGCGGTATGAGGAGGAGGCTGGAGATCGCCAGAAGCCTGCTCCACCACCCCGAAGTCCTCTTCTTGGATGAGCCTACACTGGGCCTAGACCCGCAGTCAAGGAGGCATGTATGGGGCTATATCTCTGAGATCAACAAGAAGGAAGGCGTCACCATAATCCTGACGACGCATTATATGGAGGAGGCCGATCAGCTCTGCGAAAGGATCGCTATAATCGATAAGGGGAAGATCGTAGCCCTCGACGCCCCGTCCATTCTGAAGAACGTTGTCGGTGGTGATGTGCTTTCTCTGGAGGTGGGACCCGGCGCGAAGAAATTGCTACAGATTGTCGAAGGACAAGGCATTGTCGAAAGGGCTGAGACATCCAATGGGCAACTCGTCTTGACTGCAAACCACGGGGAGGCCCTCATTCCCTCCCTCCTGAAACTCGCCGAAGAAGTCGGTGTGGAAGTGTCCTCGGTGAGCCTCAGAAAGCCAAGTCTAGACGACGTATTCATGCACTTCACCGGAGAGCGGATCAGAGTTCAAGGCCCTGAACCTTCAATGATGCAGAGAAGAATGGGAATGATGAGGAGGCGGTGACTTCTATGGGTGAGTTGAAGGCGGTATACACCATATGGTTGAGAGAGTCATTGAAGTGGAGAAGAGATCGAGCCGGATTCATGTCGTCCATAATGCAACCCATATTCTGGTTGGCCATCTTCGGCTTCGGAATGGGGCGGTCAGTGGGGCTTGAGTCTCCGGGCCTTTCATATCTTGCCTTCCTTGCCCCAGGAGTGATCGCTCAGAACATTATGTTCACAGCCTTCTTCGGAGGCGTCTCCGTCCTATATGACAAGGAATTCGGCTTCCTCAAGGAGATACTGGTCGCACCTGTCTCAAGATTAGCGATAGTGGCCGGTAAGGTTCTGGGCGGAGCCACCTCAGCCTTCGTACAAGGCATAATCGTTCTAGCGTTCTCACTCCTGCTAGGAGTAAGGTTCACCAGCCTATCAGGCATGGTCGCCTCTCTGGGAATTATGGCATTGATATCCTTCGCCTTCATGGCGCTGGGATTGGCGTTGGCTTCTGGATTGGAGAGGGCGGCCAGCTTTCAGAGTATCGGACGATTCACCACGATGCCCATGTGGTTCCTCAGCGGCGCCCTGTGGCCCCTTGATAAGTCACCGGAATGGCTGAAGGTCATCACTCTATTGAACCCTCTGACCTATGGCGTGGACGCTTTGAGAACCCTTCTCATAAATGTCAATGTATTGGATCTGACGCTAGGAATCACAATGCTGATCGCTTTTACCGTGGCTATGCTAGCTCTGGGAACATACCTCTTCAACAAGAGTGAGGCATAGGAAGGGAGGATAAAAATTCAGAAATGGGAGGTGACGCAAATGGTGGCAAATGTAGTGGATTTGTATAAGCTCATCGAGTTTTCTCAGAAGAAAGGTATCTTAAATACCATGGAAGATCGTCGCCGTGTCAGGAAAAGCGTGTTACAGACAAAAAACTTTGATATAGTGCTAATTTGCCTTGAAAGTGGCCAAGAGATTCCTTCTCGTCCAGAACCTTATGACGTGTGCTTTTATGTCATTGATGGCAGTGGCACGTTTACGGTAGGCAATGAGCAAGTTGACTTGTCTCGTGGTAGCATGATTTTCGCTCCAGCAAATGTAGAGCGAGGCATAAAAAGTAAAGAACGCCTGACATTGTTAGGCGTGCAAGAACCACATTAGGAGGAAACATAATGGATCTCGCAATAGAAGTCCGCAATCTAACGAAACATTACGGCGACCTAGTAGCCGTGGACCACGTCTCCTTCGAGGTCGAACGGGGAGAAATCTTCGGCTTCCTCGGCCCCAACGGAGCAGGGAAAACAACCACCATACGGATGTTGACAGGGATCTCCATCCCCACAGAGGGAACAGCCGCCATAATGGGCTACGATATCCGACGCCAACCCATCGAGGCAAAGGAGCAGATGGGAATCGTCCCCGACATCAGCAACGTCTACAACGAACTCTCCGCCTGGGACAACCTCATCTTCACGGGGAAACTCTATGACGTGTCCAAGACCTTTCGGGAGAGCCGGGCCGAGGAGCTTCTCAAGATGTTCGGCCTCTACGAACGGCGTCATGAGGATGTTCAGGGCTTTTCCCGGGGCATGAAGAGGCGTATCTGCATAGCCATGGCCCTCATGAACCAGTCTAGGATCCTCTTCCTCGACGAGCCCACCTCGGGGCTTGATGTGCAGAGCGTCCTCATCATCCGCGACCTGATTCGGAAGCTGAATCAGGATGGCCTAACGATCTTCGTCACGACCCATAACATCGAGGAGGCTAGCCAGATGTGCGACCGGGTAGCGATCATCAATCGCGGTAAGATCGCAGCGATAGACACTCCCGAGAAGCTGAAGAGGACTGTGGAGAGCCTCCAGTCCGTCGAGATCGCCTTCGAAGCCACGCCAGTGGACGTTTTGAAGGGTCTGGGAGAGTTACCAAACGTCAGCGAGGTGGTGAAGGAGGGTGATAAGTTCAGGCTCTTCACCGACGATCCGTCAAGCGTCCTCGCCTCAACGTGGAAGTATGCTCAAAGCAATAGTCTCAAACTCATCACCGTTAACACCCTTGGCCCGAGCTTGGAGGACGTGTTCGTGAAGTTGACGGGCATCAGGCCCGCGACAGAGGGTAACGAGGGAGGAGGAAGAATGGGTCGAGGCAGGGGACAGGGTCAGGGGCAAGGTATGGGTCAGAGGAGGGGAGGACAATGAAGGGGCACTCCAGCCATTTGGGTAGGGAGATGCGGGTGGCTTGGGCCATCACCGCCAAGGACATGCGTACCTATTACACGCGTCCGCCCTCCCTCATGTTCGGGATCCTCTTTCCCTTCAGTCTCTTCCTCTCCTTCAGCATAGGAAGAACCGTCCCCATCTCAGCCCAGATCCCCGTCCTCATAGCCCAGACCCTCTTCTTCGCCTCCTCCTCAATAGGGCCGGTGGTCATCCCAAGTGAACGCGCTAACCAAACCTTCGATAGATTTCTAACATCACCCGTATCACTCCTCTCCGTCCTCTTGGGCAAGACTCTGGCGGGAGTCGTCTTCGGCGTCGGAACCTCCATCATCCCCGTCCTCGTCGGCATCGCCTTCTTCGGGTCCCAGATAACTAACATCGGAGCCTTGGTCGCCTGCATGGCCCTGTCATCTGTCGGCTTCTCAGCCATGGGCATGATGTTCGCCTCTATGCCGGGTCAGAGCCCGGGGCAGGTTATGATGCCCCTCACCTTCGTCCGCCTTCCACTACTCTTTATCAGCGGAGTCTACACACCCGTGCGAGAACTACCGTCCTGGGGGCAGGTGGGGTCGATGCTTTCACCGCTGACTCATACGATTGAGTTGGCAAGATACGCCTTGGGTGGGGAGACCTTCTTCGGACCGCTCGTGAACATCTCGGTCTTGGCAGCGTATACGGCGCTGTTCCTGTTCATGGGAATACGTTTCCACATAATGAACCAGCGGAAGGAATAAACGACTTCCTTTTTCACTATTTTCTAAGGGTTCCTTTGGAAGCGTCCACATTCAAACGTAAAGAACCCAATGCATCCTCGTAATGCAGGCAGTAGCCGCCGTAGCGCGCGCTGTTCGTCCCTTAGCCATTAAGGTTATGGCTGAGATAGGAATAGATATTTCCAAGCATACTTCGAAGAGCATTGAAGACTTCCGAAGCAAGGATATTGATGTAGTTGTAACAGCGTGCAGCCCCAATGCGAAAGTTGTTTGTCCATTTTGCTCTTCACCAATATTTGGGGGCAGACCTGAGATAATTAATATGACATTGCCTGGAGCAAAACATTATCTCGACCACGGTTTCAGTGACCCTTCAGAAGTGGATGGTAGTGACGAGGATAAGATTGCGGCCTTTCGACGCACAGGGGATGACGTTAAAAACTGGATAGTAGACTATTTTGCTTATCTAAAGACAGAAGGCTTCCCAGAACAGGGTCAAATCTAAGCATTAAACCAAGCCCTGAAACAAGCCCTAATAAAGGAGCTCCAAAAAACGACAAAAACGGTATCCTCGACGCATGTGGATGATAGCCCGGAGGAGATTCGAATTCCTGTCGCGCTTTCATGAAAAAGATCGAATGTTTAACAAATGTAGTATAGGACTGGTACCCGCCCGGTGCACTGAGCGTATACTGCCGGGCCTGCGTCGTAGAAGCCAAAAAGGCTAAACAAATCCGAGATACATAAATTTCTATGCGGATACCCGCCGGTCCACCATAATCCACAACAGATTTACAACTGATTTCAGGCGTTGGTTCGAGAACCTAGCTAGAGGTAGTGCGGGAACTGCTGGTGAGAGGGCCAGGGTCCTCTACAGGTTTCTCAGTTTTCATGACTTGACCCCTCATAGCCTCGTTGAGCTTGGGGTGAAGGATCAGCGAAAGGTCGAGGATCTCCTTATGGATTTTGTCTCCAAGCTTCACAGGGACGGTAAGTCTCCGGGATACATCGAGAACTATTTGAAGGCCGTCCGGTCGTGGCTTGAGTTCAACGGCATCAAGTTGATGAGGAAGATAAAGATTGGGAATCGGAATGAGACGCCCTCCATAGCTGAGGAGAGGGTTCCGACCAGGAGCGAGCTGAGGCAGATACTGAACTATGCCGATGAGAGGGCCAAGTGCTCGATAGCGCTGGTCGCATTCGCTGGCCTGAGGCTCCAGGTCTTGGGTAATATGGATGGTACAGATGGGCTGAGGATCAGGGATCTGCCTGATCTGCGGGTTGAGGGCAAGGATGTCCTATTCGCCAAGGTTCCTGCGATGGTTGTTGTGAGGCCCAGTCTCAGCAAGGCCAGGCATAGGTACTTCACCTTCTTGACAAGTGAGGGGTGTGAGTACCCCGGCTTACCTTGAGAAGCGTCTTGCCATGAGCGAGGAACTGATGCCAGACTCGGCTGTAATTGCTGTGAAGCCGGGGTTCGAGAGGATGGGTAAGAGCCCGAAGAACAGGGGGGTCAGCGTTCATCGTCACGAGGAACGTTGCCAGGGAGATTCGTGAAGCCATGAGGCCCCGCTTCAAGTGGCGTCCCTATGTGCTGAGAGCGTATTTTGATACTCAGCTGATGGTCACTGAGACCCATGGGAAGATCAGCCACGCTTACCGGCAGTTCTGGATGGGCCACAAGGGGGACATAGAAGCCCGCTATACAACGAATAAGGGAAGGCTGCCTGAGGGGGTCATAGAGGATATGCGCAGCTCCTTCAGCGCATGCGAGGAATACTTGGCGACGAGGCCGTCCAGTAAGGAGGAGGATCCCGAACTCACCACGATCAGGACGATGGTGGAGAGCGGCGTCTTAGACCTCTCAAAGCCGAACGTGAGGCAGTACTTGGTTCAGAAACTGAGAGTGGAAGACATGGGTGTCAGAGTTGCGAGGATGAGGGAGGGCGGTGTGGGGGAGGATGAGGCAGTGGTGAAGGTGATATGCGGGGAACTGGGCATAGAGCCGATGAAGCTCGAGGTCTTCAAGCCTAAGGCCGATGCTGACCCAAGATGATAATAGACGAAAAGGACCTCGAACGGTACGTGGCTGAGGGGTGGGATGTGCAGACCGTTTTGCCCAGCGGAAGGATACTCGCCAGAAAGTAGCTCAACGGCATTCAACACATCGTTCCCCTCGTTACAAGATTTTGGCAAGTTTGTTCACCAGATTCTCCTTGCGTCTGTAGATCAGGTTCTCTATGAGGCTTTTCTGCATGTTCACGTACCCTACTAGGGGCTCTACCACCTCCTTGCTGATGCTGTGGTCGATGAACTCGTGCTTCAGGTTTTCCAGAGCCTTGGCCACGGCATCTATGAAGCCGCCGAGTATCGCGGGATGTTCTCGGCTGAACTCTGCCCTGACCTCCGTCATGGTGCGACGCTTGTTCTCCGGTATCTGCTCCCGGCCGATGAGGAGGCTTCTGTCGAGGAGGTCTGGTCTCTGGGCGGCTATGTTGATGCCATTGATGCCGCCTGGCCTTTGGAATCTTGGATGCCTGCACCCAGACAGACTTGCAGTACGCTCAACCCTATCGGGCCTGCTCCAAGGATCAGGGCCTTCTCTTTTTCCACGGGCCTTGCACTTGAGAATCCGTTCAAGGCGACAAGGAGTGGCTCTACCTGAGCCGCTTCCTCGAGACTTATTCCATCGGGAACCTTTTGAAGTGCACCGACTCCAGCCCCTCATCGGTCTTGCCTGTAGGCCTCTAGGTTGATGTCAGCGTTGGCGGCTCGAACGTATTCTGCGAAGGCTCCTCCAGTTGTTGGCCAATTGACTCCTAGGGTGACCCTGTCGCCCACTTTAAACTGCCTTACGTTCTCGCCAACACGTGCTACGACTCCGCCGTACTCATGTCCCGAGTTCATGGGATAACGCCAATGCTGACCGAATGCGTCTTGCTGATACCTATGCACGTCGGATCCGCAGATACCACAGAAATGAACGCGTATTAGGACATCTTCAGAGCCCATAGTTGGCACTTCAGCCTCTTCGACCCTAATATCGCGTGAACCATAAATCATCGCAGACTTCAAACACGGACACCCCATTGTTTTGCGCGCGCTACATTCACACAATTTCACCCCCCTTCAGGGTTTGTATACTTTAACATTGTCCCAGAGAACCGTGAGGGTGGAAGTACCATCGTATGAGGCTAGGTTGAGAACCAACTGGCCGTTTTGATGCGTGACATCGGAAAATCGGAATCCAATTGTCGTTCCATCAAGCAGTAGAAGAAAAGCAGTAGATGTTTTTGATTCTACAACTATTGGTTCTATTACTATTTTTAGGTTATGCCAATTAGTATCGGGCGTCCAAGTGTATGCGGGAGCCATATCCTCCGAACCCCACTTCGAAAAATGCCAATGTCTGTTATGAAATTGATAATCAATTTTGTACGATTCATCAAAAGATATACCGATAGAGAAATCTTCCGTAGGAAAGGATGTTGCCTTAAAATCTACCTCCATTATAAGAGGCGTCGTAAAGAAATAGGAGCCTATAACGCCTTCCCTTGTCCCAATACCTACACCTCCTCCTGTTAGAGTCATGTTCAGGACTCCATTAACAATCGTGCTCGACCCGCTCGCGTAAATTCTATTCCAGATTCCAAGGTCGACCGTATTCATGCTGAAATCGTCTGCTAGTAAGAAGCCGGGTGGTTGTCTCATTTTCCAAATTGAGCGAATGAACTGAAGTTCCTCTGGACTTACCCCCTCTCTGAGGAGCTGGTCGATCTTGGATGCTAGATCTTGATCTATTCCTTCGGGGGTTAGGGTTGTTTCGCTTTGTAGGCCCCTTATTCTCGGTATGAATGAGGTGAAGGCGGATAGAGTTAGGATAATGGGTAGAGCTACGGCTAAGGCTTTTTCGAGGTCAATCTCGACTTCTATTACGGGTTCTTGACCAGGATTGCTCATCTTGTTTACGCAGTGGCTCCTCTGGAAGTAGCGTAGGGGTGTCGCCGCCAAGAATAGAATGGCTGGGATGGAGACGAGATAGGTTTCTTTCTGCCAGAGGTAACTTGCGACGATCGGTATGATTGTCCAGGTAAGGAGTAAGAAGAGGGCCATATTTAGTCTGTCTAACACCAGCACCAAGGTTCCTATGACTGCACTTGCTAGGGTTAAGATGAGTATCGTCACTCCTATTTCGTGGAAGTAGGAAAGATTGAGATAAGGAACTGGCTTTGGATATTGAGAGTTCACTGAGAAAAATATAAGTGTCATCGCCGTGAGGCTTAATGCTACTGCCAATAGTTTAGCGAGGTTCTCCCTCCCGCTACGCAGGTAGGGAAGCATCCATAGTGCCAGAATGAAGACTGTGACTGTAGCGAACCTCAGGTCTGCGAAGGGAGTGATTATGGCTAAGACGACTGCCGCTGCTAGACTTCCAGTCTCCAAGACTGCTCTAGCCGTGAAGAAAAGTAGAAGTGTTACAATCAGGGTTCCCATAATTATGTTGTAGTCTCCTGTGAATAGAGCTGCCGCCAGAGCTGGGTAGAAGATCATTGCTGCACTTGCGACTATTGCTGAGCCTCTGCACTTCGAAATTAGCCGTACTGTAAGATAGGCTGCGATGGGCAGGAAGGCGTAAACAGTAATGATTGCCAATTTTAGTGCTAAGACAATTTCTAGGCCCAAGGCGATTTTGAGGGCTACTGTGTAAAGATTGAATATGCTCAATATATCTATCGTCAGCCTTCCTCGTAGAATCTTCGTCACATCGATGTAGTGGTTTACGGCAAGTACTCCTCCTGGGGGTAGGAGAGAGGAAGTTAGGGTTGCCCAGAGGGAGATCCCTCCGGTGAGGGCGAAGAGAATGCTTGCCACCATGGGGAGATGCCGCACGAGCCTCATATTAGTTTCTCGTCAAGTACTACTGAACTTATGTTAATCATATATGTCCTTCCTTGAACTTGACGCTCTTTCGTCTATTGGATACGCTGTCGCAAACCCTGTCACGAGCCAAGAAGTATTCGACCTTAAGAACCTACAGATGATGCAGGCAGCGAAGCTTTCATATCTTGACGAAATTCTTGGGGCCGCTCTCATTCCTACCGCTACTAAGCGCAGCGCCCTCGTCGTGGCCGTGCCATTACTGCCCCACGTAGCGTTTGCCCTGAACCTGAATACTTAGATATTCAACCAGTGCTCCGCCTGCACAGAACCGTTCTTTTCCTTGGATTAGTACACACCTTAAGGAAGATACGTTCAAGAGACTCACAACAGTCGTGAACTAGTGGCCTTATCCACCACAGCGTACTTCATTGTTACTACAGACGAAATAGCTATAAGTCCTCAGATGATGAAAGGAACAGCATCAAACAAGCTCAATTGAGGCCATACCATCCGAAACGAGTGTAATAACCCTGAATAACAATGCGCCGCACTTAACAAGGAGAGAAAAGGTCTTTATGTGGCCTATAGCGCGCGAGGGCTATTGGTACGACACCGCGAGACGCATCATAGATCAACTTCTCGACATGCGGAGATATAGATTGATCTTTGAACATGAAGGAATAATGTTCAACAAACGGGGAGACTAGAGTACGCCTAAACTAAGACTGCGTGTTAAGGAAAGAACAATAAAAAAATTGGCAGAGTATCTGAGAAACGACTGGGGAGCACCTTTCATAGTAGCATTTCTCATACTCTTAATAGTAGCGGCTGGCTGCAATAGCGCGCGCTCGCATGGACTTGGGTTAATCGCCGTCGATCTGGCTGTGTATGCGTACTACGCGTTGGTGGCCGGTGTGTTGCTCCAGCTTGTGTCCTATCTCAGGTACAGGGAGAAGGATTAGAGTGGGTATTCAGGGTTAATCGTGATGTGTCGCTCTGTTGTTGTGTGGGGCTGCACTTCTTGATGTGAAGGCGCGTAGCTTTCGGAAGCTGGTCTGGTTCAGAGCTTTGTCCCATGTATCGGAAGGCACTGAGGATAAGGCATGAGGATGAGACGCGAGGTTCCTTGGGCATTTTGTTGAGAGTGGATTTCGGGGTTAACCGCTGGGTGGAAAACCATTTTGGATGACCTGACGGTCCTAGTCAACTGTTCCCTCTTCTCCTTGGGGCTACTATAGTCATAGAGGTTAGTCGACGCCGTGGAACTTATTAATAGCAACCGCGGGGGGAGCCGCATTCGATTCCATTTAGATGCGTATTAATAACAAATTAAATTAATACATGTCGCCATAGGCAGAAATTGCTGGATTGTGCTCGCGACATCGAAGGGGGGTCTGTGAGACGCTATATGAGGTCAGTATCGTTATACCAACGTACAACGAAGCGAAGAACCTCCAAATCATCACTGATAGGCTCTTTGAGGTAGCAGATGAGATCGCCAAGGAAGTCGAGGTAGTCATCGTAGACGATAATAGCCCCGATGGAATTGGAAAGGTCGCCGAACTATTGGCCACTAGGCACTCAAATATCAAGGTCATCCATCGACATAGAAAGATGGGAGTGGGTAGCGCCGTCTATGAAGGAATCAAAGCGGCCAGAGCTTCCCATGTTGTTATGATCGATGCTGACCTGCATCACCGACCCGAATTCATCCCATCGATAACAAGATACTTGCCAGAATACGACATCGTCATAGCAAGTAGGTTCATTGAGGGAAGTGACATGAACGCTACATCCATGCTGCGGTGGCTCGCAACCAAACTAGGGAATATCCTAGCTAGAGGTCTTCTACGTCTCGATGTGAAGGGTTGCACGCACGTCTTCCGCGGCTATGAGAGATCCGTTTTTCCTCAAGTATTATCGCTCCGAGGACACTGACGGAGAATTCAACCTCAGACTCCTAATCGAGGGTCAGAAGAAGGGATACAGATTGATCGAGATTCCATATCGATCGGAACATGCAGGCAAGTCGAAAATGAGGAACTGGCTCAAATACCTCTGGCTTTTGGTAACAACTACTCTGCATCTTTGAGGCGACCATTTGTCCTGTTTATTATCTATGTAACCCTGTGTGTTCAATCTTCTAGCTGGGAGCCTACGTGGGACTCCTCGCCGAGGTACTTCCAAGAAACGAGCGAGCCCGCTCCAAGGGTGGACTAATCTCTCACCGTAATCCGCCCCTTGACCTTGCGTCGATTCCCATATAAACTTCGTTTCTGCATTCCAGAGTTAACCCTTACCTTGAATCGAGGTTTGGCGCTTGGTAGCCTTTCTCATACGCGGGTTATCTCGCCTCATGGGCGTCCAACCCTCTTTCAAGACGATGATCCGGTTATACCGGCCTCACTATGTGATAGGGGATGTGATCGTTTCAGCTGACATAGGCCTCGGGAGGTGGGAATCACTACACACAGAGGTTAATGGGCTGTCAGGTCAATCGTGGTAAACATACCTCCCGAATTTCGAATCGGGGAATATTGCTGGTTTATCAGGATTTCCTCCACTGGGCTACGCTCGAACGATCGAAGGAGCCTTGCCCCCAGGGATAAGATACGATCTCCAGTATATTAAGTCGGAGATATAATGCACGATGAGAATTATTAAGAAAAGGTATAAATGCTCCCCCAAGAGGACCAGCAGAGGCGAAATCAGGTATATAAGGAGACACAAGCCGCCAACCCATGCGCCATGAAGTTGAAAGAAAAGTCTAGAAAAATTAGAGTTATATGAGACTATCTTCTCGCGGAAAAAACCGGATGGATTTACAAATTCACCGTATAACCCTTTCAAGTCCTTCGACAGCAAATACTTACTGGCTAGTTTACGATTTAGCGCTATCGCCCAGAAGACGTGATCCACGTCTACCAAAGAACCCATGAGGGTGGCAGCGAATGTGACTATCAGGATCTGTAAAGGAAAGAGAATGTTGTTAAGGGAGAGTGGATAGCTCAAACCGTAAATTAATGATATTGCGAGTGATGCTATAGCATGGTGGTGCGGCAGTATTATCTTTCACCTCCATTTTAGACAAATATGTTTAAGCGCCTAGAAATCAACGTAAGAAGGTATATCAATATCGGGAGTATGGCAAGGGCGGTTCCTAATGAGAGAATTGGCATGTGATATATTTGGAATATCTTTGGAAATAGGGAGGGATATATTCTTGTGGCGAAAAGAGTCAACATTACCCCATAAATCGCTAATGGCAGTAGGATAAATCTTAGAAGGTTCTTTTTCTTTTGGCGTAGCTGTTTGAAAGATAGGGCAATAGTGATAATACCTAGGGGTATGTAGAAGATTGGGTATAGCAGTAGTGAACTTTCATAATGCCAGTAATGTAGCGTTATTTTGTATTTCCCAGAATTATTTATGGGGATATATTGTATGGCTGCGATCTGGGAGGGAGATTGTGTCTTCGTCACCTTTGACCCGTCAGGGAGTTCGTCTTCTATTGTCGCCACCCAGCCATCGGAGAAGCTTTGGCTGATAATTACAGATACTGGTTCTTGGTTTTCGATGTCTATTGTCATTGTGTTTGGGTCTGTCTGGAAGTATTGTATGCTTGCATTGGCGTCTTCCACATAGAATGGGTCGGATAGATTATATTTGCCGGAAGATGTTAAGAATATGTTTCCGCGGTATCTTAGGTTTTCATAGATGTATGTGTCTCTGTCGCTGTAGACTAGTTTGTAGTCGTTTGATGTATTGAGGTGGGTTTTGATGTTCTGGATTTGGACAGGATCCAATATGCGAAACCAGGGAGCGGTGGAGAATATCTTATAGTAGGTTGGGTCGGTATTGAGTAGGATGTATTTAACGCCATAGAAGGCGGACTTCATGGCTATGGCGTGATCTATGTTGTTGGGGGTGGATTGGTGGGTGGTCTCGGCGAATTTTAGGTAGTCAAAATATAGTTCTGTGAAGTTGTAGAGGGGGATGAAGAGACCGTAGGCCCATAGGGTAGGGTTGAGGGTGTCATGGCCGGTGTAGATGTATGTCATGGCTTGTTGGTCGTGGACGGAGGGGATCTCGAGTATCCTGAAGTTGCCTGGCTGCTGCTTTATGAAGTTGTATGTGTTGTTGTTGAGTAATGTCATTGGCATCGTTGGCGGCTCGAAACCGGGTGTGAGTTCGAGAAAGATTACAGTTGTCACGAGTAAGAGGATCACAGCTAGCTTTTTCTGAGACGTATCTGCTCTGGACCAACGTGGAACTAATCCGATTGTGTGTCTCGGGTTGGGTTCGAGGTTCTTCGCTTTTGCGTGGCTTGAGATTAGATCTGACAAGGCGATATAGCCTATTCCGGCGCAGATTGAGAAATTTAGGTAGCCTATCATTAGGGCTCTGCCTGGGACTCTGATGAAGGATGTGAGAGGTAGGTAATCGTGGATCATCATAGCGATATTAATGGGGCTGTATTGTCCTATTGAGTAGATGAAGAAGAATAGGGCTACTGATAGGTGAAAAATATATGTCTTATAGAGTTTGTTTCTGTAGTTTAGTATGATGGGTAGTACTGCGAGGAGGCTCACGGAGACGCCTAGATACATGAAGTGGATCTCTGTAGAGGTTGAAGGAACATTTCTGAGAAAGTATAGATAAGGTGGCTGGGAAAAAACGAATTCACCTGTTGTAGGATAACCTAATTCACCTCTCGTGAAAATGGAATAGTTCATTGTTTCAGTGTTTATGTAAGGCAGAATGTAGGGTATGCCGAGGAGGGATAGGATCGTGATCAGCAGGAGGAAGTATTTTATAACCTCGATCTTAAATTGACGGGTTTTCTCTGTTATCAATTGGAAGGCGAATCTGAATACTAGGAAGAAGAGGAGGAAAACTAAAGCGTACAGGTTGCTCAAGAGTACGAGGAAGGTGAATAGGCCCGTTAACAATATGTGGGTCGGTTTCTTGTATTCGAAAGCTTTTTCCAAGAATATTAGGGTTAGCATTATCAAGAAGGGCACGCCGATCAGTTCAAGATGCTCGAGCTGGTTGACTCCGTACATGCTGAAGCTGTAGGCGACGGCGAAGACTATGCTCGCATCTTTTCTCTTGAAGATTGTGGTACCGTACCAGTAGGAGGTTATGAGCGATAGGAGGTAGAAGAGGAAGTCAACGATCTTCAGCGCGAAGGTTAAGCTACCTGTGAGCGCGTAGAAGATCATCAGTAGGAACTCTTGTGGAATTATGAGTTGGTCGTTGTTTGCTGCTGGGAAACCTCCTCCTCTGGGAACCCAGTGATCTCCTACTCCGATGAAGCCTTGTTTGAGCCATTCCAGTTGTTCATGTACATGGGCGAAGTGGCCGTAGAGGTCGGTGGCGAGGTTTCTAGTCACGAGGGCATCAGCTGGAGAGAATATGACATACCTGAAGTAGACCAAGGTTAGTATGATAAATAGTAAAAACAGGATAATCCGTGCCCTAATCTCTTCCCATTTCAACATCGTCAACCTTCTTGTCGGCTAATACTTTTTCTGATAATTTCAAGCGTTCTACTCCTGATTCTAATCCTAATTCCAAGAATCTGCTTCCCTAGACTTTTGGCAAAGTTCTTAATCCTATCATAATAGCCTTTGTATGTGACTTCCATAAGGAAGGTGAGAAGAAGTAGTATAAAGCCAATGAATGCGCGCCCTGCTAGATAGGAACTGTTTTCAGGTGGGAGGATATTTGTAGATAGGGCGAGCAGAATTGTAGATGTAATAAGAACAATGTATGTGAGCATGAATAATTTGTTAGGATGTGTTTGCGACTCAAATTCTGTTAAGGGGCGGATTATGTAAAAAAGTCCTGCGAACACGATTAGCGAGATACCTAGCAAAAATATGCCTGAGCTGTATTTGTCCACGAATTGATAACCTGAAAATTGCATTGCGTATATTGTGGATAAGGCTCTCGGATATATAAGTGACGAAAATACTGTAAGAAGCAATCCGTAAAAGATAGATGGTTTAACAATAAACTTTCCAAACTTCTTCACATCTGAAAGAGCCCCTTTGCATACCACAAAGTATGCCATAGCTGTAGCGAGAACATAAAAGCTGAGAAACAGCATCAATGAACTTTCATAATACCTATAATGCAAGGTTATCTTATAGCTTCCAGCTTCGTTGATGCTAAGGCATTGGATGCCGGAGACCTCTGAAATCGGAACACTTTTTCTTTCCATGGGCCCATTGGAAAGTTCTGATTCTATTGTTGCAACCCAACCTTCGTTAAAGCTTTGGCTCACCATAAGCAACACTGGTTCCTTGTTTTCAAGGTGAACCTCGATCGTGTTCAAATCCTGTTGCGAGTAGGTGACGTTAGCATCTGCAAGTTGAAAATCGAAGGGAAAGAAAGAACCATTGAGTTGTGGGGTTACCGCGAAAACTTTTCCGTCATACTTCAGGTTTTCGTAAATATAAAACCTTGAATCATCATACACCAACTTAAAGTTATTTGCTTGGTTCAAGTAAGACTGAAGATCTTGAATTTCGCTATAGTTAACCCAGGCTGGATCTATGTTCAATCCATACTTAACAGCAATTTCGTGAAATTTTGGATCTGCATTGAGAAATACATACTTAGATCCGTAGAGAGTCGATATCGAGGAGATGTCAAGTTGATTGTAAATTTTGACTTCATCTATTTCGCCTTTGAAGGGTAGTAGCCCGTTGTCCGCTAGGCCTATTCTGACATTGTCAGTCGTGCTGGCGTTCACCTCGTCGGCGACGCGGAAGTTTGGGTCGCGCTTGCCATCGATGTAGATCCGCATCGTGTGCCCATCCATCACGGCGGCGACATGGTGCCATTCGGAGTAGGATAAGGCTGTAGCCGAATCCACGAATTTGTCGTTTCCTGCTTGCCATTGAAATCTAATATGGTTTTTTGCTATGCTTGTTATTAACCATCCGGGCCTATTCCACCCACCGCCTTTACCGATAATAACACCTTGTTCCACCGCGTCTTCCTCTTTTGGTAATTTAACCCAGAACTCCATCGCGCCAACAGTAGTAAGGTCTAAACTCTTCGAGTGAGGAATCTCGACAGAACTATTTACACCATTAAAACTCAAAGCGGACCCAGACACACCCCCTGTCCAAGCCACGTTCAACATTACACCAGTATTATTCATATCTGATTCGTCGTGTATAGTGTATCCCTTTCCTTCATCAAACTTCCAGTAAACGGCCAATCCATTTGACGACATTAACCCTTTGGTATTTGCTAGCACCCACCACATCCACCATACCTCAGAAAAATCTCCAAGATAGGGCTGATACCCGTAGCCATAAATTACAGTGTTAATTGTGTCGTGTCCCGTGTAGATATAGGTCATGGCTTGTTGTTGCCGTACTGACGGGATTTCCAATATTACGAAGTCGCCGGGTTGTTGCTTTATAAACGCGTAGGCATTGTTGTCTTTAAATATCATCGGCATGGCGGTTGGCTCAAAGCCTATTGTCAAGTCGCAAAAAATTAAAGCCACAACAACAAAAGGTATTAGTGCTTTAACCTTAGACTTGAGCTTGTGAGTATCTGCTTTCACGTGCGGTAAAATCAAATCTGCTAGACAGATATAACCTATACCTGCACAAATAGATAAGTTCAGATGTGTCATTAAGCTTGCAATATTAACATGTGGGACGCCGGTACCGAAAGGAACGTAGCTATAAACTAGTGTGGCTATATTTAATGGAGAATATGAACCGATTGTGTAAAGGAAAAAGAATACGAACATAGCAAAATAAAAGAAATAGGTTTTCCAATGATTTTTTCTGAAACCTAGCAGTGGAACCATGGCAAGTAAAATGAGGGAAAATCCTAAGTATGCGAACTCCATAAATGGCGTTCCAATAATGCTTCTCATAAATGGCATTGCGGTAATGCTTCTGGATAGGTATGCTTTGGGAGGAATAGAGTTCACATTTAGATGAGCTTGCGGTTTACTGTAAGGATAACCGATTAGCGGATAAACAAAGGGAAAACATAAAAGAAAGGAGACTACTAGAAAAAAGCCAAAGAATTTAATTGTGTTGATTATACTAGACTTCTCAACAGTAAAAGAGAATAGAAGCCGGATCATTGTAAAAATCAATATAAAGAATGTTATGTACCAGCTATCTAAGAAAAGCCAAAATAGGAATAAACTAGCAAGGAACGCCTTACTGTAAGTCCTTTGTATAAACATTTTCTCCAGAAATATCAAAAATAGTGGTACAAGAAATAATGCGGCGGCTAAGTTGATGTTTTTCCCCCATGTGAGGGTAAATTGGTTGAAGCTGTATGCTACTGCGAAAACTATACTTGCGTCCTTCCGCTTAAGAATAATTAACCCATACCAGTAAGAGAATATCAAAGATAAAATGTAAAAGCCGATCTGAGCAAACATATGAGCCAAGGTGATATTTCCGGTAAGTATGTAGAAAGGCATAAGCATGACTAGGCCCGGAACGAGAAACCACTCAAGCTCCATCCCGCCTGCCGGGAAGCCGCCGCCTCTAGGAACCCAATAATCCCCTATAGCGAGAAAGCCCCGCCTAAGCCAATCCAACTTCTCATGCACTAGAGCATAATTCCATAAATTGTCTTCGGCTACATAATTCGATAGCTGGGAGTCTGGATGAGAGAAGATAACATATCGACAATAGACAAGAGTAAGCGAGACGAAAAACAACAATATTAGGATGTCACTTCTACTAAGCCTCATATTTTCAACACCAAGATAGCCAATCCAGCTTCTCCTGTGTATGAGCTAGATGCCAAGAAAGGTCTTCACCTATATAGTTCGTCAACAAGGTATCCGGCGGAGCCGTGAGCACAAATCTAAAGTACACCAGGATCAGCGAAACGAAAAGTGCAAACGTAAGCAGAGCACCCCTACTCAGCCTCAAACCCTCAGCGCTCGCCTCCCCCGCAAAGCCGCTTGATCTCCTTACCGCAACTCTCGATGAATAGTAGTGTAGAATTCAACCCCAGACTTCCATGTTACAAATGTAGAGCTCTCGATTCCTCCCCTCTCAATGATACTTCACGAGCCTCTAGCTTATTCTTCCAAAAATCTACTGTAATCCTCAACCCCTCCTCAAGCCTGACCCTCGGCGTCCAACCCAGCAATCGCCTAGCTTTCGAGTAGTCACCCACCAAAACAGCAATATCCAAAGGCCGCCTAGGAATCGAGGACCAAATTACCTCACCATCGAAGTTAGTAAGCTCCTTAATCAGCTCTACAAGCTGGGCTATTGAAATTGCTCGACTCGTACAAAAGTTGAGTATTTCACCTATAACCTTTTCATTTCCTAAACAGGTCAAGTAACTATTCACGTGGTCGTCGACATACATAAGATCTCGTATAGCCGTTGGATCTCCAAGTCTAACTGATTTTCCTTGAATCATCTGCACAATCGCTCTTTCCACGACGAAATGCGTATTATCTTTCCTCCCATATGTATTGAAATTGCGAAGAATAGTCACCGGAAAGCCATAGGCGTCACGCATGTAAAGCAAATATTTTTCACATGCAATCTTGCTAACGGCGTACGGACTGTTAGGATTCTGAGGCGTCTCTTCGGTTTTTGGGACAGGTCCATTACCGTAGGTCTCCGATGTGGAGGCAAATAGAAAATGTTTAAAGTGGGTTACCTCACGCAAGCACGATTCAACCAAATTCACAGTGGCAAGAAAATTCGTTTCAATAACTTCATGCGGATGATCATAGCTGTATGACACCGGGCTTATCGCCGCCAAATGGACAACCACATCAGGTTGAACTTCATGAATGATTCGTCTAACAGCAAAGTATTCCCTTATATCTCCGAAGACAGTCTCAACTCCCAGCCCCTGCCCAAGGACATAACGGCCTGTAACATACCTTTGAAGACTATAAACGTCATAACCGCGTTCAAGAAGCTTCGGCATAAGGTGACTACCAATAAAACCTGTAGTGCCGGTCACGAGCACCTTTAATCTTCCTGCGCTCAACTTCTATCGCCTCCATATACAAAAGTCTGAAGTTAAAAAACTTTCTGTACCTAGATATTCGTCTACTCTTAACCAAGGTTCGCAAGTAGCGAAAGTCGAATTGTCAAAACAATAACTCGACTCGGCTTCTTCTTGGGTCGGCATTACTATACTTATCTTTTTCATTGGGCTCACACCTTAACCCCATTATCATGGTTTTCTATTATTTTTATGATTCTGTCTGTGTAATGTTTCCATGTCATCTTGTCCAAAATGTATTGTCTCGCGTCTTTAGCCTTATTTAGCCAATATTCATAATCCTCGTACATACAGAAAATCTTGTCAAACAGCAAGCGTGGGGATTCAGCAATTTGACCAATATATGGCGAGAAACCAAGGTTACGAATCAAATCGGAGCAAGGCAATTTATCAGAAACAATCACACACTCACCGGATACTAAAGCTTCAAGTGGGCTGAGCCACGAACCTTGACCTCTCCCCGGAAATACGGCAATGTCGACTAAGCGGTAAAGGATTCGTAATTCTTCGCGTTCAACATGTCCTAGAAATACAACATTGTTTTCCAATTCGTTTTTCGTCACATAATCTTGCAGAAATTGATAATATGAATCGCTTTCAGAATAGAAACCTGCGAATAAGACTTGCGCGTCTTTATATCTTTTTTTCAGTAGCTTCAAAGCTTGTAACAATTCAAGCTGATTTTTGCTTGGAGAAATCATGCCTACTTGAAGAATAGCTGGACAGTCCCCGCTTTTCTCTTTTAAATAGTCACAGTTTTCAAGGATTTCGAACTCTTTCTCCATTAGAGGCTTGGAGAAATATTGCCCATCTACGCCATAGGAAACAATTTCAGGTTTGAAGCCGTAGCGTTCCATGAAAAGTTTGGCGTTTTGCCTGTCAGCCACAACTGCTCTCCCTACTCGGCCACTAATCATCATTCTATCGTAATATCTTCCAAACCAAATTGCAAGATGAGTCGTTGCGTTAGGTTTGTAAGCGTGCCAAAGGTCTGGAATTTCGTTGCATTGCCAGACCGATCTATCTTTAAATCTCTTTGGTATAGCCCATTGAGAAGGGAAACTGTTGGCAACATAGACGTCAGCCCAATCAACATATTCTTCGGCTAACTCTCTCAAGCCCTTATATGTGTATAGAATCTCGAATATATCAGATGATTTGCTACCCCTAATTTTCCAATCCACTTTTTCTTCAGGCAGAACAATGTTCAATCCTTCATATTCTTTATGTGGTTGGCTATTGCACGCAATGATCTTTGTCTCCCACCCATGGTTCATGAAAGCTTTGGCTTGTTGAACAACGACTCTTTCAGCACCACCATACAACGAAAGTTGGTGATGTAGAATAATTACGTTCAAACCTTTGCTACTTCCTTTCAAAATCGTTTCTTCTAGGTTTTTCTAACAATAACTGTGAGAACCCTGAAAAGCGAATTGAGGATGGACATCCAAACACATTCATTCGAAATCTTCTCTCTTTCGCTGGTCCACACCGTACTTCTCCTCCCGCCAAGTCGTATCGTAGGCTCGGCACCCCCGACATAATGCGGGAACCGGAGCATCGGGTCGGGTGACAGTCTGCCTGAACCACCTATAGTACGGGTGGCTCCAAATGTCCTTGAACGGCTCCTTTGTGTAGTCACCGAAACAGTATTCCGAGAGAAATTCTCTTGAATTACTCATCAGAACGGCACAACACGGAAGAGCCATGTGGCGTGGAACGAGAGCGAAGTAGGGCTCCATCCACGCCAAGCAACGGTTAATCGACGGGTTCTTGCTCGCTTCCGTGTGGGCGAAGACCACCGGGAGGTTCTCAGGGTCGGAACGCATGGCATTCAAGGTATCCCCGATAAATCGTGACGGAATTTCAGGGAGGTACAGGTGGTGGATTTCAGGATAGTCCAGAAGTCCCACATAGTGGATCTTGGAGCCGTCTCCCCATTCCCGTCTTGAACCGAGCGACCTGACCATCTTAACGAAGTCCGGCATTTCCCGCACATTCAACTTGTTTATGACGAATCTGAAACATATTTCAGGAATGGGACTGTCAAGCTCCTTCTTTATTTCCAACAGTCTACGGATGTTAGCTGAAACCTTATCGAGTCTACAACCCACTTTTATCGTTTCATATGTTTCCTTACTTGCCCCATCCATCGAAATGTAGATGCCATCTACACCCGCCTTAACTAGCTCATAAGCGATGTCCTTTTCCACCAAGTCAAAGCTGTCCACTAGGTAAACACTTGTGCCCTTCGCCTTCAAGTAGCGGATCATGTTCAAGTAGTCAGAGTTGAGGAAGGCGTCACCCTCCCCCGTCAAATTGGTCCACCGCAGGGCGAACTGGTCCACCAAACTCTTGAAATCTTGGAAAGTCAGGTCGTAGCTAGCCTCCTTCCACCATGTGTGCTCACAGAGGATGCACCTCTTGTTACACTTCGAGGTGATCTCAATCTCCACGAATCCCGGATAGGGCGCAAGCTGGGGATACCGCCTGATGAGCGGCCCGATGAAGTAATAGGCCAACTCGCCCGAACCCTCGCCCGTGGGCACGAAGGTCTTGGTGTAAAGGAAGTTAAGAAGGTCACGATACCTGCCCCTTTTCAAGAGATGGCCTATGGTCCTCCGATACAACAGCCCGGCTTTGAGAATCATGCGCATTACTCCAGCAAGACCGAGGGTCTCTGCAGTTATGCTGTGGTCAGCAGGAATGAAAGTCTCAAGCTTTTTCACTATTTTCCCCTCCTCTTGCGATGCTGACGCCTAACACACATGAATAAAGTTTCATAATCGGACCTTATTGCCGAGCATATCGATTGAGGCATGTTGAAAAAGCGTGCACACGCCACGTCAATATATCTCGACATACGTCATCCCCAGATCTAGCTGCGTACTAAGATTTTTGACTGTTGGAAGAATGACAAATAGCGTTCTGCCTCCAGCAAATCCTCGCCAGAGTTCACATTAATATATTCATCACAAATATTGAAGATCTTCACAAATTGTCCATCGTCAACAGCACACTGAATCAAATCCGGAAGTTCTTTCTCTCCTCTCTCGGGATGAATGGGCGTTCTTTCAATATAAGAAAGTATTTCATTTCTGAATACACAGTGGCCGGTTCCTTGCCAATTGTTTAACGCCCTCCTGGGCTTTTCTATTAATCTAAAAATCCTGCCACTATCGTCCGTCAGAACAGCATATGTTCTACTTATCTTACTTTTATCTTTCTGAAAAGTCACACCGCAAATCCCAAATAGATTCTCTTTCATAAATTCTCCCAAAAGCTCTCTATGTCTACTATTCATAAGAACTTCATCACCCAACAACAGGAAAAAGTCGTCCCTTCCTATAAAGTCTTTAGCATATTCAATCGCATGAACCAAACCCTTCCGCTCATTCTGAATCACGTAGTTAATTCTCTTCCCCTTATATTCGATACCATATCTATTTATTATATCCTCAGCTCTATACCCTACCACAATCAGGATCTCATCTATTTCCTCGATCTCGGTAGCCCTCTCGATGTTATATTCCAAGATGGGCTTACCACCGAGCATAAGCATGCATTTATTCGCAGAGTCCGTGATATTACCAAGCCTTTTCCCCCTACCAGCCGCCAGAATCAGAGCCTTCATACTTTTAAACCCCTGAATATATCAATATTCTCCTCTACCCATCCAACTAATTTCGATACGCCATCCCTATTTGACGTCTCTGGCTCCCACCGAAGTTTTTCCTTCGCCTTCGTTATATCACAGACAAAATACCATAGGTCCCCAGTCCTTTTTGGGGCATATTTGATTTTGGCTTTATTTCCTGTTATATCTTCTATAAGCTCTATACATTCTATCAGTGAGATTGCGCGTTCAATCCCCCCTCCGATATTATAAATTCCAGGGGCTTTTGTTCTATAGAAGGCGTCTAATGCTTTGGCGGCATCTGCGGCATATAAGATGTCTCTAACCTGTTTCCCGGTTCCAAACAGCGTGATTTGTTCGTCCAATAGGGTTCTGATTGTGAAATTTGCAACCCATCCATGGTCTTCGCCTCCGAACTGTCTTGGACCGTACAAGCCGGTGAAGCGGAAAGCGGCCGTTTTCAGCCCATATGTGTCGATGAAAGTTCTAACATAGAGCTCTGCTGTTCCTTTGGATGCATGAAGTGGGGTAATTGTGCCGTCCATTATGGGATAGCTTTCATCTATAGCTGGCGGTTCGCGGAGGAATCTCGTTTTTCCTTCTTTTAAAGTTTGATTGATTTTGTTTCCGTAGACATGTATTGAGGAGCATACAACTACGGGTATGTCGTATCTCCTCGCTGTTTCTAAGACATTGAATGTGCCGATAACATTGGTCGTTAAATCTAATTTAGGATTCTCAATGCTAATGGTCATTGCGGGTTGAGCTGCTGTGTGAATAATGTAATCACAGTTCTTTGATGCCTTCGATAGCTCTTCTCTATTGGTAACATCTCCTTTGATTATCTCAGCCCCTAGTCCCTTCAGGAAGTTCAAAACGTGTTCTCTAGCCGCCTCGACATCGAAACCTGTCCGCTTAAGCTCATGTTTAGTTAAGTTGTCAAAAGCGATGACTTCGTCACCCTGCCTCTTGTAATAATCACAAACATGGGAACCTAGAAAACCGCAACCTCCAGTAACTAGAGCCTTCAAATAGTACCCCTCAGACTTCTTTGACCTAATTTACTCAATCCCGAATAAGCTTTTCTATTGTGGAGGAGTGGAGAATGGATCAGTGAGATCCTAGTTGCCACGAAGAGGCCCTAGAACGACTTTCTTCTTCGAGACCTGGAACCCGGCCGGATACCTTGCTCAACTTGGAGCGCAGATTGTTGCTGACGACTTCTCCTGTGGATGGATCAAGCGTGCGCCAACTAGCAGACGGGATTTAGAAATAGACCATTTGGATTGAAAAACCTATGCGCCAAACTGCCACCAGGCTGACAAGATTGGTCGTCAGAAACAGAGTCAGAAAGCCTTCGCCGTCGCCCATCAAAACTCAAGAACACCAAAGCGCGCGCTAATGAAATCGTCTCCTTAACGTGCGTTAGACAGCGAAGAGCAAAAGAACAACCTTAGATTGATCGCGGCATACCCGCGTCAAATGTCATGATATCGGAGGCGGCGGAGAACGCTTATTAGATGGCATTCCATCCTCCAACCCATATGATTTCTATGGCCAGTAAGACCAAGGTTTCCACCCAAGGAAGAACCGTGATCCCGGCGGAGATAAGGGAAAAACTTGGCATCCGTGACGGAGAGGAGCTTGAGTGGTCCCTAGAAGGCGAGGTCATCGTGGTCAAGCCCCTTCGCGAGGTAAAGGCTCCTGACGAGATCATGGAGTACCTCAAAAATCACCTCGTGGAGATTGGAAGTGTTTCCGCAAAAATGGTTCCCATTGACCTGAAGAAGCAGATGATGGATAAATGGGCGAGAAGGAAGTTAGGGCTGACGCCGTGATTGATGTTGGAATCTTGGCAGTCGGATTATCCAGGAATCCTGCCACTGACCATTGCCTAGAAGTCATAGAAGATGCGGTTAGAGGTAGAATTCGAGCACTCATCCCATACACTGTGGTCTTCGGTGCCCATTATATTCTAACGAGGTTCTACGGCGTCAAACCCAAAGAGGCAAACGATCTACTCCAAAACCTCCTCCTATCACAAAGGATCAATTGGGATGGACATATCGATAAGAGTAGTGCTGAGAACTCTCTTGAAAACACCGAGAAATACGATTTGGACGCTTGGGACGGGTACATCCTACATCTAATGGAGATAAACCAGATAAGGATCATATACACACTCGACGTAGAGCACTTCGGCAAGATAGACTGGATAAAAGCGGTCAACCCCATTCCCGGGGAAAAAATCAGGGAACTTCACCGCTTCCTAGAAGCGCCTAGATCGCCCATCTCTAAAGAATAAGGATCTATCTTATACCAAGACGAAAATAGAACAAAGAAGCCTTATCCACAATTTCTTCTAAAAATCTTGACATCTTCTAACAATGAAGATCAAGGGGCAGAATACTACATCGACTGCATCTCAGTGAAGTTCTCTTCTTGCTGGGACTTCCAGCTGGAGAGGTACGCCGAGCCTCCGGCCTACGGACTGCAGGGGACAGACCTACTCGACGGCGCATACGGTTTCGACACTCGCAAACTCCCTAACAATCATCTGGGCATCGCTTTCCCCGCTCCCCACCTTCTTGATCCCATTTTGTATTGCCTGAGTCTCCCCTTCGCTACCAAGGTCCCTGCCAGTTTCGTGACCACGTAACCCGTGCATAGAAAGACTCAGACCCTTGCAGGCAATCGTCGAGAACTTGACAAATCCAAAAAGGATAGGAGCGCGCGCGCGCGCGGAGATGTGTCGCCGTCGAATCGCCGTTTCGCAACGACCCGTGTTTCGGCGCCCTCTCCAATCACGTTCCTTTCAGGCACCTCCCTCAAAGCGTCCCGTACCTCGTCCTCAGAGAATTTGATGACTCGATGGGTTTCGGCACAGTAGACGCCATTCTCGACTGTGAAGTCTAGAGCTGCTTGGAAGTAGTCCGTCCTCTGCTCCGCGTCGAAGAGAACGGGATCGTCGCCTACCTTGGGGTAAGTCAGTTCATACCGTTTCTCCAGCTCCGACATCTTGCGGAAGAGGCTCATGTACCAGTCCATGTCTTCCATCTTCGGGCCGGTCATAGCGCGTTTGGCAACCTCTAGGAGATTCGTCATCAGAAACCGCTCCCAAATCACCAAATCATTCTTCGGATATGGCTTTAGCTATTGCGATGAGCACGCGCAATATGAAAGACTTAATCCGTCTAGATATGAATCCCCGTCGGTCCACCAATATGGAGCCCTTTCAAGCCGAGGGCTCTCCTCCGATCCTAGCGCTTAAGTGCCGATTTTGGCACTTAATGTCAGAGAGGCTAACTCTCCTGATACTCCTTAAGGACGTCTTCCTTCGGCTCCAGCCCTAGATCTGCCCTTTCAGTGAGGGTTACCCAGCCCTTCTCCAGCCCCGGCGGGTCCTCAAAAATCGTCTCACCCACCTTCCACATGAGGTAATGGAACTCCACCCGCCACCCGTTGGCCATGGCGGCTTGAAGATGCATGTTATGATGAGGCCATCCACCCCCGTTCGCTATGAGGAGGTTGAAGGCCTGGGCCATAGCCGCCACCTTCACCCCCTCAGTGTACCCTCCTACGAAGCATACGTTGGGCTGGAGGATGTCCACGGCCCCGTGCAACAGAAGCCCCAGATGGCGGAAGCGGGAACCCTCATTTTGACCTGCGGAGATAGGTATGGTCGTCCTGCGGCGCAGCTCGGCTAGGAGTCGGGCGTCGTTCCCGTAGACGGGCTCCTCGAACCAAGATATATTGTAAGGCTCAACCCTTTTCGCCAGCTCCAAGGCCCGCTGGAAGGAGAACATGTAGTTGGCGTCCATCATCAACTGTATCTTATCCCCTATGGCCTCCCGAACCGCCCTCACTCTTGCGGCATCCTCAGCGGGGTCTTCAGCGTCGTTTATGGCCACCACCATCTTCAACTTATCCTGCCCCTCACGGACATAGCGGTTAGCCATCTCGACGAGTTGTTCCTTGCTGAACTCCATGAGGCCGAAGGTGATGTAGGCGGGGACCCTCTTCTTCGCTCCACCCAGTAGTCGCCACACTGGCTCCTTGTAGTGCTTGCCCTTGATGTCCCAGAGGGCTATGTCCACCGCGCTCACAGCGGAGCTCCAGACCCCTGTCTGGGACCGGGGATTAAAGGCTAAGTACATCTGGTTCCACAAAGCCTCACTCTCCAAGGGATTCCTACCCTCCAGGAAGGGAGCGAGTTCCCTGTTGACGAACTCCTTGATGCCGAAACGCTGTGTCCCACCCGTTAGGCCATATCCCGTTAAGCCTTCGTCGGTCCCCACTCTGACGAAGACGATGGTGCGGTGCACGGTGGTTTCCAGTAGTGGGATGTGTACAGGTATACTATGAGTAGTGGCTTGGACCGATGTTATCTTCATGATTTCCTGCTCTCCATCATCTACTAGATAACAGTTGCTCCTCCCTCAAACATTAGTGAGAACCACACATCTTCAACTATCGAGAAGGAAGCGACACTGGTGAGGTAGGTCTTAAGAAGCTAACAGCGGACCATGTAACCACCAGCAAAAATCAAATAAGAATAGAAGAACAGTCTTAGGTTAGGTGAATTAGACGTGCCTGTGGTTCAGGTTGAGATGTGGGAAGGCAGGACAGCCGAACAAAAGGAGAGACTCATCAAAGCGATAACCAAGGCCTTCGAGGAGATCGGGGTGAAGCCGGAGTCCCTGACCATAATCATCCACGATGTGCCCAAGATCAACTGGGGCAGTCGAGGACAACAAGCATCAAAGATGAGTCCATAGCGCTTTTGCCCTAACCGCAGATGATATAACCTATTTCCTACCCTGAAGCTAGTGGTCTTCGTCAATGAGCCGAGAACTTACCGCCGACCTCAAGAAATACCTCAAGGAGTCCCTGAACGCCCCAACCGTGGGGATAGCATCCGTCGAAAGATTCAAGGATGCTCCCGAAGGGCATCGACCTACAGACCTCCTCCCCGGGGCAAAGGCTGTTGTAGCCGTTCCTAGCGCGCGCGCTCAGGTACATGGTCGCCGCAATCATAGACCTCGCCGCTAGGTTATCGAACCACCTCTTGACATCCCCGTCTTCCAGAAGGCGATTGTACTTGGGGGTGCGCTCAACCTATGCATCACAAGATAGATTGTTCCTAGCAACTATTTGATGGTATTCGCTTAGAAATATTGGCGGGCCCGGCAGGATTCGAACCCGCGGCCATCGGCTTAGAAGGCCGATGCTCTATCCATGCTGAGCTACGGGCCCGCTGGATGCTACTTTGGGAAAAAGGGCTTGGATTAATCTCTTTGGGTACTCTTGCAACAGTATATTCGACTTGTTGTAGGATTGAGACGAAACGAAGCCAAAAGGTTTGTGTGTGACAGAGAGACGTATCATAATGGGCTTTCCGAGACCCCAAACCTTATGAATTAAGAGCCTCGACCAATAGCGCATCAACAACCTCAGGTCCTGGTGTATTCGAGATGATAAGCCTCGTCGAGATCGCTGACCGGATGCGGGGAGGCCCAAGGATGGCTGGTAGAGACTGGGATATGGCCCTCTTTAGGAAGATATCGGAGCTCATCAAGGAATATGAGATCAAATGTCCGTCAGAGCCCTCGGACTGGATTAACGTTGATGATAGTTTGGCCGACGCCGCTTGGAAGGCTGCTGTCGATTTCATCGTGGACATGGGCTGCTTCTGCCTCAACAGGGAACGTGTCGTCAAATTCACCGAGGGGGAGGTCAAGGAGGCGATACGCTCGATGCAGAAGGAGGTGGTCATGGGTGAGGGAAAGGACGCGCGCGTCTGGAAACAACACAAGATCGAAGGAAATGAATCCCTAAACATCTCACCCGGCCACCACGCGCCCTTTACGGAGGATCTGGCCAACCTCATAGTTCAAAACTTCGCGATGATTCCCCGCCTCGACTTCCTAGAGGGCTTCAACTTCCCGACGATCGACGGCTACGACATCTATGGGATTCCCCTAGAGGCCTACGCCTCGAAGCGTGAAGTCGCATGGCTCCGGGAAGGTGTTCGCAAAGCAGGTCGACCCGGTGCGGCCATACTCTATTATCCCATCACGACTGCCGCGTCCTCCTTCCTAGCCACTATCGATCCTGTTGCGGGGTTGAGGCCTACGGATGGTGTGCTGTTGTCCGTGTTACCCGACGTGAAGGTGGAGTATGATCTGTTGACCGCTGCCCTCGTGCTTCAGAGCTATGGCTACTTCGGGGTCAGTGGTAGCTTTGGCATCGCTGGCGGCTTCTGCGGTGGCCCTGAAGGCGCCATCGTTGAGGCGTTGGTGAAGACCATAATCGCCTGGATCGTCTACAGGGACAATCTCTACTACAACGGCGTCGAGCACATCAGCCACGTTAGTGGCGTCAAACGCGTCATGTTCCCCATGCACTTCGCCCGCTCCGTCGTATATCAGGCAACCATCCGGAACTCCAACGGGATCCCCATGCACTGGCCCATCCCCGTCTCCGAGTTATCTACTGAGAGCCATCTTGAGGAGTTGATTTTGAGGAGCATTGAAGCCGCGGTCAATGGTGCCAATCTTTACGTTCCGAGGGTCAGTAGATCCCGCATAAATGGCGGGCAGACCCCCGCCGACGCCGAGATCATGATTGAGGCCTCTGACGCCGCAATTAGGGTGGGGATCAAGCGAAGTGAGGTCTACGGGATGTTCAAGCCCGTCATCACGAAGTTGATGGAGAATCCGACCCCAGAGCCAGGAAAGCTGATCACGGAGTGCTACGACCTCCAGCGCCACAGGCCGAGCCCTGAGTATCAGCAACTCATCACCAAGGTCAAGAAGGAGTTCGCAGACCTAGGACTAGAGTGGGACTAGCCTACCTCTAGCCCTAAAACATCAATGCTTTAGAATAGAAAGCCACAGTCTCATGGAAGATGGAGCCTCCTAGAAGAACACCCTCCTCAACCCTTGCCTTACCGGCCTCCTTCGTCTCAGACATACCCCATCCCAGGGAAAAGACGAGCCGCGTCGGGACAATCGCCAGAGCCGCGGCGACCTTTAGGGTGGAAGAGATCGTCGTCTATCGGGACCGACCCCGTGAAGAACAGGGGGCCGACGCCGAATTCATCGTCACCCTTCTGCGATATGTGGAGACGCCCCAGTATCTCCGGAAGCTCCTCTTCCCCTCTAATCCGATCTTGAGGTATGCGGGCATTCTGCCGCCTCTCCGCACGCCTCATCATCCCCTGGAGAAACGTTCCTCAAGACTCAAGCCCGGGGAGTTCAGGGAAGGGGTTGTTACTGGAAGGAGGGGTGAAGGAGTCGATATCGAGATTGGTGTTGAACGGACCGCCATCCTTCCACAGAGTCTTCCAAGCGGTACTAGAATAACAGTAGAAGTCACAGGGGTCTCCCGCAAGGCTATTCGTGTTCGTCGGGTTGAGCCATCAGAGATAAGGATATATTGGGGTTATCGTGTCAGGGGTTCGAACCCGACTCTGGGAGAGATGACGAAGAAGGGCTTCTTCGACCTCGTGATCATGACTTCGAGGTGGGGGAAACCCTTAACTGAAGCAATTGGGGACATCAGAGCGCAGTGGAGAGACGCTCAGAACGCATTGATCGCCTTCGGTTCACCCCGGGAAGGTCTCAAGGAGATACTGGCCCGAGAGGGGCTGGACATAGACGAAGTCGGGGACTTCGTCCTGAATATGATACCCCTGCAGGGCGTTGAGACCGTTCGAACCGAGGAGGCCGTGTGGGCGACTCTGGCCGTACTCAACATGATCGTCTAGGATAGGTCTGCGATGGGACGTAGAAGAAAGAACGCTCCGAGGCGGGGCTCGCTCGCTTACCTACCGAGAGGAAGGGCGGCGAGGCCGGTTGGGAGGATAAAGTATTGGCCTGAGGTGAGTGCTGAGAAGCCTCGGCTCCTAGGGTTTGCAGGGTACAAGGCGGGAATGAGCTTCCTCTACATTATAGGTGACATCCGGGGCAACCCTACCTTCGGCCAAGAGGTCCACAGCCCCGTGACGATCGTGGAGACTCCTCCTATGGTCGTCTGCGGCTACAGGGGTTATGCTCTAACCTTGTCAGGCCTCACTCCTGCTTTAGAAGCGTGGGCAGAGAAGCTGCCCCAAGACCTATCGAGAGTGGTCATGATTCCAGAGAAGAAGGAGAAAGGAACCGAACAAGCGACCACACCGGAAGGGTTGGTCGAAATTCGCGCCCTCCTCGCCACCCAGCCACGGCAGTCAGGCTCCCACCACAAGAAGCCCGAACTCTTCGAGGTCAAAGTCACGGGAGGCTCAGTAGAGGAACAGTTAGGCTACCTGAAAGGTCTCTTCGGCAAGGAGGTCCAAGTCTCTGACATCTTCGGCGAAGGAGAATACGTCGACATCATCGGGATTACCAAAGGGAAGGGAATCCAAGGACCGGTCAAAAGGTGGGGTGTCAAGACACGCCATCACAAGTCTAGGAAGACGGTGAGAGGTGTAGGAACCCTCGGACCTTGGACCCCCCACTACGTCATGTACACGGTACCGCGCGCTGGGCAGATGGGCTTCCACCAGAGAACGGAGTTCAATAAACGCATCCTGAAGATCGGGGATGATGGGATGAACGTGGTGCCGAAGGGAGGGTTTGAACACTACGGCACCATCAAGAAGACCTATGTCGTGCTGAGTGGAAGCATCCCTGGACCCGCAAAGAGGCTCGTGAAACTGCGTTATGCCGCACGCCCGCCTCTGAGTATAGAGGAGGCAAAGCCAGTAATCTCGTACACACCCTTCAGCAAGCCTAGTGCGTAGGAGGCGGTGGAATTGGTGTCCGTTCAAGTCTTCGACCTCGATGGAAATCCCAAGGTGAGCATCGATCTACCACCAGTCTTCGAGGCTCCATTCCGACCTGATGTCGTCCAGAAGGCGGTCCTCTTTCAACAAAGCCACAGGAGACAGCCCCAGGGACGAGACCCGATGGCAGGGAAGAGGACGAGCGCCGAGTCCATGGGGACCGGCCACCATCTCGCAAGGCAGCCTAGGGTGAAGGGGAGCCGATACCCCAAGGCGCAGCAGGTTGCTTTCGCGCCTAACGCCGTTGGAGGTCGAGCTACCCACCCGCCGAGGGCTGAGAAGAGAATCTACAAGAGGCTGAACGAGAAGGAGCGCGTACTTGCCATACGCTCAGCTATCGCAGTCACCTCCAACAAAGATTCGGTCATAGCCCGAGGACATGTTGCGGATAAGGTTCCTCAGTTCCCCCTCGTAGTTGTCGATGATTTGGAGGCGTTGAAGGAGACCAAGGAGGCGAAGGAAGCCTTCGAGCGGCTGGGACTAATGGAAGATGTCGAGCGGGTCAGGAGGAGCAAGAAGATCCGCGCTGGAAGAGGCACCATGAGAGGTAGACGAACGAGGCACAGCGTCGGCCCCCTCATCGTGATCGGGGAGGACAGAGGCATAAGTAAAGCGGTTGGGAACCTCCTAGGCGTGGATGTCGTGCAGGTTGAAGGATTGAACGTTGAGCTCTTGGCTCCTGGGACACATCTTGGGCGATTGACCGTTTGGACGAACTCCGCGATAGAGCGGGTTGGAAAACTCTACGGTTGAGGTGAAGGAAAATGGCTGAGCATCATCTTGTGATACGCTACCCCTTAATGACTGAGGATGCGGTAGCCCTGATCGAGGCTGAGAATAAACTGACCTTCGTCGTTGATACCAAGGCGGATAAGGCGAAGATCAGGAGAGCGGTAGAGGCACTATACGGGGTCAAGGTGGCAAAGGTGAACACAATGATAACGTCCAAGGGAGTCAAGAAAGCCTACGTGACGCTCGAACCCGAGTTTAGGGCCTCCGACATAGCCATACGCTTGGGAATATTCTAGGGGGAACGAGATGGGAAAGAACATTAGAGTTCAAAGGCGTGGAAGGGGAGGTCCAACCTTCAGAGCCCCAACCCACAAGAGGGTGAAGCCCTCCCGATATAGTATTCCTAAGACTATCGAGAACGTCTATGCTAGGGGAACGGTTCAGGAGCTACTCCACGAGCCCGGAAGGGGCGCACCCCTCGCCAGAACCCAATTTGAGGGGGGGAGAGACATGTACATAGTCGCCCCTGAGGGAATAGCGATAGGCCAAGAAGTCCAGGTAGGCAACGCTGCAGAGCCGGCTGTCGGAAACATTCTCCCATTAGGGCAGACCGCCCCGGGTTCTCTGGTCTGCAACTTGGAGCTAAGTCGAGGGGATGGGGGGAAGCTAGTGAGGGCTTCAGGAACCTATGCCACGGTGGTAGCTCACACGGATGAGGGAACGTTGGTCAAACTACCCTCCGGCAAGTCGATTCATCTAAAAGACGACTGCCTCGCGACGATAGGGGTTGTCTCTGGCGGTGGAAGAACGGATAAACCCTTCGCCAAGGCCGGCAGGAAGGTCAAGTGGATGGAGGCCAAGGGCAGAGTCTATCCCACAACGAAGGGGGTCGCCATGAACCCCGCAGACCACCCCCACGGCGGAGGCTCCCATAGCTCCTCTTCCCTGCGCCCAACGACCGTTTCGAGGACAGCGCCTCCGGGGCAGAAGGTGGGTCTCATAGCGGCGAGACAGACTGGAAGAGCCAAGCGAAGAGCGCGCACGCGCGCTTAGAGCCCCGTCCTCCTAACCCATTCTTTAATTCCTTTTATCTTAGAACAACAAAGCTGCATGCGAAGAATCATAACGAGAAATGTCAACTTGCCCGAGACTGTCCGAAAACTGGAAGATATTCCTGGGATCGGTCCCGTGACAGCTCAGAAGCTTCGAGCCTCAGGCTACTTCACAGTGGAATCCATCGCCGTCGCCTCTTCAAGAGAACTCGCCGAAGCCATAAACCTGAGTGCAGAGAAGGCTGCAGAGTTAGCCTCGGCTGCCCGAGATATGCTTGAGATCAAGTTCCAAACAGCAGAGGAACTGCTCCAGCATCGACAGCAAATCGCAAGACTCAGTACCGGTAGCAAGGCCTTGGACCGCCTCCTAGGAGGTGGCGTGGAGAGCCAGGCAATTCTGGAGCTGGTGGGTGAGTACGGGACGGGGAAGACCCAGATCTGCCATACCCTCTGCGCGACTGTTCAACTGCCTCAAGATAAGGACGGACTCCTTGGAGGTGCCCTTTACATCGACACTGAGGGAACCTTCCGGCCTGAGAGACTTTCACAGATCGCCGAGTCCCAGGGTTTGGTGAGTGCCGAGGTTCTGAAGAATGTGATGGTGGCGCGCGCCTTCAACAGTGACCACCAAATATTGATAGTGGAGAAACTTGACGAGCTTATTCCGAAGAAGAACATCAAGCTCGTGGTCGTCGACTCCGTCATCAGCCACTTTAGAGCAGAATACCTAGGTCGTGAAAGCCTCACGGAACGGCAGCAACGCCTCAACAACCATCTTCACCGCCTTCTTAGGACGGCGGAGGTATACAACATTCCGGTAGTCGTCACGAATCAAGTGCTAGCGGTACCTGATGCCTTCTTCGGACCGGCAATGAGGCCCGCGGGTGGACACGTGCTCGCCCATCTCAGCACGAACCGACTATTCCTCAGAAAGGGCAAAGGGAATGTCAGGATTGCGAGGATCATAGATAGTCCCTACCTTCCTGAGGGGGAATGCTTCTTCTTGATAAATGAATGTGGCATAGGCGATGTGCAGGATGAGACTGCGAAACCTTAAATAAACGGCTTTGCCGAAGGTTAAGTCATGCCGAAGGAGTTCACCTACCGCGGACAAAGCGTCGAGGAACTACAGAAGATATCCATGGACGACTTCATCAAGCTACTCCCCGCAAGACAGCGCCGCTCACTCCTCCGCGTCCCGCCTAACGAGCAACGGAAGTTGAGGGAAAAAATCAGGAAAGCCCGCAAGGAAGCCGCGAGGGGAAAAGCGATCGTTATTAAGACGCATTGCAGGGAGACGGTGATTCTCCCAGAGATGCTTGGCTTGACGATACGTGTCCACGATGGGAAGGAGTTCCAGCCCGTCGAGATTACGCCTGAGAAGATGGGGCATCGCTTGGGCGAGTTCGCTCCGACGAATAAGAAAGTCGCTCATGGAACCCCAGGCATTGGTGCATCTAGGTCAAGCATGTACGTCCCCCTGAAGTAGAATACGCTTCTACGAGCGCTTCCTACTCTCCTGAACGAGTCGCAAAAGGTTTAATAGAAGACGTTCCGGTTTCTTGTACGCACGCGGTGGAAACTGGATGCCTAACTGGGGATACTCGTTCACTGCCTACGAGGAGGACCGTATGGCGAGGGTGAGTGGACGGGAGCTGCGAATCTCTCCTAAGGCGGCGCGAGAGATCTGCCACTACATACGAAGTATGAAGCTTCACCAAGCCCGGGCCTTCCTCGAAAGGGTTGTGAGAAAGGAGCAGGCAGTCCCCTATAGGCGCCATAAGAAGGAAGTCCCCCATAAGAGGGGCCTCCAAGGTTGGTATGCTGGCAGATACCCCGTCAAGGCCGCTCAACAGATACTCAACCTCCTCGATGGCCTTGAAGCCAACGCCGAGGGAAAGGGGTTGGATGTAGAACGCTTGAAGATCGTTCACGCAGCAGCCCAAAGGGGGCGGGTTCTGAAACGATACTTCCCGAGGGCCTTCGGAAGGTCTTCGCCCAATTTCGAGATGCTTTGCCACCTTGAGTTTGTAGTTGAGGAAAGCGGGTGATCCTGTGTCGACGGTTACGCATTTTATCGACGAGGCCATTCGTAATGTAGAGATCGATGAGTTCCTCGAGAAGAGGCTTCATAGTGCGGGCTTCGGAGGAGCTGAGGTTGCCCGAACCCCCTTGGGTACGAGGGTCATAATCTATGCTACTAGGCCAGGCTTGGTCATCGGACGGAGAGGATCGAACATAATAGAGTTGACCCGTCTTCTGGAAGAGAGATTCAAACTTCAGAACCCGCAGATAGCCGTCTCAGAGATCGAGGTCCCTGAACTCAACGCCAGAGTTATGTGCTCACGCATCGCCGATGCGATCCAGCGGGGCATCCATTTCCGAAGGACCGGATTCTGGGCCTTGAACCAGATCATGAAGGCTGGCGCCATGGGCACTGAGATCGTGATCAGGGGAAAACTCACCTCTCAACGACATAGGTATGAGAAATATAGAGAAGGATACATCGTCCGCTCCGGCGACCCAGCCTTAAAGAATGTGCGGAGAGCAGTGACCTCGGTTCAGTTGAAGCAGGGGTTAGTCGGTATCACGGTCAAAATCGTTCCACCCGGAGTAACCTTCCCAGATCGAGTTCAGATAACAAAGGGTATAGAAGTCGAGGTCGGAGAGGGCCCTGTAGAAGGAGAGGCCCCTGAGGCAGTTGAAGAAGCTGCATCCGCCACCGTTGGCAGAGAGGAATCCTCCTCTAAACAGGATAAGTCAGGAACAGTCGAAGATGACGATGTGACAGAGGAGGCTAAGTAGGATGCCCTTCCTAACGGCCAAGGAGATTCGAGAGATGTCGGAGGAGCAGCGGGCCGAGCGTCTTTCGGAGCTGATGACAGAACTCTCGAAGCTCCGAACCATGTCGAAGGCTGGCGGCGCATTGGAGAATCCCTCGAGAATCCGCGAGACTCGCAAGGCAATTGCTAGGATACTTACGGTTGAGAACGAGGTGAAGCGAGGAGGAAAAGCTTGACCATGGTTCCTATTACAGAGAAGAATATTCACCAGCACGAATTGATAGGCCTGCACGCGAGGGTAGTGTGCAGCTCCAGTCCTTCCCAAGTCGACATCTCAGGCCTCCTCGTGGATGAGAGCATGAATACCGTCACAATCTCCGATGGTGTGAAGGATCGGATGATACAGAAGAAGGATGCCTGCTTCCAAGTCATACTCCCAGACGGGTCAACAGTCATCGTTGAAGGACATAGGATTCTGGGCAGACCCATCGAGCGGGTGAAGAGCAAAGCCGGGGGCTCCTAAGGATGCGGGACATAGGGATAGAGGTCAAACCGCCTCAGAGGGAATGCGACGACCCCTCCTGCCCGTTCCACGGGAAATTGAGCACCAGAGGACGAATTCTAGAGGGCGTCGTGACTAAGGCGGCGATGAACAAGACCGTTGTCGTTAGACGAGACTATGACAAGTATTTGCCGAAATATATGCGGTACGAGAGGCGACACAGCCACGTTATGGCTCATAATCCCCCCTGCGTAGAAGCTGAGGTCGGTGATAGCATAAGGCTTATGGAGTGCAGACCCCTCAGCAAGGCAGTCTCCTTCGTAGTCGTAGAGCGAATAACCAGGGAGTGAGGATGAGGGATGTCGAAGTCTAGGGCGGTCAGCGCCAAGGGCATCATGGAATATCGGCCCCACATCCCGCGAACACTGGTTACGGGTTCAAAGATCAATTGTGCCGACAATTCGGGTGCGAAGGAGCTGAACCTCATAAACATCATCGGGTACAAGGGAAGGCTGAAGCGGATGCCCGCCGCCGCCGTCGGGGACATGATCATCATCTCAGTAACAAGGGGAAGCCCTGATCTCCGTAAGAGCGTCTTCCCCGCGATTCTGGTGAGGCAGAGGAAGCCCTATCGACGGGCCGACGGAGTATGGATTCAATTCGAAGACAATGCAGCCGTGATAATAACGCCTGAAGGAGAGCTTCGAGGCTCAGAGATCCGGGGACCTGTAGCTAAAGAGGCTGCGCAGAGGTGGCCTAGGGTCGCTGGTGCGGCGAGCATGATCGTTTAGCATGGAGGGGCGGAGTTGGCTAAGGATTCTACTGTTTCGAGGCATCTTTTGTCCGCATCGCTCTCTCCAGAACTTGTCCAAGAGCATAAGGTCCACAACATGGTTATCCGCGAGGGGGACACCGTAGCTATCCTTCGCGGAAACTTCCAAGATGTGGAAGGAAAGGTGACGAAGGTTGATCGTCGGAGGGGATATGTCTACATCGAGGGCGTAACCCGCGAGAGAGCCGACGGAACTACTAGGCATATTCCGATACATTCCTCGAAGGTGGTTCTCCGACGGTTGGCATTGGACGATAAGCGTCGAAAGGAAATACTTGAAAGACGCGTGGCAACCCTTCAACCGAAAGTAGAAGAGGAAAAGCCTAAATCAAGCCAGAGGGGTAAACGGGCAGAACCTACCGAAGACGAGGAAGCTGAACAAAAGAAAGAGGCCTAGGCCATGGGAAAGAAAGGCGGAACAAAGCACCTCAAAAGGAAGCCGGCACCAGCCTTCTGGCCCATCCATAGAAAAGAATATCGATGGGTCGTCAAACCCAGCCCTGGCCCTCACAGTGGCGCCGAGTCCCTTCCTCTACTGGTAGTCCTCAGGGACATCCTCACCCTAGGTAAAACCAGACGGGAGATAGATGTCCTCCTCTCTCGGGGAAACGTCAAGGTAGACGGGGTCGTCAGAAGAGAAAATGACTTCCCTGTTGGTCTAATGGACATCATAGAGGTTCCTGCCCTGAACAAGGTCTACAGGATACTTCCCGTTCCGGGGAAGGGACTGGGGCTTCACGAGGTTCCGAAGGAAGAGCGTGATTTCAAGCTCTGCAAGATAGTTGGAAAGACTACCGTTCAAGGTGGATACATCCAACTGAACCTCAGTGGCGGAAGGAACTTGCTTGTGAAGGTCGCCGACCCCAGAAAACCCGTGGAAGACATATACAAAACGAGCGACCTACTCAGAATATCCATACCCAAGGTTGAGGTTCTTGCCCACCTCAAATTCGAAGAAGGCATGCTGGCGCTAATAGATGGTGGAGAGAACGCTGGCCAATGGGGCGAGGTGGTGAAGATCGGTGAATCTAGCGTCTATGGTTCCACGGTTACGATTAGAAACGCCGAAGATCAGGAGATAGAGACAATCTCTGACTATATATTCCCCATTGGGAAGGGCCAAGCATGGATAAGCCTGCCAGGAGGGGCTGAGCAATGAGCCAAGAAACTACCCGGCCTTTGACCAGATCCGCCCAACAACCTCGCATCGAGAAGGTTGTGGTAAACCTGTGTACAGGGCAAGCGGGCGAGCCTCTTCAGAAAGCGAGGACGGTTTTGGAGAGTGTAACGGGGCATAAAGCCTGCCAGAGAAGGGCCAAGATATCCGTTAGGGACTGGGGAATACGAAGGGGCGAACCGATTGCAGTCTTGGTCACCCTTAGGAAAGACGATGCCAACGCTTTCTTGAAGAGGGCCGTCTACGCCGTCGGGAATCGGTTGAAGAAATCCAGTTTCGACAGCCAAGGAAACTTCGCCTTCGGAATAAGAGAGCACATAGAACTGCCAGGTGTAAGGTACGACCCTAATATCGGGATCTTCGGTATGGACGTTTGCGTGACCATGGAGAAAACGGGCTATAGGGTTAAGAGGCGCCGCAAGCTGAAGAGCAAGGTCGGGAAGGCCCAGAGGATTACTCCTGAGGAGTCCATGACGTACGTTAAGGAGTTCTTCGGCATAGAGATTGTGGATTAGGGTTGATAGGATGAAGGATAGGTCGAACACTGGCCGAAAGGTCTGGAAATACGGCAAGGGTAGTAGGCCGTGCCGTCGATGCGGAGCCTACGGGCCGATCGTCCGAGCCTACGGCATCAATCTCTGCAGACAATGCTTCAGAGAAACAGCTCCGTCCTTGGGCTTCAAGAAATACTGGTAGCTGGCGCTCAAGATGGACACTATCTCCAACGCCCTCTCGACGATACTCAACAATGAGACACGTCATAAGCGTGACTGCATAATCGCTCCAGCATCCCGCCTCATCGGCGATGTCCTAAGGGTTCTCCAGATGAACGGGTATGTAGGCAAGTTCGAGTTCATCGATGACGGCCGAACCGGGAAGTTCGATGTGCAGTTGTTGGGCAGAATCAATAAGTGTGGTGCGATCAGGCCCCGTTATTCGTGCGGCGTCGACGAATTGGAGAGGTGGGAGGAGAGATTCCTCCCTTCCAAGGAGCTGGGCATCCTCATCCTCTCGACGCCCCAAGGCGTTATATCTCATAGGGAATCGAGGGAGAAACGGGCAGGGGGGAGACTCCTAGCCTACGTCTACTAGGTGGAACTGCTGTGGTTAGGCGTTATCTTGTTGAGGAGACGGTTGAAATTCCAGAAGGCGTAGAGATTAGGATCGATGGGCGACAAGTTTCTGTGTCAGGCTCCCTCGGAAAGCTTGAGAAGGACTTCTCCCACGCACCCATAGACATCCGCCTCGAAGACGGGAAAGTGGCCGTTGAGGCCAAGTGGTCAGACAAGAGGCAGGCCGCGATGGTGGGAACTGTGAGGTCGCACATCCGAAACATGATCATAGGAGTCCAGAAAGGCTTCACCTACAAGCTGAAGACAGTCTTCGCCCACTTCCCCGTAAACGTTCAAGTTAAAGGAAACGAGGTCGTCATCGAGAACTTCGGCGGTGAGAGGAGGTCTAGGGTGGTTCAGATACCTGAGAGTGTGAAGGTCTCTGTTGAGGGAGACGACGTCATCGTGAAGGGCTTGGACCTAGAGAGGGTAAGCCAAGCCGCAGCCATGATCGAGCATGCGACTCGGATAAAGAAGAAGGACCCCCGAGTATTCCTCGACGGCATCTACGTCTATGAGCGGCAGGAGGGGATGTAGGATGGCTGTAGAGGAAGAGAAGGTAGTCAGCGAGGAAGAGGCAAAGGTCGTCAGACCGCCGGAGTTGTCGGCACAGGAAAGAAAGCTCCTAAAGATAAGGAGAGTCCAGAAGGGTAAGAAACCTAAGTTTAGACGACAGGAGAGCTGGCGGTACAAGAGGGTAGACCCTTCCTGGAGGCGCCCTAAGGGGATAGACAGCAAGATGCGCCTCAAACTCGGTGGCAGGCCGAAGTTGGTTGAGATTGGATATAGGTCGCCTAGCAGAGTTCGCGGTCGCAGTGGTTCCGGTCACGACGAGGTACTGGTCTTCAACGTTGGAGATCTCTCTAAAGTTTCTCCTGACCAAGTCGTCAGGATCGGCCATGTGGTCGGCCAGAGGAAACGCCTCGACATCCTTGAGAAGGCCAAGGCTTTGGGGCTCTATGTCGTGAACCCTGGGAGGGTGGGTGAGGTTGAGTCTTAGAGACCAGAAGCAGTTGGCGGCTAAGGTGCTCAAGGTAGGCAAGAGTCGTATCCGCATAGATCCCGAACGTACCGAGGATGTGGAAGGCGTTATCACGAGGGAGGAGATTCGAAAACTCATACACGAAGGAGCAATCATCGCCGCCCCCGAGAAAGGCGTAAGTCGGGGAAGAGCCCGTGAGGCCGCCCTGAAACGGAAGTCAGGCCTGAGGAAAGGCCCTGGCAGTAGAACGGGGAAAGCCACCGCCCGCGCGCCGTCGAAGGAGATCTGGGAAGCGAGGATACGTTCCCTTCGCGGACATCTCCGTCATCTCCGAGACCGGAGGATTATTCAGAAGAACGCGTATAGACGCCTCTACCTCTTGGCGAAGGGTGGAACTTTCAGGGACAGGAACGACGTCGATCAGTACATAGAGGTCCACAGGCTTTCGAGGAGGCGATAGACTACGGCGCGAGGACCTAGATACCACGTGATGCTTCGTCGACGACGAGAGAAGCGAACGGATTATCGGATGCGCAAGGCCATGATCATCTCAAAGACCCCCAGACTCGTAGTTCGCGGCTCACTGAAGCATATGCAGGTGCAGGTTGCAGAGGCCCTGCCTGTCGGAGATAAGATGCTCGCCTCAGCCAACACCAAGAACCTCGCCTCCTTTGGGTGGAGAGCCCCTACAGGCAACGTACCTGCCGCCTATCTGATCGGATATCTGCTCGGGAAGAAGGCCATGGCAGCGGGGGTGGAAAAGGCTATCCTCGACATCGGCTTGGTGAGCACCACCATTGGAGCCAGAGTATTTGCAGCACTAAAAGGCGTGACAGATGCAGGCCTATCGATTCCGCATGATGAGGGCATCTTGCCTTCCAAAGAAAGAATCATGGGCGAACATGTTGTGGGATATGCCAAGAAACTTCAGGAAACCGACCCTACCCTATATGAAGGAAGATTCTCTCAGTACATCTCCAAGAACATGAGACCGGAGGATCTGCCCAAGCACTTCACTCAGGTCAAGGAGAAGATCGACGAGGCCTTCAAGGAAGGAAGGTAGAGACATGAGCACGATGCAAGAAACGGGTCCAGGAACGTGGGTTCCACGCACCTCCTTGGGCAGGATGGTTCTTGAGGGAAAGATAACCTCTTTAGATGAGATCTTCAGCCAAGGCTACAAGATTCGAGAGGCTGAGATAGTTGACACACTCCTGGCGAACCTCCGGCAGGAGGTTTTGAACATAAACCTCGTCCAGAAGCAGACGGATGCCGGCGAGAAGTCTAGGTTCAAAGCCCTAGTCGTCGTGGGAAACAACGATGGATACTTCGGATTGGGAACAGGTAAGGCGAAGCAGGTCAGATCGGCCATTGAGAAGGGGACGGTTGATGCGAAACTCAACATCTTCCCGGTAAGAAGAGGATGCGGCAGCTGGCAATGTGACTGCGGAGAGAAGCACTCAGTCCCCTTCAGAGTAATTGGGAAGTGCGGAAGCGTAACAATAGAGCTGAAACCAGCGCCAAAGGGGGTGGGCGTTGTTGCCAGCGAGGTGCCGAAGGCGGTAATCAATTTTACAGGGATTCGAGACTGCTGGGTCAAGAGTCGCGGCTCGACACGAACAACACCATCCTTCGCCCAAGCAACAGCCAACGCCTTGAAGAACACGTATCAGATCGTAACGCCAGAGGATTGGACCGGATGAGAAAGTTGTCAGAAGGGAAGAGTTGCATAGCCGTCGTGCGAGTTCGGGGAAACGTTGGGACCAGCCGGGAGCTCGAGGAGGTCTTCCGCCAGATGCATCTCACCCGAAAGAATCATGCGACCCTGATCCCCAGCTCGCCGAGCAACGAAGGGGTGCTTAGAAAGGTCAAGGACTACGCCACATGGGGCGAAGCCTCCCTTGAGACGGTTACCGAACTTCTGGCGAAACGAGGGATGCTCTCCGGTAACAGGAGGATCACAGAAGACTATGTCAAGACCTCCTTGGGATACGAGTCGCTGGTCGCCCTAGCAAACGCCCTCCACGAGACGCGTGTTGACCTCAGGAACGTAAAGGGAGTGAAGCCCCTATTCAGGCTTCATCCTCCAAGCAAAGGGTTTCGTGGCTCCACGAAGAAACCCTACCCCGAAGGGGAGCTAGGTTATAGGGGAGAGGAGATAAACGGCCTCCTCACCAGAATGGTTTGACTTTACCGAGGCGAAGAGCTAGATGCCGACCAGACTACGAAAGGTGCGAAAGTTCCGTGGCTCCAGAACCCATGGTTGGGGACAGGTTGCTCAGCATCGAGGTTCAGGAAGCAAAGGCGGATATGGTGAGACGGGAGGCCACAAGCATAAGTGGACTCGGACGATCGTGTATGAACCTAATCGTTTCGGCAAGGTTGGTTTCAAACATGCTTGGGTAGATAGGGCGGCGACGATAAATGCGGGAGAGCTGGACGAGATTTCAGAGGAGTTGGTGGCTAGGAAACTCGCGGTAAAGGAAGATGACGGAATTCATCTCGACCTAGGTTCCGTTGGCATAGGGAAGCTTCTGGGCGAAGGAAAGGTCGAGAAGGCGTTGATCGTTAAAGTGGGTTCCTTCTCAGAGGAAGCGAAGAGGAAGATTGAAGAGGCCAAAGGCAGAATTGTATCGGAGAACTAGCTGAGGTAGCTTCTGTTGCCTGGGAGATTTCTCAATCTCTTCCATCCCATCACTAGGGTAATGCCCGAGGTGAAGGCCCCTGATCGTCGTATTCCCTTCAGGGAGAAGCTGCTTTGGACGGCCATCGTCCTTGTGGCTTATCTTATGTTGACAGAAATTCCCCTCTTCGGAGCCAAATATTTGGGAGGCGACCCCTACGCAGTCCTTCGGGTTATCTTTGCTTCCTCAAGGGGCTCCCTGATGGAACTCGGTATCCAACCCATCGTGACCGCAGGACTGATCACGCAGCTGATGGGGAGTTCAGGGCTAATCCAATTTGACAACAAGAGCGCCGAAGATCGGAGCCTCCTGACAGGGGCGACGAAGTTCTTCACGATAATTATGACCAGCGCCTTGGCGATCGCCTACATCGTTAGCGGAGCCTATGGCACCGGTCTCTCCACGGTGGCCATAGTAGCTGTATTCCTACAACTCTTCGTTGCAGGGTTGGTGGTGATGCTCCTAGACGAGTTGCTTCAGAAGGGTTGGGGACTGGGAAGCGGGATCAGCCTCTTCATCGCGGCGGGAGTCTCGCAGAAGATACTCTGGGACCTACTGAGTCCCCTACCGTTTGAGGAGAACGGAAACGCGTTGGGCTCCCTCATTGCATATATCCAGTCGATCCTTCGAGGTGAATCACCCCTGACCGCCTTCATCTCGAGATCAAGGGAGGATGCTCCCACCATGCTCGGTCTAGTAGTGACAATAATAGTCTTTATCGTGGTGACGTATCTCCAAGCCTTGCGGGTGGAGATACCCATCTCCTACGCCAAGTATCGGGGCTTCAGAGGACGATACCCTGTTAACCTACTCTACGTCTCTAACCTTCCCCTGATTCTCGTCTCAAGCCTCTTCTTGGACATCTACTTCTTCGTCCAGATCATCTGGTCCCGGTTCAATCCCTTAAGCGACAACCCTTGGCTCAACTGGCTCGGCACCTTCAAAGAAAATCAAGCCGTCGGCGGACTGGCCTACTACATCACCTCACCCAGAAACCTAAGTCAGTTCAGCGCAGACCCGATCAGAGCCCTAGTTTATGCAGGTCTTCTGATAGGTCTCTGCGGACTCTTCGCTATGATTTGGTTACAGGTGAGTGGTATGGACCCTGCCTCGGTCGCGCAGCAACTCGTCGACTCTGGGCTCCAAATCCCCGGGTTTAGGAGATCGGTGAGGCCTATTCAGAGCGTTTTAGAGCGGTACATTCCCACGGTCGCAGTTCTTGGGGGAATAGTTATAGGTGTGGTAGCGGCGTTCTCGGACTTCTTCGGCGCCTATGGGACTGGTACGGGGATTCTACTAACGGTTGGGATAATCTATCAGTATTATCAGACAATAGCAACGGAACAGGCGACAGAGCTCTTCCCTCTGCTGCGACGGTTTATGGGCGAATAAGGATTCGGTCCTCGGGAACGCTTTATTAGAGCGGGGAAAACTGTATTCTGGTTGTTCCCCTTGACCGCCTTTGAGTACTTCCTGAGCCCACCAATCTCTACCCTCGCAGTCATCTTCGTTGCCTTTGGGATAGCCTTAGCATCGATGATTATCTACCGCCTAATGGTTGATGTTAGGAAGCTTCAGTCCATCAACGAGGAGATAAGCAGGTACAATGAGAGGATGAGGGAGGCCCAGAGGAGGGGGAACCGCGCGGAGCTTAGACATCTGCGAAGGGAGGAGACTAGGGTGAAGATGCTGGCTTCCTACTCCACGAAGCAGAGGCTGAGGGTCACCCTCGTCACCGTTATTCCCTTCTCTGCCGTATCGATTCTCTTGGGCTTCCTCTATGGCATGAAGACTATTGCTAAGCTACCTTTCAGTGTCCCCGTTGTCGGAGTGGACCTGTCATTCTACCTTTGGTATACCTTCTGCTACTTCTCAGCCTACCTACCCCTACTCCGGATCTTCGGCATCACCTTCGGAACGACCATACCCCTTCGAACAGCAAGCCGAGGTGAGGGGAGGTAACGTGGATCTGGTCATAACTATAAGTGGCCTCCACGGAACGGGCAAGACCACTGTCGCCGAGATACTGGCTAGGAACCTCGAGCTGCGGCATATCTCTGCTGGCCAACTTTTTCGGCAGATAGCTGAGGAACGAGGCCTGTCTCTCAACGCCTTGAGTATGAAGGCGTCGGAGAAGGATGAGCTTGACAGGCTTGTGGACGAACGTACGAAGCAGGAGGTGAAGAAGGGGAACGCTGTGATCGATGGTCTCTTGGCTGGCTGGATGGCTGGGAAGAGCGCTGACCTCAAGTTCTACCTCTCCGCCCCCCGTGATGTTCGGTTGGCTCGAATCGCTAGACGGGACAGGTGCTCCATAGAGGAAGCGAGGAAGGCGACGTTCCTCAGGGAGAGGCTTGAGAGGGGAAGGTTTAAGAGGTTTTATGCGATTGAGATCGATGACCTTTCCATATACGACCTCGTCCTCAACACGGGGCTTCTGTCCCCTAGGGGGAATGTGCGGGTCTTGGAGAGCTTCGCAAGAGCGTACATGAAAGAACGGGAGGCGAAGTAAGGGATGCCGGCGATCGATATTGGGAGAGTATGTGTCAAGACCACGGGCAGGGAGAAGGGTAAGAGGTGCGTCATAGTCGATATCGTGGATAGATCCTTTGTCCTGGTTACAGGTCCTAAGTCGATGACGGGAGTTAAGAGGAGGAGGGTGAACGTGGGGCACCTGGAGCTTCTGGACGAGATGGTTAAGATTGCCCGTCGAGCCAGTGACGAGGAAGTGGCTGAGGCCCTCGGAGACATTAAGTCCAAAAAATAGCACCTTATCGCTTCCCACCCATTGTTTGGTGTTAAGGCGGTTGAATGTCTGAGCCTCCTTGGACTGTGAAGCGTGAACTCCTCACGAAGGTCGAGGAGGAGACCGACCCGAGGTATGGAACCCCGCCAGAACAGAGATCTCTGAAAGATCATATTCGATTAGGCATCGTGAACCTTGACAAAACTAGTGGGCCGACCAGCCACGAGGTAGTGGCTTGGGTGAAGAGGATACTCCATGTGGAGCATGCGGGGCATGGTGGTACGCTCGACCCCAAAGTGACGGGGGTTCTTCCCATAGCCCTAGAGGATGCTACGAAGGCCGTCGGCATCCTCCTCCTCTCAGGCAAGGAGTACGTCTGCGTCATGAGGCTTCATGGCGAGGTCTCTGAGGGGCGGGTTCGAGGCGTTCTCTCAGAGTTCGTCGGCGACATCCTCCAGCGACCCCCACTGAGGTCCTCTGTCCAGCGGATCATACGGGTCCGAAGAATCTACTATGTTCGCGACTTGGAGTTTCGGCCAGACCGGGTCCTCTTCCGCGTAGGGTGTCAGGCTGGAACGTACATTCGAAAGCTCTGCTTCGATGTGGGTGAAGCCTTGGGGGTCGGAGCCCACATGGAGGAACTCCGCCGGACACGAACAGGGCCCTTCACTGAGGACGAGAACCTAGTCACCCTCTACGACCTCCAAGACGCCTACGCCACCTTCGAGGAGAAGGGGGAGGAGGAGCCGTTGAGGAAGTGCATCCAACCTGTGGAGGCGACCTTTGGAAGCATCCCGAGGGTCTACCTGCGGGACTCGGCCGTCGACGCTGTCTGCCACGGAGCTAAACTCGCGGTTCCGGGAATAAGCAAGCTCGATTCAGGCATCTCCCCGAAGGATTGGATAGGCTTCTTCACCCTGAAGGGCGAGTCAGTCGGTATGGGGAGGGCTGTCCTGAGTACAGAGCAGGTTATGGATTTGAAGCATGGGATAGCCTTCGACACCCTCCGAGTCATCATGCCAGTAGGAACATATCCTCGCATGTGGCAGAGCCGAAGCAACGAGAAACCTTGACGCTTACGGTTTAGTTGAGCCTATGAAAGAATCTTCTTAGCGATCTCAGTCCCGTATTGTCGGCACATCTTGGCGACCTCTTCCTCCCTGTCACCCGACGCCCTTATGATTCCAGGCACCATCTTCATCCTGTGATGCAGTCCAAACGCCAATTCCAACATCCTGACGCAGTCCATTCCGTCCCTACGCGTTCCTGACGATGTGAAGCATCCGCCAACCTTGTCCCTCAGCTGATGATCCTTCCTGTACAGGGCTATTGAATCGTCGATGAGCCTCTTCACCTGCCACGCCACATTGCTGAAATAAGTGGGGGAGCCTATCACGATTCCATCGGCCTCGACCAAGTCGTCGAGGGCGCAATCCTCAACCCTCTTCAGGTCCACAGTGACCCCTAACCCTTCAGCTCCTTTCCCAATCGCCTCAGCCATCCTCTTAGTATTGCCCGCACCAGAGTAGTAGATGATGAGCAGACGCTTGGCCACCAACTTCCTCACCGAGCCTCTAGCCTACGGCCCGAAGCTTCGTCTTCATGGTTGCTTCCTTATCCTTCCGATCATCGATCGTCAGAACCATGTACACCCTCTTCGCACCCATCCTAAGTTGAGCCTCATGGGCCTCCTTCACAGCCGAGAAAAGCTCATCGAGACTCCTCGCCTCAATCGTAGTCGCCATAGCTCCAGCCTCGAATCTTAAACCAGTCTCCCCTAAGGCCTTCAAACTCTCTTTGACATACTTGCTCAAGCTGGTTCCTTCACCTACAGGGAAAACTGACAAAGCCGCTATAATCAACGCATCACCACTATTCCGGACATTGTTAACGATATAGAAAGGATGCGCGCAGATGGGAGTCTTGGCCTCAAGAGACTATGATTAATATTGGGCAGGGTAGAAATATATTTGTTCACACTCGTGCCGGGGTAGCCTAGCCTGGTAGGGCGCAGGCCTGGAGTCCATAGGGCCTGGAAGCCTGTGATCCGCAAGGGTCGCGTGGGTTCAAATCCCACCCCCGGCGCCATAGACGAAGCCACGGTATCTGGATCATTTTCGCTTCCTGAAAATCTTGACACTTTCACCCGCGAACTCCGAAACCGAGGGACAGAAGAGAAAGGGTTGCCAGCCGACAAAAGGCATGCTCGACAGGATGACGAGAGAGGAATAGAACAAGCGAATAACCACTATGCTTAGAAGAGACTAGCCCCCTGAACCACAATTATCAAATTGGGCACGTTTCAGCCATGGAATATGGTCAACTGGACAGCACAGCTTGTCTCAGAGACCCAAAACTCTCATCCAAAAGTCTATTTGTCACTTCATCTAAGGGTAGGCCTCTAAGATCAATCTCCTTCAAGTCCTTGGAGCACACTTGTGACAGGAGGCCGACGCCTGTTTCCATATATGCTTCGTCACCCTTGAATACCGCGTTTTGAATGACGCCTATACCATATATGAGCGCGTATATTTTGCCTATCAATGTTCTACCAATTCCCTCGTCAACGACATCTAGTGCCGCTCGGATTTCTTCTAAAGCCCTCTGTAACCGCTCTGAATAGATTTGCAGGATCTCACTAACTGGGTCTTCTGTAACTTCTGGCAACATGGAGGATAATTGTAGTAGTGCCTGCCTAGGTGTGGTTTTCAGGTCAGAGATAAAACTTAAAGTTTTTGTCCTAAGAGTAAGAAATCCTCGCGTAGGCTCCTCAACTTGTTGAAGAACTTCCTCAAAGCGTTTTCGGGTCGCCTGTAAAAGGGCTTCCTGCTCATGCCTAGGTTTACTTATAAGATTAGATATTGTTTCTGAATCATGTATGCTCTCCACATCCATGTATAGATCATCTATCGTTGCCATGGTGCCTGAAACCGAAATTACAGTCTGGGCATCATAGGTAAATTTTGTTATAGTTTCCCAGCTGCTCCGAAATAACCGCGTCTTACGATATAGAACCTCTACTTCCCTATTCCCTTCGTTTATCCTAATCAGGCCTTCCCTGTATTGTTTATTTGAATATTTTATGGACTTAAGCTTGAACTCGATACTCATAATATCTTCTCCACCTTAAGATCTTGAGAGTTGCTCGCGATAGCATCGTAGCCTTTCTTGAGTTTAGCATATGTTTGAGTTTCTTTTAACCCGTAGAACATAACTATGTCGTACAGTCCAAACTTACTATGTTTCTCGTAAAACTGGTATTCCATGCTAATTGAATCGACCAAGTTATTGGAACAATATTGTCTAAATCCTTGAATTATTGGCTTCTCCAAATCTTTTTGTGCCGCGGCCATTAGGTACGCGGTCCGTATGTCTCCTAATTGCAGATCTAAGGAGGCTTGATGACTCTGAACAAAGAAGGCATCATGAACTGTTCTATATACATTACCTGATGCGGCCATAAGGGCGGAGAAGACGTGAATCTTGACTCCAAGGCGAGCATCCCTTTGGACAAAATCCATTAAATCACCAATAGGAGTCAAGAGGAAAGACAGAATCAGGGCTAGAGCTCGGTCTCCCAGTGCAAGGCCCTCCTGCTCCGAGAAACAAGATGCGTCTTCACGATAGCTGCTCGTCGCTAGTATCAGAGGGAACCCTCTTTGAAAGGCTGCTGTCAGCGCCACATAGCTTGTATGTTGCTCAAGGGGGGTGGAATCTGTATCTGCGGTTATAGCGAAGACCAGTGTATTTGCCTCAACTGGTAGAGCAAGTAGAGCGAGAACAGATAGGGGGTTCACTGTATCTACCATCATGACCTTGTAGCGGGATTCACTGAAACCAATCAGCTTCAGCCATTTCTTGAACTTCTTCGAGTACATTGCGTGAAAGTCAAGCCAGGTTCCTCCCTCAACCTTCCCTACAATGTAACTCTCAACCCCTTCAGTCTCCCTGTCACCCATGAGAAGTTGAGCCCCATAGACCCCCGGAAGTGACAAGGGAGGGAAACCCACATAGAGCACTGATACCTCTTCGAAACTCACCCCTACTTCCGGGATCTTAACGAGTTCGGTGCAAGCATCCTTGTAAAGCACCTCTCCTCCACAGGTCTCACACGTGAGGTTCAAAGCGCATTCATGGCCATTGACGCATCTAGGCATGTCTTACTACAAGCACCTCGTTTACATCATCATACCTAACAGATGGATTTGTCATTGAATACAGTCTAGTGAAAATGATAGCTGCCTCATGTTGAAATGGTAAGTCTGAAATTTCTAACACATTTCTGTTCTGCATAAGATGTTCAATCACTTTCTTTGCAGCAGAGTATTGGGACAGTATAATTAGGTTGTTCTCATCTTTCCTCCGTCGTTCAGCTTGATCTCCAAAGCTTGATGTAACAGTCTGGATAAACTTCACTAAATTTCCAAAAGTGGGCCTCATAGTCTTCAATTCATCCTTGAGAACCTGCAATCTATTTGACTGACCTATTACTTCGAAGTGAACAAGATCCACAGAAGTTGTGGTAAAGGTCTTGATGATCTTCTCCAATTGTTCGGCTTGGGTCAGGGCAGCATCAACAACCTCAGCGAGAAGACCCTGCAACTCCATCATTTTCTGAAGAATATAGGTTGAATCCGCAGGCCTAGCATTTTCTACTGACTTTAAGACTTCTTCAACCTTGGTGCGCAGCTCGTCGTCGCTCATCTCTACAAACTGAGCTAGATTGCTCGATAGCGTTTTGATTTTACCTTCCAATTCTTGATTGTATGATGCGTGGAAGTTCAGCCAGTATTCTTCAGCTAGTAGCTTCATACCCGTCAAATAATCATATGAATCAAATAGATATATGGGGTTAACCGGAGGTGCTATCACTTCGCGGTCCATTAGAATGTTGAAAGAGTTGGTCGCCGATATGTATTCGTCAAAGAGTTTTGTCGCTGCTTCCTTAATACTTGGGACAACCTTGTCATATGTTTGGAGTGCATCATCAAGGCTCATTTGCCCGCTCAACGTTGCAAGTTCAGGAAACCTTAATTGAACCCCAGATTCTTGGAGTATAGTATTAAACGTTGATGTCAAAGAGGATAGCGTATTTAACTCATTCAGCATTCTCAACCTGAGAGTTTCTGGCAAGTTCTCTAAAAATGGTAAGCGCCGTTGTTCGAGTTCACCTATCCATCCCGTCAAAGACTCATAGCTTGCCGTTTGTATACCTCTTTCAATGTCTGTAATATGAGAAGAGCACTCATCTAATGCCTTACGCTCCTCCCCCAAATCTGCAGTAGGTGCACCTTTGACTATCTTGTCTACAGTCTCTAAGGCCCGCTGTTTTCCAGTTCTAACCCGCTCTAGGCAGGTTAGTAGCCTGGCCTTGGCCTTCTCCACACGTTCGAGCCTCTGGATAAGAAGTTCCCTGGTGGTGAAGAGAAGGCCTAGCAAGAGAGAACCAGAGATCATGTAAATGGAATCGTTTGGGAGAGATGTTTGGTAACCCCCAACGTCTGGAAGTGACGTGATGAGGAGAAAGAAGGCTATAGGTGTAGCGATGGATGCTACAAAGGGCGAAATGATTCTTAATATTCGATTTGTCCTCTCAAATACGGAGAAGCGATTTAGAGCTGAGTTGACTGTCCCTGCTATAGATGCGGAAGAGCTGAATACTATTGCGAGCAAGATCGTCGGAACAACAAGGATCGAGAGGGAACCACTCAATATGAATTGGACAAAATCCTTTGAGAAACGTGATAGATAATCAGCTGGTGGGGTTAAGAATATGTTGAGCCCCGGCAGGGGTTTTATGCGATTATTGGCCAGATTAGTTAGCTGAGAGAAGATGATGGGGGGTGTGTCTCTTGAATGAGACGCGTAGTATATTGCGTTTTCTATCATAAGCAACGGCGATAGCGTCGCTACGAATGTAATTGACACTGGACCTATGCTCAATAAGCCACCTATCGCTGCCGCAGCAACTAACATAGCTACAGATAAATAGTATTGAGGCGTGAGCATCAATGCAACAGCAAGTATCGCCAAGGCCATGGAGGTTGGCTCTATGTTAGCGCTTAGCAAGCTTACAACAAGGACTATGATCAGGATTAATATCACAACTAGTCCTATCCATCCAAATCCAGTGTATCGAGGAGAGGAAGGCTTAAAGAGTTCTATTAGTCCAAATCCAATCAGCTGATAGAGAATTGAAAAGAATACAAGGGTGCAGAGGATTCTTGATGCCCATTTAGGGTTCCTAAGAGAGGAAATCCCTAATCCTACGCCTATTAGAAGAGGAAGGATAGGTGCCTCTGTCGCTGCACCGGGGAGCAACGGAACGATCGTCAGGAAAAAGAATGAAGCCAAAGCTATTATCGGTGAGGTGGTGTACTTGTTTACTCTTGTTCTAGCCTCAGACTGACCAGATTCCATTACACCTGTTCCCGCTCCTCCATCCTAACTGATGGAGCGGCTTTAAGCTGCGTTACCAAGTCGTTTACATCCTTGGCCCCATGCTCTAGGAGGAAGCTCCTAAACATAACCTTCTCGGACCTCCGCACACTACCAGCGTCATTCTTCATTGCTGAGAATTTCTCTATCTGATCGACTCTAGCTTTCGCTAGAATGATCAAAAACGTAATTGTCCAAGGATCAATCTGCGGTATTTGTCTTATGGATATGCTCTTGCTCGCCTCCACGCTTGAGAAAACGTTCAAGGTGCTGGAGAGCATTCCTTGAAGTTCTTGATCCCAGAGACCAGGCGGTATACCTACTGTTGTCCAGATCAGGTCAGACCTGTAGTTATCTGACAGGCCTGCGTAGTTGGACAAGCTGAAGATCCTTATGTAGCTCTTGACCATATTCCTAAATCTGTCCCTGTCCACAATCTCCTTAAGTATCCCTTCTCCCTTTAGACTAGATTCTTCCTCGCGCAGTATCTTCTCCATTATCTTTATTTGCTCAGCCTCACTTAACTCGACAACTCTCTCATAGTAACTACTCGTGCTAGTTATTGCACTTATCATACTATTCAGTTCATTCGACCTACTAACTATAGTGTTAAGCATCCTTCGATATTGAGACATGGTCCATAGACTCTTTTCAAGCTCTGTCATTCTTTCCAGCTCAGAACGCAGTCTATCATCCTCATTCTTTCGCTGAGACAGTCTGGTCTCCAATGATACCATTTCGTTCTGAAGATCATCCAGACTTCGCCTCATTATCTTCCTCCTGCCGCTGAGATCTATCCTTATCTTCCTTATTTCCATCTTTATCCTATCCGCTTCAGCTTCTTTTTGAGCCAATAACCTTTGTGCTGATTCGGTTTCTATCGAGGCTTCCCTAAGTCTAGATTCGAGATTGTTCCTGACCACTCTGATTCCAGGTAGATACTGTTCAGACATCTTGACCTCCGTTTCAGACCTCGTCAGTATGGCTCCCGCAGCCTTAAAGATAGGTATCAGCTCAGTCTCTCCAATTGTCACAGCTCGCCTTCCTTCTCTGCTCTGGTCCTTCGCGTAGCGTATTGTCAGCTCATCTGCTAGAGCTTTTGTTCTGAGATATATCTTAAATGTTTCAACCGCGCTTCCAATCAATGTTACAAGGTTGATGTATGAACGGATCTGGCGAATCTGGTTCGAGGTTAGAAACTTGCTAGCAGTGATGCTATTCTCCAACTCCGCCAATGACGCTGGTAGGCTTGAGGCAAAATCTCCCTGAGTTCTACTTAGTTGCGAGATCTCTTCTCTCCACTGATTAACATATTGCATGACCGCGTGTTCTGCAGTCTCTTCTGGAAACACCATAGCTTGAAGTACCTTGGACCACTTCTCATTGTAATACGATGCAAAATCTTCTACTCCCTTCATTTGTTTTCTAAGCTCAACATCGTATCTACCAGCACGATGAATAATGTCCTCGACCTCATTCTCAAAGGCATCGGATCTATAGCTATTGATTGATATAAGATGCCTTCGATAAAGCTCGACAAGCTCAGAGTATCTTTGCTTCAGCAATTCATTGATTTTCAGCAGCGCCTCTTTCTTGAGGTTCATAAATTCTCCTATGGTTTCCGAAAGTCTCAGGTATTCGTGGAGATATTTGACATAATCTTCAACTGGGTACCTTATCCTAAGATAGGTGAGTGCGTGGACCCAATTCGGGCCGAAGTCATTGTTCGTGCCTATTCTGCTAAGCAGGTCAGCTAAGTCAAAGTTCATTAGCAGATGAACAATGTCTACAAGAGCTTCGTCAAGTTCCTTCTTAGCGTTCATCAAGCTGTTCTTGTTGTTGTAAACAGGATCTAAGGCCAAGAAAAACAAGGCTGTGAATGGATTCCGATATGCTTCTCCGAAGTTTTTGGTGACCTTGTCGTTCAACTCTCTGTTGAAGAGTAGCTCTGCTTCAATCAACGCGTTATATGGTGCCGGGCCCCTAGCTAGAAGATCGTCTGCGGAGCTGGGAAGTATTGCTATTGCAACTATAGGGACAGCGGAGCCCAGCCTAGCTCTAAGATGTCTAGCGAAGTCAAATATCATGCCACTGCCCGTTCCGCCCCCTAGACCGAATATTGTAACGACTATTGGTTGATATTTCGATGTTAGCACTCTGTCCTTGAAGACGGCCATTAGACTATTCAATTCGACATAGTGATAGTAGTTTAGGGCGTAAACTGCCTTACTGAGGGCCCGTTGCCTGCCTACTCCTCCGGCCAACGGAGGTATAGACATCGATGATTGGATCCATGGCTTATAGTTGTTGACAACTATATCTTCCTTCATTAGGTATGTGTCATACTTCTGCATAAATTCGAATAGCGCATCAGGAGTATTGAATTTGACATTTAGGCCTTTGACCCATAGTCTATCCACCGAGACGCCTTTACTCTCGAGCTTAGAAAAAATGTTCCTACAGGAGGATTGTAGGCTGCCAAGGTCTCCGTCAGCGACATCGATTGCCAAGCAAGCTATGCGGAAGTCCTCAGATGAAAGCAACTGCGAGAGCCTTTCGCTTTCCACCAAGGATTGTATGACGTTAGCTCCTGTACCGCCCAATCCTATCAGATGGATACTGGAAAATATGGGTGTACTCATATGACCTCGCCCAGTCTATCCCTTATTCTTTTCAGCTGGTCAGCAAAGTTCTTATCGTATTGAGTGGCAGTCACTTCTAAGGCAGCAAGTTCTTTCTGGACTCCACCAACTATACTGCTAGCGTATCCATACTTGGTTCTACCTCTCGTAAGGAAGACGAACAGAATTACAGCTACTGCTGCAAGCACTCCTACTCCCGCGATTAATCCAATCATGAGTGATGGGTTCGTTGCAGGAAAAGCTGCGGCATCTATTAGATTGAGGAGGCTCGTAGCTTTTTCCGTGAGCCCTGATTGGTTTAGGGCTTGAGATTGTTGAAGGACGCCGTTCACAAATGCAGAGTAAGCCGCGTCTATCTTCCCCATGGGTATCAAGCTAGACTTATCCGAATAGGTTTTGAGGTATGTTTCAAGAACTGCATCAGATATCTTGATCGCCACCATGCCCACAACGGAGCCCCCTGTGATGGTGACTTTGATGACTTGGAAGCCACTCTGAGCGAAGTGGAGCTTAAGTTCCCCTGCTGGGCGTTCGGTGATTTCCGATGGCACTGAGAAAAGAGCTGACAAGACCAATTGGCCCTGTATCTGCTTGAAGCTTATGGTTTGCGATGCTGGCGTAAATCTGGAAGAGTTATAGCCTCCGTAGCCGGCTGTTAGAATATACCAGAACTGAGCCCCTATGGCTTTCATGTTTCGATCTAAAGTCACATCAAAATAAGTCGGGGGAAAGGGGGAAAGGGGGGAAGGTACATTTATCCTCATAGTAACGTTGTAGGAGTGGCCAGCGATCAGAGGTTGCCCCTGCCGCGAGACCTTGTCCGTCAAGTCCCAAATAGAAAGAGGTTCTACCCAGTTGACTTGTTGAGCAGAGGCTGGGGACACTATCAAGAGACCCATCAGAATCACGACTACTATTAGTAGTGTTCTCGACCGCATGAGGCTCCACCTGAATGAGAGTAGGGGCGAAGCACCTTATATCATTTAGTGATGTCTAATTCAGGACGAACTGGAGTCGTATGAGGAGGCCTTGACTAGACGCTCCTACAAGCCAGTCGACGTTCCCGTTTTGCGAGGCTTGTCCTCTTGAATCGAGTAACGACCCTGCAGTAAATAGAGTTTCGAGAGAACTAGCCTTGAGACAACAGCCTGAGCACCTGCTCCAGATGGTCTGATTCGCGTGATTGGTGGAAGACCTGAGGAGATGCGACCATGTTATAGCGGTGAGGGGTCTCCATAGGGCTAACGGAGTTGAGGTAGAGCCGCCTTAACGCCAATACGCCACATAGGAAAGACTTGTGGGTTGACAGGCGAGGGCAGTGGCTTGACCAAATGACGAATTGGCAACGGAGCAGGAGAGGGCTTCCGTGGCGTCCCATGGATTCAAATCCCACATCCGGCGAAGTCTCAAGCCTTGAACTCTTCATGGTCGTGCTTGTTTTCTCTGCCGCCTACCCGTACCACAGGGTTGGAGATGAAGATAAAGTTCGGGACGAAGACAAGGTCGTCCTCAGCGGTCTTGATAACCGTCGTCCTGATTCCTATCTTAAGGGTGAAAATGTTAGAAATCGGTTTTGGAAGGCCTTGCCTAGGAGGGGTTTCACCGCGCCTCCTACCCACCGCCGTGACCATTCCCCGAGCGCCAAAACCCTTAATTTTCAAGGCCGAATCCGCGAGATGCTTATACCATTATACATACATTGCTAAGTGCGGGTGCGACACGGCTCTCCATAAGCTGGGGGTCCCGAGGGAGGCGATGTAATGTCTGAACAAAAATACGTGATTGGCGACCTTGTTGTCGTAGACGGCGCGAAGGGGCGCATAGTCGGCCTCAAACCCTTGGTAGCCAGAGTCGCCGGCGGCTTCTTCTCGAAGGGGAAGAGATGGGACTACGTCATCCTCAGGGAGGCTTAGTGATGATGGCTTCATATCGTCTTTTCGCGAGTTCCGCCTATGAGACATGATTAAAGTGTTGAAGAGTCAGGCTCTCTAGGACCTGGCCTTATCCAAGTTGCGTAGATAGATCTTTGTATATCGGTCTTTGCAGATCATGACATTATTGCAGGTAGGGCAGAGCATGGTCCTGGTGAACGCGACCCTTCCCTCGGCATCTGGAGTAACGTAGCGTATACGATCACTTGCCGCCTCAACCTCCCTGATGTGTTCCAAGCTTTCTTGGGTCCTAGGCGGTATCGGCAACTTGGTTCCGCACTTCGTGCAGTAGATGAAGGCCTTCCCCTCGATAGGGATAAAGTCACTAATCTGCATCTAGGTCACCTTCTCGACTATGATCTGGCGTTTCTCGTTTATCGAGAGATAGACCGTGTCTCCTTTCTTGAGGTCTGCGGCTTTCAATAGCTCGTCGGGGATCGTGACGCCTAGGGATCCTCCGCTTTGGCGGATTTTGCGACGGAATTGGATTAGGGATGTCATAGTTCTCTACTCTCCTAGTAGTAGAAAAGTCTTATATATAACTTATCCTTCTACTACTACTCAAGGAGTAGAAAAGGAGCATAAGAACATGGTCTACATAAACCCGGAATACGTGGACAGGGTCCTACGTTCCGGCTCCGAGGCGTGGCTCCTACAGGACAAGTGGAGCGCGGCCAAAGAGGAGGTCGAGGATGCTAAGAAGCTCCTGAAGGCGAAGGCTCTGTCCCCGATCACCAAGACTCCTGAGACAAGATTCTGAATTATGTTACTCGTTGCGAAACTGATAGCAATGCTGAAGGCTCCCAAACCCAGAACGACAGATGTCAGGTCGACCCCGATCAGGGATATGACAACGAAGAACCCTATAGCGTAGATGACATACTTCGAGACGCGAACTATGCTCCCCTCAACCTGCTCCGGAAAAGGTGTCCGCTCGAAAACCTTCCCAAGAACCTTTGTGAATACCTTGGCAACCACGTACGTGACGAAGAATGCGGCGACTACCCTAATGATCTGTAGAATGTCCAACCCACCTATCGTTATGCTCAAGTGGTTCCCTCCGCGCTGCGAACTCTAGGAACTCCATATCGGGCTCAACCAGCAATTCTTGAGAAAGGCCTCATTGAGCCTCAAGCAGATGAAGCCCCCAAAGGGCCTTCCATGAACGCCTTCTCAGTCAAGGCACCACAGTTCGTTAGAAATGTTGTGAGTTCAGTGAGGTTGAAGGATGTCCCTGTATCCCTTTGTCTAGCTCCTCGTTTGAAGTCCCTAGCGCGCGATTTATAGGCCAAAGAGGGGCAATGCTCTCCAGAGAAGAGGGGACGACTTGAAGATCAAGGCGGTGGGCTTCGACCTCTTCGGCACCCTCATACAAGCCAAAGCAGACGCGAACATTTGCCTAAGGGGGATCCACGAATGCCTTGAAAGGTATGGCGTGGACACAACCTATGAGACGTTTATCGAAGTCTACAGGGCAGTCCGCAAGCAGCAGAGAGAGGCGAGTCAAACCGAGCACAAGGAGGTTACGAATAGCGAAACCATCTGCGAGGCGGCCAGAGTCCTAGGACACGACCTTCAGCCGACAAGTCAGGTGGTTAGAGAGGCCGTGAGAGCATACTTCGCGCCATGGGAGTTGAGACTCATGGACAACGCCTTATCGACCTTGGAAGCCCTTCGCCCCATGGTCAAGCTTGGACTTGTCAGCAACTTCACCGACATCTCCTTCGTCGAGGAAGCTTTGGAAACCCTCGGAATCCACGACTTCTTCGACTCCATAACTATCTCGGCGGGTTGCGGGTGGCGGAAGCCTCATCCTCGTATCTTCGAAATCCTCTTAAGGGATTTGGGCGTAAAGCCCGAGGAGTGCCTCTTCGTCGGTGACGAGGTGGAGAGCGACGTAAAGGGCGCAAAGATGGTCGATATGCTGGCTGCCTTGGTGGTGAAAGAACCAGTGGTCTTGAACGATGTGGCCACCAGAGTTGACTTCATTCTAGGCTCCTTGGAAGAGGTAGTGCCCCTAGTGAGGAGGCTGATATGACCAAGGCCTCAGAGGAGAAGGAGAGCACCGTGGTCCTTGCCTCAGGCGTCTTCGACCTCGTACACTACGGCCACGTCTATTTCCTGCAAGAAGCGAAGAAGGCTGGGGGTGAAAACACTCGACTAGTCGTCGTCGTTGCAAGAGATAAGACGGTTGAGAGACTCAAAGGCAAGCCGCCGGTTCTTCCTGAAGAGCAGAGAAGGGCGATAGTGGAGGCCTTGAAGCCTGTTGATGAAGCCGTCCTAGGTCGAGAGGATTTCAGTATCAAAGAGATTCTTCGAGAGATCAAACCCGATGTCGTTGCTGTAGGCTACGACCAGACGGATATTGAAGAGAATGTTAGGAGACTTATTTCTGAGGAGGGTTTGCGGATAAAGGTTGTTAGAATAGGGAGGTTCGCCCCGACTGGGCTCGAGAGCTCGTCGAGAATAAAGCGGAAGATAAGTGGACAAGGCTGAGTTTTACCCATTATCGGGTAATTACTCTTAAATACAGCGCCCGTTGCCTCTGGGGTTTATGGAATCAGCAAGGATGGAATCGGCAAGACGTGCCCCGAAGACCTACGTTCTCGTAGCCACGGCTGTCATGTCGACCATCTCGATAATTCTCGATGTCCTGCCCCTGCCGAGGGCCGTATGGGGGATGAAGATAGACCTAGTCGGCACTGTATGGGTACTATCCTTCTTCCTCTATGGATTGAAGTCGGCCCTCGGGGTCGCGTCCATGACTACCGTCTACATCGCGATGTTCAGTAGTACTGGCTATGTAGGCGCGATCATGAAGTTCATCGCCACAATACCCATGTTCCTAGTCCCAGCCCTAGTATCATACCTACCCTTCTTCTCCAACAGAAGTTCCAAAATCTTCAACAAGCCCCTCCTAATCGTAGGGCTGTGCGTCCTAGCAAATGCTGTGAGACTCCTCGTAACGACAACGGTGAACTATTACTGGGCGATTCCACTGTGGACAGGGATACCTACTGAAAAGATCCTAGCGACCATGTTCAACGACTCAATGTTGGCATTCATCGTTTTCATTGCTGGAATGAATGTGTTTCAAGGAATCGTGGATATAATCGTACCTTGGGCACTCGCCTTCCAACTCAAGCTTTCCCGATATTTTGGAACGTGGTGAATCAAAGGGTCTCTAGGACGGGACTAACTTTATCCCCAGCTTACATTCTTAATGCCAGCCTTTAATTGGTTGGTGAGCTGAGCGAGGACTTGAAAAGGAATCTTGAGGGTCTCAGGAGGATCCAGAGGGAGACCGCGAGCAAGGTGGTTGTCGAGGACCAGTTTAAGTCTCCTCTTGAATCGGTTGCAGGGGTCGACCTCGCCTTCCTTGAAGACGATGGCGTAGCCACATGCGTGGCAATGGACTATCCTCCCACCAAGGTAATAGAGACCCAGACTCTGGTCATGCCCTTGAATTTTCCCTACATCCCGACGTTCTTGACCTTCAGGGAGGGGCCGCCGATGATTAAGGTCATCTCCTCCCTTAGAACGAAGGTGAGCATCTTCCTCATCAACGGCCAAGGGATCGCCCATCCCCTCGGATGCGGCCTCGCATCCCACGTAGGAGTCCAGAGCGGCAAACCTACCATAGGGGTCGCCGCCAGCCGTCTGGTCGGAGAGTACGAATATGAGCCAAAGAATCAGAGTGAGGCGATCTCCCTAATATATGATGGAGAGCGTGTGGGATGGGTTCTTAAGTCACGCTCAGGTTCGAAACCAATCTTCGTCTCCCCTGGACACAGGGTCGGGCTCGACTCTTCCCTTAGGATCGTTAAGACCTGCCTCCTAGGCCATAGACTACCCGAGCCACTCCAGATGGCTCACCTTGCCGCGAATAGGGAGAAGAAGAAGCTCGCTACTACCAGAACTTAGCCCTTACGCCGATGAATACGGGCCCTTTGACCATGACTCTCTTCCGCTTCCCGGTGACATAACGACTCCCGATATCACTGACCTCGATGTTTACATCGCTCGGAAGTTGCGCCACGCGCACTCGAAGATCAACATCCTGTGGCGCCGCTCTAGCCGCTTCAACTTCTATTTCGGAGGATGCTAGAGCGGTCACAGCATCTAGGTAGGTGATGCCTGTTGAGACGCCCTTCTCGCGAGCGTTCCGAACTGCTTCCACATCGTCCATTCCTGAGCGGGGTATGCCTAGGATGTTCCCGTTGTGGACGTAGATTGCGTTGAAGGCTGCTGGGCCTAGGAGCTTTGTCCCCTCATCTCTCTCGTAGAGTGTGACGAGGACGTTTCGCTGTAGGATTCGCCCCTTGTAGGCCTCAACTTCGCAGGGGCTTGGGCGCTCCGCTTCAGTCTTGGCCGTCTTGACTAGGGCCGCCCAGATTTCCTTGCCCTCTGCTGTTCGAGGAACCTGCACCATCCTCACCATTCGGGCAAGCTCGGCATCGCTTAGAGACCATTCGCCGTAGAACTGTGGATAAACGAGGCTCCTGATGTCTGTCTCCCTCATCATGAGCATCGCCAGCCGCTCCACACCCAGACCTAGGTTTAGGACGGGGAACTCGATGTCGTAGTGGGCTAGGGCGATTGGGCTGTAGAGGCCCATGTCCGCAACCTCAATCCATTTGCCTTTGGTGCTGGCGAAGACCTCATATTCGGTTTCGGGCGCGTAATATTTTGAGGTCGAGCGCTTCCGCTCGAAACGTAGATTCTTGAAACGGAATGCTTCGAGGAGCTTCTCAGCGATCTTCTTCCCGGCTTCCAAGGTGATGTCTTCGTCTAGGATGACGCAGCTGGCGCCGAAGTGACTTCGGAGATGGGTCTGGTCCTCGCTCTGCTCTCGCCTGTATCTTGGGCCGACTGAGAAGAGCTTGATGGGGAGTGTTCTTCTGTGTTGGAGAACGCTGAGGGTGTCGAACCATGAGCTGGTGAGGTGGGATCGGAGTGTCAGGTTGGTGGGAACTGGCTTCAGAGCCGTGAACTCTGGAAAGACCTCGCGAAGGATTCGGATGGCGTTGGCGTCAGAAGTCTTCAAGGTCTCCATGAACTTCTCCACCATGTCGTCGGCGTCCAGCCTCCCTCGCTTGTAGTCCCTTAGGACGCCCTGTATCGCTTCGATGCTCTCCTCGCTGAGGGGAATGCCGAGGTCTCGGATCATGGCGCTTTTCTCGTTGCTCAAACCTATGTCTGGTCTGGGGAGGGTGGCGAGGTAGTAGCAGCGGTCGAGGATTATCGGCGCCTCAGGGCCATATTGCCTGTAAATCTCCTGCTCCTCCACGATGGTAGGAATGATCATCTCGTCGAATCCCATAGTTAGGAAGGCCTCACGCAGTCGCTGTGCAATTTCGGCTACTGGATGGGCCTTCCCCTGTCCGACTGGGACGACCTCCTTCCCCTCTTGAGGAAGGAGTTCGGTGCTCGCTTCCCATACCTTTTCGAAGCCTTCTTCGCGGACGTGGTTCAGTATCCGGTCTGGGTTGAGTTTCAAATATGCTTCGCCTCCATCTTCTTCTCTAGCGACTGAATAGTTCTCTCGAGGGAGCTTCGCCGCGCCTCGGTATAGATATCTCCCATGGTCGCTTCGATGAGGTGACGAGCGACATCCACCTTGCGCCTCAGATCTGGAGCAAGGCTGTAGAAGAACTCAAGGGGAAGAAGCTCATGGTAAATCTCTTCCATTGTATGAAGAGACGACTCCGCCTCATCGAGTTCTCCCCTCGTCAGCGCTTCTATCGCCCTCCTTCTGAACTCGCCCACAGCATCAGCCAAGCCCAAGACGTAGGGGATGGACCAGATTCCTAAGTCGTTAGGGGAGGGAAAGTCCTTCCCAGAGGCGACTGCCTCGAAGACTCGCGCCTCAGCGTACTCCTGATAGGCGATATTGGTAGACTCCCGCCGCAAGTCGGGGTGAGCTGCCAGCCTGTTTTCGAGGTCTTGGAGGATTCGTTTAGCCTCCTCCAGCTTTGAGGACGCGTCTTTGTGGTCCCTTCGATGAATGGCCATGACCGCTTGTTTTGATAATATTGTCACCCTTCGGGATGTGTTGATGGCGTCCTCCCGAAGCTTCATCTTCTCTCCGAATTCGGGGAGGAGACTGACTACAATCTGTCTTAAGGGCATGGGCTCTAGTGAGCGTGGCTACCTTAAATTCGTAGCTGACAAAACCTTTTGTTCAAGTTCTGGGTAATCAGAGAACAGCCACCCTAACGATGGTCCGTCAGAGTTGATTATATGAAAACGGTGGGTATAGTCAGTAGCGGCTCCTCAGAGACTGATGCAGGCATAATTCTGAACGAGGAGATGGAGAAGACGGTGAAGGTTGAAGACCTAGTTCTCATTGAGAACCGGGCGGGCAACAGGATTCTGGGCGTCTGTCGAAAGGGAAGCGGCGTCAACGATAACATCAAGTCCTCCGCATATTCCCCCGGAGTCGCCTACGCTAAGACAGGCAAGAAACCTTCCGACGCAAAGGAGTTCTTCAGCTTCAAAATCAGCGTCATAGGCGAAGTAGAGGCATGGAAGGGCTTGAAACAGAATAAGCTCGTCATCGCTCCCTGCTCAGAGGTTCAGATCTTCGAGAACGAGAATCCCATGGACTACTTGGGCACCTTCGATCATACTCTTGGATATTATAAGGAACACCCCAATTGGAAGGTTCCCATAAACGCGAGGTTCATACCCTACCACATAGGGATATTCAGCGTCACAGGCGGGGGCAAGAGTTGGCTTGCCCGCTGCGAGGTCATCCCATTCCTCAGGAAGGCGGGCTACGATGTCTTAATCTTTGATTGGAAGGGATCGGACTATGTTCCATACTTCAGCGATGTTGTGAAGATTTCCCAGATTGCGTTGGACGAGGAGGTCGTGATCTCTTACTTAGTCTCAAAAATGGACTATTTCGGCTATTCTGGCGAATACAAGCAACGAAACTCAATTAGGGACGCGCTTGAGGACGTAATATACGGAGGGGGGTGGCGGAAGGTTAAGGCTGAGAACCTTAGAGGCTTCATTGAAAACGAAACCATCGAAATTCTAAAAAAAGAGAACAAAGACGATCGGGCACAAGATAAACTGACTTCCTATGGACGACGATTCATAGCCAAGCTACGAAAATATGTGAGGAAGCTGACGAACGAGGACTTCAAGAACATCTCGGGCGAGATGTCTGCAGAAGACATCCTTAAGCTGGCTAGGGATAAACACACATTAGTCTTCGATATAAGCGAGAGTGGCAAGGACGAGAAGCTTAGCCTCTTCCTGAGCATGGCTAGGTATCTTAGGCAGCTTATGGAGGAGAAGCAGATCCTCAATGTCGCCCTTGTCATAGACGAGGGGCCACAATACTGCCCGTTCAAGCCCGAGGGCATCGAAAATGAGACAACAGAAGTAATTTCTGAGCTCTGTGCACTAGGGCGGAGCTATCACCTGTCCATAGTCATCCTATCCCAAGGAATCGCTGGGGAGATCGGCATAAACGCTGCCATCCGACGGAACTTGAATACGCAGTTCATTGGCAAGATTCATCCGTTGGATATAATGGAGGCCACCAACCTCCTCAGCGGATTGGCCATAGACCCTACGTTCCTAGTCAGCCTTCCGGAAGGCCACTTCTACTTCCTCGGAAACATGAATCCATCCCCCATCCCACTCCTCATTAGCTTTAACCCTGACGGTGGAAAGAAATGACTGAGACTGAATTTCCCGCGTGGTCCCGCCTCCCCGTGGATCTACAGCACCAATACTTTGAACATGCGAGAGCTGAGTACCTCAAGTGCAAGAGACTATTGATAGAGCAAGCTAAGAAACTCACGGAATACAAGAAGCTCCTAGAGTTCAAGCCTCTACCTGAGGGAGATGCTTGGAAGAGCTGGCGAATAGCGGCCGTAGACGGCTCCTATAGTCCAACCCTTTCCGAGCGAGTAGGTGCCCGGTTCGGAGTCTATCAAGCCGGCTACATGATCTTCAACGGCGACGAGTTATCGCATGAGCACTACGAATCAGGTGAACTTGCGGAGGAGCAACGAGGTGATCCGGAACTCACGAAACGTATTGTGAGGCTGTTCTGCAACAAGCTTGAGCGGGAGGCTGCACTTAAGTGCCTTGAGGAGGATAAGGCTGATCTAATACTAGTTGACGGCTCCCTTTTCGCCTTCAGGATCGGTCTTAGCGCAACCGGCGTCAGATCACATCCAATCAACGATGAAAGATTCAAGAACATTGGAGACCTAGCCAACTACATCAGGGACATGACCTTCGACTTACTCAGAAGTGGTAAGGTCTTTGGAGTAATCAAAAGGGTTCGCCAGGCGGCTTTGGATGGATACGTATTCTACAGGCTCATGAGCCAAGAGATGACGGGCAAGATCTACCTTGCTCCTCAACTCTGTGAGGCAGCAGAAGAACTCAAGAGAAAAAAGTGTATAGGAACTAACGATAAGGCAATCCTTGCCTCTATGATGCCTTCACATAGTTGGTTTGCCTACGAATGGCTACCCGCCTTCTCCTCGGGAGACTTTGATAGCTTCAACCGCTTCACTGGCGCTTACGATAAAGAACCGGGAACTCCCGATGATGTTCTCGGAAGAGCCAAAGACTTCCTAGCGGCGGCAACTAAAAGAAATCTCCAATGTAATCCCTCAGACATACGGACCAGCCGCTACTACATCAGAGCCTTCGCCGAGGCTCCCCCCTTCTGCTTCGAGACTAAGCCAGGAGTAGATGTGACGAATGTCCTGCAATACTTCAGTGCCAACTGTAATCCGGCGACGGGGTTGCCCTTTCCGATAGATCTTGTGGATGAGAACGTCTCTGTTCCCGAGAGATTTACGCGGGAGTTCATGGAGGAGGTGGAAGCCAATCTAATAAGGGATAAGGAGATGGAGGGCATCGACCTGAGCAACTACTTCATGAGCATCAACCCCCAGAAGGAAGAATAGCCGATGAGCCCCGCGTGGTTGTCAAATTGAGATGGTATAAGAACATCGAAGCAGTCCTTGAAGATGGTCTTCATCTAGAGGGTAAGAAATGGCTAAGATCGTGGCCATAGGCCGAGGCGGAACCGGAAAGACGAGCTTCACCGCCCTAGCGGCCAAGTACCTAATGGAGATAGGGGAGACCCCGATCCTACTCGTCGATACCGATCCAGATCAGAACTTGGGCGAGATGGTCGGAGTGGACTTGGAGAGGGAGGGGAAACGCTCCATCGCGGAGCTCCTCTACGCCACCTTCATCGAACAAGGGGGGACGACGATTGGAATCCCGCCCTCGGAGAGAATCGAGAGCCGCATCTGGACCGAAGGCCTCTACGAAGGGCCCTGCTTCGACTTCATGGCCGTGGGAACCAAGTGGACTGAGGGCTGCTACTGTCTCCCCGACGCCGCGCTCAAACGGGCCATGGGAAGCCTCTCCAAGACGTATAGGCATATCCTCATCGACTCCCCCGCAGGCTTGGAGAACCTCAACCGCCGGATAACAGGGGACGTAGACGATATCTTCGACCTAGTCGACCCCTCGAATAAGAGCTTTGAACACGTCATCCGCGCCCACAGGGTCATCAAGGAGGTTAAGATAGAGTTCAAGAACTTCTACCTCGTAGGAGGCTACAGGTTCCCGGAGGAGCTAGGCCCAGAGATGAGCAGACGAACAGGCCTCAAATTCGTAGGCAAGATTTCCCTCGATGACCAGCTTGCCTCCTACGTCTTGGAGGGAAAGTCTCTCCTGGAGATTCCAGCAACCTCACCAGCCTATGACTCTGTCAAAAGAATCATGGCCAGTGTTGGATATCGCTGACGCGCAAAGGGTTAATAAGGGTCGAGTTTTGTTAGGCAGATTCAGGTTGGCTAAGCGGGAGACTCGTGAGTGACGATGAGCAAACCAACAGAAGTCGGCGCCCTCAAGATCGGGCAGCACATATTAATCAACAATGAACCGTGCCGCATAGTCGAATATGAGAAGTCCAAGCCAGGGAAGCATGGTTCGGCCAAGGCTCGAATCGTCGGCATCGGTGTCTTCGACGGCGTCAAGAGAAGCATAGTCAGCCCCGTCGATGCGCGCGTTGATGTGCCCCTCATTGAGAAAAGGAGCGCCCAGGTCATCTCCACAGGCCAGGAACAGGTTCAGTTAATGGATCTTGAGAACTTCGATGTCTTCTACGTTCCCACGCCGAAGGATGAAGGGGTTAGGGGGAAACTCGCCTCGGGCCATGAGGTTGAGTATTGGAGGGTTATGGACCGCACTATGATCGTACGGGTCAAGGGAGCTGCCTAAGATTTTCAAAAAGGCTTATATGTAGACCCTCAAAAGTATTGTGGCCAACAATCACGGATGGATGTTTATGGATGTTCAATGCGCCATCTGCGGTAGGACGGCCGACACCAAGAAGGAAGAGGTTACGGTTACGACAGGCTGGGTTCTAGATGAGGTTGCGAAGCTCAACAACGTGAACCATGAAGGAGCGTTTCCAAGGGTCTCCATGATATGCTCCAAATGCTGGAAGAACGTCCTCAAGAACAAACCCGAGGACAAGACTTGCTTCTGGAACTACAATAAAGAGATTTAAGGAACTGCTTCGGCGACGGAATCATCCGCCCTCCTATTTTCGCTTCTCAAAGAGGGAAATTGGAAGGTGAAGGCAAGAGCCTACGTCCTCGTTATCGGGAGGGTTTAAGGGGTCTTCTTCAGGTCTACCACCGCCCTGGAAGCTCAGCTCCGAGGGATAACCGGCTGGGTTGGGAACCTTCCCGATGGGAGGGTTGAGGCTGTCTTCGAGGGGGAGAGGGAGGCGGTTGAGGCGATGATCGCCTTCTGCAGACGCGGGCCGAGGGGCGCGAGGGTTACGAACGTAGATGCCCGGTGGGAGACGTATACGGGTAGCTACGAGAGCTTTGAAGTGCGGTGATGCTGGCGCCTATCTCAGGTTGAAGAGATGCCTAGCGTTCTCGGTCGTCCTTGAGGCCACTTCATCCTCGGATAGGCCTTTGAGTTCGGCGACGAAGCGTAGCGTTTTTGCCACATCTGCTGGTTCAGACTCCTTTCCATGGTATCTTACTGGACTGTCTGTCTCCAAGACCAAGGCTTCAAGGGGTGTCTCCCGAATGGCTCCTTTGTGGGCCTTACTGTATTCCAAGGCTGGGGTCGCTGAGACGAGATAACCGCTGTCGAGGACTCGCTTCAAGGTCTCCGATGGGCCGCTGAACCAGTGGAAGACGACTTTTCGGACTCCCTTGTCCTTGAGGAGTTGGTAGCACTCCTCCCACGCGCCTCGGGAATGGATTGAAACCGGCAGATCCCTTGATAAGGCGAACTCCAATAGCCTTGAGAAGACCTTGAACTGAAGACCCCTATCAACCTTCGTCCAATAGTCCAGCCCTATCTCGCCAACAGCGACGCATTCGCCCAGATGCTCCTCAATGAAGGCGAAAGCTGGTTCGACATTCTTGTCCACCTCCTGTGGGTGAATCCCCAAGGCTGGATAGATGAATTCGGGATACTCCTCGGCTAGTTTGAGTGTATACTCACAGGTCTCCAAGTCGGCGCTGACCGCAACCACGGCAACGACGCCTGCGGCTTTAGCGGATTCAGCCATCGAGGCCTTGTCGGAGAATCCTTCTAGGTGGGCGTGGGTGTCAATGAGTTCCAAGGATCCATCCCCAACCACTTTCGTAGGACTTATCTGATTTGAGTTTCCCCCTGAAGTGGACATTACTCCTTTCTCTTGAGAAGGAGGGCGCGTCGGGCCTCGCGAACGTCGGCGTCCAATTCCTCTTCATCAGCGACCCCGATCATGCAGCCATCCGCCCCAGCCTCACCGTAGACGAATCGAAAGGCCTTATCAGGCGAAATTCTCCCGCCAGACATGGGTTTTATTGCGATTATCGGATGCTTACAAGACTTTATTGCCTCTAGGGCCCGATCCTTCGTAGGGAGCATTAGGGCACCCAGACTATTCACGGGCGTCACATATCCGTCAATATCGATCCCTGAGTTCTCTAGGATGGGGACCGTCGACCCGGCATGGTGGGTTCCTACCACGACGGGACATCCCAGATGATCTCGGGCATGGTCTACGATCTCTTGGAGCAGGTCAGTTCGACCGGTCAGGGCTAGGAAGTCCGTCTCGGAGCCAGGCTCGATCAGGAGAACCTTGTACTCCCTAAGGGGTCGTAGGGCCCCTTCAAGTCTGTCCCTATCGTACGATAGGTCCCGTATCTCCTCCTGACCATAAGGGCGTAGATTGGCGAGGGCGAGGGGGAATTTCTCACTCCATCCCTCTCGGCAGAGGAGTATCGGGTCCTTCAGGTACTTCTGAGCCACTTCCCTATCATTTGAGGCCTCGATACTATGGTAGGTGACCCATCGCCTATACTCGTCCACAGGCTTCGATTGAATTCTCAGGGGGATCATAAAGCAGACAACCAACCCAGGCTCCACACCTGTCGCCTTCGACGCTTCCTTGAGGGCTTGGAAGAAGAGGTGGGAGAGGGGGCTCATGCCGGGAGGCATGACGCTGATGGTCGTCAGGCTGTATTGGGCGATGGCCTTCTTGAGGAGTTCCGTGGTGGTCTCTACCTTGGAGAAACGCTGAACATAGGTTCGGTTCTTCTCAGGCCCCTGATAGGACTCTCCCAAGAAGGGGAGGTTTCCCAAGATGAGGCGAGAGGCCTTCACCCCACCTATCTCGAAGGTTGGAATCTCTGAAGCCTCAGCATAACTCCTCAAGTCTCGGCCCTCCACTTTTGACCGTAACGGTCCAGATGAACGAACTCCTCGAAGGGGAGCCTCGGAGTCGGTTCAGGATCTTCCGCTGGGTAGCCCAAGGGGACTATCGCAACTACCCTCATATCCGGTGGGAGACCAAGAACTCTTGCCACCATGTTGTCGTGGAAGGCTCCAACCCAGCAGGTGCCTAGGCCGAGGGCGTGGGCGGCCAAGAGGGCGTTCTCCACCGAAGCCGCAGTGTCGAGGATACAGTACAGGTTGCGGCCTCTCTCCCCGTATCGTTGAGCCGGCCTCCTAGGGTTGACGCAGAAGACCAGGTCGATCGGGGCCTCATCGATGAACTCTTGGTCAAGGGCGGCTTCGGCTAGTGCCCTCTTGACTGCTCTGTCCCTGACTACGATGATGTCTCTGGCCTGACAGTTTCCGGCGCTCGGTGCCAAGCAGGCTGCCTCTAGGATCTGGAGTAAGCCTTCTCTGGGTACCGGGTCACGTTTGAAGACTCTTATGCTCCTACGTTTCACCATCGTCTGTAAGGTATCCATACTCCGCGCCTTCAATCCTCACTATCTGAGATAGGAATCTTTCAAGCCTGCCCTCCTCTCCCAGTACCCCTATCCAGTCGACCTTTCCAGACCCCATTGCCTTCTCCCCCCTCAGGACGGCGAGAATCTCGTTCACCACCATCTCCACATCCATGTGGGTGACATCTATCTCATCCAACCGATCCCGCCCGAACTGCCTCATGGCACCTATGAGGCAGACATCCAAGACCTCAGCCGCCACGTTCTCGGATATCTTCCTCTCGTCGTAGCCTCTGCTCCTCAAAGCGGCCTCAAGGTCGTCAGGGTCTCGCCGCAGGACAAAGACATAGGGGTTAGCGCTTTCTGGGACGATATCGTAGGCGTAGTGGCCCTCGACGACTATGTCCTTCTTAACCTTTCTCAGAATAGTCTTCACGCGGGCTCTCAACCTCTTGATGTCCGCTATGACCGTTCCCCTTTCCTCGTCCTTCTCGATTACGAGGTTCCCTTTCTTCACTAGTTCGCTCACGTTTAGAAGCTCGGTGGAGAGACGGGCAGCTAGTTCTTTGGCGACGGTGGTCTTTCCGACTCCGGGGGTTCCTGTGATTATGATTATCTTAGCTGCTTTCTCTCCCATAGGAAGATAGATTTTTCGGCGCCTCTCTTAAGGCATTAGTCTACAACAGGGGTGCTGAGCCGATGTCTAAGTATTCTTCGTCTGACTGGAAGAGGAGGCGCAGACGGTGCTTTGAGAAGTCTATATACTGTACCCTTTATGACTGTTCAAGTACTCGACTAGGCCCCCTGCCCTATGAATGCTCAGGACGATATTGGGAATCGGCATCAACTGGAAAGTCTTACCGCTTTCAGGGTCCTTCAGAAGATGGTTGGCCAAGTCCAACTCTACCTCACCTCCGTCCCGAACCTTGACAGGCTCCTCGGACTGTAGTGGCAGAACCCCTAGGTTGACGCAGTTCCTTCGGAAGATCCATCCGTAGGACTGAGCCACGAGGTGGACACCCGACTCGCGAATCACTATGGCGGCATGCTCCCTACTTGAACCGCAGCCGAAGTTCTTGCCCCCGATCACCACGTCTCCGACCTTGACCTCCTCCGCGAACTCTGGTCGGACGTACTTGAAGACGTGCTTCCTCAACTCCTTCGGGTCGTTGGTTATGTTGAACCGTCCGGGAATTATGTAGTCGGTGCTCACATTGTCCCCGAAGACCCAAGCCCGTCCCATCACATGTACCTCCTAGGGTCTGTGATCCTACCCTCTAGGGCGGTAGCCGCCGCTGTGGCTGGTGAGGCGATATATACCTCACTCTTCGGGCTCCCCATCCTCCCCTGATAATTTCGATTGCTAGTGGAGACGCATACGTCTCCTTCCCCAAGGACGCCTAGGTGCCTTCCGAGGCATGGGCCGCAGCCCGGGGGCAGACAGACCATGGCGCCGCTCTTCTGAAGAACATCGATCAGGCCTTCCTTGAGGGCTTGGCGGTAGATATCCAGCGTGGCGGGGGCGATTATGGTGCGGATATAGGGGTTCACGGTCCTCCCCTCAAGAAGACGTGCGGCTATTCGGAGATCGTGAATTGTTCCATTGGTGCAACTCCCGATGAAGACTTGGTTCACCTCTTTGCCGGCCACTTCTCCGACGGCTTTCACGTTGTCTGGGCTGTGGGGGCAAGCGATCAGAGGCTCAAGCCTGTTAGCCTCCACCCTCACCTCATCGGAGTAAGAAGCGCCCTTGTCGGGGACGAGCTTCTTCGCCTCGTCTTGGAAGACTTCGGTGACGGCCGTGCACTCCGTGGCCATTATGCCTATGGGCATCCGTTCGTATACATCCATCCTCGCCAAGGTGTCCCCGTAGAACTCTAAGGCCTTCTCCTGCCCTCCACTGAGCGTCAGCTCCTTCACGTAGGCTAGTGCCACATCCTTGGAGGTCACACCCTTGGGCAACCATCCTTTAACCTCAACCTTGATGGACTCCGGAATCTCCAGCCACGTCTGACCCGTCTTCCAGCACGCCGCAACATCCGTCGAACCCATCCCTAGGCCTACCGCCCCAGCCACCCCATAGACGGGAGTGTGGGAGTCGCCCCCTATGATCACGTTCCATGGCTGGACGTAGCCCTTCTCGATCATCAGGGTATGGCAGATCCCTTGGCCTTCGTAGAAGGCGATGTTGTACTTGCGGCAGAAGTTCTTCATCCTCAGTTGGTTGAGGGCGGCGTCAGGGTATGATGGGGGGACGATGTGGTCGAAGACGATTACTACCTTATCCGTCTGGAGGGTCTTCTCTGTGAAGTTCTCGAAGGCTTCGATGGCTAGGGGGGTGGTGGTGTCGTGGGACATTACTCTATCCACATCGACGATGATGTGGTTGTCTTGGATCTTCCCCTTCCTCTTCAGAATCTTCTCCACAACGGTGCTCATTCAGGTTACTCCACAGGTAAGGTAACTGTGCTGACAATAGCGTCCTTAAATCTATTCCTGAGCTTGTCGACGAACTCCACACCTTCGGCGCCTACCCTCTCTGAGAGAATGATGACATCGATATCCCCATAGACCTCGTTGACATGCTCTACACCCTTCCAGCTCTCCACCTCTTCAACCAGTTCATTCGATGAGAACTGGGGACGGAGCTTGAGGAGTATGTAGACGCGGTCGTTTCCGTGAATCAAGCGCCGAACCCGCTCGATGGGAATCTCTACGCTGGTAATGGATCGGACTATCTCCTGAACCTCCCAAGGGGAGACCTCCCTGTGCCTCAGCGCGGACCTAGCCGCTATGGCTTCTGTAATCTCAGCTACCATGGTTTGAGATGAAGGTCGAGTGGTGAAGCTTGATGACAGGTCTTGGCTGGCGTCGAGAAGGCGTTCGACCACGTGTTTGCTCATAAGGCTTCCTGCCTCAAACTTGGCTTCACTCTGGGCGTCATAGAGGAGCTTCGGGCGAGGGATGTATCCTGCCGGGTCTCGTATGACCTGGGATTGGTGCGTCCCCGCCTTCTCCACGAAGCACTGGGGCGCTAGGGGATGGGTCCAAGGGACCTGTATGCCCGTAGTCTCGGAGAAGGTGTCGTAGAGCCATCGTAGCCGACTCCTCTCCTCTCCGCAGTCTTGGTGGAGGAGGTCCTCTAGGTTGGCGACGAACTCGTAGTGGTCGGTTATGCCGTTGCGGGCTCCTAGGCCGAGGATGCTCACGTGAATCTCCTCGACTCTTGGGTGTGTGGCGGCTTGGAGGGCGTTGGCTAGGGCGTTGCCGTAGTCGTTGTGGAAGTGGCATGCTAAGGGTTGGCTGGTCAGTCGGGACACAGTGTTGATGAAGGGGAGGCACCTGTTCTGGGAGAGGATGCCACTAGTATCGGGTATACTCACCACGGTGGCGCCTGCGTCTCGCACGGCCTTCAGCAGCCGCGAGAGGAAATCTAGGCTGTCTTCTGAGCCCTCCTCTTGGGGGGAGTCGAAGCGGGAGACATCTTCTAGGGTGGCGCGGCGGTAGGTGAAGCCCAAGCTCTTGGCCAGCTCAAGGGTCTCGACGAAGGTGTCAATAACCTTCTCCTGCTCCATCCCCCGGAACCTCCCCTTTCGATGGATGCTCGTGGGCGCCATGAAAAGGGCTGCGCCCTTCGCGTCGTAGGCTTGGGCCAGCTCCACATCGGGCCTGTAGGCTCGGAACTGGAGTACGGCGGTCTTGGAGTAATTATCTTGAACCCGTTGCACGGCCGCCTTGATGTCTTCGACTTCCCCTCCTCTATTGGGGTAGATGATGGGGAATTCTATTCTGGGGGTGCCGACCTCCGCGAGGGCTTCGGCAACTCGGAGTCTGCTCTCCTTGGTGAAGTAGACCCCGGGCTGGAGTTCACCCTCCCTTAGAGTAGTATCGAGTATCGTTACCATAGATTGCTCCTCGGTGGAACAGTACGACTCTTATTGACTCGGGGCGGAGTTATATATGTCTATCGTAATCTTAACACGATTGAATGAATTATTATCCAAGATTCCTACGATTGACCTACTTCCACCTTCGAAGAACGAAGAGCGTGTTCGTCGCCTGAACCCCCTCAACCTCGCGTATGGCATCGATACACTGGTTCACCGAGGAGACATCGGGGCCAGAAACGACTACCGATATATCGAACTGCCCTGCCACCTCCATGACAGACTCCACCCCCGACAGCCCTGAGACGTTCCTAGCTATCTTGGGAACCGGAACCTTGGGCGATGTGGAGATGAAGACGATCGCCCTCGGATTGTCCTCCTCGGTCTCAACGGTGAACTTCTTGATTATTCCGGATTCCACTAGATTCTTCGCGCGCTGCCTGACAGCGCCTTCAGAGAGGCCAAGGGCCTTCCCCATCTCTGTGTAAGGCTTCCTAGCATCCTCCTTCAGGAGGGCGAGAATCTTCATGTCTAGGGCGTCCACGTTCCTCGCCTACCTTCTTGGGCTATGAAGAGACGGAACTTTCGTGGTGTCGCCAAGCATCGGCACTTAGTTATCATGAAGGCTTCATCATTAAGTATAGCCGAAGGATATAAGACAAGTTGGGAAAGATGTCGAGGAAACTGAAGGCCACGGCGGTCGCCCATCCCATTCAGGGCCTAATCAAGTACCACGGCCTCAAGGATCCCAACCTCAGGATACCCTACCACGACTCAATCTCGGTCTGCGAAAAAGCCCTGACTACGAAGACTACTATAGAATTCAGGGAAGACCTTACAGAAGACATTGTCACCATAAACGGCGAGACTATATTAGGGATAGACCTGCAACGGGTCAAGGCTGTCCTCTCACCCCTCACGAAGCTCTACGGGAGTGAGATCCACGCCAAGGTGACCTCAGAGAATAGCCTGACTGGTGGGAAGGGCCTTGGCTTCTCCGCCTCCGGCTTCGCCGCCCTAGGACTCGCCGCCTGTAAGGCCTTGGGCCTCGATCTGAACGGTATATCCCTCTCCGAAGTTGTGCGTCTGGGCGCAGGTTCGGCGACGCGTAGTCTGGCCGGGGGCTTCGCCATATGGTATGCGGACAGAGCGGGTAGGTCCTATGCTGAGCAGCTTGCTGGGCCCGGGGACCTGGATTTCGGCATGGTCATTGTGCCCATAGCCTCCCAAATTAAGACGGATGAGGCTCATAGGGATGTGGTCACCTCACCCCTCTTCAGGAGCAGGCTGGAGTATGTTGATGCTATGCTGGAGGCGATGAAGAAAGCCATAGCGGCAAGGGACATAGAGACCATAGGCCTCCTAGCTGAGGAGGATACTCTGAACCTTCATGCGACGACGATGACGAGCCGCTCCCACTTGATCCTCTGGGAGCCTGATACTGTCAAGATGATTAGGAAGGTTGAAGCTCTGAGACGGGATGGGTTGCCGTGCTGGTACTCGATGGACACCGGGCCTTCAGTCTTCATAAACAGTTACTTGAGGCACGTGGGCTCCATCGCTGCTGAGATTAGGGAGTTGGGTCTTGCAGCGATCACAAGTGAGGTGGGTCCAAGAGCGCATTTGGTCTGAGTAGCATGTACTCCCGAAATGGCTAGACCTTTAGGTATTTGTTATAGAATTTTAGGGTCCTTTCCCACGCGTCTTTGGCGGCCTCTGGTCTGTAGCTCTCCCTAGTGTCGTTGAAGAAGGCGTGGGGAGCCCCAGGATAGATCTTCATGTCGAACGTCTTCCCGTACTTGGTGAGAGTCTTTTCTAGGAGTCTGATGTCCGATTCCGTTATGCCTTGGTCCGCTCCCGCATAGTTGCCGAGGATGGGGCACGAGACATTCTTTACCAAGTCTATGGGCGACGGATTCCTACCATAGAACACTACAGCGGCCGCGAGTTCCCTATTATGACAGGCGAGGAGAAGTGAGAGCCCGCCTCCCATGCAGAACCCCACGCTGCCCATACGCTTCGGGTCTACACACCCGAGTGTCTTGAGGTAATTGAACGCACCGTTCAGATCGCCCAGAATCTTCTCTTCGGTAAACTTCTCGCGCATCTCGCGCCCTTGTTCCAGCTTTGAGACGGTCGCCCCCTCAAACAAGTCGACAGCAAGAGATACATAGCTCTCACGAGCGAGCCTGCCTGCCACATCCTTGATGTGGTCCACGAGACCCCATATCTCGTGTATAACGATTACGGCAGGATACTTCCCCTTCTCCTTGGGCCTCGCTAGGAGACCCATAGTCTCCTTCACCGGATTTCCTCCGGGGAACTCCACCATTGAGGATAAGATGTCCATGGCTATTCGTTTAAGTACCTAATATGATAAATAGCTTTTCTGTCCGAAATGGCGTTCAAACCAATTAATCGAAGTCTGCTACGTGTCCAATCAGAAAGAAGAGAAAGACTATTGAAAAAAACTCTCACTATATGAACCCAGAATCCCTTGAAAGTATAGGAAGTGGTGAAGATTTGACTGAGGCCGCCAAGTTTGACAGACAGATCGAAAAGACAACAAAGGATTTTGAGAGAAGCTACGAAAAAACCATAGAAGTCATAAGGGAAGTGAAAGACAGGATAAATAAACTGGAGTCAAACATAAGCGATAAGCTAGACACTGAAATTGGGAAAGAGATACATGAGTTGAATTCTTTAGCGGAGAAGCTTAACGAGTCTGTCGATTCTCTGACCCTAAGAAGTGGAGCAGAGTGGAAGGAGTATAGAAGACTGGATCAAGAATGCAAAATACGCGGGTATGATCCTGCTAGACTGGAAGGCTTGAAAGCCATCTATAAGAAGACCGAGGAACTGGCAAAGGATATGCTCTGCTATTCATTGGCGCGTTTTAAGCGGAAAGACCAATAGAGCGAACTCAACCCTATATCAGCGTAGTTTGACCTTAGAATATATGAGAGTGGGAGTACTCGTTTCAGACCATGCTTACGTCTGGATCGAAGACGTATACATTGATTATTCCTCCGCATCCCAACGGCTAATGACCACTTTACCTAGCGAACCAAGGAGCCTTAAGTGATAGGAGGGAGAAAATATCAGGAACTAAGGGAGAGGGTTGTGAAGAGAACGACTACGCTAACCTTCTACGGCGGTGTCGGCGAGGTCGGAGGAAACAAGATCCTTCTCCAAGACGGGGATACCCGAATCTTCCTAGACTTCGGGATGTCCATAGCCATGAAGAAACGCTACTACTCCACCCCCTTCCTATCCCCTAGGAATGAGCAGAGCCTTCTCGCCTTCGGGATCCTACCCGACATCCGAGGAATCTACGAGTTTGAGGAGGGTGAGAGGAGCGTCGACGTCGTCTTCCTAACTCATAGCCACTCGGACCATGCCGCCTACATCTCCTTCATCAAACGCTCCATTCCCATCTACTGCGGCGAAACGACGGCCACCATCTTGAAGGCTCTGGATGAGACGCGTGTGAGCCGCTTCGAGTTCGATCTAGAGGGCGTCAACTTCAACACCTTCAGGACCGGAGACAAGATTCGGATAGGAACCGTGGAGGTGGAACCCATCCACGTGGACCACTCGGTCCCGGGGGCCTACGGCTTCCTCATCCACACATCGTCAGGTACAGTAGCATATACCGGGGACTTCAGGCTTCACGGTTCGAAGCCAGAGCTGTCTGAAGACTTCATCCGTGCCGCCGCAGATTCGAGGCCCATCGCCCTCATCACTGAGGCCACAAACATGATGGGCGCGGAAATCTCCTCGGAACAGGAGGTTGAGGAGAAGATATGCCGCCTCATAGGGGAGACGCCGGGACTGGTTCTCGCCGACTTCGCTGGCACGGATGTGGATCGGCTGAACTCCTTCAATAGGTCTTGCAGACGATGCGGTAGGTCCCTTGCGGTAACGATGCGCCAAGCCCACCTCATGAGGAGGCTCCAAGGAGACCCGAGGCTGGAGGTTCCCGATATTCAAGACGGGGGAATCCTAGTCTTCCAGAAGGAGAAGAAGCGATACTTCGGCTGGGAGAAGGAGATCATGGGGCTGGGAAACACTGTGGATGCCTCCCGTGTTGCGGCGATGCAGAGTAGGGTCGTCCTAGTATGCAGCTTCTACGACTTCGAGGAGCTCATCGAGATAAAGCCTCTCCCAGAGAGCTGCTACGTCCTGAGCGCCTCAGAGCCCTACGATGAGGAGATGGAACTGGACTTTGAACGCCTCACCAACTGGCTCATCCACTATGGGTTACCCCAATACCACATCCACGTGAGCGGCCACATAATGCCCCTCCAGCTACGCCAAGCCCTAAGGACGATCGGGGCCAAGAAGGTCTTCCCAGTCCACTGCCAGCACCCTCAACTCTTCAACCGCTTTGTCCGTAACATGGGAAGCACCATAATTCTCGCAGAAAAGGAGAAGGAGTACGCCCTCTGACTCTAGGAGCGAAGGGTATTTAAAGGAGAGACGCGTTGTTCCTTGGAACTCCTGGGGAGTCGCCGATGGGAAAAGACAAGAAGAACAACATGGAGAGCAGGAAGCAGAAGAAGCCGAAGATCGGGAAGCCGAAGAGCCACCGCTAATGGACTTTTTCTCAGCCTACCAGTTCGTCATTCTAGGGAATATATCTTATCAGTAGATGATTCTGACTGAGGAAGCGCGTATAGTTCCACTATTCATAAAGACTATATCAGGAACTTTTCCGATACTTCAGAGAACAAAGCATGCGGAGACGGTGGAGCGATGACCTCGAAGGACACTATGGCCTCCCTCAATGATGAAGGAAGAGACCAATCTAATAGGAAAGGTGTTCTGGAGGGGAACATAGAAGGCACGAGGCGCAAGGGTGAAGAGGGGAACAAGAGGATGAAGCGGCAATCCTTCGAGGTTGACCTCAGCAGGCTCCAAGGCGAAGGGGACTTCCCCTGCCCTAAATGCGGAGTTGTCATATCGCCCGACGATGAAAGCGAAGAGACGTACACCGTGCTTGAGACTAAAGGAGATGAGG
>Ga0315280_10000339_pt1 | contig 86551 bp, 78 predicted proteins | sample YL17G06_40_MG_FD_203697 | JGI IMG/M metagenome (GOLD analysis project Ga0315280, IMG submission 203697) | Sediment microbial communities from Yellowstone Lake, YNP, Wyoming, USA - YL17G06_40 | ecosystem: Environmental > Aquatic > Freshwater > Lake > Sediment | place: USA: Wyoming | collected...
CAGCAGCCAACATGGTGTCGAAGGTGCCTTTTTTCTCGAACCTGTCAGACGCCCTTCGCTATCACCACGAGCGCTACGACGGCGCCGGCTACCCCGAAGGATTGAAGGGAGAAGAGATTCCGCTGCTCGCTCGCATTATCGCAGTCGCCGACGCATATGAGGCTATGACAAGTTTCCGCGCCTACAGGCAAAGCAAGCCGCAATATACCAGGTTAGAGGCCATCAAGGCGCTGAGGGATGCCGCAGGCACTCAGTTCGACCCCGAGGTGACCGAGGCTCTTCGAAAGATCGTCGAGCGCGAGCTCGTGACTAAACCACCTCAGACTGCGCGGGTTGAAGCTTAGTCGGCCTGTGATAGATGCCGTTGTGTCTCGCGGTCAACGAGCTCCGTAGGGGCGGCCCCCCCCCCGCGGCCGCCCAGGGAGCCCCCCTTCGGCCCTGAAGGACCTCAGGGCTCTGAAGGGCAGAGGGGCTCCCCTGCGAAGAGCCGCGTGACGCTGCCGCACGCGCCTGTGCAAGGAGAACGAGACGGACTTTGTCACACGCCTGTTAGGACAGGCTCCGGGCTGGGCCGGTCGAAGGCGCGCCGCGGCGCTTCGATGCGCAAGTCCCCACGCGCGGCCGGAAAACCTGTGTGGAGCGCGCCGATTCCATCAGCGCCTTGAAAGGGGCGGCTGGGCCGCCGCACTCCAAATTCCCACGTGGTCTCCAGCCAAAGTCTCAACTTTCGAGACGGGACAATAGCCCTTCATGGGTGTCCAGCAGCGGCTTTTTCACATTAGAGGCTGTATCAAAACCCATTGCCGATTGGGGGAAGTGTAGGGCGCGGGTTCCCCTGGCCGTGGCCCGGCTCGGGCAGGCGCCCCGCGCCGAAAGCCGTCCGGCGGGGCGCAGAGGCCCCGCCCTACGGGTCTTAGAGTGTGTTCGCAGCCTTGGGCCCTGACGGGTTTTGATACGAGCCCTTGGAGCGTGCGTGAGAACATAAGGTTCTCGTCCGGCACAAGGCCGGACGCTACAGGTGGATGCGATAATGCAACGTCCGACCCTGCGTCGGATGCCGGCGGGCCCGGGGCGGGCCACTTCGAAAAGGATATGGCACTATGGGTCTCTACTGGGAAACAGGTGGACGCCTCGGAGTCAACGTCGCCTACGGCTGGCCGAACGATTCAGGGGGTTCGGACCTGGTCATCTTCAATGTTCTGAGAAGCTTTAGCCTGAGGTAAGAGACAATCGGACTCGACCGCGCGCTCTATGCGTTCTCTATCTTCACACTTCGCACGAGGTTCCTGGGTTTGTCCGGGTCGAGGCCCAGGCTGGTGGCTTTGTGCCAGGCCAGCAGGTGCGCGGGCGGCAGGTAGAGAGCCTGGCGCCTCCAATCGGGAAGGCCGCTGCGCAGCTCGACGATAAATTGAGTTATTTGCTTCAGGTCTTCGCCAGCATCCTCGCACACGGCAAGGATCGTGGGGCCCAATTCCCTGTAGTGGCGAAGGGCTTCAAGCTCGCGACGCCAGCCCGCCCCGCTTCCGCCGGGCTGCGAAAGAAATGCGACGATAAGCGAAGACTCATCCAGTTGGGCCATCGGGCCGTGGCGGAAATCCAGAACGGGAAAAGACACGCTGGGCGCCAGCGAGGTCTCCTGCATCTTCAGCCTCGCTTCGCAAGTGACTCCCCAAAGTGGGCCGCTGCCAATGAAGACAAACTGCCGCAAGCGCTCCGTGCCCGCGAGCCTCTGGCAGATCGGCTCGGCATCATTCAACACTTTCTCGCAGATTTTCGGAAGGCCAGCGAGATCCTGCGGATTTGCGCAGTCGGCGGAAAGCATATCAGCCGCCAACTGAGAAGCCAGGATCATGGCCGTCACGGAGCGGGTGGTGATTATGCTCTTCTCACCGGCCTGCTCGAGAAGGAGGACATGGCTGCCCAGGGCGCCCGCCATCGGGCTTCGCGGCTCGCAAGTGACGCCGATGGAGACCGCCCTCCTTTTCTCGGCCTCGCGCAGGGCCATAAGGGTCTCGGTCGTCTCTCCCGAGCGCGAGAATCCAATGCAGGCCCAGTTTTGCCCATGCGCCTGGGAAGAAAACTGCTCGGGGAAAAGCCATACTTCGCCAGCCGTGGCCGCCTCGGCTCGAATGCCTCGCGCCCTGAAAGCCGCGCTGGCGGAAAGAGCGATGTGGTAAGCCGAGCCGCAGCCCGTGAAAAGGAAAAAAGATTCGGCAGGAATCGCCGGGCACAGCTCGTGAAGCGCGCCGGGAACCTGCCCGATTATTTGCTCCCAGACCTGCGGCTGGCTCAGTATCTCTTCTCTTGACAACTCGCCTGGCAAAATTGAAAGCCTCCTTTGCGCCCTCATCCTTATCTCGCGCGCTTACATACTGCGCTCGAGGGCCGAAAACAACGCATCCTCTATTGTGACTGCTCGGATCCCGCGCTGCTCCGGGAAGTCAGGGTTGTTTGAGTCCTGCCCGCTCTGTGATTGCCGCTTGTGAACACGGAATCCGGCAACTCACTGCTACTGCCGCCCGGATTCTGCGCGGCGTGCCGGATGAGGCCATGCCCTGGAGGCAGCGCGTCGGCCCGGCAGTTGTGGCCTCATGAGGCCGAAGCGTTCTGCTGGTGCCACGGGTGTACAGCCATGCAGGGCAGCCGCAACCTGGCGGGGATACCCCAGGCTGCTGCATAACTGACTCAAACGCAGGCTGCGGCTGACCGAAGATGACAACCCCTCCCCGTCCGCCAGCCGGCGGATGGGGGAGGTCCGGGTGGGGGGCCTGAAGCCGCAGCGCGTGTCTGATACGGCCTGCATCCACCCCCACCTCGCCTCCTCCCCCGTCAAGGGGGAGGAGATGGGGCTCTGGCGCTCGGCCGCATCGTCGAATCGCATTATGCAACAACCCCACCCATCCCCGCCCTACAGCGCGCTTGAGAATTTCGTTCACAATGCGCCAGGCTTCTCGCCCGCAACCGCGCGGTCTGGCCTGCGTCCCCTGATCGGCAGCAGCACAGTCATCGGTGTAAAGGAAGGCCTTGACCTTCCTGGAGCGCATCCCCTGTTGTATAACCGCACCTCACCGAAAGGTTTCGTGTGAGAGACGAAGGCCGAGAGCGCCTTGCCGCGGTCCTATATTTCCAGCTCTTTAGGCGGGGCTTCCCAGCGAGGCAGCTCCCCTCGAGGGGGCGTGGCGAACTCTGAAGTCACTTTGGCGCCCCGCTCTACACGCTTTATCTCTATCCAGGTGCTCGCCCCTGCTCGGGCTGAGCCTTCCGGCGAAGCCTTGCTTTCCAGCTTCACTATGATTGCGCTGTTCGCCCTCGCGCGCACAAGGCTGGTTGTGCTGCCTTCGACGGCGAGCACTGCGCCGCGAAGCTTGCCCTGGTAGAAAGCGAGAATTCTTTCCGGTGGATCTGTCGAGGCGAGCAGGGCTTCAGCCAGCCATATGCCAAGTTTATTTTCCGCGGTAAGCACCTTGTAATGCGAGGAGCCAAGAACTCTGGCTTTCGGGTAAAGGGGGACGCCAAGCTCCTTCTCGCCAGCCTGAGGCTGGAAGAAGACTTTGACAGTCCCCAGCCTGGTGTCCACTGTCTCCGCTCTGGGCTTAGGGGGAACAACCCTGGGGGGCCAGAGGACCAAAGCGAGATAGAGCAGAGCCGATGGGGGCAAGAAGAGAAGCGCTGTGGGGCACGCTCTGTTCAATCGAGGTAATCCTTCAGCCTTCTGCTGCGGGTGGGATGCTTGAGCTTTTTCAGCGCCTTGGCCTCAATCTGGCGAATGCGCTCTCGCGTGACCTTGAAATGCTGCCCCACCTCTTCGAGGGTGCGGGCGTAGCCGTCGTCCAGGCCGAAGCGCAGCTTGAGCACATCTCGCTCGCGATCCGTCAGGCTCTCCAGCACCTCCTCGATGTGCTTTCGAAGCATGAGGGTGCTGGCAGCTTCTGAAGGTGAAATGGCCTCGGAGTCCTCGATGAAATCGCCCAGGTGGCTGTTCTCTTCCTCCCCTATGGGGGTCTGGAGGGAGAGCGGCTCGGGCGCAATTCGCAAGATGTCGCTCACCTTGGCCACGCCCTTCTGCCTCTCCTCGAGGCTGGAGAACGGACCCTCCATGTGCTCCGCTATCTCTTCAAGAGCAGGCTCGCGACCAAGCTCCTGGAGGAGCTGACGAGATGTTTTGACGAGCTTGTTGATGGTCTCGACCATGTGAACGGGGATGCGAATGGTTCTCCCCTGATCTGCGATGGCCCGCGTTATCGCCTGCCTGATCCACCAGGTCGCGTAGGTGCTGAACTTGAACTTCTTGCGGTGGTCGAACTTCTCGACCGCCCTGATGAGCCCGATGTTCCCCTCCTGGATTAGATCGAGGAAAGACATGCCTCGGCCGCTGTATTTCTTGGCGATGCTCACCACCAATCTCAGGTTCGACTCTATCAGCCGGCCTTTCGCCTCATGGCCGCGCATGAAAATATCATCCGACCACTCCAGCAGCTTGGCAGCCTGGGAGTCGCTCACTCTGGCCAGCTTCCTTATATCCTCAATGGTCGGCTCTGCGCCCTGCTCCTTTCTCAGGTGCTCGCGGGCAGCGAGACATCTGAGGGTCCTCCTTATTGTGAGCATTGGCGTGCCGAGGATAGCGACAGCATCGAAGCGCCGCTTGTCTATCTCCCTTTCCCCCTCCTCGTCGGCGCGAGTCTCGCTGCGAAACTGTTCCCAGACCTTTCTTATGAACAGGAGTTCCTTGATGCGGCGCAGAGAGAAAGTCTTCTGCACCTTCTGATAAAGCTGGCGCCTTCTCCGGGTCTCGGCCAGATGCCTCTGGATGTCTGCCTTCGTTATGCGGCCCGTGTCCTCTTCGCTCATGAGAGCGTATTCTCTGGCCAGGTTGTGCTGCCGCATCTTGAGATCGTTGAGCTTCTGCGACAGCATCGCCTTCATCTCGGACAGGACAAGCTCAGGCGCGGGCTCCTGCGACTGGCCAATGAAAGCTCTCCTCTTCAGGCATTCCTCCAGAACTTCCATCTCCTGCCTGAGAGTTTTGCTTGAGGAGCGATCAATGGCCTTGCGCAGGCCCTCCAGATTCGGCTCGCTGCCCAGAACGAAGAGACCGTGGCGCCAGATCTGCTGTAGCTTGGCCAGAAGACTGGCGCGCTCCAGCTCCTTCGCAAGGTGAACCTCCTCTTTAGACGTGAGAAGCGGCACGCGGCCAATCTCCCGCAGATACATCCTGACAGAGTCGTCGGGCGCTATTGTGTCAACCGCTGAAACGGGTTCCTCGACCTTGCCGGGCCCCTGCCTCTTGGGAGAAACCGAAACCCTGGGCATTGGCAGGTCGGGCGCGGCGTGGTTGACAATCCTTATGCCTTCTTCCCCGGCCCGCTGTAGAATGGCGTCTATCTGGTCAGGCTCCATGTCCTCGGGTAAAGCCTCGCTTACCTCCTCGTAGGTAAGAACGCCCCCGTGCCTTCTCCCACGCTCCAGAAGCTTTTCCAATTCTTCTGATTCTCTGAATTCCGGCCCCTGCACCATCCTGATGCTCCCCGCTGCTGTGCCCGATATTGTTTATTCCCGTTAGTCGCTGCTTACAGTCCCTTGCGCTCCTGCACGTTCCTGCGCACCTGTTCCTTCCACGCAAGCGGTGAAAGCGCCTTCACCTTTTTCACTGCAACCCTGTCGCCCTTTCTGAGCGAAACTTCCTTTTTCTGTTCGCCAAACCGAACAAAATCGGCCTCCGGCAGGCGGCCCATGCTGGCGTCGCGCGCCATGCGCCTGACCCTGCGCTCTTTCACTCTCTCGAGGGCCTCTTCCAGCGCGACCTTTCCGAGAGGCTTGATGAAGCCCATGAGGGCCAGCTCGGCCAGTTTAGCGCGGGCGGCGGAGCTGCACGCCTCTTTCAGCAATTCGAGATCCTGTCCTTTTCCATCGGCGGCCAGCTTTTTCGCCGCCGCGAATATCTCTCTCTTGGACGCGTCTCCGAAGTCATCCTCCCGCATTTCCTGGGCTATGAGCTCTGCGGCTGAAGCGTCAGCAAGCATCGTGCCCAGCAGCATCTGCTCGAGCCTGTCGCCCATCTGCCGCTCGGGCTCGGCCGACCTTGCCTGGCCGCCCGCCCCCTTTGCTCCTTCCAGCTCTCGCAGCAAAGACTGTTCCAACAAGGAGATTCTATCGAGCCACGAAGAGTCCGCCGCAGCCAACCGCTCGGCCAGGTTCTTGACGAAGCGAATCCTCTCGATTGGCTCCGAGAGTCCCGCCACTACTGATAGGGCTTCGCGGCGGAAGAGCCGCGCCCCCTCAGAGGTTGAAGTAGCATATTTCTTCTCGATAAAGTCCAACTGCCATTCGACGAGAGGCTTGGCATTGTCCATCAGCCCCTTCAGTTCCTGGCCGCCTTGCTGGCGCACGAGGGAATCGGGATCGAGGCCCTCGGGCACTGCTACCACGCGCACTTCCAGGCCCGCGCGGTCGAACAGGGGTATGCTGCGGGCTGCGGCGGCAAGGCCGGAGGAGTCGGCATCGAAGCAAATATACAGACGCTTGGCGTGGCGCCTCAATATCTGCACCTGCTGAGCCGTGAGCGCGGTGCCCAGAGGGGCCACGCCTATTTCAATACCCGCCTGGTGACAGGATATAACATCGAAATAGCCTTCTGCGATCAGGGCCTGCTCCGCCGACACTATAGCCCGCCTTGCCTGGAACAGGCCGTATAGCACGCGGCTCTTCTGGAACAGAGGGGTTTCGGGCGAGTTGAGGTATTTCGGCCCTTCCTGGCTGTCCTCAAGCAGACGGCCTCCAAATGCTATGGCTCTGCCGTCCGCGTCCATGATGGGGAAGATTATCCTGCCCCGGAAGCGGTCGTAGCATCCGGCTCCATCCTGTCGTCTGGCCACCAGACCCGCCTTCAGCAGGAGGGCTTCATCGAAGCCTTTGGCCCGAAGATGCCTTGAAAGCTCTTCCCACTCAGGCGGAGCCCAGCCCAGTCTGAAAAGCTCGATAGACTTGGGCGAGATGCTTCTATGTTCGAGATAGGATCTCGCCTCGGCAGCCTGACTTCCTTGCAGTCGGGCTTGAAAGAAGCGAGCCGCTTCCTCGTTAGCAAGCTCCAGGGGCTCGGTCTGCGACTGTCCCTTTGCGCTGCGCAGCGCGACGCCAGCCCTGCGGGCCAGCCACTGCGCTGCCTCCATGAAGGACAGGTTCTCCACACTCTGCACGAAGTCGAAAACATCACCCCCCTGCTTGCACCCGAAGCAGTGCCAGAGCTGCTTCTGCTCATCAACGCAGAAGGACGGGGATGTCTCCTCGTGCAGGGGGCACAGGCCCATGAGCCTGCGCCCCCTGCGCCTGAGGGCGACACGGGTTGAAACTATGTCAACCAGGTCAACCCTGGTGCGCAGCTCAGCGATGTTGACTGTGGGCCCAGACATCTCCTTGTCGCCTCGAGGACTGCTGCGGCGCCGTCGGGGTGAGGTTTCGTCGGGAGAAACTTTTGTCCTGCTCGCCGCAGGGCTTTTTGAGGGCACTGGGAAGAAAAATCTCTTTACCAAAGAGCTGGCGTTTCCGCGCGGATGATCACCAGGGGGAGACGGGCGTTCCCTGGCGGCGCAGTTCGAAGTGAAGGTGGGGCCCGGTGGACAGGCCCGTGCTGCCTACAGTCGCTATTGCATCTCCCGCTGATACCTTCTGCCCGCGGCTGGCCCGCAAGCGTTGACAGTGAGCATATACGGTGGTCATGCCGGAGCCGTGGTCAATTATGACGCAGTTGCCATAGGCGCCCCACCAACCGGAGTAAACGACAATGCCGTCGGCGGCAGCGCGAATGGGAGTTCCCACGCTGGCGCCGATGTCAACCCCGTAGTGGAACTTGGTGACGCCGTAGATTGGGTGCACTCTCCAGCCGAAGCCAGACAAGATGGGGCCGGGAACAGGCATACGCAGCGAGCCCCCCCACCGCTTGGAGAACCTGGCCCGCCCCTTGGGGCTGTAGCGGTGGTAGCGCAGCAGCATCGCGGTTATCTCCCGGCTCGTGCGCTCATTTGCTGCGATTCGGCTCTCGTAAGCCGCCCGCTCCTGCGCCAATTTCTTCAGAAGCACACCCTGCTGGGCTTGCTCCTCGGCGTACTCGCGCCTCTTCTGCTCCCAGATGCCGTGCAGCTTCTTGAGCTCATTCTCTTGCGCCTCGACAGTCTGCTTGTACTCGTCGCGCGTACGCCTCTCTTCTCTTACCTCCTCGAGCAGGTCCAAGTCCTGGTGGGCCACCCGCTGAAGAAAATAGACCCTATTAGCGAAATCGGAGAAACTGACTGATCCGGCCACGACCTCTACTATGTCCACATGCCCCCGGGTGTAGAGGAGACGCAAACGCCTGGAAAGGGCTCGGGTGTGAGCTCGCAGAGCGCGCTCCACGGCGGCAAGACGGCTTCTGGCGATCTTGAGCTTGGCCTTGACGATTGCTTCGTCAGCTTCGATGGCCGCGAGCTTGACACGGGTAGCGAGCAGGTGCGAATTGATTCGCCGCAGAGCCTCGCGAGTCTCAGCCTGCTGACGTTTTGTATGGCGCAGCTTCCCTTGCAGGGCCTTCGTTTCTCTCGCTACTCTGGTTTTGCGCGCGAGAAGCTGCGCGGCAGAGGGTTGTTGCGGCGCTGTCTTTCGACTGGCCCCGTCTGCCGGCGCGAGGGCGAGAAATATGCAAGCCGCCAGAGCGGCGTGGCGCATGGCAGCTATGCCCATGGGGCTTGCTCGAACATCTCATATTATACCACGGCATGTCGCGTTCCCTTTGGGGCTGCTGCCTGGCAGGAGTAGAAACACATGACGGGGAAGCATCCTCAGGCAGTTAGGCGATTGGGTGCTGCTTCCCGTGAGACCCACGACGCGCGTCGAAGAGCCGCAGAGAGGCGCCGACGAGTCGGAGCTGGCGGTTGCTCTTTTCCGAACGGCTTTTCTCGTCCTCATCATAACTTCGCCCGATTTCATCAGGGCTGCTGAACCATCGGGACTCCTCACACAAGTCCCCGTCATACTGGCCGCCCTATACAATTGCTGTCTGCTTATCATGTACTGGAAGGGCAGACGCATTCGGGGCCAGAGAGTTTTCATAGTCGCGGCAGACCTTGTCGTGATTACTCTATGGGTTGGCCGCGGCGGCCAGCCCGGGATGAACATGTTCGGCCTCTATTATGCCGTCATAGTAGTGGCCGGGTTGTGGTTCGGGATGTCGGGGACGCTTCTCGCAGCATTTCTTGGGTCGGGCCTCTATTCCCTCGTTCTGTGGACTGGGCCGGGACCTGAGGCTTTCAAGAGCGCGTTTAGAAACCAAATACCTTATCTTCTGCTGGTTTCGCTTCTGTTAGGCTATTTGCTTGAGGCCCACAACAGGGAGCGCACGCGTCTGCATTCTCTGGAGGTGGACCAGGCCGAGGCTGACGAGCGCATGCGGATGCTCGATGAGTTTTACAGGGAGATGACGCCTCTGATAGAGCCTGTGGAAGGGCTGGATGTCGCGCGTCGCTTCCGGGCGGCAGTCACGATGGGGGCTGGCGACTACTACGACCTTCTCAATCTTGGCGACGGCCGTTATGGCCTTGTGGTCGCCGACATGGCTGGCAAATATGCGCCCGGGGTGACGAAGGTGCCCCTGATCAAGTATGCTCTCGTCGCGGCTGCCAGTGTTGAGCGCCAGCCTTCAGCCACTCTCGCGGCAGTGAATTCATTGATCTATCCGCAGCTTCAGCCCGACCTTCTGGCCAGCATGTGCTATGTTGTGATTGACACAGAGGCGCGGACCCTGACATACTCGCGGGCCGGGCACGATCCGCCTTTTCTGGTGAGGGCCTCGAGCAGGGAGACTTTAGTTCTGGATACGGGGGGGCTGCCGTTCGGCGTCGAGGCAGAAAGCAATTGGCAGGAGGAGACGCTTGAGCTGGAGCCTGGCGACATGCTTCTGATGTACACGGATGGAGCGGTGAGCGGGGTATATAATGCTGCGGGCGAGGAGTTCGGCAGGGACCGGTTGAGGGCAGCCCTTGTGGCTGCCGTGGAGCAGGGCCTGTCGGCCCAGGAAACCGCTGAGCGGCTTTACGCGCAGCTAGGTGATTTCGCGAGGGGTGGGCAGCGGCGCGATGACATCACTCTTCTCGTGGCAAGGCTCCCACCCGAACGAGCGCCCGCGCACTGACAGCGGGATGCGCGTCAGAAGCGCGGCCAAACAGGGACTAGGGAGATGGTCGCGCCGGGGTTGATTCCGTTGCGTTGGCAGTTGTGAACAAAAGTGATAGACTCCAGTTCGGCTGAGTTAGAAGCAGGCCCGCCGTCTGGGGGAGGGGCGCGAGTTGGGTAACGAGGATTCTTCCGCTTCACATGGCATAGGGCTCCCGCGCGCGGTCCGCCTGCTCGGCGGCCTGCGCAGGCGGGAGTCTCCGAAGACAGAACGACCCCCCGAAGTTCTCGGCTACATGGACTGCCTCCAGAGGTATCTCTCACTGCATGGAGAGAACTTGTCTATGCCCGAAGTAATGGGGCTGAGCGGGGAGGCTTTCCGATTCTTCTTCGACAGAAATGACCCTCAGCGAGGAGTTTATGTTGTCGCTCACAATCCCGTGCGGGCAACTTGCAGCGCGCTCGGAAGAGCGTGTCGAATCACGGGACACGATGAAATGGCCGAGGCGCGCAAGGCTCTCGACAGGGAACTTGAGACCAGTGGGGCAGCCATGGTGCGCCTCGCGCAGGACTGGGCTGTAGTTACGCCAGACCATAGGCCGGCGTTCTATCAGGTGTGGCTTCCCGCTTCTCGCCAGAGCGCATGGCAAGCGGAAAAACTCTCTGAGAACTGGGTCGGCGAGCCTGGCTTTCTGGAGCTCGGGCTGCAAGGCTACTACTGCTGCGCAGTGGGCGAAAGAGAGTTTGAGCCCGACAGGAAGGCAGCAGCTCTGGGCTCGATAAGGAGGGGACTGCGTCTTCTCACGCGGAAGACCAAACTCAGCCGGTGCAGCGCGGGGCTGGCTGCCTACGAAGAGCTTATGGCTCTGCTGGCCAGGAAGCCAAAAGCAGATCAGCAGGCTGCGCTGGACATGGACAGATACTCGACCTGGATTTCAGGGGCAGTGCGATATGCTGTGAGCAGCCGCACGTGCGCCGCTCAGTTTCTGGAGATGCTTGAAGGTCTTCTGGTCGAGGAGGCTCACGAGCCCCTGTTTAAAGCCGCCCAGCACTTTCGCAACGCCTCTGAGCAGATCGAGCAGCTTCCAACCGCTCCTGACGCTTCTGAGGAGGAGCGCAAGGCCCTCAGGCAGTTCGGCCGCGTGCGGCGCCGCGCTCTGAGGGGGCTGCGCCAGGCCTGGAAGGAGGAGATAAAGGCGGTGGAAGCGCTTCGGAAGGTCATAGAAGCCGAGGAGACCAAGAAGCAGCGGTGAGATAGGGCATGCGACGCTTCTTGAGGCTGCTGAGATATGCGAGGCCATACAGGCTGCGCATGGCCGTGGGTGTGGCGTGCGTCGTGACGGTAGCTGTTTCCAACCTGGCCATGCCCCAGGTGATAAGGTTCATCATAGACACGGTGCTGGACAAGGATGTCATCAAGCATCACCGACTCATCAGCGTTCATATAGGCCCGCTATCGGCCCATGCCACAAGCGCCAGGTGGCTGCTCATTCTCTTCTTCACCATCTGCGCTCTTTACATAGCGAGAGGCGCCCTGTCTTACTGGCGGACATATTTGATGAGCTGGGTGGGGCACAGGCTTCTGTTCGACATCCGGCATCAGGTTTTCCAGCGGCTGCAAGAGCTGCCCATGCAATTCTACGAGTCGAGAGGAGCGGGGCAGATAATAGCCCGGCTGACAGGAGATGTGGATGTGGTGGGGGGCATGATTACATCCAGCTCCATAGACCTTTTTACGAACGTGGTGATGGTGGCCGGCATCGTCGCATATCTGCTCAACAAAAACTGGAAGCTGGCGCTGATCTCGTTCATCGTTCTACCGCTGTTCGCCGCCAACTATCACCTTTTCATACGCATCATTCAGAACATATGGAGAAAGCTGCGGGAGAAATGGAGCCAGCTCTACGGGGAGATGTATGAGTCCATAGCCGGAGCCAAGGTGGTGAAGGCTTTTACTCAGGAGCGCTACGAGACCCGCCAATTCTTCAGGAGCATGCGCGAGACCTACAGCCACAGCGTGGTGCTTTCGAGGGTGGGAACCCTGATGGGAAGCTTCTCCGAGCTTCTGTCGGCCCTGGGCACAGCGGTTATCTTGTTCTACGGCGGTCTCGCGGTCATCTCTGGCCAAATGACCGTTGGAGAGCTGATAGTCTTCTATTCTTACCTGGGTTACCTTTACGGTCCCATCGTGACACTCAGCACCACAAGCGACATTATCCAGCGGGCTCTCATATCCGCAGACCGCGTGTTCGAAATCGTTGACGCCAAGTCCACTGTCGAAGAAGCCCCCGACGCTTACGCGCTGCCCACTATAAGCGGAAGAGTTGTATTCGAAAATGTGAGCTTCAGCTACGAGCCCGAAAAGCCGGTGCTGCATGATGTGAGCCTGGAGGCGCCCGAGGGAAGCGTCGTGGCCCTGGTGGGCCCCAGCGGCTCGGGCAAGACAACTCTTGCCAACCTCATACCGCGCTTCTACGATCCCACCTCCGGGCGCGTAGCCGTTGACGGACACGACATACGAAAGGTGACCCTGCGCTCTCTGCGCAGCCAGATCGGGGTGGTCTTGCAGGAGACCTTCCTTTTCAGCGGGACGATAGGAGATAACCTCCGCTATGGCCAGCGCGACGCCACAGACGAGCAGATAGTGGAAGCTGCCATGATGGCCAACGCCCACGATTTCATAGTCGAGGAGCTGCCGGAGGGCTACGAGACGGAAGTGGGAGATAGAGGCGTCAGGCTTTCCGGAGGGCAGAGACAGCGAATAGCCATCGCGCGAGCCATCCTGCGCGACCCGAGGATCCTGATACTCGATGAAGCCACCTCCTCGCTGGATTCAGAAGCCGAGGCGCTTATCCAGCAAGCTCTTGAGCGGCTGATGAGGAATCGGACCACCTTCGTGATCGCCCACCGCCTGTCCACCGTGATGAAGGCCGACATGATCGTGGTGCTGGATGGCGGACGCATGGTCGAGCTCGGCACTCACGACGAACTGGCAACCGCAGGCGGCCTGTATAGTCGCTTGTACCGCAAGCAGTTCAAGCTCGATGAACCAGCGCGCGCCACTTTCTGATCTGTGCGAAAGGACTCTGTGAGCCGCAGCGATCTTCTCCTGCTGGTGATATCAGCGGTCGGCCTGGGCGCTTGCCTGGCCGTGGCAACACAGCGCCTGTCCCTCGAGAAACGAAACCGCACGGTATCGGTGGTTCTGGAGGCTGAGCAGGTAGAGCAGTTGGCCGCGCTCACGGGCCAGGATCTCGAGACCCTCCTGAGAAAGTTCAGGGCTGAGGGCGCCACAGCTCTGGCGCTGACAGAGCAGACCATTGATGACCTGGAGCGCTGGGGGCTGGCAGCCGTGGCACCTGTCTCGCTCATGCTCATGGAGCGCGGCGAAGGCGCCAGAGAGGGCATCTTCATCTCGCTGCCCGATGCCCGGGTTCGCAAGCGCGTCGCAGCCGACCTCGCGGCGAAGGCGCCTTCCAGCTCCCTGGAATTTTCAGACGCAGGCGTCGCCTTCTATGGAAGCAGACTCGACCTGGAGCAGATGGGACTGGGCTTCGATCAAGATGTCGCAGCGGCAGCGAAAAGCGCCGGCCTGCACATCGTGGCTCGCCCCAGAAACTTCCCTGGGCTGACGAGCGGTGGTCTCTCTTTCTGCCTGGCCGACAGCAGAAGAACTGGAGCCAGGCTGGTCCTCTTCTACGGCGAGGAGGTGCTCGGCTACAGGGGGCTGGTGCGCGCCACCGCCCGGGAGCTGCGCCGCAATCGAGAACTTCTCTACGGTTCGGTCGAACTGGCCATCCAGAAGGGATGCCAAGCGCTCGGTCGCGAGTTAAAGGGGCGGCTGGCTCGCGTTCACAGCATTTCGGCTCAAGAGCTTTCGGGGATGTCGCCAGAAGAGGCAGCCGCTCGCTTTGTGCGCGCGGCGACGGAGAGGAATGTCCGGGTGTGTTATGTCCGACTATTCCTGTTTCCTCAGGCTCAGCCGGTGAGAGAGAACTTGAGATATGTCGGGCTGATAGCTCGCGGACTCGAGAGGAAAGGCTTCCACATTGGCGCGGCGCGGCCGATGCGCGATTTCAAACCAGACCTCTGGCTGCGGCTGGTAATTGCTGCCGGAGCCGCAGCGGCGGCTGTGCTCCTATTGGGTCAGGTGGCGCCGCTGAGCAATGGACTGAAGCTGGCTCTACTCGCGGCGAGCTGGGCGGTCGGCGCGGGCATCTTCCAGGTGGGGCATGGACTTCTGTGGAAAGAGAAGGCGCTTCTCTCAGCAGTGGTCTTTCCATCTCTCGCGCTTGTATGGCTCTGGAGGATCCTCGACAGATTCCAGGGCTTCGCTCGCCCCGCCAGAGCGATTGGAATGGCTGCAGGCTGCCTGGCCTTTGCCTGGGGGGTTTCGCTTGGGGGCGGCCTGATGGTGGCAGGCCTTCTGAGCGAGAGAATCTACTTCGTGAAAGTTGACCAGTTCCTGGGAACGAAGCTCGCCATGATTCTCCCTCTTCTAATCGCCGCGGCAGTGCTGACCGGCGATATGCGGCCGGCGCCAGAAAGCTGGAAGCAATATTTCAGGCGCACGGGTCGCAAATTCTCACAGGCGCTGTCAAGGCCTGTGCTTCTGTGGGAAGCGGTGGCCTCTATCTGCATCCTGGCGGCGGGCGTATTTCTGATACTTCGCACCGGCAATGAGCCGGGTGTCGGAGTTTCCCCACTCGAGCTGAAAGCCAGGATGTTCCTCGAGACTGTTCTCGGAGCAAGGCCAAGGCTCAAGGAATTCCTTTTCGGGTATCCGGCGCTGTTTCTGGCGTGCTCCTTGCATTTTGGCGGGAGAAGACGCTGGTCGGCCCCTCTTGTGGTTGCGGGCGGAGTGGGTCTTGTTTCAACAGTCAATAGTTTCTGTCATTTGCACACGCCGCTGGCTTTCTCTTTTCTGCGAGCTTTCAATGGCTTTTGGCTGGGCGCGGTCGTCGGGGCCGTGTTATCGTGCTTGGCCCTGGCAGTCGCGAGAAGCACCGATGCCGAAAATCCTACTGGCCGGGCCTCGGACGCATGAATGAGCGCAATGCGCGCTCTGGCGAGCGGTTACTACGGCTTTCTCAACCTGGGCGACGAGGCCATTCTCGCGGGCCTTCTCGTCGGCTTCAACGAGATGGCGCCCGATACCGAGATAACTGTTCTCTCAGGCGCCCCGGCCAACACTGCTCGAATGCACGGAGTGTCGGCGCTTCACCGCGCCAGACCCCTGGCGATATGGAGGGAAATGCGCAGGCGCCATCTCTTCATAAGCGGCGGCGGGGGTCTTCTACAGGATTCCACGAGCGCGCGGTCTGCCGCGTATTATCTGTCGCTGCTTCGTATGGCCCGCATGGCTGGGGCCAGAACGGCGGTTCTGGCTCAGAGCATCGGGCCAATCCGAAGACGAGCAGTTCGCGTTCTGGCGAAGCGAGTGCTGAACAAGTGCAACCTGATCACCGTGCGCGATACGCACAGTCTTCGCGAGCTTGAGGTGATTGGCGTTCGAAGGCGCGATGTCCATGTCGCAGCCGATCTGAGTTTTCTTCTCCCGTTTGCGCCGCCAACCACCAAAGTCGGGCCGCGCATCGGTGTGGCTGTGCGGCCATGGGGGAATCGGGGATTTTGGGTTCCAACGCTGTCCAGGGCCCTCGAGTCTGCGGCAAGGCAGCTTCAGGCGCAGCTTGTTCTGCTGCCAATGCACAGGGCTTTGGACTTCGACCTCTGCGCAGCCATGCGCGAGATGATAAGCCCTCGGCCGCATGTTCTGACCGCAGAGAGTCCCCATGAGATGCTGGAGCTTATCTCAACATGTGAACTGGTGGTGGCAATGCGTCTTCACGCCCTGATATTCGCAACTATGGCTGGAGTCGCATCGGTCCCAATCTCCTACGACCCGAAAGTCCAGGCTTTCGCAGGAGAGGCAGGCCTGGCGCAAGGCGGGACGATCCCGCACCTGGACGCAAGCAAGCTGGAAGAAAGCATCCAAGAAGCGTGGCGGACGCGAGAGGCCGAACGCTCTCGCCTGCTTGAGTTCGCGCGGGAGAAGAAGACGGAAGCTCTGGCGCACATTGAGCTGGCGCTCCTCATCGGGACCTCTGGGTGAGCAGACTGCCTCCCGGTTAGTGCCTATCCTAAGAGCCTGTATCAAAACCCATTGCCGGTCGGGGGAACTGTAGGGCGCGGGTTCCCCTGGCCGTGGCCCGGCTCGGGCAGGCACCCCGCGCCGAAAGCCGTCCGGCGGGGCGCGCGGCTAAGCCCAAAGGGCCGCCGCCCCGGCCTAACAGGCTTAGGGGGAGGCCCCGCAGCGTGTTCGGAGCCTTTCAGGAGGCATGGGGGTTTTGTTAGAAGCTCTAAGAACCGCTCATATGATCCTCCGTGGGAGGACGCATGGGCCGTGTCATTGCGAGCCCCGACGAGTCGGGGCGTGGCAATCTCAAACCTCTCCGCAGATCGCCCGCCGCAGGCGGGTAAACTTCGCTCCCCTGGCCGGGCAGGCACTCGCAATGACAGGGAGGGGCATTATTAGGGCAGGCTCTTAGCAAACATCCGCTCGATAGGTTGTCCCCTTACCAGCCGCGCCAAGAAATTTTTTTCGGAAGTGCGCCCTCACCTATTGACGGCTGGGAAGAATTGCCCTATAATTTGCGAGCTTGGGCGGCAGCCTGGCGGCAATTTGGTCTCTCTGGGGGGAACCTGGGGGGAACGACGATAGGGGTCGGGCCAGCGGTGATAGATCCCGGGCGGTTTACAGTTACCCTCGACGAGCGCGGAAGGCTTACCCTCCCTCGGAAGATAAGGAACCGATTGCCTGCTGAGCTGTGGCTTCTGCCAGGATTTGACGGGTGCATTTTCATTATTGATTCTTCGCGATGGCAGCAACTGCTGACAGAACTATCCGCGGTCTCGTGGAATGACCCGGATGGCACAGACATTCAGCGATTCTTCGCGCAGGCCCACACCGACACCTACGACCGCCAGGGCAGAGTTTCCATTCCTCAGCACCTGCTCGAGCATGCTGGCATCGAGCGTGAGGTGATTCTGTTAGGAGCCCTCGACAGGGTTGAGGTCTGGTCGCCGGTTCGTTACGCCACATACGCTGAGAGAGCCCTGAACGATGTCCGAATCCGGGAAATCAGGGAGCGGAAGCTGACTGCTCGCAGCCAGGCTGGGGAATCGCCCACATGAGATGCAACGAATTCACAGACCCGTCATGGTGCAGCAGGTTCTGCAGTATTTGCGCCCCTCTGCCGGCGATGTCATTTGCGACTGCACCGTGGGTTCGGGAGGGCACGCTCGCTTCATTGTCGAGCGCATTGGGCCGAGCGGGAGGCTTGTTGGGATTGACCTTGACCCGGAGGCCATCGAGAGGACAGGCAGGAACCTCGCTGGCTATCCGGTCGTGCTGGTCCGCGGAAACTTCGCAGATTTAGAAGAGCACCTTGACAAGATAGGTGTCTGTGCGGTCAAAGGCTTCCTTCTGGACCTGGGGGTCTCCAGCGAGCAGCTCGAGAGCGACCGCGGCTTTTCATTTCGCGGGCTTGGGCGGTTGGACTCCCGCTTCGACCCTGAAGGGCCGATGACAGTGGCAGACATCGTGAACAGTTTCTCTGAGAGGGAACTGGCAGCCCTCTTGGGGGATTACAGCTTGCGGCGGTGGGCAGCAAGGATAGCGAAGGCCATCGTCGAGCGCCGGCAGGAGAGTCCGATAGCAGACACAGCAAGATTCGCGGACGCAGTCATGGCAGGGCTTCCAGCGGCCGCTCACAGAGCGAAATCGCACTACCTGGCCAAAGCATTCCTTGCAGTAAGAGCGACAGCCAACGACGAAGTTGCGGCGCTATCCCGGGCTCTCGAGGCCGCGGTCAGACGCACCGCGCCCGCAGGCAGGGTCGTGGTGCTGTGCTACAGCGGCCTTGAGGAGAGGGAAACGCGGACTACCTTCCGACAGATGAGCCGACGCTGCCACTGTCCACCGTCGCAGCAAATATGCACATGCTCGGGGCCCTTGGTGCGCCTTCTGACCAGAAAAGCGGTGCGTCCAAGCCAGCAGGAGGTGGCTGAGAACCCGCGTGCCAGAAGTGCGCGCCTGTGGGCAGTAGAGAAAGTATAGGTCAGACTCACGGGCCCGTTTGCCTCCGACGGCGCCCGAGGAGGCGGTGAGGACCATGTCACAGCAAAATATGCAGCTTAGCACGCTACCGGTTTACCGCACCCACCCCAGCAGCGAGCGACCCGGGAGCCGGTTGCACAACGCAGCAACGACCCCAGTACCAGTTGCAGCCCTGGTGCTCACCGCCTCCACCTCTGTTCTTCTGATCGCCTTCTGTCTCATAACTCTTCAGGCAAAGGTAGCGCGATACGAATACCGGCGGCGCAGCCTCCAGATGGAGGTTGACCGATTGCAGGCGCGACTTTCCGCCGTGCGAGAGCGAATTGACTGCGCGCGGTCTGATGGTTCCTTGCCGCACGCCGCCGTCGCTTTGAACATGTCTCCTGCCGACCCGGCTGAAGGTGTGGATTACCTGGAGGTTGCGCAGGCCCCCGCTGTGCAGCCTCAACCTGCGATTGCAGGCCCTCGACCCATCGGGGTGGTATCGGCTGTAGCCGCCTTGCTGTCAACAGCGGGCGTCGCACCCGGCGAACCCAGACGCCAAAGCTCGCATTGAGGCCACCTCGCGAGGCACCCTCATGAGACCAGGTGCCGCTGCCGAGGTGCGCTCAGGAATACGGAACTCTTTTCTTTTCCTTGCCGCAGGCTTTCTGTTCTTTCTCTGGCGCTTCTTCTTTCTCCAGGTTGTGCGGCATGACCAGTCTGTGCGTCAAGCCAAGTCGCTGCAAGTTCGGACATGGAAGCTGCCTGCGCCTCGCGGCACAATATACGACCGCAACGGACAGGCTCTGGCGCGCTCCCTGCCCAGCAGCTCGATATTCGCAGACCCGCTGCTGATCGCCGACCCGCGCCGGGTAAGCAAGAAGCTGGCGCCCATACTTGGCTTGAGCCAGGAAGAACTGTGGCGCCGCCTGTCCCGACCCGGGCGCTTTGTTTGGCTCAGACGCCGCGCCCCCCGCAGCGTTGTGGAGAACATCCTGAAGATGCGTACGCCGGGCCTGGGCGTCATGCGCGAAATGGGAAGGCTTTATCCGCAAGGCCCGGTCGCAGCTCATGTTTTGGGCTTCGTGAACAACGAGAACACAGGCGCATCGGGAATCGAGCTTGCCCTCAACAGAGTCCTGGCGGGCCGGGACGGGAAGCTTTCCGTACAGGTGGATGCTCTGGGCTACTCTTTGCCGGGCAAGCGGCGCAATATCAGCGCCCCGCTCCGGGGCCGAGACGTGCACCTGACACTCGATCTTGACCTACAGCGGATTGCAGAGACGGCCCTGGCGCAGGCAGTGAAAGACTGGTCGGCGCTGGGCGGAACAGTTCTTATCATGGACCCCACGACTGGAGAGATACTGGCCCTCGCCTGCTGGCCTCCGTTTGACCCCAATAGATACGCGGCCTATCCGGCGAAATGGTGGCTGAATTCCGCAGTATCGTGCCCTTACGAGCCCGGGTCCGTCTTCAAAATCGTAGCTGCCACGGCTGCCATCGAAGAAGGCGTAGCGCGGCCCGGCCAGCCTATTATCTGTTGCCACGGGCAGCAGCAGATAGCGAATCGCGTGATTCACTGCGTGGTTCACGGCACTGGAGGACACGGCACGCTGGATGTTGTGGGGATAGTCGTGAAATCGTGCAACTTAGGCGCTGGCGAGCTGGCCAGGCGAGTGGGACGAGAGAGGCTTTATCGCTACATCATGCGCTTCGGCTTCGGCCGGGCCACAAACCTCGGCCTGCTGGCCGAAGCCAATGGCTGGGTCAGCAAGCCTTCCGGGTGGACACCTGTAGTTCTTGCAAACGTGGCCTTTGGGCAGAGCGTGACCGTCACAGCCCCCCAACTGCTGGCGGCGTACTGCTCGACAGCGAACGGCGGCCTGCTTCCGTGGCCGCACCTGATACGCAGCGTAGAGGGCAGAGACGGAGACAGGGGCTTGGCTCTTCGGCCGGTCACGACGCGCGTATGCTCTCGAAAAACGGCCGATTTGATGAGTCGCATTCTTCAGCGGGCCGTCATCAAGGGCACGGGCAAGGCAGCGCAGGTTCCGGGCTACAGAGTGGCGGGAAAGACGGGCACAGCCCAGAAACCAACTCCTGAGGCTGGCTTTCGCTCGGGGAAATATATCGCTTCTTTTGTCGGCTACCTTCCAGGCCCGCGGCCGAGGGTGGCCATACTTGTGACCCTTGACGAGCCGCACGGCGGTTACTACGGGGGCGTGGTTGCGGCTCCAGTGTTCAAGACTATTGCGTCGCAAGCCATGTCTCATCTCGGCATACCGCCGCTTTCCGGGCGGGGCGATTAGCGAGAGGACCGCCGGAAGGAACCAGCGCGAGGGCACGGCGCGCAGCGGCTCCACAGCCGGCGCGTGCTATAATTGCTGATGAGCTGAAGAAAGTGTGTGAAGACTCTGAGTTCACTGGCTCGGGCGCTTGAAGGGGCGCAAATCAGGGGCGATGCAGACCCCGTCATAACCGGCTTGGCCTGCGACTCGAGGCGGGTAAAGCCAGGGTTTCTCTTTGCGTGTCTTCCAGGTCTCAGGACAGATGGGCACCTGTTCATCGCCCAGGCGGCTGACAACGGCGCGGCTGCGCTTCTGGTCAAAAGAGGATACAGTTCGCCGCGCGCCGTGCCTGCCATAGAGGTTGCCGACACCCGCCTGGCATTCGCTCATCTTGCCGCCCTGTTCTATGACAGCCCTTCCGAGAAGCTTGAACTTGTGGGCGTGACAGGGACGAATGGAAAGACCACGACTACCTATCTTCTGGAGGCGATATTGAGGAGATGCGGCGCGAAGACAGGCGTCATCGGCACGCTCGCATATCGCATTGGCCAAGATGAGAAGCCGGCTCGTTACACAACGCCAGAGGCGAGCGACCTTCAGTCGCTGCTGGCAGAGATGGTATCGGCGGGAGTCTCCCGAGCTGTAATGGAGGTGTCTTCGCACGCCCTGGCTCTTCGGCGGGCCGATGGGTGTCGCTTCCGCTGCTCCGTCCTGACGAATCTAACCCGCGACCATCTCGACTTTCACACCGGCATAGAAGATTATAAGAGAGCCAAGGCGAGGCTCTTCACCGATCCGTGCTTTGTTCCACGATCAGGGTTGCGTGCCGACATCCTGAACCTGGATGATCCGTTCGGGGCCGAGTTAAGCCGCAGGGCGCTCGGAAAAGTCGTCACCTACTCGGCCTCTGGAGCGCCGAAGGCAGATTTCTCAGCAACTGGCGTGACGGTGGCGACCGAAGGCACGCTCTTCACCATAAACAGCGCGGTTGGCAAGCAGCGAGTGTCTCTGAAACTTATCGGGCAGTTCAATGTGGGGAATGCGCTTGCCGCCGCAGCGGCAGGAGTAGAGCTTGGGGCTGACCTGGCGGCGGCCGCAGAGGCCCTGGAAAGCGCGCATCCGGTGCGCGGCCGCTTCGAGACAGTTGACGAGGGGCAGCCCTTCAAGGTGCTCATTGACTACGCTCACACTCCGGATGGGCTGGAGCAGGCGCTGGCAAACGCGCGCGCGCTGAGCGAGGGCCGAGTCATAGTCGTGTTCGGCTGCGGCGGCGACAGGGACAGAGGCAAGAGACCTATCATGGGGCGCCTGGCCTCAGAAATGGCTGACCTGTGCGTGATAACCTCCGACAATCCGCGCTCTGAAGATCCGGCAGCCATAATGGACGAGATTGCAGCCGGAGTTGAAGACAGAGAGCGATGCAGGCTGATCGAGGATAGGAAAGAGGCCATCGGCTTTGCCTTGAATGAAGCGAAAGCCGGGGACCTGGTTCTCATTGCAGGAAAGGGGCATGAGACCTACCAGATATTCCGGGATATGACAGTTCCCTTCGACGACAGAGAAGTAGCTCGGCAAATACTCGCAGACACGCAAGCGAGGCGGGGGTGAAGCTGTGCCTCCCATAACGAGAGAAGAGGCCCTTTCTTCAACAGGTGGCAAGTTGCTGCAGCCAGGGCCGCTCATCTTCAGCGGCGTTTCCACTGACAGCCGCACCCTGGCGCCTGGCCAGCTATTCGTTGCGCTGAGAGGCGAGCGTCATGACGGCCACGATTTTGTGCGGCACGCCGCAGAGCAAAGCGCAGGCGGCGTCATGGTCTCGAGGCCAATGGCGGATCTTCCCGACGACTTATGCGTGATTCAGGTTGCGGACACGCTTCGAGCTCTGGGCGCCATGGCTGAAAGCCGGCTGCGCAGCCTATCTCCTCTCGTGGTGGCAATAACTGGAAGCACCGGCAAGACCACGACCAAAGAGATGACGGCGGAAATACTTGCCCAGAGCAGGCCGGTTCTGCGCACGCCCGAGAGTTATAACAACGAAGTCGGCGTTCCGATGGCGGCGCTGGAGCTGAACTCTCACCATCGGGCTGCGGTGTTTGAGCTTGCCATGAGAGGGCCGGGCGAAATAGCCTACCTGGCTCGTCTTCTGCGCCCGAAGGTGGCATTGATAACGAATACAGGCCTGAGCCATCTGGGGCGGCTGGGCAGCCAACGCGCCATAGCTGAGGCGAAGGCGGAGCTCCTGGCAGAGATTGCCGCCGATGGAACGGCCGTCCTGAATGCTGATGACGAGTCGTTCGGCTTTCTGAAGGAGAAGTCGCGCGCTCCCGTGCGAAGCTTCGGCCTCTCCCGAGAAGCCGATGTGAGAGCTGAGAAAGTGACCGGCGACCCTGTGACGGGCCTGGATTTTCTGCTCGCAGCCCCGGAGGGCAACATTCGGGTCGGCCTTTCGCTCCCAGGAAGACACCAGGTGATGAACGCCCTGGCCGCGGCGGCGGCGGCGCTGGCTGCGGGAGGCAGTCTGAACGATGTGGCCGCCGGGCTCGCCAGCGTCAAACCTGCGAAGCACAGGCTGCAACTGCTGCAAGCGCGAGGCGGCTGGAAGGTGCTCGATGACTGTTACAACGCCAGCCCGGCCTCCATGCGCGAGGCTCTCAATCTCCTGAAGGAGATACCGGCTCGAAGCCGTCTCGCGGCGCTCGGCGATATGCTGGAGCTGGGGCCGGAATCCGCCCTTCTCCACAGACAGTTGGGGCGCTCCGCTGCTGAATGCAAACTCGACTTCCTCGTGACCGTTGGAGAGTTTTCCGGCGAAACGGCCGCAGGGGCGCTTGAGCTGATGGCTCCTCGTCAGGTTGCTGCCGCGGCTCGCATAGAGGAGGCGGCCAGCCTCATGAAACCCCATCTATGTGAAGGGTCGGTTGTCCTCGTGAAAGGTTCGCGGGCCCTGTGCCTTGAGACGCTCGTCAGGAGATTTCTGGGTGAATGAGGCCTACGCTCTTCCTGTTGCTTTCCTTGCGGCGGCGCTTCCAATGCCGCTGGCCATAAAGCTTCTCACCCGGTGGGGTTTGCGCCAGAGCATAAGAGAAGATGTTCCCTCTTCCCATCAGAAAAAGGCGGGCACTCCCACTATGGGAGGAGCCGTCATGATGGCCGCCCTGCTTTTCACCTGCTTCGGGCTGGCTTTTCTATGGCCTCGCATCGGCCAGCCGAGCATTGCAGTCCTTGCTCTGGCTGCTGCCTACTGCGCCATCGGACTCATTGATGACATCGTCGCCGTAAAGAGGGGCAGAAACCTTGGCCTGAAGGCCAGGCATAAATTCCTGCTTCAGGCGGTCGGGGCCGGGCTTTTCATCTGGTATCTCGCAAGCAGACCGCAGATAAGCACCGCGACGCTCGTGCCCTTCTCCTCTCGCCTGCTGGAGCTCGGCTGGTCCTATTACTTGCTGGCCGCGCTGTTCGTCATCGGGACAGCGAACGCGACTAATCTCACCGACGGGTTGGATGGGCTGGCGGCTGGTCTCGGTGCGATAAGCGCCGTGTGCATGGGAGTGGTAGCGGGTTTACACCGCGAGCAGGGGCCGGCCCTTATCTGTTTTGCTCTCGCGGGAGTGTGCCTGGGGTTTCTCTGGTTCAACCTGTATCCGGCGCGCATCTTTATGGGCGACACGGGATCAATGGTCATCGGCGCGACTCTGGCCGGAGCGGCCATCGTATCGAAGCAGGAACTGGCCCTTCTGCTTTTCGGGCTGATCTTCTTCGTCGAAGCGCTCTCGGTTATCTTGCAGGTTGCCAGCTTCAAGACGACGGGCCGGCGCATATTCAAGATGAGTCCCCTCCATCATCACTTCGAGCTCTGCGGCTGGAGCGAGACGCAGATAGCCGGGAGGCTGTGGCTGATATCCGGGTTGGTGAGCGTGCTCACGCTTCTGGGAATGGGAGCATGGAGAGCATAAGCCGCACTGGCTGCGGGTTCGGCAGAGGCTGCGATTTCAAGGGTCGGCGCGTTTATGTAATCGGCCTCGGAAAGAGAGGGACAGGCGCAGGTGTCTGCCGCGTGCTTTCACGGCTCGGAGCCCAGGTGACTGCCGCGGACATTAAGCAGCCTGAAGAGTTGGAGGCCGAGCTCGATAGGATTCAGGGCTTGCCTGTGAACCTTGAGTTAGGCAGAGGGGCCTACGCCACCATAGAGTCCGCAGAACTCGTGGTCATAAGCCCAGGCGTGCCTCTGGAAATCCCGGCTTTGCAGAGAGCGCGCAGCGCCGGCATCGAGATTGTCAGCGAGATCGAGGTGGCCTACTGGCTGACAAGGGCGCCAATAGTCGGCATAACTGGCACCAAGGGCAAGACCACGACAACCGCGCTGCTGGCGCAGCTTCTGCAAGACACGGGATGGAAAGCTCGCGCCGCTGGAAATATCGGCCGCCCACTCATAGAGGAGGCATATGCCGCTGGTCCCGACGAGTGGCTTGTCGCGGAGCTCAGCAGCTTCCAGCTTGAGGCCATTCGGGATTTCCGTCCGCATGCGGCCGTATTCCTCAACTTCTGGCCCGATCATCTGGAGGGGCCCCCCACAGCGCGGTTGCACCAAAGCATCGAGGAATATTGGAACGCCAAGACGAGCATCTTCCGCAACCATGGGCCGGGCGAATGGGCTGTTCTGAATGCGGATCACGAGCCAGTGTGGGGGCTGAGGGAGAAGCTCGTCGGCCATGTTCTCGGCTTCAGCCGCCGGGAGCTCGTGCGAGGCGCTTTTCTGGAGGATGGCATCATCTCGGTGCGGCGCTGCGAAGCGGACTCCGCGGTGGCCGTTTGCCCAGCGTCCCGCTTGAGGCTGAAGGGAAGTCACAATATTGAGAATGCCATGGCCGCAGTGGCGGCCATGGTGGCCCTGGGCGCTCCCATTGGGAGGGTCCAGCATACGCTCTCGCACTTCGCGCCGCTTCCGCACAGGCTTGAGCCAGTGGCAACGGTGGACGGGGTGGAGTTCATCAACGACTCTCAAGCCACAAATCCATCGGCAGTTGCCGTGGCGCTGGAGGCTGTGGAAAAGCCAACGATACTTATCGCGGGTGGAAGGGCCAAGGTAAAGACTGAAGACTTGCGCGATCTGACTGCTGCGGCGGCGCGGAGCTGCAAGGCGCTGGTGACGCTCGGCGAGGCGGGGCCTATCATGGCAGAAGCGGCCAGGACAGCCGGCATGAGCGCGGTCGAGGAGTCTGCCAGCATGGAGGAGGCAGTGCGATCCGCTGCCAGGCTGGCATCTCCCGGCGATGTGGTGCTGCTTTCCCCGGCATGCGCGAGCTTCGATATGTTTGAGGATTTCGAGGAGCGAGGCGAGGCCTTCAAGAGAGCCGTCGCAGCCCTCAGGAAGAGAGTGACAGCATGAGCGCGGCACGCGTGCGAGCTTCAAGCATGAGAAGGACGCACAGAGTCGAGGAGCTGGCTCGCAATTCTGCGTCTGCCCTTGTTGTTCAAAGGCGGCAGGCGAAGATGGCAGTAACTGTGCTGGTTTGTGCGGGCGGCCTCACGGCTTTGGGGCTTCTGATGGTCTATAGTGCCAGCTTCCCGCTCGCGCTGAGGGCGGGCAATGCCGACGCTCTCCAGTATTTGAAAAAGCAGGCCACAGCTCTGATCTTCGGCCTCATCGGCTTCGCCCTGTGTTATAGAGTGAGTCTCAGGACTGTGCGGCGGTGGGCTTTTCCGCTCGCCTTTTTCTCCCTTGCGCTTCTCGCCCTGGTATTGCTGTTCGGGGAGGAGGTCAACGGGGCCAGGCGGTGGTTCGACTTCGGCTACGTGAAATTCCAGCCCTCGGAGCTGGCGAAGCTGATGACGGTGGTCGCCTGCGCCGTCTGGCTGGCCGAGAATTCCGCAGCGCGTCAGCCCCTGCGCTCGATGCTGCCGCCGCTCCTTGGAGCGGCGGTCGCCGCAGCTCTGATACTGGCCGAGCCCAATCTGAGTACCGCCGCGCTCATCTTCCTGATAGTACTGATGATGTTCTATCTGGCAGGCGCCAAGCTGCGACTGCTGGCTGGGCCGATTTTGCTGCTGGCGGTTGTTGTGCTGCTCGCCGCGAGGTTCATTCCAGAGCGCTGGGACCGGATCCACTGCGCGCTTCACCCTGAGTCCTGCATGCTGAGCGGAGCGTATCAGCTCTACCATTCACGCCTGGCCGTAGGTCTCGGAGGCTGGTTCGGGCGCGGCATAGGAGAGAGCACGCAGAAATACAGGTATCTGCCCGTGCCCCATACAGATTCCATCCTCGCAGTGCTGGGGGAGGAGCTGGGTTTCGCTGGATGCGCAGCGGTGATTCTTCTGTTCGGCGGGCTTCTATTTGCGGGGCTGTCAATAGCTCATGAGGCGCCGGATGACTTTTCATCTCTATTGGCCGCTGGAGTGACTGGCGCCATCTGCCTACAGGCTCTCTTGAATTTCGGAGTGACGGTGGGCCCACTGCCCACCACCGGCATACCGCTGCCTTTCCTGAGTTACGGAGGCTCTTCGCTGCTGATTACGCTGTGCAGCCTGGGGCTGGTTATGAATGTATATGCGGCAACAGCGTCTCAAAGGCTCAGATGGCCGAGATAACACATTTTGTGGGAATCGGGGGAATAGGGATGAGCGCGCTGGCGCGGATATTGCTGGCGCGCGGCGAGAAAGTCTCAGGGTCTGACCTTCAAGCCTCGAACATCACCGAAGCCCTGCAAAAGGCCGGCGCGAAGATTTCCATCGGCCACAGGGCCGAAAATACCCGCGGAGCCAGCCGGGTGATCTACACCGACGCCGCGCCGGCCGAGAATGTGGAGCTCGTCGCCGCCAGACAGATCGGGCTGCCAGTGCTGCGCCGCTCGGAGCTCTTGGCCCTGCTGTCGAAAGGGCGGAGGCTGATAGCAGTCGCGGGCACACACGGCAAGACAACTCTATCCGCCATGACAGCGCTCATACTCGAGCGAGCGGGCCTCGACCCAACCGTTGTCATTGGCGGCGAGCTTGATGCCCTGGGGGGCAATGCCCGGCCGGGCCAGGGCGAGTGGATGGTTGTGGAAGCCTGCGAGGCATACAATAGTTTTCTCGATCTTGAGCCTCATGTGGCTGTCGTCACCAATATCGAGCCGGATCACCTGGATTTCCACAAGAGCTTCGAAGCGCTCAGGCAGAGCTTCAAGCAATTTCTGAGCCGGGTGCCTGGATCGGGCTGCGCGGTGTTGTGCCTGGACAGACCTGAGGTCGCGGAGCTTGCGGACAATCTGGGCGTCGAAGTTCTCGGCTACGGCCTGGGCGACGGCCCGGGCGTCAGAGCAAAGGACATAAGTGAGCAGAGCTGGGGCAGCAGTTTTCGGCTTGAGGAGAACGGCCGGAGGGCAGCGGATCTAAGGCTCAGGGCGCCTGGAACGCACAATGTGCTGAACGCCGCAGGAGCAGCGACGGCAGCTCGTGCGGCTGGCGTCTCATTTGAAGAGATCCAAACAGCCCTGGGCGACTTCCAGGGCGTCAAGCGCCGGTTCGAAAAGCTGGGCGAGGTGGGCAGCATCACTATTGTTGATGACTATGCCCACCACCCTACAGAGATAAGAGCTTCGCTGTCCACGGCGAGGAATCTGTGCGCCGGGAAACTATGGGCAGTGTTTCAGCCTCATCTTTACAGCCGCACGCGCGACCTCCTGGAAGAATTCGCGGAGTCCTTCGACGCAGCGGACCACGTGATCATCACCGACATCTATCCGGCCAGAGAGAAACCCATTCCCGGCGTAGATGCAAGCAAGTTGGCCGCCAGAGCGGCTGAACTATATCCGCAAAAGGAAGTGGAGTTCATCCGCCGCAAGGAAGAGATAGGCGAGAGGGCCGCGAGCGCGCTGAGCGGCGGCGATTGGGTTGTGTTTCTGGGAGCTGGGAATATAGATTCTGAGGCGCGCTCCCTTCTACAGCAACTCCTCGGCAGGGAGGCAATGCAGCACTCGACGGGGAGATAGACATGCCTGCCGGTCCGATGTCCAAAGGTCCGCATCAGAACAGCCCGGGCCATCGAGGAAGGGCGACTCCCAACATCCTGTGGCGAAGAGAAGGGAAGGGGGGCGATGAGTTGCAGGGCCTCGATCGCCTGTCTGTGGATGTGGCCGAGATAGCGAGCTGCATTCGAGGACAGGCGAGACTGTTGGAGCCGATGGGCGAGCACACCAGCCTCGGCATCGGCGGCCCGGCGGATTTCTTCTTCAGACCGGCGGATGTTCAAGACGTTCGCCTGATCATGCAGTGGATTCGGGAGAACAAGCTTGCGTTCAAGGTTGTTGGCAATGGGACTAACATTCTGGTCTCGGACAGAGGCGTGAGAGGCGCAGTGCTCCAGCTAACTTCTGGCTGCCGGGACATAAGGTTCGAGGGGCCTCATTTCGTGGCGCCAGCGGGAACAAAGCTGGGAGCGGCGCTCGAGAGAGCTGCGCACGCGGGGTTGAGCGGGCTCGAAGCCACGGTCGGCATTCCTGGCACCGTGGGCGGGTCCATTGTGACAAACGCAGGCACAGACACGGGCTCCATGGGCGATCTGATTGAAGAGATCGTTGTCATGGACGAGGAGGGGGAAATCTTCCCAATCGCCCGAGAGCATCTTGAGTACTCTTACAGATACAGCAGCCTGATGGGTTCTTCGCTTGTGGTGCTCGAAGCGAGACTGCGCCTCGAGCCCGACGAACCCAGGGAGATACGGGCGAAGATAGAGCGGCTGCGCTTGAAGAGAGCGCAGCGCCAGCCGTTGCGGGCGCGGTCCGCGGGCAGCGTGTTCAAGAATCCAGAGTTCATCGCGGCTGGAAAGCTCCTGGACAGAGCTGGAGCAAAGGGCATGCGCATCGGCGACGCTCAGGTATCTTACAAGCACGCCAACTTCATTGTGAACCGCGGCCAGGCGACTGCCACAGAGCTGCGCCATCTTGTGGAGCAGCTCCAGGCTCTCGTCCTGCGAACCTACGGCATCTGGCTGGAGCCGGAGATAGAGTTCGTGGGCGATTGGTGAGCCTCAGAAGAGCGGGAGGACGTGTTGCCGAAAATTCGAGTAGCTGTTCTCATGGGTGGGTGGTCGAGCGAGCGAGCCATCTCGCTCCTGAGCGGCAGCCAGGTGGCGTCGGCGCTTGACCCTGCCCGCTACGAGGTGATTCCAATAGATGCGGCGCTGCTTCCCACCGGGCCTCGGCACTGTGAACACAGGCCGGAGGCGCCCATCAAGTCTGCGCACATCCCTCACATGCAGCCCGTGGACATTCTGTGGGACAGCCAAGGCCGTCCCGATGTCGCATTCATAGCGCTTCATGGGCCCGGCGGCGAGGATGGAACTATCCAGGCGATGCTCGAGCTGCTCGGCATCCCCTACACAGGCTCGGGAGTCGCGGCCAGCGTCCTGGCCCTTAACAAGATACTCTCAAAAAAGCTCTTCATTCAGGAGGGAATCCCCACTGCGCCTTTCGTAACTTTCAACAGACAGAAAGACCACCTGGCCGCCTGGTGCGACAAAGTGAAGGCAACCATTGGAACGCCCGCTGTGGTGAAACCGGCGTGCGAGGGCTCGAGCATAGGGGTGAGCATCGTGACAAGCGAGCGAGACCTCGAGAAGGCTGCGCTGCGCGCGCTCGAATACGGGCCCGACATCTTCGCCGAGAGCTATATACCAGGCGTGGAGGTGACAGCCGCTATCTTGGGCGACAGCCCTCCGGAGGTGCTTCCCCTTGTCGAGATAGTTCCTGGCGAGGGCTTCTACGATTTCGAGCACAAATATACGCCGGGCGCGACGCGGGAGATTGCACCAGCGCGAATTCCTGATGAGGCTGCGGAGCAGGCCCGCAGTGTCGCGCTGAATGCTCACACATTGTTGGGCTGCCGGGGATGGTCGCGCGTTGACATGCGCTTCGACGGCGAGAAAGTGTGGGTCCTGGAGGTTAACACCATTCCAGGCCTGACGCCTACAAGCCTGGTTCCCATGGCGGCAGCGGCGGCTGGCATAAGCTTCTCTGAGCTCGTCGAGCGGATAATACGGCTTGCGCTGGAGCACGCGGCTGTCTCTGACAGAGCCAAAGGGCAAGAGAAGCGTGGCGAGGTGCAAGGTCGGAAATGACTGCGCCCCAGCAGCGGCTCAGCTATTCGCCTGCCAGGTCGGTCCGCTACAGAAAGGAGCGGACCTGGGACCCCGTTTTAGCCGCTCTTCGCATAACAGTCCTTCTCCTTTTTCTCGTCCTCTTGGGACTGACAGCAGCGGGCTTGATTGCGTCGCCGCGCTTTCGGGTGCGCCGCGTGGAATTTGCGGGCCTGCGAAGACTGAAGAGCGGGCAGTTGAATCGCCCGACCAGCGCCATCCTGGGGCGCAATATACTGCTGGTCAGCCGCCGCTGGTTGGAGCGGGCCATATCGCGTGAGCCGGGCGTTGCGGCAGCTCGCGTGCTCGGATTTTCGAGAGGGACTCTGAGGGTGGCGGTTCGTGAGAAGGAGCCGATGCTGTGGTGGCCTTCAAAGAACGGGCCGATGCTCATGGACGAGCAGGGGTCCGCATTTGAGGGCGCAGCGCTGCCGCCGAAGGGCGCGGCGCGCTTGGTGGGCGCGAAGCTCGACAGAGCGGGCCGCTTCTCAAATAACCCTCAGCTCGCGAGCGTTATGGAGTCCGTTGCTGCCTTGAGGAAACATCATGTGTATCCTTCATTGGTGAAAGTGAACGCTGCGGGAGGCGTCACTGCGGTGACGCAGGATGGAGTGGCCCTGAAGCTGGGGCCGGCAGTGGAGCTGGAAGAAAAATGTGAAGTCATAGAGATGGCTCTGCGGGCCTTGCCCTCCAGACGCCAGATAGAATATATTGACGTTAGCTGTCCCAAGGCGCCCGCGTGGAAACCCAAGGCGAGTGAGAGAGAGCACTGAGATGGGCTCGCAAGAGGCCGGCAAGAGGCAGTGGCTGTGGCCGGTGAGCGCAGTTTGCGTGGCTCTCGGAGCGCTGCTCGCGCTCCAGTTCAGCAGCGCGAAGAGCGTCCCCGAGGTCGGGCGAGGACGGCGAGCCGATGTCCTTGCGCAGATGTTGGCCGCCTCGCAGGAGAAGATACGGGAGCAGGAGAGGGAAATAGTTCGGCTTCGCAGTGAGGAGGCTCGTTTCAGCGAGGCCGCTGCGAAGGGGAGGCAATTCACGTGGCTGCTCAATGACGAGCTGGAGCGGCTGAGAGCTGCTTCTGGCTTGAAGCCCGTGAAGGGGCCTGGAGTCATTATCCACCTTGACGACAGTAAGCTGAGGGAAGAGGCGACGGAAGACGCAGAACTGTTCTTGATTCACGACTATGACCTGCTGCCAGTGGTAAACGAGCTCAGGGCTGCTGGCGCGGAGGCCATTTCCATCAACGATCAGCGAGTGGTTGAGAGAACAGCCATAAGGTGCGTGGGGCCGGTTGTGCATGTTAACAATGTGCCGCTGTCGCCTCCATACATCATAAAGGCCATCGGAGATCCCAAGACGCTCGCAGGAGCAGTTAACATAAAGGACGGAGTTCTGGACCGGTTGAGGAGCCTTCGGTTCCCGGTCAGGCTGGAGGTCGTGCAGACGATGGAAATAAAACCGGTGAGTGTCGCCCCGCCAATGAAATACGCCAAGCCTGTGAAAGGGCCGGGGCCGCAATGATTCTTCTTCCGCTGTTAGCTCTCGCTGTGGGATTTCTTGTGGTGTATGTCGCCAAGTTGTCCGTGCCGCTTGCGCTGGGCGATTATGTTTCCGTGGCTCTTCTGGCCGCGCTGGACTCAGTCCTCGGGGGTCTGCGGGCGGGCCTGGCGGATAGGTTTGATAGCTGGATATTCGTGACCGGGTTTTTCTGCAACGCCATGCTTGCGGCGCTGTTCGTATATGCAGGCGATCGGCTGGGCGTAAATCTGTATCTTCCGGTTGTCGTGGCGCTGGGGGTGAGGATGTTTTACAACCTTGGAATAATACGCCGCTACGGCATGGTGCGGTTGGCGGGCCGTAAGGTTCTCCCGGAGGAGGCTTACGAGCCCGCAGATTCTTTCAGGCGTCCTCCACCCCCTTAGAAACCTCGCAGGGACAAAGTGGGTCGCTCGGAGTTGGTTCTGGCTCTGGATCTTGGCACTGCCAAGGTTGCAGCTTTGGTGGGTCGCGTGGGCGACGGGCCACCCGAAATCCTTGGCAGCGGCATCTCGCCTTCCAGGGGCATAAGCCAGGGCATGATCTCTGACCTGGAAGCTGCGGCGCGAGCCGTCAGCGATGCATCGAGAGCAGCCCAGAAAGCAGCAGGCGTGCGATGTCGGCGAGCCTGGGTGGGAATAAGTGGGCCAGCCATCTGGGGCGTCAATACCGACGGCGCAATAGCAGTTTCCGGCCCGACGAAGGAGATAGATTCCGCGCATCTGCATCGCGTTCTTTCGGCCGCTTCCTCGGTGCCGGTTCCGGCGGGCCGCGAAGTGCTGGAAGTTCTTCCGAGAAGCTTCACAGTTGACGAGCTCGAGGGAGTCAGGCGGCCGCTGGGTCTGTCGGCGAGCAAGCTCGAGGCGCATGTTCACCTGGTCACGGCTCCGACAAATATGCTGGAAAATGTGGAGAAGGCGGTGGAGGGCGGCGGCCTGACTGTGGAGGAGGTGGTATTCGTCCCCCTTGCAGCGGCGGAGGCTATTCTTTCGGAGCAGCAGAAGAATGCTGGCGCCATAGCCATTGACCTGGGCGCTGGGTCCACGGGCTATGCTCTTTTCCGCGACGGGGCGCCGTGCGCCGCTGGATGCGTCCAGGCGGGAGGATTGCAGTTGACATCGGACATCTCCTTCGGCCTCATGCTTCCCCTCGAGGAGGCCGAGACGATCAAAGTCGCGGTGGGCGCGTCTGAGCCGGATATGGTTGCGGGAGAGCCGCCGGTTGGAGCTCGATCGGCTGATGGGCGGCTGAGACAGATAGCTCGCCGCTCGCTTGCGGAGATTATCCACGTGCGGCTTCGAGAAGTTTTCGTCAGCCTGCGACTTGAAATCAGAAAAGCCTGCGGCATGGCCGTGCTTCCTGGCGGCGCCGTTCTCACGGGAGGCGGCTCTCTTTTGAGAGGGGCCGACGCATTGGCTGCTCGACTCCTGTCGTGTCCGGTATCGCTCGCGCAGATAAAGTCCGCTGGTTCTTCTGCGCCGATCAAGGACCCGCGTTTTCACGGCGCGGTAGGAGTGCTCGCCTGGGCGGCGCGAAAGGAACAGGAAAGGAAAGCGGCAGCTCCGCCGCCCGGCCTTCTTGAGCCGCTTCTTTCTGGATGGCAAAAGCTCCAGCGCGCCCTGGGTTTCAGATGAAAAGCGAGTTCATTGCCCAGCCCATAGATGTTGAGACGAGGCAGGATATGCCGGGAAAGCCTCCGGCCGCCTTCGCCTGGATGGGACAAAGGAAGAGCGTCGAATCGGTTGCGGCCACCTGGGTTGACACGAGCTGGGGCCCACTTCAAAAGCGGCCCAAGAGATGGTGGCAGAGACGCCATCGAACTTACTACCAGGTTGAGGCGGACGATGGCTGCCTCTACGAGATCTATCTGGACCGCGGCACTGGCGAGTGGGTCCTGTATAGGAGGTTCGTGCCGCAGGGAATTTCGCCAGATGAGCGAGCGGCCCAGACCGGGAAGGCTGCGTGAATTGTGAAACGCCGAGCCTGACCTTGGAGGGCGCTCGCCCCCTGCGTGTCCTGTTTGCGGCAGGGGGCACCGGCGGACACATCTATCCCGCGATAGCCGTCGCGCAGCGCCTGCTTGAGCTTCATCCCGGTTCCGAGGTGCTTTTCGTCGGAACTCGCGCCCGCCTGGAAAGCACGGTTGTCGCCGGCTATGGCTTCGACCTAAAGTATATATCTGTGGCAGGCCTGGCCGGAAAAATGTCTCTATGGCGCAGGCTGCGCTCGATGGCGAGCCTGGCAGTCGGCGTCCCTTTGTGGCAGAGCATGAGCATAATCTGCCGCTTCAGGCCCTCTGTGGTTGTTGGAACAGGGGGCTTCGTGTGCGGACCCACGATTCTGGCGGCCTGGATCCTGGCAGTTCCGACACTCCTTGTCGAGCAGAACGAGGCAGTAGGCGTAACTTCCGGTCTCGTGTCATATCTGGTGGATGCGGCCGGTGTCGTGTCCGAGCAGTCAGCGCAGCTCCTTCACAGGGGGCTGCTGAGGAGGCGCATGCGCGTCGAGGTCGTCGGCAATCCGGTTCGTCGGCAGATTCTCAGGACAACTCGCGAACAAGGCTGCCAAGCCCTCGGGCTGGACCCATCGAAAATCATTCTCCTGGCTTTCGGCGGGAGCGTGGGATCGCTTCCGGTCAACCGCGCCTTCTGCGGCGCGCTCGAGATTCTGGCTCAAGAAGGTCTTCTCAAGGATGTAGATGCAGCGCATGTTACGGGCCGGGAGAATGTCCACCGCCTCGAAGCCGGTCGAGCGAAAGAGCTGGGCATCCGCTATCATGTGTTCGATTACCTCGATGATATGCACAATGCGCTGGCAGCCGCTGATATTGTGGTATCGAGGGCTGGCGGCACAGCGCTTGCAGAGATAACTGCCCGCGGCATCGCTGCAATAACCGTTCCCTGGGCTGGCGCCGCTCGCAACCATCAGGAGCAGAATGCGCGGCGGCTTTTCGACAAGGGCGCTGTCGTGATGATAACTGACGCCGACCTGACGCCTTCGCGCCTTGCGAACGAACTTCGCAGCCTGCTCACTGACGAGAACAAACGAATAGAACTGGCACAGCGGGCAAAACAGCTCGGCCGCCCCGACGCCGCCGACCGGGTGATCGAGATAATCGAAGACCTGGCGGCAGACTGCTGAGCTGAAGCGGCGAATCCCTGGAGTCTGGTACGCAAGGAGGTGACCCTGTGATGACCACGACGTTAGGGCGATACATCGTGGCCGATCCCGCCGTCTGTCATGGCGAGCCCACGTTTCGCGGCACACGCATCCTGGTTGCGGACGTGCTCGAACAGGTGGCGAGCGGCATGGACTGGGAAGCCATCATCGAGGAATGGCGCGAGGCGCTGAACAAGGAAGCCATCGCCGAGGCCGTTCGCCTGGCGCGCGACGCCCTCGTCGCTCGCGCGCCAAAGGTGGCGGCTGAAACGGCTGGGAGATGAACCTTCTGGACGAGAACATCCCCGACAGCCAGCGACAGCTCTTGCGCAGTTGGCGGGTTAGAACCCAGCAGGTCGGCCAGGAGATCGGTCGGCGCGGCATGAGAGATAGCGAGGTCATCTCCGTTCTACATCGGCTGGGCGGCGTGACCCTCTTCACCCGCGATCTTGGTCTCTGCCATCCTCACCTCTGTCACGCCCGCTATTGCCTGGTCTGCCTGGCTGTGGGCCAATACGAGTCGGCCAGTTTCATCCGTCGCCTCCTGCGCCACCCCGCGTTCAATACCCACGCCAAGCGACTGGGCAAAGTGCTCCGGGTGAGCCACGCGGGGATTCGGGTGTGGCGACTCGGTGCCGAGGCGGGAGAGGCAGTGGCGTGGCTCGGGTAAGGGCTGGGATAGCAGGGCGTGGCTGTGCGGCCGGCCAGCTCGGCCGCCCCGACGCCGCCGACCGGGTGATCGAGATAATCGAAGACCTGGCGGCGGGGCGGTGACGGTCTGTCAGCCAGTGTTGTTGAAGCAGCTTTGGAGCTTGCCCCGCCAGATCCGCCGGCTACTGGCTGCCGGGCCACAGCCCCACGCCCGTGCTATACTCGTCGCCGCCAGGTGCCCCCAAGTGCACCCCCCCACCGTAGCAGTAGCATTGGAGGTTGACCGTGTGATGCGAGACGCCGGGTACCTTCAATGTGAAGGCAGTGAATTTGGGGTTGCCCGCTCGCTCAAACTTGAAGATGACCTTGGAAAAGTCCGGAGGCTTGCCGAGCCACTGGTCCACCACGTCCGAACAGATAGGCGATCTCAAAGTCTCTCGCAGGGCGCCCGCCTGGGGCTCGGCCAGATCGGACAGACGAAAGGCGTACTGACCCGTGCTCAGCATTTGCTGCTTCGCGCCGTCTGGGAGAGCTGCGTATATGCTGCGAAGCTGATCGGCCCACTTCAGGTAGCCGGGCCACGGCTCTTCAGCAAGCGGAGGAATGGTGGCGCCCTGCGAGATCCCGGGATGCCGGGCGGAGCGCAGGAAGAGGATGACAGAGGCGGCGGCGAGGATAACGAAGCAGGCAGCCAACTTTTGCCTGCGCGAAAAGGTTCCTTGCTGGCTTCGCCTGAACGCCGCCGCAGCTTCCTCTTTTCTCGGACCCGACGGCCCCAAAGTCAGACGCTTTCCCACGACTTGCCTCCTCGCCTGATGGCTCGGCCCACGTCGCTTTATCGTGCCCTCGCCCCGATCGCGCACAGCCTCCGGCACCGCCCCCACCAACGCGCTGGCTGTTCGACGGCTGGTAGGCTCGAGGCCCGGCTACGCCTCCGCACATTTAGACGATGCGGATGGTGGAGAAGTTACTGATCGTCCCTCGGGCGGCAAGTTTTCGAGAGTGGCCCAAAGAGGAGTGCGCTTGAAGCCGAAGGATTGAGCGGCTGGTTGGGGAATTAGCGGTTGGTGCAAGCGCACGGCCCTGCGGGGCCGACCAGACACTTGAGCGCAGACACTGAGTCTTTCGACGCATTTCAGCGTGGCGACATCCTCCACTGAACAGTCGCGCGGCGGCAGTCCAGAAAGCCCGTCATCGCCTGCGCGCCATAGCTTCAGCGGCGGCGCGAGGGCCGCGACCTGGCGCGTGTTCCTGCTCGCCCTCTTTCTCATCCCGCTGAACTGTTACTGGGTGCAGCAACTGGAGATTGTCTGGTACAGCGCCCAGCCCACCACCATATCGCTCTATTTCCACGTCGTCTTTACTCTCCTCGCTCTGATGGCTCTCAACGCAGGAGCCAGGAGACTGTGGCCCCGGCTCGCACTAAGCCGCGGCGAGCTTCTCGTGCTCTATATCATGCTGGCAATTTCAACTTCCCTTGCCGGACACGATCAGCTCGAGATACTCGTGCCCATAATGGCGCACGGCGCCTGGTTCGCCACGCCCGAGAACAAGTGGAACACCCTGTTCGGCGATTACATTCCCTCTCACCTTGTTGTCAAGCAGAAGAGCGTACTCGCGCCCTTTTACGAGGGCGATTCCACGCTTTATACGCCCAGGATCCTCAAGGCCTGGGCCGGGCCTGTAGCAATGTGGATGATATTCATAGGGCTCTTGCTTCTGACCGGGCTCTGCCTGTGCGTCATATTCCGGCGGCAGTGGACGGAGCGAGAGAAGCTCTCCTATCCAATCGCGCAGATTCCGATTGAGCTGACGGCCCCGGACGGGGCCTTGTGGAAATCGTGGAGGCTTTGGCTTGGCTTCGGCATTGCCGCCGCTGTGGACTGCATCAACGGCCTCAACTTCTTCTATCCCAACTTGCCCTATCTCGCTGTGAGAGCCGACTGGGGCAGGAATATCGGTCGCCTCTTCACGCGATGGCCCTGGAGTGTGTGGTCGGGCACGCAGATGACTTTCTATCCATTCGCCATCGGCCTGGGCTACCTGCTTCCTCTCGACATGCTGTTTTCGAGCTGGTTTTTCTACTGGTTCTGGCAGATTCAGCTCCTCGTGAACGCGTACATGGGCTGGGGCGACATTCCGCGCTCCCCCTATGTTACCGAGCAGAGCTTCGGCGGGTTCATGGGGCTATTGATTTTCTCCCTCTGGGTGGGCAGAAATCACCTCGCGGCAGTCGTGCGGAAAGCCATAACGGGAGACCCCCGGGTCGAAGATTCTCAGGAGCCGATAGCCTATCGGTGGGCTGTCCTGGGCGCAGCGGCTGGCATGGCGGGAATGATCATTTTCGGCTGGTGGGCAGGCATGCCGCTTTGGGCCTCAATTGCTTTCTTTCTCATCCTCATTGCGCTCCTGATTTCGGTAACGCGCATGAGAGCTGAACTCGGCCCGCCGGCGCACGATCTTCACTGGGGCGGGCCGGACGAGATGATCCCGGCAGTTCTGGGAACCCAGGCCATAGGGCCCAGAGGGCTGACCGCATTCTCCCTTTTCGAATGGATGACGAGGGCTTTCCGGAGCCATCCCTTGCCGCACACTCTCGAAGGGTTCAGGATAGGAGAGCGGACAGGTCTTGACGGCAGGGGACTTTTCTATGCGATGGCTTTCGCGGGAGTGCTGGGCGCTCTGTCGGGTTTCTGGGGCATGCTTCATATCGGATACACCTACGGCATGGGCAGCGGAAAGATTCGAGGGCCCGGGCTCATATTCGGGCGCGAGCCTTACCAGAGACTTGCTTCTTGGCTCGAAAAGCCAGTAAGTCCGAGCACAGGCTCCGCCACTGCCATAGGCGTGGGCATAGCTTTTTCTCTTTCAATGCTGGCCGTCAGGACCGCATTCCCGAAATGGCCGTTTCATCCCGTGGGCTACGCGGTTTCGAGCAGTTGGTCCATGAACCTTCTCTGGATGCCGATGTTCATTTCGTGGGTGGTGAAAGGGCTTATACTGCGCTACGGCGGGCTCAGGCTATTCAGGCTCTGGCTTCCTTTCTTCCTCGGCCTGATACTCGGGGAATATGTGACAGGCTCGATCTGGAGCCTCGGCGGAATTCTCACCGGCAGAAACACTTATGTTTTCTGGCCGTATTGAGGCATCGTGTAGAAGCCGCTGCGTCCGCTCCCGTTTGGCGCGCTGTTCGCGGTCGTGCAGTGGGCCGCCAGACCCTCCTGTAGGGCGGGCGCGCCTGCGCCCGCCGCAGAGGACACGGCGGGGATGGGGATCCCCGCCCTACAGGCCACAGGCTTGGGCACCGCCGGAATGTTTCGTTTGAAGCTCTGAGACCTGCGCTCAATCGAGCCGCTGAAAACTTACGCAGAAAATCTTGCCCACACTCGCCGGGCGAGGGAGCATTTTCTCAGCATGCGCCTGGTTGCCAGGATGGAACAGCAGGTAAGTTCGCAGGCCCGACTCTCGTCTTGCGCGCGATATTGCCTCGACCCAGGCGTAGGCGCAAGCGCCGGGCGATGGCCTCTTCTCAGGCCAGAAGCCCTGGCGCCACGTGTCTGGCGACGGGCAGTCGTCGAGAGGCTCCACCAGGAGCGAGAGGCTCTCCTTGAATTCCGGTGGAGTCAGCAGGCTGGCGAGCGGAGGAATGCCTGGCGCCTCTCGCCATCCGAAGTGAGGCTTCTCTTCAGCGAAAGCAGACCGCTGGCCGCTGAAGCCCGGATATATCTTCGTGAGGCCCGCCCGGAGAAATCGCCCGTCCAGAACGACAATCTCCTGGCTGCGCAGAGATGAACGAGGCCTTGCGCGAGATTCGATTGTGATCCATGGCGCGCCGGCCCAAACCTCGTAACGCTGCCTCGCAGTTAGCTTGCCATCGCTCCACACCACCTCGGCCACAACTCTGGCAGGGCCCGCGAGCACGAGCGAGATTTTCCCTTTCGAATCGGCCTGCCTGACCTTTTCCTCCGAGATGTAGCTGTCAGCAGTGTGGGCCGGGTGAAGCGGATCCGGTTGCGCCCAGCTCCCATAAGCGCAGCCGAAAGATTCGGCGGCATATTCCGCCCCGCCCTGCGAGGAACGCAGCGATTGGGCGGTCCCTCCTTTCGCCTCCGAAAGGCGCAAGGAGAAGCGAGCGTTGGAGATTCCCAGCGTGCCCTTGCCTGTGCCGAGAGATTTGGCTTTAGCGCGCAGGTCACTTCGAGGGCTGGCGACGGGCTCTGAACCGGCGCAGATGAAGTATGTGGCCGACGACCTCGCAGGAACCGAGCCCACAAAGGCAAGGGTGAGCTTCGAACCCTCCTTGTCCACCTGCCAGGGCACAGGGCGACCCGAGCTGTCCGCTGCATAGATGCGGTTTGCAGCCTGTCGCATTTTCCCGGTCAGCGGTCTGGCAACAGGAACAGCCTCGAGGTCTTCGCCGCCCAGGTTGAAGATGTGGACAGCCTCCAGAGCGCCGGCAGGCGCCGAAAGGTTTTCAGGCCGTCGAAGCACCTGGACCTGCCTGGACACGGCAACATCCTGTCCCGCGACTTTATGGCGCAGGATAACGGTCAATTCGGGTGAGGGCGATGAAGCGACCTCTTTCATCACCACGGCAAGGTTGACGCGCCGGGCGCGGTTCGCAGCCACCGTCCCCACAGGGATTCTTCTGCCCGCTATCTCGAGCTCGACCTCGCGCGCCGGCGCTGTGGAGATATATCGGCTGCTCCTGTTCTCAACCCACATTTCCGGCTTTTCAACATTGAGCGCTGCCGAGGTCAGCTCGAGCTCCGGGCTCCGTTCCACGATCAACTGCCTGAAGAAGAGAGCTTCCGCCCCTGCCGCTCGCACTCGGAGCGCAACCGTCTTGCGCCCCCAGTCGGCCATTTGCGAGGCGGTCAGCGCGAGCAGAACTCTCCTTTTTTCTCCCGGCCCGAGGTTGAAATCTCGGGCCTGGGCGGAAATCGAGGGAACGGCAGAGACGAGATCAAGCGTCCCTCGAACTTCTGTCTCCGATATGTTCTCCACGCTCACAGCCACGCGCCGCGTCTCCCCGGGCTGAACGACAAGCTGCGGCGCAGTCAAGCGCACCGGTGAAGGGACGACCTGATAGACTGCGCAGTAGCGCAGCGAGTCCTGGAAGTGGATGCGGCCGCCGCGGCGCGTCCATTTCACCGGATCATACGAAGAGCCGTCGCGGCGAAGCGCCAGCACCTCCGCGACGGGGCTGCTGCCAACCTGGACCTCAGCTTTGATCTTTTTCGCTGCCTTTATGTCGCGGTTGTAGGCGAGCAGCAGATGCGTGTCGCCTGCTCGCAGGTCGCATCCCAGGACGGAATCGCCCGTCAGGCGCGTCGGCGCATTCATTCGCGCCCAGTCAGATATCAAGGATTCCAGGTATGGAGCGCCCGGAATATCCAGACGCCCGTTGACATATATGACGCTGCCTTCCCCCTGTTTGAGCAGCAGAGCGTGCGGAGCGCCGTCCTGATAGGAGGAAACAGCCTCGCCGCGAGTCGAGCGAATCGGCGGAGGCGTGGGCCAGGGGCTCTCGAAACTCCTGCCCGCAATAGGCCCGTGTATCGCTGATTTGAGGCGAACCTCCAGGCCCCGAAGCTCCGCTTGTTTGGCCGAGAACGGCATGTTCTCGGTCGCAATGAAGACCCACTCCAGCATCAGGTTGCATACGCGCCTTTCTCCCTTGTAGCGGTCCGGCTCTTTCTCTTCGGGGACATTCTTCTCGCTGTAGATAATGCGAAGCTCGCCGCAGCGCCTGGAGCCGACGGTCTCCGCAGGGATCTTCACTTCATATCTCTGAGACCCGGGCTTGATTTCAAGCTCTGCGAGCGCTTGCCCATCGAGCTCGACGCGCGCTTTGTTAGGCCATATGGCCGTCCCATGAAAGATGAGAGAGTGTGAGCGGCGAGGCGAGAGAGGCAGCCTCAGCGCGGTCGTTCTTCCGCGTCCAGGAGTCCAGCGGTATGTCTTCCGCTTTGGCTCCTTCGCTGTTGTGGGTTCCGTCCCGTCGCCCTCTTGCCGCTGGCTGAAGCCGGCGACGAGAAATTGTCGGTCGCCCTCCGCGCCCACATCAACGAAGTGCGACAGGTCGCCGCCCTGCGGCAGTTCAGCGGACTCGACGCCAAAAGCCCTGTCGAGTTCGGGGCAGCGCGAGGCTATGAGCTTCCGGCTGCCGCCCTGGGAAACCCATTTCAACAGGACATCCGCCACCTCGCGGCCTTCCGCATTTCGGCCGAATCCAACCGCGCCGGAGGGCGCAACCACAACATCGAACCGGGAAAGCTCCCTGTCCGTTACCAACTCTTCGGGCGCCACATCGAATTCCAGCATCGTCTTGCGCAGCGCATCCACGCATGGGTGAAGCTCTTCGGCGTCGGCCGAGCCCCAGCGGAAAGCGTGGTCATCGATCACGACGGCGACGCGGGCTCTCCTGCCGAAATCGCGCAGCGAAGGAAAGGCGAGCTGCATCAGGGTCGAATAGAAAAGGTTTTCCTCGCAGAAGCGCTTGCCCAGCTCGACGCTGGGTTCGAGGTTGGAGCCCTCCCACCACTCGTTCCACGACATGTGCAGAAGGCCCATGTTTCTTCGCATGAGATTGCCCACCCAGAACCGCTCGTAATGCAGCGGGTCGGCAGGATATTCGGTGCCGGGAATTCGCCCCTCCGTGTTCCAGTCGGCGTAGCAGTTCTTCAGGTGATCGAAGAAGATCGTGTTGTAGCGCTTCGCGATGGCCGCCTGGATGTATCGCTCGCTGTCAAGCTCATGGGGCTGGCCGAAAATCCCGCCGTAAGAGTGAGGGCCGCCGAAGATTCGCACGAAGTCCGAGTAGGAAAGGCGGCCGTAAGGGCCATAGCCCACATCGAATGAAACGGCCACGCCGGGCACGCCGAACTCGCGCCTGGCTGCCTCCTGAAATTTCTCCCAGTCCTTCTGCCAAAGCAGCGCCTGATATTCCACAGCGGCAGCCCTCTGCGGCCCTGGCGCTTCCAGGTCCATCTCTATCTGGTCGAAATTCTCGAAGCGCGACCCCCAATCGCGGTTCAGGCTTTCGATGCCGCTGGCCTTCGAGTCCCTCAGGCTCGCCCCTTCCGCTCCCCTCAGGCCCGCCCCGAGCGAACCCGAGGGGCCGTATCCGGCCTTGAGCCAAGAGCGAAATCCCTCGTTGTCAATCGTTACCTCCGGCGAGCCGCTGCGTCCATAGACCATCTGGAACGGGCGGCCGTCCAAGGCGGGCCACACCTCAGAGGCCGCGAGCAGCTTCAGCCACCTCCACACATCTCGCTGCTCCGTTATGTTGCGGGCGAAATCGCGCATCGCAAAATTCTCGCCGTCCTGGTAGTAGCTCATCCAGATGGGATAACCGCGGCGTCTCAGCTCCTCCGCGGCGCGCACGACCAGGACATCCCTGGGCTGGCCCTGGTTGTCGAGCCACTCGCGGCTCCAGTAGTCCATGAAGAAATGCGTTACGCCCCACTCTGCGGCGACCCACATCGAATGGAGATTGTCTTCAAAAGAGGGCGAGTCATAGTAGCCCTGGAGCGGGGTATAGTGGACTCCTCCTTCCCATCCTCCCCACTGGGCCTGGCGATCCCAGGTGTACCAGTAAAAGAAAACCGCCCCCACCCAGGGACCGGCCTTCGAGTCCCTCAGGCTCGCCCCTTCGGCTCCGCTCGCCCTGAGAGAAGTCGAAGGGCTCAGGCCGATCCCGAGCGTAGCCGAGGGGCGGTCACCAATGTAGCCCAGCCCTTTATGGGCGTCGGCGTCTGCGCCCTGAGCCAGACAGATAGAGGAAATAGCCATCATCGCCACGCAGATCACCACCTTTTTCATCTTGCAGCCCCCAGGCAGATGTGGGCCCCTTGCTTGTTCTCCAGAGGATATTGCGCCGCGTTGCACGCTTTCTGCCCCTCGAATGCGATAACCTGCCCGCTGGCTTGCTCTCCGTGGCGGCGCTGGAGATTGCGTCGGCGACACATCGTAGGGGCGCACGGCCGTGCGCCCCTACGGGGCCGCGGCGCGGCGTCCCTCAACACACCCGGGGCTTGTCCGCCTCCGGCGGGGCGGCCGTGCAGCATCAGGCCGCGATTCGGGGAGGTCCCAGGGAGCGCGCGAGGTTCCATCCGAGACACAACCTGCCACGAAAGACTCGATAGCCGGGGCGCTACCGAGAGACAGCGGCCTGCCTTGCCAGGGCAACAGCCCCGAAGATGGCCGACTCGTCTTCAAGCTGCGCAGGAAGTATCTGGACGGTCTGCCCGGAGGGCTGGAAAACCAATTCGCTGAACTTGCGGCGCAGCGGGACGAAAAGCACATCCCCGGCTTTCGCAACGCCTCCTCCCAGAACCACAAGCGATGGGTTCAATATGTTCACTGCGGCCGCGATACCGAAGGCGAGAGCTCCGGCGGCTTCGTCCATGACCGAAGCCGCAAGGGGATGGCCCTGGCTGGCAGCGAGCGCGACATCAGCGGCTGCCACATCGCCCGTCGGTTTCCCGGCGATCGGGGGGGCGCCAGGGCGTTTTGCGAGAAGTCTCTTCGCTCGCCTGGCTATTGACCAACCGCTTGCAATCGCCTCGAGGCAGCCCCTGCGGCCGCATGTGCACTTGGGCCCGCCGATCCGGACAATCGTGTGGCCAATCTCACCCGCCAGGCTCGTTGAGCCGCGGTATATCTCCCCTCCGATTATGACGCCGCCTCCAATGCCGCTGCTGACAGTGAGATAGAGGATGTTCTTGTGTCCCCGGCCTGCGCCAAAGACAGCTTCGCCGAAAGCGGCCACGTTCGCGTCGTTGTCAACAAGGCAAGGCATGCCCAGCCTCTCCTCGACGCGCCTCTTGACGGGATAGTTCTCCCAACCGAGAAGGTGATGGCATGTCACGGCAAGGCCCCTGTCATAATCAACGGGGCCGCCGAAGCTTACGCCCGCGGCCGACGGCTCTTGCGGCAGCCCGCTCAACATTTGCTGCGCAAGCTGCAACAGGGAATCGAGGACGGCGTCGGCTGTCGCCTGTCGGTCAGTTGGGCGCGACGCTCCGGACAGCAGCTTTCCATCTTGATCGGCGAGAGCTGCCGCCAGTTTTGTTCCCCCGATGTCGAGGGCGAGGAGAGTGTGGCTCATACACCTCCTCCGAGAAGTCTGAGGGCGCAGTTCGCATAGATGCGGGCGGCGACGGCAAGCTCATCCACTGGCACAAACTCATCCTCCGTATGAGCGTGCTCGACGCTGCCAGGGCCGAAGACCACGGCCTCTATGCCCAGCCCTGTCTGAAAAGACTCGGCTTCAGTCCACGCGCGCAAGCCCGCTATTGATGGGCTGCTCCCGATAATCGCCGCCGCTTCCTCTTTCAGCGCGCGCACGAGCACACCATCGGTTGGCGTGCACAGGGCTTCGCCAGCCTTTTGGATATCGCAGCTTATCCCGCTCCATTCGCTCTGGGCGAGGCTGTGCTCGACGAGCTGCGCGATGTCGGCAGTCGTCGCAGGAGGGATGACCCTTATATCCACCAGGGCCTCGGCGCGATCGGCCACTCGATTGGGCGCGTCGCCGCCGCGAAGAACGCCAAGGTTGAGACTCGGGGAACCTATGAGAGGATGCGGCTTCATCCTGCTGCTTACCTGCGCCCTGAGCGCCTGGACGAAGGAGAAGAGTTTTTCGATCGCGTTCTCGCCTCTCTCTGGCGTGGCGCCGTGACATGCCCTGCCCGCAGCCTGTAGGCGCAGAAAGATGAGTCCGGCGTGGGCAGGCACAATCTGGAGGGATGTGGGTTCGGCCACAATCGCCCAGTTGCATCTGTAGCCCTGGGCGATCGCTTCCCTGGCGCCCCTGCCAAGGGTTTCCTCTTCGAGAGTTACGAGAAGGTCAAGGCGCCCATTGAGGCGGGCATCTTTCAGGGCCAGGAGCGCTGCCGCCATCGCCGCCAGGGGGCCCTTGTCGTCGCACGAGCCGAGGCCGTAAAGCTTGCCTTCTGCTAAGTGAGCTCGCGCCTGCGAGCGACCTGTCGGCGGCCCTTCGGGGCCACCCTGACGGCGGCCTTTCAGGGTCGCCCGAATGGGCGGGACGGTATCGGCGTGGGCGTTCAGGCAGAGAACAGGCCCGCCAGAAGTCAGGCGGGGCTGTAGGGCCGCACGGCCGTGCGCCTCTACGAGAAGGTTATCTCTCCCCGGCTCCAGCGGGAAACGGCGGCAGTGAAGCCCGTGGGCGCAGAACTCGCGCTCGAGGAAATCGATGATGGGCTGCTCCGCGCCGGATACGCTCGGTATCTCGACCAGGCGGCTGGCGAGGTTCAGCAGGTATGAGTCGTCAATTTGCGGGGCCAAAAGCATCCCCTGTGCGAGGGCCGCACGGCCGTGCGCCCCTACTCTCACCCGACGACAGGATTTCGCAGAACGCCTATCTTCTCCACCCGGCATTCCATCACATCGCCAGGGAATACGGCCTGAATGCCCGCAGGGGTGCCGGTTGATATTATGTCGCCTGGCTGAAGGGTCATGTGCCGCGAGATGAACTCGACGAGCTGCGGAATCTTGAAGAGAAGATTGGCGGTATTATCTTTCTGGCGCACCTCGCCGTTCACTCGCAGCTCTATGTCCAGGGAAACCGGCTCCGGCGCCTCGTCGGCCAGGAGAATGCATGGGCCCATGGGGCAGAAAGTGTCTATGCTCTTCGAGCGCAGCCAGGGATTGGCGGCTTTCATGTCGGCGCTCTGCATATCGCGGGCGGTGACATCGTTCACGATTGTATAGCCGGCCACGTGGTCGCTCGCCTTTTCAGCAGGAATATCGCTGCCCTCTTTTCCGATGACAACTGCCAGCTCCAATTCCGGGTCAACGCGCCCGAGAAACTTCTTGCACACGACTGGCTCGTCAGGCCCGATTACGGAGGTTGAGGCCTTGCAGAAAACGATGGGCTCGGGGGGCGCCTCGCGGCCGCTCTCTCGGGCGTGTCCAAGGTAATTTCGGCCGAGGGCGAGTATTTTCGGCGGCCTGTTAATGGGAGCAAGCAAGCGCGGGGAGGACACGAAGAATTCTTCACCCAGATTTCGTTCGCTGACGAAGTTCAGAACCTTCTCGAAGACTTCCCTGTTGAAAAGGCCCTGCTCGAGCAGGTCGAGCATTGAAGTGCACAGCGGTTCGAGGCAGCCCTCCTCGATAAGCCTGTAAGCTTGGAAGGCGGCGGAGAAATCTATGATGCCGTCATCCCCTCCGCCGGGGGCGGATGCGCCTGGAGCGCACAGGATGCCTATGCGGTCACCTTCTCCACCCGCGTAAGCGAAGCGAGCGACCTTCATTCCTTGCCCTCCCGAAATAAGCCCGCCCAACGGCAGGCGGCCAGACCTTATCACCGCGCCGGGAGGGTGTCAAGCGCGGCGGCCACCGAGCCGCCCGCTGCGCCAGGGGGCCAGGCGAGACCGCGTGACGGGATAGATTCGAGATGAGCTGGAGGGGCAGCACGGGGGCGCGGTATCTGTCTTGCTCCTGCCCGACCCAACCGTCCGCAGGGGCGATAAAGGCAGTAGGCGAAATGAACCAACGGGCCCTCTGGAGCCTCAAAATAGTGTGAAGCGCAGGCGAAGGGCGCTGACGCGACTCTCCGAGAAGGCGCTCGTCAGGCGGATTCTCACCGGCGACAGGGCGGCGGGCGAGGGGCTCGTGGGCGACCACTACCCGCTCATTTATCGCTTTCTGCTCCACCTCGCGGGCGGCGCGGAGACCGCCGAGGACCTGACGCAGCGAACTTTTGTCAAGGCCTGGCAAGCGCTGGCGAGTTTCCGGGGCGAATCATCTTTGGCCACCTGGCCGCACAGTATTGGCTACCGCGAATACACCCACTGGTTGCGGTCGAGGCGAGACGACGCGCCGCTTCACGACTTAGAGGCGCAGCCAGGCGAGCAGTTCGAGAGCCGCCTGGAAAGCATGCTTCTGCGCCGCGCCCTTGCGCAGCTCTCTCCCGAACACCGCGAGACATTCCTGCTCTACCATCTTCAGGAACTCCCGGTGAAAGAGGTGGCCGCTGTTCTGAACGTGCCGTCGGGAACGGTGAAATCCCGGCTGGTTGCCGCCCGGCGACGCTTGAGAGAGCTATTGCGGACCCGCGCGGCCGCACCCTTTACGGATGCGAAAGGGCGCAGGCGTGAAGTCCCTGGGCGAAGCCGGGACCCCGGCCCTTCGGGCGCAGGGGCCTGCGGCTACAGAGAGACAGAAGGAGGGCGCTGGAAATGAAGTGCCAGCGATACGAAGTGGGCGGGAGACTATGTGACAGATGGCATTGGCTGTGGTGCGCCGAGTGCCGGGCGGACCATCGGGCTGATGACCTGATAGCGTGTGCCATCTCGCAGATGCAAGCCGAGCCCGTTCCCACCGGGGGCCTGAGACAGGCGCTGGAGACGATAGAGGCGCAGGGCTCACAGCGTCGTGCCTCTGTGGCCTTCCCAAGCCGCAGGCGAGCGCCAGCGGCGATACGTGGCATCCTACTGGCGGCGCAGGCGATTTTTGTTGGGATCGTCCTCGTCATGGCGATTACAGGCTGGCGCCATCGGGGCGGCGATCTCTCTCTGACCGGGGCTGCCAAGCCGACGAGCGAAATCCGCACCGTCCATTTCGTCGCCGAGGAGTTCATCGGGGGTGTGCCGCGCCGGATGGAGACCTGGATCAAGTACCCCGACAAGAGCCGCGCGGAGTTCGAGGGCAGGGGTACTGCAATCATCAACGGCCGACGCTTCCTTCAGATCTCCACCTGGGGCAAACGGAACGAAGCGACTGTCAGCTACGACGGCCAAAGACGGATGGGGCGGGCTGACGCGTTTACAGAAGCCGGCGTGCGACGGATGCTCAAGAGTCCTCAACCTCTCCGCGTCAAGGTGGTTCGAGACTCTATCGAGCGAGAAGCCAGCGGCAAGTCCTTCGTGGTCATCGAGTTTGTCGCTGACTATCCAGGCGGTGAACAGATTGATGGGCGCCGGGTGCGGGCCGACCGGGGGTCCGGTCGTATTGTCGGCTCGGAAGACTGGCACCAGCGCAAGCGCGATGGAAAGATAACCTACCGTATGAGGGTTGATCGGATCGAATACAACATGGACCTGCCCGACAGCCTCTTCAGCACGGAGCCTCCGAAGGGAGCGATAGTCCGAAGGGGGCGATAGTGCACGACCTGACCACGGCCGCAGGCGTCGAAGCGTATTACGAGGAAGCTCTTCGGGAGGTGGAGCGCCTCCCGGCCGACAGCCGGGCTCGTCTGCTGGATGAGTGGGGGCGTCGTGCATTTCTGGGGGCGCTGGTTCGCAACTTGTGGATGCTTGATCGGCTCAGCCCTGACAAAGCACCTGCGATTCGCGAAAGGGTCAAGAGCTACGGTATCAGCGGACAACCGCGCCGGGCCTGAGTTGGCAGCGCTAGAGGCATGGCTCCCTCGATTGCCAGTCTCGCTGGCATGCAGCTACGGACTTCAGCCCTCCGCCGCCCTGGGCAAGCCCCTGTGGTTCGGGCGCTTTGTGCCGCCCCGCCTGGACGCGGGGGAAACTGGAAGACTCGCAGGAACTTGCCCCTTCAGAAGCCTCCTCCCCCGCCGCCGCCTCCTCCACCTCCGCTGGAGCCGCCTCCGCCGAAGCCAGAGCCGCCCGAGCTGCGCGGCGCCGACGACATGACCGACGCAGCCTGGCTCGACATGTGCCCCATGCTGGACACAAAGGATCCGGTGCTGAATGCCCCGAAGCTGCCGCCGTGATACCACTCCGGCGGCTGGCGGTAGATGTCCTCAAAAGCCTTCGCCCAGTTCTTCTCCACCCCAAGGGCCATGGCGTGGGGCAAATACTTCTCGAACAGTTCCGGGCTCTTGATGACCTGCTCGAACCGGTGCGATTCAACGCGGTTGAGAAACTCCTCGAATCCCAGCACGCCTTCCAGGGCGTGCGCTCCAGCCAGAGTGCGCGCCGGCATGAACCAGCCGAAGGCGCCGACAATCAATGCGGTGAGGAAACCTGCTGCGAATGTGCCTGCCGGGGCCAGGCCGAGGGTGGTGCCAATTGTCGCCCCGAAGAAAGAGAGAAAAGCGATTGCGCCTGCTCCGATCAGGTAGCCCCGCTTCACCCTGTCCGGCCGGGAGGTGTAGCAGCCGTGTCCTATCAGCCGCCCGAAGATGCGGTCGCGAATGCCGGGCAGACTCGTATAGAACTTGTTCTCCAGATCAGACAGCTCGACGGATTCCTGAGCGCCGCCCAGGAACATGGCGTCGACCAGCGCGCGCTCGTGAGGCTTGAGGTCACCCCATTCCGACTCCTTCTTGCGCAGCACGAAAGTGTAATCTTTCTTCGACCACAACCCGACCAGGTATTCCTTCTCCTTCTCCTCGATGAGCAAGTAGCCGCGCACCGCCAGGTCAACAAGGGTAGCGGTTACATCGCGCATGTCGGCTGAATTATCTATCAGCGCGCCCATCTCCGCCGGAGTCATATCTTTGGGTGGTTCATATCGCGGATATATGGGCCGCAGCCGCGGGTCGCGGCCCCGGCTGGACCAGAGCCAGAACATGCCGGCGAAAGCGATCAGGGGAATGACAAAAATCAGGTTACTTCGGAGAAAGGAGAGAAATAGCTCAAGCAAAGTGGGGCGGCGAACAAGGCCCGGGTTCCATCCTACAGCCACCGTCAGGCCTTCGCGAAAGTTCAGCGGCCGGAGGCTCTGAAAATTGACAGCCTCCTTTTCGATCTCGATTTTGGCCGCCTGCTCGGTGGAGCCGTATCCGCCTGTGAAGGCCACGGCGCGCAGGCCCTCGACCCCGGAGGGCAGCGCAATCCTCGCGCTGGCGGCCTGGATTGGAATCTCCCACTCGTCGCCCGTTATGTTCCAGTAAAGCTCGTCGTGCTCGTCGAAAAACCTCAGCCCGTTCCGCACCCGGTAGGTGAGAACGACGGTGCGTGTCGCATCGCTCGCGTTCGGAACCCAGATCTTGAACTTGCGGTAGTTGCCCTTGCGGTTGCTCTCGTATGTCAGAGCGCTGCCCTCTTCATCCGTAATACTCTGGATGTCGAGCGCCAGCGTGTAGTTGAAGCCTTGAGGAGTTCTGTATCTGACCGGGATGGTGCGGTAGATGCCGTTCCAGGAGCCGTAGAAATGCGGGCAGATGGTCTCGGTCACTTGAATGGTCCCGTCGGCGTTCACCTGGATGTCGGCGCGGAAACTCTCGATGACGAGCGAGCGGGCGGCGGCGCCCGAGGGCCGCACAAAGGCCGCGGTCAATACAGCCAGTAATAAGAGAAAGCGCGAACGCATGGTTATCGCTCCGAGGATCTAACCGGCGCCAGTTCCGAAGCTGACCGTAGGGACCTCGCGCTCGGCGGCCTCGGTCTCGAAGAACTCGCGGCGATTGAATGCAAACATGCCGGCGATGAGATTGGCTGGGAACTGGGCGATCCTCGTGTTCAGATCGCGGACCACCGCGTTGTAGTATCGGCGGGCGTTCTGTATAGCCCCCTCGATCTCGTTGAGCGTCTGCTGAAGTTGAGTGAAGCTCTCCACCGCGCGGAGCTGAGGATACGCTTCAGCCAGAGCGAACAGCGACTTCAGGGCCTGCGTGAGCATGCCTTCTGCCGCCGCCTTCTCGACCGGCCCCTGGGCAGCCATAGCCTTGCCGCGGGCGTCGGTGACCGCCTGCAAAGTCTGCCGCTCGTGGCCGGCGTAGCCCTTGACTGTCTCGACGACGTTTGGGATCAAGTCGTGGCGGCGCTTGAGTTGTACATCTATGTCAGCCCACGCGTTGTCGCACTGCACTCGCAGGCGAACCAGGCTGTTGTAGATAGCGATGATCGCAATGGCCAGAAGGACGAGGATGCCGAGTATCAACCACATGACGCTATCTCCTTTCGGCTTGAGTGGATTGCCAGGCTCAAAATGTGTCGCACTACTGTAAGTGTCGAAGCCGCCCGTGTCAACGGACACCTGGTTGCACTGCGCCCTCACCCCATCCCTTCGCGCTGTCGTTATTGACGCTCGCAGGATAGGTTGACGGCGCCTCCTGTAGGGCGAGCCTGGGCGAGGCTGTCTCGTAATCGGAAGATGCGGCGAAGGGGCAGCGCCGCCTCCCCCTCGGCAGGGGAGGCTTAGAACTTCCAACAAAACTTGATCCAGATGTGGCATAGCCGCCCCGGCTGTGCGGACAGGCGAGGCTTGCCCTGCCCGCCCTGACCGCAGCCGAAGGGAGCTTGCCGAACGGGGCCCCTGTACCGCATGGCCTCTCTGTTGCAAAGACGTGGTCAGGGCAGTTTTGTCAGAGTGTGTGTGAGAAGCCCGTTTCGGGTTATGGGACTATCCGTAAGCGCAAAGATTGCTGGTCTGTAGGGGCGTGATTCATCACGCCCGTCCGGATTGGGCGCAATGAATTGTGCCCCTACACGGCGCACCTACCGCCCAAGTGAAGCCTGCGCGCTGGTTGCGCGCCTTTTCACACACCCTCTTAGAGGCTCTTAGGGCACAGGGCTGGAGCCTCCCGGCATGTCCCATATCGCCCCCACCTCATTCCTCTCGCATCCAGGGGGAGGAAGCCTGGGGGCTACTCTCGCCCTTCTACATCGCCTATGTATTTCCGGGACCAAATGCCAGCCAGACGTTTCCAGCCGCGTGTTGAGCCTGGCTGAAACTTTTTCGCCCCCTCGGCTGTCAGCCATGTACGGTTTTTGCCGCCGGAAAAGCCGCGCTGCGCGTTTGCTCGGCACACCGCGCCGGCAAGGTGTAGAATACTCCGGCGCACTCCTGGCGCGGAGCGAAGAAACGAATAATGAAGAGAGCATTCATCGTCCTGCTGGTGGTCCTGGTCATCGCTGCGGCGCTGACAGCTCTGATGAGGGTCAGGGCCGCGAAAAATCAAGAGGGTGAGGTCGTCAATACCGTGCCGGTGGGGCGTGGAGTTGTGGCCCTCACTGTTTCGGCCGACGGCGTGGTGAAGCCGCTGACCACCGTCGTCGTGAAGTCCTACGCGGGTGGGAGAGTGGATGTCCTGGCGGTTGACGTCGGCGACAAAGTGAAGCCAGGAGACCTCATTGCCAAGATCGATCGCACGGACAGCCTCACCGCGTACGACCAGGCCCGCGCAGACCTGACCGCGGCCGAGGCAAAGCTCCGCCAGGCGCGAGAGCAGTCGGACGCGCAACCGGTCATGACGCAAGCCGCGATTGCCCAGGCCGAGGCCGGTTACAACTCGGCGCTGAAGGACTTGCAGCGTTTGCAGCGTGCGACACAGCCCCAGGCACGCGCTCAGGCTCGCGCTGCGCTGGACAAGGCGAGGGCCAATCTGGAGATCGCGGAGAAAGAGCTGACTCGCGCCCAAGGTCTGAAAGCCCAGGGATTCGTGCCTGAGAGCGAGGTGGACACTGCACTCAACCGCCGCGATCTGGCCAAGGCTGAGTTAGCGTCCGCCCAGGAGCGTTGGGACACACTCCGGGATGAGTTGGGGTCTGATTTGGAGTCGGCCCAAGCGCGGGTCGCGCAAGCGAAAGCCGCCTTGGACAGTGCCCGAGCAAACGCAGTCCAGGACCGACTCCGACAGGCGGATGTGGCCAGCGCGCAAGCACAGGTCGCGCGAGCGCAGGCCCAGGTGGTGAATGCCAAGACGATGCTGGACTACACGACCATTCGAGCGCCCCGCGCTGGCGTGATCCTGACGAAGCTCGTCGAGCAAGGGACGATCGTAACGTCTGGGCGTTCCGCGATAGCCCAGGGCACGGACATCGTTGAAATAGGCGACCTGAGCAGGCTGTTCGTGGAGGTGAGCTTGGACGAAGCCGATGTGGGCAAGATGCGCCTCAGACAACCTGTGGACATTCGCGTGGAAGCTTTCCCGGACAAGGCATTGCGAGGTGTGGTCACGCGGATTGATCCCCAGGCCTCCACCCAGCAGAACATCACGACCGTTCTCGTGACAGTGCAGATCGAGAACCAGGATGCCCGGCTCAAGCCCGGCATGACGGCCAGTTGCGACTTCCTTGTGGAGAAGGTGAACGACACGCTCTATCTGCCCAGCCGTGCAATACGCGATGTGGGGGGAAGGCATGTCGTGACCATCCTGCGAGGGAGCGAGCAGGTTGACGTGCCAGTGGAGATTGGGGTTGTTGGCAACGATCGGACCGAGATCCTGGAGGGATTAAGAGAGGGGACGGAGGTAGTGCTGCCCAGCCTCGGCGGTGAGTCTCAAGCTCGTAAAGATCAGACGCGCGAGCGCGAGATGGGCCGCAGGGTTGGAGGCATGGGGGGCCTCTTCCGAGGTAGTCGGTAGGCTGCGGGAGGGAGCAATGGGCTTCTTGGAATCAGTGCGGTTGGCCCTCGAAGGGTTGGTCTCGAACCGGCTGCGCTCTGTGCTTACCATGCTGGGAGTCATCTTCGGCGTGGGAGCGGTGATAGCGGCCGTTTCGATGACGCAGGGCGCGAAGGCTGCCACCTTGGAGCAATTCAAGCGGTTTGGCACCAATACCCTCAGAGTAATCCCGGGCCAGATGCGGCGTGGCCCGGTCGGCGGCGGGATGGGATCTGAACAGACCTTGACTTACGCCGATGCCCTGGCGATCGCAAAGGAGTGTCCAAGTGTCGCGGCCGTAGCGCCAGAGGTGAACTCGATGGCCCAAGTCAAGGCGGGAAGCGCCAATACTAACACCCGCATAGCCGGTACCACGCAGTTGTTCCCTCAGGTGCAGAACTTCACGTTAGCTGAAGGCACATTCTTCACCGATCGAGAGGTGAAAAGCCGGCGTAAGGTCGCCGTGCTGGGCCCAACGGTAGTAGAGAATCTGTTCGGTGCAGGCCAGTCGGTGGTGGGCAAGCGGATCAAGATCAGCGGCATGACCTTCAACGTGCTTGGCCAGTTCAAGACAAAAGGAGACACCGGCTTCTTCAGCCCAGATGACCAGATCGTGGTGCCCATCACGACCGCAATGTACCGCCTCATTGGTCCCAGCGCTGGCCTCTCGGGCCCGAGAGATAGTGTGCGTTCCATCGCGGTCCAGTTCAGAGATACGAAAGCCGCCAGCCGTGTCGAGGCTGAAGTCGAAGCGCTGCTGCGAGACCGCCACCACATCGGCCCGGGCGCTGAGAGTGACTTCTCTATCATGTCCGCTACCGAACTGATTCAAGGGGTGGAGGCAGCCAGTGGGATCATGACCCTGTTATTCGGCTCGATCGCTGCGGTCTCCCTGCTGGTCGGTGGGATCGGCATCATGAACATCATGCTGGTGTCTGTGACGGAGCGAACACGGGAGATCGGCTTGCGCAAGGCGATCGGGGCCACACCCCGGGACATCTTGCTCCAGTTCCTCATCGAGGCGCTGACGCTTAGCGTGGTCGGCGGCGGAATCGGCGTGGGTTTGGGCATCGGCCTGGCGTACTTCCTGAGAGCGGTCGGCATGAATACTGCCATATCGCTGCCGTGGGTAGTGGTGGCGTTCTCCTTCGCAGCCTTTGTCGGCATCTTCTTCGGCCTCTTGCCCTCCCGAAGGGCCGCTATGCTCGACCCGATCGAAGCACTTCGCTATGAGTGACAAGCGGCTGGAAAGACGACAAGGAGAAGGCATGCGGACACTATTGGTTGGCATGATCGTAATAGCGACCACTTCTTTGGCGGTCCCCGTGCGATGCGCCCCCGACCGGGATGCCCCTCAGAAACCGCTTTCACTGAGGGATTGCATAGACATCGCTCTGAGAAAGAACCCGCAGATCATCTCATCGGCGCAGGGGATCGCCACCGCAAGAGCAGGCCTGACCCGGGCGCGCAGCACTTACTACCCCCAGCTGTCGCTCAGCGCAACCGGGGGCGTCGCCAGCGGCGTCTCATCCGCGCTGTCCACAGGGGCCGCCGTGAGCTCCGGCGGTTCAGAAACCCGCGAGGACCTGGACCTGAGCGCGCATCTCACTCTGTGGCAGCGAGGCCGACAGGAGGGCGTGGCGGAGAGCAGGGCCTCGCTGCAAGCGGCTGAGCACAGCCACGCCTCGACCGTCCAGAGCCTGGTGAACCAGGTCGCCCGCGATTACTACGGGGTGCTTGCCGCTCGACAGTTGATCGGGGTGGCCGAGGCGGGCGTCCAGTCGGCGCAAGGTCATCTCGAGCAGGTAAAGGCACGCGTGGCGGTGGGCGCGGTCGCCGATGTGGACGTGTTTCCCGCCGAGGACGATCTGGCGCGAGCGCAACTCGATCTCATCGACGCCCGCAGCACGCTGCGGTCGGCTTTCGCGCAACTGAAAAACAGCATGGGGCTAACACCGGAAAGCGTTTTTGAGATCTCGGAGGAGCCTCTCCCCGAGGAAAAACCGATTCCTTCTCTCGAGGAAGCTGTCCAGACCGGCCTGGAGAAAAGGCCAGAGGTTCTCGCGGGCCGTGCCTCCGTGGGTGCAAACCGTTACGCCCTGGCACAGGCAAGGATTCGTCGCGGTCCTATCCCGGAGCTTGGGGCAGAATACGCCCAGGGATACACACGCTGGGAAGCGCGTGATCCCTCGTGGAATGTCCTGCTTGGCCTCTCCTGGCCCCTATTCGATGGTTATGCCACCAAGGCCGACGTGGTGGCTGCGCAGGCAAGCGTGAGGCGCTCCGACGCGGATCTCCAGCAGTCGATCAACCAGGTTGGGCTGGAGGTTGAGAATGCGCTCGTGGAGGTGCAGCGCACGCGTGAGCGCTTGGATGGAACTGCGAAATCCGTGGCAGCGGCGGAAGCGCGGTTGGCCGCCGCCGAAGGCAAGTACCGGCAGGGCGTCGGTATTCTTCTTGAAGTAATCGACGCGCGGGTTGCCGTCACCAACGCTCGCGCGAGTCGGGTGCGAGCGCGCTACGATTACCAGACCGCCCTGGTCGTGCTGCAACGAGCCATGGGCACGCTGGCCGCGCCAGAGATGCGTGGGCAATGAGCACGAATCGGGTAGTGATTGAGACGGTTGCGCTCTGCAAAGAATACCGCATGGGCCGGGTGACCGTGCCGGCGCTGCGCGGGGTGACGCTGCAAGTGAAAGCCGGCGAGTTCGTGGCCATCATGGGCCCTTCCGGGTCGGGCAAGTCCACGTTCATGCATCTCGTGGGATGTCTCGACACGCCGACGTCGGGAGTGTGTCGCCTGGACGGCATTGAGACCTCGACGCTTGATGAGTACCAGTTCGCCAAGATCCGCAACCAAAGAATCGGTTTCGTCTTCCAGACCTACAACCTGTTGCCCCGGGCCACTGCGCTGCGCAATGTGGAACTTCCGATGCTTTACGCTCGTGCGCGGGGTCACAGAGAGCGGGCGGAGCGGGCACTGCAGGCGGTGGGTCTGGCTGACCGCATGCACCACCGGCCAACGGAACTGTCCGGCGGCGAGCAGCAGCGCGTGGCCATCGCTCGCGCGCTGGTGAACGATCCGGCCGTTATCTTGGCCGACGAGCCCACCGGCAATCTCGCGACCGCCCAAGGTGAGCAGATCATGGCCATCTTCCAGCGACTCAACCGCGAGGGAAGGACGATACTTATCGTAACCCACGAGCGCGACATAGCTCTGCATGCCAAGCGCATAGTGCTTTTCCGCGACGGCCACGTGGTGGGCGATGAAGAGGTTGCCTCTCCCAAACATGCGCAGGAAGAGCTTGCGAGAATGCCCCCGCCCGAGGGCGAATTATCGCCGACTAGAGATGTCGGCGAACAACATGTCGAATCTCGAACATGAACCGAGCAATCTTCGCGGGCCGGGCCGCTAACGTTCGAGATACGCCGCGATCACGCCGGCGATAAGATAGACGATCAGGCCTGAGGCTGTCCACGCGCGTATCAACCCCACAGGAACGTTGATCAGCAAGAACAGAGACAAGTAGCCAGGCACTGCCGCCACGAGAAAAATCAGCAGTCCATACATCAGCCCCTTGGCAGCCTTGCTCTCGCCCGGAATCGACGGCCCGACCACGGCATAGACGAACGCGAACATCAGGCCCGCAATGAAGTTGAAAACCGACGAATAGATATGGAACGAAGCGGGCGGCGGACCGGGCTTCGGCATCATGATGCGGCTCCAGACGGCGGCGTATCTCTCGTCGGTGTAGTAGCCCATTGTCGCCATCGCGCCCAACGTGTGCACCACCTGCGCCACCAGCATGAACAGGAGAGCAGAGACTATCAGTCGCCAGATTTTCACTTCGCGGACCATGACCGTGCCTTTCTGCCGATCTACTTCGGCTTTGCCATCTCCGGCGCCACGCGCATCGTTGTCGAGAGGCTGAAAGCCAGGGCGGCCAGGGTTTTGCCTGCCGCCTCTCCTCCTGGGCCGGATCCGCCCGCCAACTGGCGGGCGGCGAAATCGGCCTCGCCAAACACCGCCACGCTGCCCTCCTTCGGCAGTTCCACTGAGCCGACGAAGCTCGAGCCCTTCGCCTGCATCGCGCTCTCTTCCCACTTTGAATCCCGGAAATCGCGCGTCGCCGACCGGGCCGCCCATAGCCTCGCCGCCTTGGGCTGAGGCTCGCATTCCAGCGTCAGCGCCAGTTTCCCATCTGATTCGGTGTAAGCCCACTTCATCTTCGGCATGGGCATCCCGCCTGCCGCATATTGAAAGAACGCGCTCGCCGCGCCGATAACGCGCACGAAGTCTTGAATTCCGTGCCCATTGTTCGGCACATACAGAACCCATTTATCACCCGGCAGGTCGTTCCAATACAGGTTCAGGGCATCAACAGTCCAGTATCGGTCGTTAGCGGCGTTTATGATGAGCTTCGGCATGTTCAGCCCAGATAAGTATGAGTAGGGGTCAACCATCTTCGTCAACTGCTTTCCGCGCTCGCTGCCCAGGAGCGCTTGCAGGCCCCGGCGCGTGTATTCCTCGATCTGCTCGCTGTAGCGCCCCCATGTCGCGAGCTGGTAGGGCATCTGGGCAGGAATGTTCAGATTGTCATAGACTATCGGGATGATGCCCTTCACGCGCTTGTCAGCGACCGCAGTGAGCCAGGTGGTCCAGCCTCGTTTCGATGCGCCCGCGATGACGAAGCCCTCGACTTTGCGGCCGAATTCCTTCTCACAGAAGGCTTCCAGCGCGTCCATGGCTTTCACGGCGCTCTTCGCCATCGGAAAGAGCAGCGGCCATTCCTCGTCGCCCGAGTTCAGATACTCCACGTAAGTGTGCGCTATCAGGTCGTCTTCCTTCAGCCTTACGAGGGGGAGTTCATCGGGCGTCTTGTAGAGCCTTGGGGGGCCGGAAGCCGCGACTTGCGGCCAGGGAATGAGCGGCTGGTTCGGTATGTTGTAGAGGATGGCCACGCGTGCGCCAAGCGCCTGCACCAGGGCCGCTCCTATTGCCAGCTCCTGCGGCGAGCCGGGGTCGCCGCCAGTGACCACAAGAAGCATCGTATCAGGATATCGGACGCTCGGAGGGCTTATGACCCGAACCGTGTGCTCCCATTTAACCCCCCGCCAGACCTGGGAACACAGATATAGGTCCTGCGCCTTCAGTTCGCCAACCGCTGTTTCCGATTTCTTCACCCAGCGCCATTCGGGCTCGGGCCGGGCGACATAACTCAGAAGGTCACACCGCGCCTGCCCACATGAGGCGAGCGCGACTGCGAACACGAGAACTGTGTAGTTTCTGCGTTTCATATTACAGTCCACCTTTCTGCGCCAGGGCTTGGTCTCCGGTGGAGTCCTCGCCGGTCACAGCGGCGGCAAGTCGTGCTTCGTCCCGACTGGTCGGGACTACGCAGAGCAGCCGCCGCGCTCCACATGTATGCCCGTTCTGCGCGCGCAGCAGCTTCCTACTTGCAATTGGCGCAGATATACTGGGACCCGCGATTCACCAGCATCCAGCCCGCGCGGCACTTAAGGCGCCTGGGCTCGCCGGGCCGGAGATTATTGAGCTTCGTGTAATTGGTTTGAACAGGGCTGGTCATTGCGACCCCGACCTGTCGGGGGTGGCAATCCCATTGCGTGCAGGGGAAACCTGGGCATATCCTTCCGCATGAGATTGCCTGCCCGAGCCGCGCCACGGCCAGGGCTTCGCTGCCGCTCGGAATGACATGCCCCAAAGGTAATTTGCGAAGCTCAATACAATCGCCAGGCCCTCGCCGTCGGCGCGATGTTCTCGGGCAGCCGAAGGGATCAAGCGATTCCAGGCCGCTATTTCAGGCGATCGAACTCCTCTTCGGAGATGCCCAACTCGTTCAGAATCTGATGGAAGAGCCAGCCACCGATCTCCGCCGCGCCGTGGGTAGGTATAGTAGCGCTGCGCCCGTCAGGATGTTTCCACCGCGCATGGCTCCCCCGTTGCCGGATTTTGCGGAACCCGAGCCTGCTCGCCACGCGCTCTATCTCTCGCGCCCTAACGGGCATCGCCTGCTACAACTTTTACATCCGCAGGCAGACTTCGGCCCTCCTCGGCATATTCTTCCGCGATCATCTGGAACACGTTTTCCAGTTCCGACTGGGCCTGCTCAGGAGTCAGCCCCCACGCGTGGCAGCCCGGAATTGCGGGCACATACGCAACGTAAGTGCCGTTGTCGTCAGGACGGATGACCACAGTGTATTCGCGGAGGTTAGCCATTATCTGAGCCATAGTGGGCCCGGCAGGACTCCCACCGACGACCGGTGGTGAGCCGCGCGCTGGGCCGGCGAGCTACGGGCCTCGGATGCATTATATACGCCGAATCTGACCGGGGTCAACGACAACGGCCCTGCGCTCGAGCCTCGTGAAGCTGCAATGCGCGCTGCGCCAGATGCTCGGCAGTCAGCCCGAAATGCTGCATCAGTTGCCAGGGCGCGCCGGACTCACCAAACCTGTCTTGCACGCCTATCATGTCGAAAACGAGCGGGCCGGAATAGTTCCGAAGAATCGCGCTCGCGATGATGTTGCCAAACCCGCCCACCTGGTGTTCTTCGGCCGTGAGCACAACGCCCGTGTCTCGCGCTGCTGCTGCAACGGCGTCAATGTCCAGAGGCTTTACGGTGTGCACATTGAGGACGCGCGTTTCGAGGCCATATTCCTCGCGCAGGATATAGGCTGCCCGCATCGCCTCGGGCACCATCGGGCCGCAGGCGATAATTGCCATCTGCTCGCCCTCGCTGCGATAGTCCTGGGCGAGACAGGTCTCAAACGCATCAAGAAAGTTCTCGCGCTCGCCGCGGTAGCGAATCACATTCGCCTTTCCAAACTTGAAGACTGTTTCCGGCTCGCTGATTACAGGCGTAGCCTCGCGCGCGTAGCGGATGTAGGTGGGGCCGACAACCCTGAGGATGCCGCAAACTGTGGCCTTCTCGGTCTCGGTGGCGTCGGCGGGAACGAGCAGGTTCATACTGGGCAGTATCGCCATCAAGCTGATCTCCTCGAGCGCCTGGTGAGTGGCGCCGTCCGCGCCGACCGAAATGCCGCCGTGCGCTCCCGCGATTTTCACATTGAGATTGGAATAGCAGATTGTGGTGCGAATCTGGTCCCAGGCGCGGCCAGCCGCGAAAACGCCGTAGGTGCCGGTCACGGGAATCTTCCCTTCTTTTGCAAGGCCAGCGGCCACAACCATCATGTTCTGTTCAGCAATGCCAACGCTGAAAACGCGCTCGAGGCGCTCCGGATGCCCCTGCTCGAAATCGGTGATCCGAATGGAACCAGATATGTCGGCGTGCAGCGTGACAACCCGCTCATCCTCGCCCGCTTTCGCGATGCCCCTGCCGAAGCCCATCCGCGTCGCATCCATCTGCGCTTTCATGACGGGCTGCGCGTTCCACCAGTAATCGCGCGAGAAGGTGGGCATCTTCTCCTTCACCAGAGCAGCGCTTCGGCGGCCGTGTTCGGCGGCTCTTGCGAGAAGCCGCTCCACATCCTTTTCGGTCATCTCGGCGGAAGGCAAAATCTCGGGCAGCGCCTTTCGGAACTGCTCCTCATTTGGCGCGACTCCGTGCCACTGCGCCTGATCCTCCATGAAAGATACGCCCTTGCCCTTGACGGTATTTGCGACGATAGCCGTCGGCTTGCCCTTGGTCGCCTTGGCCTCTTCGAAGGCGCGAATTATCTGGCGCATGTCGTGTCCGTCAATCTCGATAACATGCCACCCGAAGGCGCGATACTTATCGGCCAGCGGCTCGATGTTCATGACATCCTTCGTCCAGCCGTCAATCTGGAGCCTGTTGCGGTCGACGATGGCGCAGAGGTTGTCGAGCTTGTAGTGGCCGGCGCTCATCGCCGCCTCCCAGATGTTGCCTTCCTGCTGCTCGCCGTCGCCCATGATGCAATAGACGCGGTATGGCCGCCCGTCGAGTTTCCCCGCCAGCGCATTGCCAACCGAAACACCAAGTCCCTGGCCGAGCGACCCGCTGGAAATCTCGATGCCGGGAAGGTCGCCGAGGTGCGGATGCCCCTGGCACGGGCTGCCCAACTGCCGCAGCGTGACCACATTCTCAACAGGAAAATAGCCAGACATGCCGAGGCCGACATACAGCGCAGGCGCTTTGTGGCCCGCCGAGAAGAAAACCCTGTCGCGGTCGGGCCAGTCTGGTTCCTGGGGCCTGTGATTCAGGACCTTGAAATACAATGCCGCGACAACATCCATGATCGAGAGAGTCCCGCCCGGATGCCCCGAGCTGCCGGCGTAGATGGAGATCAGGTCGTAGGCCCTGAGCTTGCGCGCAATCTTCTCAAGCCGCTCAATCTCGGGTTTGGGAACGGTTTTCCTTGTCCTGCGAGTTTTGGTCGGCGCCCTCTTCGGCGACATCGGAATTCCTCCTCTGTGAACGCTTGAATCTGTCTTTCAGCGCCAGGCGGACGGCCACCTTCAGACCGGTCGGCGCTGCGCAGGACGATACTGAAAAGAAACTACGCCGGGCCACCTCAACTCGGAGCCGGGCGACGCGCTCCCTTCGCGCCGAGCGATGTAGGGGCGCACGGCCGTGCGCCTCTACGGTGGTTCGCTGCCTGCTGGCGCTCCCGCCAGCCCCCGCTCTTGTCGTTTGTGGCCCGGCGGCGAGGCGAAGCGCTTCCGGTTCCCCGCTGCATTGACGGCCGGAGGCCGCCGAAAATCCTCTCGATATCTTCGCTCCGGGCGGTTCGCGAACCGCCCCCGGAATTGTTGATGATAATGGTGCCGTGAAGATGGTTGGGCATGACGACCCATTCGTCAATATCAACCTTGGGGTATTGTCGCGGCAGCCATTCCCAGCATCGGGGAACCGCCTGGCCATACCCGTTCAGCCGGACCTCCGAGCCGACCACCGCACCGAAGAGGCGTTCGCGGCCCCGGGCGCACAGAGTTACAAAATACGCCCCGGCCTGCGAATAATCGTACCCGGGCAAACGGACGGAACGACGATGGTGTTTCTCGGGATCGAATCTCATGCCGTAAACAGCTCGACCTTCCCTTGACGAAGTCTGCATAGCTGCGTCCACCATACCTTTCGTTCCCCCTCCAGAGGAGCGGCCCCTGTTCCGCGGCCATCTGCATGCGAGCGAGGGAAAGGCAGCCCCTCTGTGGAATCCTCCTCTGTCTCGAACGTGGTCGAATGAGAGACATCGCTATAGTTCTCGATTGCGGCGCGACGAATGCGTCCGCCGTTGCGGTTGACGCAACAGGAAAGATCCTGCGCGTCGCCAGCCGGCCGAATGCGCCCTCGCCGCAGCTCGTGGTCGGGGCAGACTCGCCGAGGCGAGCCGATGGCGAGAGGGGCTGGCTGATATGGGACCTCGACCAGGTCTGGAGCAAGCTCTGCGATGCGTGCCGCGAAGTTTGCTCCTCGATTGACGGTTCCCTGATAAAGGCCGTTGCGGTTACAACATTCGGAGCCGATGGAGCGCCTGTTCGCTCTGAGGGCTCCATGACTTACCCCCTCATATCGTGGCAGTGCGATAGAACAAGGCACATGGCGCAGCGCCTGCTTGCCGAGATTGACGCCCGCGAGATATTCGCAGAGACCGGCTACCAGATGTTCCCGTTCAACACGCTGCTGCGCTTCATGTGGCTGCGAGAGAATGCGCCGCGGGCTCTCGAAGAGGCCGCGTGCTGGCTAATGACGCCCGGGCTTCTGTCGCATCGGCTGTGCGGCGAGCTTTCAATAGACCCTACCATCGGCTCAACAACCATGGCCATGGCTTTGAGAAAGCGCGACTGGTCCGAGAGAATGCTCGGCTTCGCGCAGCTCGATGCCTCCTTCTTCCCGCCCTGGAAAGAGCCGGGCGAAGTCATAGGGACGCTTCTGAGGGCTGCGGCCGACCAAACGGGTCTTCCGCAAGGCATACCGGTCGTGGCGGCGGGGCACGACACCCAGTTCGCAATAGCCGGCGCTGGAGCGAGGGAAGGGGAGGCAGTCCTGAGCAGCGGCACCTGGGAGATTCTCTCTTTCAGAGCAAACGACTTCCGCCCCACTGCTGCCTCCTTCGAGCACGGGCTCATATACGAATGCGATGCCCAGCCGGGCCTCTGGAATCCACAGATGCTCATGATGGGCTCGGCCGTTCTCGAATGGGTGAGGCGCCACTTCTTTCCTTCCGCAACCGGGGAGGAAGCATATGCTCAAATGGTCAGAGAAGCTGGGGCAGTGCCTCCAGGCGCTTCGGGCGTCACGCTCGTTCCCTCGTTTGTCCCGGACGCAGGCCCCACGAGGAAGCATCGCATCCCCGGCGCTCTTCTGGGCATCACATTGACCACCCAGCCCGGGCAGGTCTATCGAGCTGCCCTGGAGGGTTTGAGCTTCCAGTTGAGGCAGGCGATGGAAATATTGTCCAGTTGCACCGGATTTCGGGCCGAGAAGGTTCGAGTCGTGGGAGGCGGGTCGAAGAACGCCCTGTGGAATCAGTTGCGTGCTGATGTGTTGAACATGCCTGTCGTGGCCATTGGGCAGCAGGAGGCTACTTCGCTGGGCGCTGCCCTTCTCGCCCTCGTCGGCGCCGGCGTCTTTCGCTCGTTCGCCGAGGCGCTGGAGAGCGTGGATTTCGCAGAGACAGTCTTCCAGCCTTCACCCGATGCCGACAGATATGACGAACTGTATCAGCGCTACTTCAGAGTGCCGCAAGCGCTCGCAGCGATTGCGGACCTGCCTCTGCGGTCTCTCTGAGGGGCGGTCAGCGACGCTCGGCAGGGCGCCTGGCAGCTGGTTGCCCTCGGCGTGACGACTGCCTGACGTTGCAGGAGGATAACGGGTGGGGGGGATGGAACTCGCCTTATCAGCCAGGCCCCGATGGCCGGGGGCGTTGTGCCGACTTCTGGCGAACACCCGTTTGACAAAGGCCGTCTTGAGGTATACAATATCAAGAGAGGGAGGTGACAGGAGCATGTTCAGTGGGCGGACGGGGGATAAGGCGAGGCGTTGGGTGCTGCTAGCGTGTCTCTCTTGCCTCTCAGAAGGGGCGGCTCGCGATGTGAGCTTGCCAGAGCTGCTTCTCTGCCTCCGAGGTGTCGACGAGCATCTACGAGCAGGCTACGGCCTCAGCGCCAGCGTTCCCTACTCGCGGGAGTTCGTGCGCCACCTGGAGCGCCTCAGCAACGAGGAACTGATAAGGGTTGTGCGGCTGACGCACGATGCGTTCATGCCAAAGACGTTTGTGACGCTCACCCTGGGAGGGGAGCGGAAAGCGAGCGAGGCACGGTCAGCACTAGGGCCCCAGGCGCTCGCCCTCGTGGACCAGTTGGCGAACCGGGCCAAGGAGGAGGCCGCATCCAAGTGGCACATGTATGCCAGGCGCTGAACCTACGGGCAGAACATCTTGACAATTGCAGCAACTATTAGTGCCAGAATGCCGGTAGCCAGTATCCCCGCTAACCACTTGAAGGCGCCGAATCCCTCCGCTTTGGCCTCCTGACGCGCGTTGTACAGGAGATTCGGGGCGACGTCGTGGTCCACGTAGTACTGTACCTCGCGCTTGATCGCCTCTAACGCGCCGCGGACGACATCAAATGGCTTCCCGTATAGCGCTGGCATCTGACTGATGTCCTCCGGCCTGACTTGGCCTGGCTCCAGGTAGGGCTGCGGCCGGAGGCGAGGATACTCGGGGATAGGAAGCCTCTCGGTGCCCAGCCCCACTGATGCCGCTTCTGCCATGCTGTGCTCGACCGCACTCGTGGTGTAGAACAGAATACTGCAGAGGCCGTCCCCGCGGGCGAGCGCAATGGGATTGCTGCCCAGGTTCGTCATGGCGACGCGCAGCTTTCCGTGCCATGTCGGGTGCACCCGGCTGGCATGAAGCGCCGTGCCATGACAGAGCCACGACACCTTGGGCACGATCAGCCCGACCACCGTCTTCGGGAGGCCGATGAATTCCTCGGTCAGACACAGGAGCGTATCGCCTGGCGGCACCATGATCTCCTCGCCACCGGCGAGCTTAATAACCCTGTAGGGGTCGCGTAGGAGGACGCACTCGCCCCCGAGGTGCAGATCGTAGTCTGCGGGGCCAACGCACTCCTCGCGATAGGGAAGTATCAGCAAGCGGTCGCCTATAGCCTCCCAGTCTGCTTTGCGCCACCACTCCCTGGCCAGAGCCTGGTCGTCACCGCGAATGATTCGCTGCTTGATCTCTCCATCAGAAAGCATGCTCATGGTGTTCCTCCCCGGCAGACCTGCGCCTGCCGCGTCCTGGCGTCCTGGGCGCGAGGCAATGCTCAGAGACGTTTCGGCGCCCAGCCCGTCCTCCCTGCCAGAGCACGCGGTTCGGCTTGGCGGATCGCTCTTCCCGGACCCTTGCCCGCTCGGGTGCGCGGCTAACGTGGGGGCTACACTCCGGCGTCCACGCCATCCACGGTTACCGCGTGCGCGGGGGAAGACGCGATGCAGCCACCGTTTTTGGGGACTCGTGTAGCGTGGGGCCGACGCTGAGCGCCCCGCGCGCTGGCTGTCGCAGCAGTACCTTCTGGACGATCGACGATTTACCCGCGCCCGTCGCGGAAGTCTTTCAGTGCCTCGTCGCGGTCACACTGAAGCCGCGGAGTCCACCACGACGCGCCAAACCCTGAGCCGCCCAAGCGAGTCGCGCACCGCCCTGGCACAGAGTCAGCGGGGATCCCCGGAGTGCACTCTCAGCCACGCATTCCGCTACGGCTCCTGGGCCAACTCGGGAATGGTGACGAATGAATAACCCCGGCGGCGAAGCTCCTCTATGATTGTGGGCAAAGCTTCAACCGTCTGGCTTCGGTCGCCCCTTCCGTCGTGGAAAAGGAGGATAGCGCCGGGACGCACTCGGCGCAGTATGCGCTTGACAATCGTATCTGTTCCCGGGCTGCGCCAGTCCTGCGAGCTGACAGTCCATTCCACTACTCGAAGGCCCAGCCGCTTCGTGTGTCGGAATACGAGCGGGGTGCGCATTCCGTAAGGCGGCCGGAACAGTGAACAGCGAACGCCCGTGGCGCGCAGTATGGCATCCTGCGTCCGCACTATCTCCTCGCCTATGTCCGCTGGCTTCTCGGTTATGAGGTCTGGGTGCGTATATGTATGGTTTCCGACGGCATGGCCCTCGTCCACCACTCTCCTGGCTATTTCAGGATGGCGATCCACATGCTCGCCCACCATGAAGAAAGTCGCCTTGACGCCGTGCTGTCGCAGAATGTCGAGTATGGCAGGCGTGAAGACTGCGTGAGGGCCATCGTCGAAAGTCAGGGCCACCACCTTTGCCGACGAGTTCCCTCTCCACAGGGCCGGCCCGAAGACCTGGCTTCTCGGATAAAGCGCGCCGAAGCCGCCAACTGCAACAGCCAGACTCACCGCAAACGCGCAGCAGGATAGAATGGGCCTTCGAGCCGCATATCTCAGGCCAGCAAGAAAAGAAGCGCCGGCCACAGCGCTCAGAGAGGCCAGGACTCTGAAAGGAGCGGTATAGAAAAAGAGCGGCATTTTGCTCCGGTTGTTCAGTTTACTGTGTCTGCTGCCGCGAGTAAAGGGCACGCCTGGTCGCCAGGCTTCATCCTATGCCTGCGCGTCGCGAAAGAGAGCGCAGCCCATCACATCTGGTATCGCCGGCGTCCCTTCGATCCATCCTCCACAGGCACCGCTGCCAGGCATCGGGCCATGTCGCCATACATCATCAATCTTGCCAAGAAGCCCCGCACGGCGCCCAGCTTCTCCTCCTTTATTACATGCGTCACGCCGCGCAGGGTCACACGCCCGACTTTCAACCCTTTCAGGCGCGCATAGCGAGAGAGGCTCACCTCGACGCCGAACCGGGTTCTCTCCAGGCCCGGCGCTCCAAGAAACACCTCTCTCCTCATGACCCGCTGGCCTGATATGGCGGGAACCCAGCGCTGCCAGTTGTCTGTCCAGGCAGTTCTTCCTCCCTGCACAATTCCAACGCACATGTCGAGCTCTCGGGAGCGCACGGGTTCGAATATCTGCCGCACATGATCGGGCCGCAGCCCGACAAGGTCCGCATCGAGAAACACGAGGATCTCAGCATCGGTCTGGCGCACTCCTGCCGCCAGCGCTCCGCCCTTACCCACATTTCTCGCAAGACGAACTGCGCGTATTCCATTGACCGCGTGAATGCAGGAGAATGTGTCGTCGGTGGAGCCGTCATCAACAACTATTGTCTCGTTGAGAAAAGGAACCCACTCGAGCACGGAAATAACGGCCTGGATTCTGCTGGCCTCGTTGAAAGCCGGCACTATGGCGGCGGTTTTCACGAGGAGCCTCCCGGCACACAGGGCGAAGCCACAGCCTCTTTGACCCTGCGCTCAGCCGCCTCTTGCCAGAAGCTGAGCTTCCATGCCAGTCGAGAGCGAGCGCTGGGCTGCCCGATGCGCAGCCGCAGATTTCGCCTGTCGCTTGCCAGCCAGCGATACTTGTATGCCTCCGCGCCGCGCAGAAAATCGAATGTCCGCTTTCCGCTTTCGATCGCCCGTCTTATCGCCTCCGAAAGAATGACCGCTCCAGGGCTGTATCGGGCCAGGCCAGGGTCGAAACCCGCCTGGTAGTAGAAAACGGTGTCCCGAAACTCGAAGCAGTATAGGCCGGCCCCGATTCGCCCGTTTACGGCCAGGTAGTAAAGCGCGAGCCGTCCCTTGCTGTCCAGTTCCCGGGCAGCCTGCCTGTGAAAAGCCCGAACCTTGGGGGACGCGAAAGACCCGGGCAGCCCCTTGCGTATCCATCTTCGGCCGTGAAGCAGAAAGAGCAGCTCCAGCACCTTAGCGGCGTCTTTGCCGCGGGCTCTCTCTACTCTGACCGGGCCGAGCTTATCGAGCAGCTTTCTCGAGCGGCCCAGGTTGAATCTGAGCTTCTTGCTCAGCGACGATTGGAAATCTTGCCAATTCGAAGGAAGCTGGGCAGCAGGGCAGATCTCCTGAATGCTCAGGCGTGCCGGCCAGCCGCGCTGTGCTGCCAGTCTCAGCAGGTTTTCCAGCCAGGGGGCGCTTTCGGGCACCTGTTGAAGGTCAATCAGGTCCCAGGCGCCTGCGCTTTTCTCCAAGAAAGCCCATGTGCGCTCGGCGACTTCGACCTCCCTGCCAGGCAGCGTCAGCATGTCGAGATAGTCGCTGACGCCGCAGCCGAGAAGCTCAATCCTTCGGATTCCAAAGGGCTGCAGGACGCGCAGGGCAAGAGGCGCCAAACCCACCTCGTCCTGCCCATCGCGGGCCACAAGGATGAGAGGGCGCGCTCGCCTTGCGAAATGCTGCCACCACGACCATGCCCATTCCCAGGTCTGGAAGATGGTGGCATGGGTTGAGGCTTCGGCAAGCCTCTCCCAGGTGGGCGCAAGCTCGGGATTCATTGCGACTTTTGCTACGATTGAAGCAGCCTCATCTTGACCAGCTATGACCCCCGGCATTGCGTGGGCAATTATAGCAGAATGCGCGCCCTGACTCCAGACGACCTATCGCCTGGCAGGGAGCACCTCAGGGTAGTCTGAAAGACGCGCCATGCGGTGAGGGCTTCGGGGAATCCGGGGTGAAGGCGGCGCCTTGCCCCGCCTGTTCAGAAACTCGGCAACATTGAGAACTTCTAACAAAACCTGATCCAGATGTGGCGCAACAGCCCCGGCTGTGCTGGCCCCGACGGGTCGGCGCCCCACATTGCCCACAACCCTAACAGGCCTGTGAAAAAGCCCGTGTCTGTCTCTTTGCGGAGAGACGTGCGGCAGCGTCACGCGACTCTTCGTAGGGGAGCCCCTCTGCGGGCTCCCTGGGCGGCCACAGTCGCCGACGCTCCATAGCTATGGCGACGGAGCGGGGGCCGCCCCTACGGAGCTGGTCGATCGCAAGGCGCAACGGCATTTATCACAGGCCCGCTAAGCCAAGAAACTCTTTAGCGCAGAGGTTCGCGATTTAGGCTGTGCACCGTAGGGGCGAAGTCCGCCGGCTGGCGGACTTCACCCTGGGGGCTCCTACGCACTTTCTTCAAAAAAGCGCGCGAGTTCGTCGCGCTCGAAGCGGGGAAGAGGACGTTCCTCGTCCCGCTCAATGAGCGCAAGCCCTCTACCACGCTCCACAACTTTGCCTATTCGGCGGGCAGCGATTCCGGCAGCCTCCAGCGCTGCAAGAACTCGCCTCGTGTGCTGGGGCGACACGGTCATAACGAGACAGCCCGACGCTATGAGGCCCAGAGGATCGAGGCCGAGCGCCCCAGCGATCACACGGCACTCGTCGACCACCGGCACCTGGTCGGCTTCAATCCTCAAGCCGGCGCTGCTGGCTCGGGCTATCTCTTCCAGGCCAGTGGCTAATCCGCCCTCTGTCGGGTCGTGAAAGCAGTGAACCGGGGCCGCGCTGCGAGCAACCTGCGCATCGCGCACAACGCTTATGCCAGGGTCAAACAGAAAATCCGACGCGCGCTCCACAACCTGCGGCTCCACGCCCTTCGCCAGGATTTGCTGACGCGCCTCGCGCGCAAGAAGCGCCGTACCTTCAACCGCAATCCCCTTGGTCACCACGATGTCGTCCCCAGGCAACGCCCCGCCAGCGGTTATCAGCCTATCTTCCTCCACTTCCCCCAACAGGCACCCCACGACAATAGGCCGGCTCAGGCCATAAGTTATCTCCATGTGCCCTCCGATGAGCGTGATGCCAAGAGTGGAGCACGATGAAGATACCTGCTGGAATATGTTCTCGGCCAGCTCTTCCTGGGCCCCTTCGGGCAGCAGAACAGTCGCCATGAACCAGAGCGGCCTTGCGCCCATGCAAGCCACATCGTTTGCGTTTATGTTCACGGCATACCAGCCTATGAGGTCCGTGGCGAAAGTGATTGGATCGGTCTTTGCGACGAGCAGGGCATCCCGCGTTTTCACAACTGCCGCATCGAGGCCCACTCGCGGCCCCACAACGATTCTCGGGTCGGTCAGGTCGAGCGTGCTCAGCAGCTTGTCCAACAGTTGCATGGGCAGCTTGCCAACCTGAAGAATCCTCGGAGAGCTGCCAGCCTGGGCGCTGTCAGATTTCGTGTGCAGTGGCTCCTCCGTCTTGGGGCGGTCTTGAGAATCAGAGCTGTCGCGCCAATCGGTCATGCCGAAGCCCACCTTCATCCGCCGATTTCTGCGTTCAGGCATGCCCCGCCTTCAAGCGGGCGAGGGTGCGCGCGCCGCGCCCCCGAGGGGAACCCGAATTTGCGCCGCTATGGGCAAAAGGCTCGTGGAAGATCTCGACCCTTCCCGCATTGGCGTCATTTTCGATCCCGGGAACATGGTCATAGAGGGCATAGAGAACTGGCGGATGGGCCTCGAGCTGCTGGGGCCGCATCTTTCCCATGTTCATGTGAAGAACGCGGGCTGGTTCCGGGAGGATGCCGGCGCCCAGGCCCGGCAAAGCCCCGGCGACGCCGGCCCTGGGCTCCGAAGCCTTGGCGGAGGAGCCTGGGAATGGCGGTGGACGCCTCTGCTGGAGGGCATTGTTGACTGGCAGCGGGTCGTCAGAGACCTGCGGTCGGCTGGCTGCGACGGCTATCTATCGCTCGAAGACTTCGGCGATCAGCCCGTCGAGCAAAAACTCGAGACGGCTGGCAAGGCGCTGCGGGACATGATACGGGAGACGGGGGAGGGTTGAGCGAGGGCGCCGGGGGTCTGCGGGCACCTGTCTCCAGCCGGCGCACGAGGAGGAGTCTCGCCTTTCCGGCGGAATCTCTTCCCACGGCGCCAGGCGCAGAAGATCGAGGGCCCGAAGATGGGGCGCCTGGCGCGTCTCGGACCACAGGAGACGGGAGATGACAAAGAGGGTGTCGCTTTTAATCGCATGCGTGGGCATGTGCAGCGGGCTTGCCCGCCCGGCAGTCCGCCAGCAAACGGCGGATAAATCTGGCGCGCTCGCAGACGCTGAACAGCGCAGGTATTCCCTCGCCGTGCTCCCGCCTGAGCACAAAGCGATGAAGGACACCACCACCGGCGCAGACCTGCTGTTCGTGACAACTCACCCGGCCGTAGATAGGAGCCTGTACTTTCACGAGAGGTCGTGGCTCGCCGACAGCTCCATGCTCCTGTTCTATTCGCAGCGACCCGAGGGTGGGCTTATGGGCTACCTGTTCGCCACGGGGGAGCTTGTCCGCTTCGCGACGCCCCAGGGCGGAATGGGCGGGGCGACAGCCGCCAGGAATGAGAACAGCGTATATGGCGTGCGGGGCCGGGATGTCATCGAACTCTCGCTGAAGGTGGAGCCATCGGACGACCCGCTTTCGCGGCCGTCAAAGGTCTCCGCGACTGAGCGCGTGATATGCCGCATGCCCGAGGGCATCGGCGTGGGGCAGGTCAACGAGAACTGCGACGGAACACTGCTGGCAGGGTATTCGGGCCCCTCCATCGTCGTCATTGACGTAAAGTCGGGAAAGCTGCGCGAGCTGTGGCGGGGCGATCACGCCGGGCACGTGCAGTTCAGCCGCACGAATCCGCACCTGCTCAGCTTCGCCGGCATATCCCAGCGGCTGATGGTGATTGATGTGCGCGACGGCAAGCCCAGGGCGATCTATCCGCAGGCGAAAGGTGAGCTGGTGACGCACGAGTGCTGGTGGGTGAAGGATACGCTGACCTTCTGCGGCGGCCACCGCGACCAGGAATCGCATGTGAAGGTGATAGATGCGCACACCGGCGAGGTGCGCATCATTGGGGCCGGGGCCTGGGCGCCGTGGCGCGATGGGACGGAACCCGCAGGGGCCACGCCGGTGGACCTGTTCACACGGTGGAACTGGTGGCACGCGGCCGGCGACGAGAACGGCCGCTGGGTCGCAGCGGACAATTTTTACGGCGACATCGTTCTCTTCGACGCCCACACAACCCAGATGCACCGCCTCACCCTCGGACATCGCATTCGCAGAAAGCCGATTCATCCGGAGGTCGGGTGGGATCGCCGGAGCAAGCAGGTGGTTTTCTCCTCGATGATGCTGGGCGACTCTGATGTCTGCGTTGCCACCATACCCGACACCTGGCCTCCCGATCGGGCCGACGAGGGATTGATACTTACCTCCCACGGGTTAGTCCGGGCGAAGGATCAGAACCAAGCGGGGAAGTGAGGCGGGCGCGAAGAGCTTCCCGCCTTGCCAGAGGGTGCCAGGTGGCACCCTGCGGCCTCGGCAGAACGCGGGGGCGCTGCGCGGAAACTGGTTGGGATGCTGCAACTCTTCAAGAATCGCAAACCGATAATCGCAGTCGTTCACCTTCCACCGCTGCCCGGAAGTCCGGGGTGGGGTGGCAACATGAGCCATGTCCTCGATTGGGCAGCGCGCGACACTCAGGTTCTGGCCAGCGCAGGAGCCGACGCAATCCTGGTAGAAAACTTTGGAGATACGCCCTTCCCGCCGTCTTCCTCTCCCCCCGAGACGGTGGCCGCAATCACACTCGCCGCGGCCGAGGCTATCCGATCATGCAGCCTCCCCGTGGGCGTTAATGTTCTGCGAAACGACGCTGCGTCTGCTGTGGCGGTAGCCGCCGCGACTGGCGGCGCCTTCATCCGCGTCAATGTCCACTGTGGAGTCGCTTTGTCAGGCGAGGGCATTCTTGAGGGCCGCGCCCACGAAACCCTCCGGCTGCGCCAGCGACTTGCGCCCGACTTGGCCATATTTGCCGACATACTCGTGAAGCACGCCTGGTCGGTCTGGGCCTGGGCTGACCTGGAACCCAGCCCGTTCGACAGGCTCAGGGCAGGTCTTACCGAAGGCGCCGAAATGTCCGGGAGCTCTGGCCCGGTCCTGGCCAGTCTCGCGCGCCTATCTCGCGACACTGCTTACAGAGGGCTCGCCGATGCCCTCATCGTCACAGGCCCCGCCACGGGAGAGCCGCCAGATTTCACCATGGCCGCATATGTCAAGGAGGCAGCGCCCGACAGGCCTGTTCTGATTGGCAGTGGAGTTACTGCACAGACGGTGAAGCAAGCTCTCAGCGCGGCCGACGGCATTATCGTGGGAAGCGCGCTGAAGGAATCAGGTAAGGCAGGCAACCGCGTGGACCCGGAAAGGGCCAAAGCCTTCTTCGATGCGGCGAGAGGATAGGTCTGCCGCAGCGCGTGGCCGCGATGGGATGTGGGCTTCTGGACACGCCAAGGGCCTCAGCCGGTGAGTCAACCCGCATTATTCATGAAGGTCGCGGCGAGATGTTGTAGCCGCAGCCGGTGTGCTGCACGGCCACAGGCAATACCCCCCGCTGTTCGCCTTCCGTGCAACGCTCTGTAACCGCGAAGCGCTTTCCAGGACCGCCAACGCTCCCGCTCTCCTCCTCAGTCTGTCGACACCCACCAGCCCCTCTCCTGCGGGGGTCACGAATAATCCGGGTTAATGAGTTCCTTGTTTTGCGGGAGGCAGGCAGATGTGGGACCCCGACAGGTCGGGGCCCGCACAGCCGAGGCGGCTGTGCCACATGGCTCTGCACAGCGAACGCCCTCCTGCGATGCAAGACACTCATTAGATCTCACGCCCACCTGACCCCTTGCCCATCAATCTTACGATTGTCCACATCCTGCCTGTCACAGTATAACAATGGTGAGTTCCTCGCTGCGGAGGCGGAAGCTCCTGATTGCGTTGGCGGCCGCGTTGTCCAGCACCGGGCATGCGCGCCTCGCGCCCGGGGCTGCGGAACCCTACCCGGGGGGGCCTGCATGGGATTGTTGGCTATGTGGAGTGCGGGAGCCCTGGCCCATGGCCCGCCAGACTACAGGCGGGCTCGGGCAGGCGGGCAGGCTTGCTCCCGCTTTCATCCACCGGCGGCGGGTAAAAAGCGGCGGCGACTCGTGCTTCGCAGCGTGGTAGCCACGCTACTACGCAGAGTAGCAGCCGCCGCAGTCCAAAGGAGCACCCGCCAGGCGTGGGGACCTGCGAAACGACGCCGACCGCGGGCGACCACGGGGTCTGCCGCGAGATGTGGGTAATGATAGGCGATCAATGGGGAGGAAAGGGGGAGGGCGAACATGACTCCAGGAGCCTGGCAGGCGCCCTCAGGGCGCCTCGCCCTTGGACGAGCCGGGCGAGGCCTCGTCGAGCGTCATTGTCGTCACCTGCTGATCGTCAACATACATCGTGACTTTGGCGCCTGGGTCGGCGACAACGCTTATGTCGGGCAGGACATCGCCCGGTTTATGGGGAGCTTCGTAAACTGTTCTCTTGCCCCGACTGTCCTTCACCTCCACTCGAACAGTTCCTGAGCCCACGTCATCGGGCACAAACAGGCCGCTTATTTTTCGCGTTCCCGCACGGGGTTGGCCTTCGCCGCCTGGCGTCTCTTCTGCCGGCTCCTGCTCGGCATTCTCCGCAGTCATCGGGCCCGAACTGACGAAGACTGTGACGCGCGCATCCTTCTCGACCCTCGCCCCGGACGGAGGGTCCGTCCGCACAACATATCCCTCGGGCACCGATTCGCTGCTCACCCGCTCGTCGCGTCGTATCCGAAAGCCACGAGACAGAAGTTCCAGGCGGGCGCGGCGCAGCGACATCTGGCTCACTTCTGGAATGGATACGAACTTCGGCCCCATGCTCAGCCAGACCTGAACAATCTGCCCCCGCCGAATGCGCGCGGTGGGAAGCGGGGCCTGCCTCACCACGCAGCCGGCGGCAACATCGCTGAAAACAGAACCAGCCTCCTCAAAGCGCAGAGAGTTCTGAAGAAGGGCGCGCCTCGCGCTCGCAGCGCTCATGGCGTAGAGGTCGGGCGTCGCGACAAATTTCCCCTCTGTCTGGCGCAGAAAGGCAAAAGAGCCTCCCCCAGCCACGGCAACCGCCAGCGCAAGAAAGCCGTATAGCTTCGCTCGGCTGCGGCCCCGACCCGTCGGGGCCTTGTAGGTCCACACAGAGGGTTCTGCTTGCGCTCCAGGAGCCACATCAAGGGCCGCGAGCAGGTCCTCGGCAGAGGGATAACGAGCCTCTGACCGCTTCTCCAGAAGCCGCAGAGTTATGGCCGCGAGCTCGGGCGGCACATCCGGGTTCAGGGCCCGGGGAGAAGGCGCCATGTCGTAGATATGTTTGTGGGCCACCTGAATGGGGTTTTCCCCTTCGAAGGGCCTTCGGCCTGTGAGCATTTCGAACAGCGCCACGCCCAGCGAATACAGGTCGGACGCGCGGCCCACAGCAAGGCCCCTTGCCTGCTCGGGTGAAAAGTAGAAGGCCGAGCCAACCAGCGGTCCCGTCTCGGAAGAAGCAGAATCGGCCCGCCAGAGGCGGGCAAGCCCAAAGTCTGTGACCTTGGCGCGCCCGTCGGGAGTGATCCGAATGTTCTGGGGCTTTATGTCGAGGTGCAAGACGCCTCTTGAATGAGCAAACGCAAGCGCCCTGGCAACCTGCCGGGCTATGTCTGCTGCCCTCGGCGCAGCGAGCGGCCCCTCTCGCCGCAGCAGTTGGCGCAGGTCTTCCCCCTCCACGAACTCCATCACGATATAGTGTCTGCCTGCGTGACAGCCAGTGTCATAAACAGCCGCGATATTCTCATGGGCGAGGCGGGCCGCGGCCTTTGCCTCTCTGCTGAAGCGCTCGACGAAAGCTGGATCGCCGCCGAGCTGCTCCGCCATCACCTTGACAGCCACTTCCCTCTCAAGCAGCCTGTCGCGCGCGCGGTAACAAATTCCCATACCGCCCTGCCCCACCTTCTCGATAAGCTCATATCGGCCGTTCAGGACCAAACCCACTTGGCCATTGCCGCCGAAAAGCAGTTGTCCAGACCCTTGCCCGTCAGCAGCAGAGGTCATTCGCCTCGACCACCTCCGCCGGGCTGCGGTTCGCTGGCGGAAGAGCCCTTTTTCAGCGCCCCTTCCATTCGCTTCTGCTCAGCCTTGGCCAGGTCTTCTCGCCCCAACTGCCGATAGAACTGCTGCACGCGATTGCTCACGCTCGCGTCTTCCGGAGCCTCATCGGCGGCCGCCCCAAGCTGCTGGATGGCTTCCGAGTTCTTGTGCATGTTGATATACATCTGGGCCAACGACAGATATATCTCCTCCAGCGAATCGGTGGCCACATCTATTGCTTGCTCGTAAGCCTGGGCCGCCTTTCCCCAATTCCGCAGACGCGCATACTGCGCGGCCAGGCACCAGAGTATGCTCGCGTGCACGCTGTCTCCCAGCGCAGGAGCGTAGCGCAGAGCCTTCTTGAAATACTCGATGGCTTCCTTCTCCCTGCCCTTCAGGTCCATCATGGCCTCGAAGCCCAGGAACTCGGGGTCGAGAATCTTCACGCCCCCGCCCTTCTGAAGGCCCCCGACATAGCTTGCCGACAAGCTCTCTTTCTTTTGCTCCAGGAACTGCTCTTCATATTTGTTTCGGCTCTTCGCAAAATCGCCCGGAAGACGCCTGCCTTCGAGTTTTATGATGTGATATCCGTAAACGCTTCTCGTGGGAGCGCTTATCTGGCCGGGCTTCAAAGCAAAGGCTGCTTTCTCAAACTCCGGCGTCATCATGCCTCTGCCAAACCACCCCAGGTCGCCGCCCTTCTGGGCGCTGCTGACATCGTCGGATTCCTTCCTCGCCACCGCCGCGAAATCTTCGCCCTTCAGCACCCGGGCGTGAAGCTCCTGTGCTCTGCGACGCGCCTCCTCATCCGTTCTTTTCTTCTTGCCCAACGGCGAAAGCGACACGAGAATATGCCGCGCCTTTATCTGCTCGACTGCATCCTGGACCTCTTTCGGTGTATGAGAGATTTTTCCGACGATTGCCTGCGCAAGTTTGGCCATGAGGATTCTGCGTTCTATGTCATCCCGCTGCGCCCTGAACATGGCTTCCAACTCAGCCTCTCTTCGGGGCGAGGGAGCTCGACCTCTCGTCTCGCTCTCAAGGGTCTTCTGGACCATGGCGCTTATTTGCCTGTCAATCTCGTCGCCACTGACGCGCAGCCCCCTCTTGAACGCGTCCTGCACCAGGAGTTTTTCCGTTATGATCTCCTGGAGCGTGCGATACCTCATCCACTCGCTCGTGGCGAGGGTCGCCCCGCTCTCCTCGTGGCGCGCCTGGCCAAGGCGGCCCTCAAGCTCGTCTCTGTTTATCTTCTCTCCGCCCGCCACGGCCAGCACATAGGGCGGCCGCAGGCCACCCTGTGTCCTCGGCCCCGACATGTAAGCACCGTAAAAGAAGAACACCGAAATGAGAAAGATGAACGCGAACGCCCACATGACCGCCTTCATGTGGATTTCAAACCGCTTCCTCATTCCTGTGAGCGACATCTCATCAGCTCCTTAGGCCGCCGCGCCGCCGGAGGCACGGCCCGTCGTGCCTGTGGCAAAGGACCTCCGCTCAATGCAGAGACCGGCCCTGACCCCAGCTCGATCCAAGTGGAGCTAAGAGGCCGTCCTATGGCCTTCCCCTCTGGGCGCGGCAAAGTTCACTCCTGGCGCTGCAATTGCAGTTGCGTCGCTTTGGGCCGGGTTCTCAAGCCTGTCCGTGACACCGCGGCTACAGGTAGAGGCAGCTTCTCCAGGGCGCGCGGCTCCACCTTGATGGCGCCGCCGCCGTAGGACTTACCCACTTGCCACAGATTGGCGACAGTTGCCGGGTGGCAAAGGACCCGCCACAGCTTATGAACCGATGTTAGGTCCTTCTCATGTGGGTACACGCAGAGGAACGCAGTCAGTGGAACAACTGCGGCGGTGTTAAGTATGAACCTCGCGTTCCGTCGCCCTAGATACGCGAATAAGATCGGGGGCGGCGGCCGGAGCTCCATCTTATACCAGGGCCGCCGCGTGGAGATGAGCGGCCTGCGGTGGAGTCCCATTGCCTCCCCTCGCCTGAGGTATTGACGCACGGGTTCGGGAAACTCATGTAACGCTCGCCCCCCCGGAGAGAAAAGGAGCGTTGGTCTGCCCGCCGCTTCGAGCTCCCTGACGGTGTCGAGGTTTATCCCGTCGCCTGGGACGTCGCGCGTACGTCCGACCGCTGGAATCAGAAACTCGTCGGGTATCCCAAAGCTCCGGGCCTGGCTGGCAGTCAGGAAAAAGAAGTCGTTGGCGCCGGTGGCTATGCCGCGCTTTACCGCCGCGAGGTGTCCGAGCGTTGGTCCGCCAGGCTGTCCTTCTGCAGGCGGCCTCGAGAGCCCGGTGGCCAAGCCCTCGGATAGCTCACGTTCGCGAATCAGGAGCGCGGCGCCCGGAGTCCGGTTAAATCCTGAAAGCACCCACGCCTTGAGCTCCTCCGTCTCCGCCTTGGTGCACTTTACCCACAGGAAGCGGCGCTCCGGCTTGACATTCCTGAGCATCAGGATCATCGGGTTGGTGTCCACTTCAGGAAACGGCGACGCTTCGGGGCTGAAGGTCACCACTGCTTCAAGCCTATAGTTCCTCGTAATCCACTCCCACAGCGTGGGTGCGAAGACCCCTTCGCATGTATCCGCGGGGATGATGAACGCCAACCGGCCCCCCTTGTCCAACAACTGGAGGGCGCGAAGCAAGAAGTAAACATGAAGGCCTGCGCGACCATCGAGGGGCGCGCCGACGACAGCGGCGCCTAAGGCCTTCAGCTCTGCCTTTACTTCGCTGTGCAGGCGGTGGTGTCGGATGTAAGGCGGGTTGGCGACGATGCCCTTGAATGGGCCTTTGGGTGGAAGTCGGACAAAGTCCCTCACCTCAACACCGGCAAGGTCGCTTTCCAGTCCTCCGCTCTGTCGCGCTTCTTCGAGCGCGTGGGGGTCTATCTCCCTGCCCGAAAGCTTGAGGTTCCTCCCGATTTCAGCTCCTATGTCTTTGGCAGCCCGGAAGAACGCGCCCGCTCCGACGGCGGGATCAAATATGCCGTCGTGCCCGCCGGCCACGACATACGCGACCATAGCCTCGGCCACCCAGTCAGGCGTCCAGAATTGCCCCTTACGCCTAAGGGCCTCCCTGCCAGGTCCACTCCTGGGCAGCTTCTGGTGAGGTTCGCTCACGATTCGTCCCCCAGACGATGGCTGGAGGCCTCGTCCAAGACACGCAAGGCCTCCCCCGCAATCGTCAGGCTGCCGCCCTGAAATCTCACATAGGGCAGTATGTGGCCGTTCTCGTCCTCCACGAAATCAGCAATGAGAGTAGGCTCTTCTTGCGTGGTTCCCACGCGATAGGCGTAGTGGTGATAGAACTTATAAATCGCTTTTCTCGTCGTAGGGCCGCCCGGCGCTTGGAAGAGCTGGTCGATGGGCTCCACCTTGCCGCTTTCGATCAGATTTTCTGCTTTGCCAAACTCCAGGCCAAATGCTGATGTTCTGTCCCAGAATAAAGTAGCGGATCCGATGGGGATGAGGCTGCCAATTTTGCGCTCACGGCGTCGCATACGAAGCACTCCGGGGCGGACTCGTCACCAAATGCCCGCCAAACGTAGGGGCGAAGCGTTGCTTCGCCCGCGGGAGCAGCACCGCTGCTCCCCTACGGGGTTCCCACGGCATGTCACAGGTATCTCTGGGACTGAACACTAAGTCGTAGAATACCTGCCAGATGTGAATCTTAACCTTCCTTTGGTTTTGCCACTTTCGCAAAGGCGCCCGGTCCTCTTCCTTGAGAATCACGGTCGGCAAGACCGCTGACTTTCTCAGCCCCGGAGTCCCTCCGAGCCTGCGCTGCGGCTTCAAATCTGAGCCGTAGTCGCGCATCCTACTGGCTCTCCAGAGACTGTTTTCGCACTCTACGGCCAGAATAGCCTTCGACAGGACGCCTTTGATGCCAGGGTCGTCCTCGGGTATGAAGGGCAGCTCCTGAACGCCCCCGATCTGCCGAACAGCCACCTCGACTTCTGCCCTGTCTGACTTCCGGAAGACGAGCAAGTCCGGACGCTTGACTTGACCAAGGCCCGCTCTCTCCAGGCGCTCAAAGTAAAGCTCGAATTCGCGCACATCGTCGTGTGGAGCGGTTCCGGCTGGGCCGTAGGGGAGGACAAAGTAGCTCTCTGTCCGATTGACCGCTTCAACTACGCGCTCCTCGCTCCAGACCCCCTGAGACCAGCGCATCAGGAAATCGCTCCCCCGCAAGCGGCGCGGGTTCAAAATGAACTCCGCCCAGGGGGCAGGGCATTGCGCCCTGAGTTCGATGTCTATATCTTCGGCCGCCGCACTCAGAGCGGCGTCAAACGGATGCCCACGGACCGGTTTCCCCACTCGAACGAGTGTTCTTCTCGCGGCGCGCGTCACTGGGGCTTTTCTACCTCGAACTCAACCGCAGCGCTCGCACTATGCGCGTCGGCGCGTTGGGCCGGCGTGACGAAGCTTTCGCAGATGGAGTGGCTATTCATTCTGTGCCGGTTTCAGGGCTTCTCGGCCGCGCTCGGCGGCTTGAGCTACCCTTCGGGCCTGGGACTCAAGCTCCGACAGAAGATGCAGGCAATACTGCTCCACCTCTCGCCTGAGGCGCTGGCTCTCTTCTTGGGCATCCGCGGTCATCTTCTCCGCCCGCTTCTGCGCCTCGCGCGTTATCTCGCTCTCCTGCACAAGCGCCTCAGCCTGCTGCCTCGCCTGCTCGATTATGCGCGCCGCCTGCTCTTTCGCCCGCGCTGTTATCTCGCCTGCCTCCTTCAGTATCTGCTCCGCCTGGCGGATATCGTGCGGAAGAGAGGCGCGCAGGCGGTTGATGATTCTGAAAAAGGCCGTCTCGTCCACGCCCCAGGCGCGGCGAAAGAAGTGCCACCGCGTCTGCCTGTCCAGAAGGTCCTCAAGCTGCGCGATTATCTCGGTGGTCTCCGTGGTCGGCCTCCTTTCATCATCTGCATTGTAGCTTCTGGCGGAGGCGCTCCTTCACCATGGGCGGAACGAAGTCGCCCACCTCTCCGCCCAGCCCAGCTATCTCCTTCACTATACTCGAGCTGAGGTAAAGATATTCGTGCCGAGTCATCAGGAAAACGGTCTCGATCTCTTCTCTAAGCGTCCGGTTCATCAAGGCCATCTGAAGTTCAGTCTCGAAATCGCTGACGGCGCGCAGGCCCTTGACGATAACCTTCGCCTGCTTGCTTCGCGCGAAATCAACCAGCAGCCCGCTGAAGCTTTCCACTTTCACATTTTTCAGGTGGGCGCACGCCTCTCGCAGCATCTCCTCCCTCTCCGCGACCGGGAAAAGGGGGGCCTTGGGCGTGTCGCGCGCCACAGCCACCACAACTTCGTCGAAGAGCGCCGCTGCCCTCTCGATAATATCCAGGTGCCCATTTGTCACGGGGTCGAAGCTGCCAGGATAGATGGCTCTTCGCAAGTGCTGACCTCCTCATTCAGCGCAAGGTCATCCGAGAGCGCGCTGCCTTGCCCAGGGTCAATCGCTGCCGGCCCACCCGCCGCCAGGCGCCTGTAGAGGCTGAAAGCGGTGTCGCCTGTGCGCCTGGTATCAATTCTCTCCAGGTTGCCCGCCCGATCCGGGAGGGCCGCTTTCCAGTGATGCTGGACAATCACGATTGTATCACGCCCGGCTGGGCCCTTCGCTTCCCCGAGCCTCTCCAGGGTTCTGACGGTCTTCGCCAGGAGCTCATACGGCGGGTCGAGAAAAACGATGTCGAACTGCTGCTCCTCCAGGTCTGAAAGAGCGCCCGATGCTCCTCTCTGCCACACCTGCGCGCGGAGCTTCCAGCCAAGCTGCTCAAGCGTTTCGCGAATGGCGCCGGATGCCCTCGCATTCTTCTCAATGAAAAGTGCGAAAGCCGCGCCCCTGCTAAGGGCCTCCAGCCCAACTGTTCCGACGCCGGCGAACAGGTCGAGGAAGCGGCTGCCTGGAAGCCTGGGCGCCAGCGAATCGAAAAGCGCCTGGCGAGCCCGCGCGACCGTCGGCCTCACCCCTGTGCTCCGGGGCGATTTCAGCCTCCTCCCCTTTGCCTCGCCAGATATTATGCGCATGCTACTCTGCGAGCCCACTCCGCCGAAGCCCCGACCTGTCGAGGCGAAGGCCGGAAGTCGCTACGAAGCACGAGTCAGGGCGCCACCGCCTCAAGTCTTCGCCTCACCTCAGACACTCTTTCGCCCAGCAGCCCATGCTCTTCTGATTCCAGCGCTGGATCCTGGCTCACAAGCTCCAGGGCAGCCCCTCTCGCGTCCTCCAGAATGCCGAGGTCGCCAGCGAGGTCGGCTATCTCCAGCTCCGGAAGCCCATGCTGGCGCGTCCCATAGAACTCACCCGGCCCTCTGAGCCTGAGGTCCTCTTCCGCAATAACAAACCCGTCGCTGTGATCCAGCATCGTCCTCAGTCTGCTTCGGCCAATATCAAGCCCCTCTTGTCCGCCGGAGCCGAGCCCCGCGAATCCTGCCAGCCTCGGATCATACCTGGAATCTGCCACCAGAATACAATACGACTTTTCCGCCCCTCTTCCAACCCTGCCCCGAAGCTGATGAAGCTGCGCGAGCCCAAACCGCTCGGCATTCAGCACGACCATCACACATGCATTCGGAACATCGACTCCCACCTCTATGACCGTCGTTGTCGCGAGCACCTGAATCTCTCCCTGCCGGAAGGAATCCATCACCTTCTCTCTTTCGGCTGTCGTCAGCCTCCCGTGAAGCAGGCCCACCTCGAGGTCCGGAAAAACCGTCGCCTTCAGCTCCTCGGCAAGTTTCACCGCCGCCTGCGCCTGGAGCTTCTCCGACTCCTCTATGAGGGGGCACACGACATAAGCCTGCCGGCCTGCTCGCACCTGGTCGCGCACGAGATCGTAGGCCCTCGAAACGCGGTTCGAAGCCACCCACCGCGTCTCCACCTCCTGTCGCCCTGGAGGAAGCTCGCCAAGAACAGACACATCCAAATCGCCATAAACTGTCAGAGCCAGAGTGCGCGGAATTGGCGTTGCCGTCATCACGAGCACATGCGGGTAAAGCCCCCCTGGGTGAGCCTCCGGGCAAGCCTTTTCGCGCAGGGCCGCCCTCTGCAAGACTCCGAAGCGGTGCTGCTCGTCAACTATGACAACCTCCAGCCTGTGAAACTGCACCGCCTCCTGTATCAGCGCGTGCGTGCCGACAACGATATGCGCTTCTCCGCTGGCGACATCTCGCTGCGCCTTCTTCTTCTCCTTAGCTGACAGCGAGCCTATGAGCAGCCTCACCTGCACGCCGAACGGCTTCATGAGCTGCGAGAGAACGAGAAAATGCTGCTCGGCAAGTATCTCTGTCGGCGCCATGAGGGCACCCTGGGCTTTGTTATAGAAGGCGATGAGGAGAGCCGCCGTTGCGACAAGCGTCTTGCCCGATCCCACATCGCCTTGCAGCAGCCTGTTCATCGGGCTGCCGGTTCTCAGGTCCTCGGCTATCTCGGCAATCACTTTCTTCTGAGCGGCTGTAAGGGCGAAAGGCAGGTGGGCCTCGATTGTGCTTGTCAGGTCTGGCGGAGCGAGCAGAACGGGCGCTGTGCCGGGACGCTGTATCTCTTTCTTTCGCTGCGCCAGAGCCAACTGCAAGATCAGAAATTCCTCGAAGACCAGCCTTTTTCGCGCGCGCTCCTTAAGCTCGAGACTGCCGGGCCAGTGAATCTGCCGAAGCGCTGCGCTGGCTTCCATGAGGCCCCGGCTCCTGAGCAGCTTTTCTGGCATTATCTCCGGGATAACCGCCGAGTATCTGTCCAGAAGCTCCTTTATCGCGTGGCGCAGGTGGCTCTGGTAAACACCCTCAGTGAGAGGATAGAAGGGTACAAGCTGCCCATGTCGCGCGAATGACAGAGCCACGGGGTGAGAATCGCGGTACTCGATCTGCACATTGTTTCCGAACCCGCCCGCCAGCCGGCGGGCTATGCCCTCGACGAGAATGCTCTTCCCGGGTTCGTATGGCAGTTGCCAGGGAGCTATGTGCTGCGAGGGCCACCGCGCCGGAACCTGCGCAATGGAGGAAACATGAGCGCTTCCGGTATCATCTCTCACCTCCAGCGAATAGCGCATCAGCTTGTGCTTTGGGCCCCGGCGCAGGGCCTGCTCTTTTCTCTGAACCGCCTCGACAAGCAGGCAAACTCTCTCGCCGTGCCTGGCCTCTCCTATCTTTTTCAGCGGCAAGTGGTCGCGCGGAAAATAGTGGAGCAGATCGCGCCTCGTGAGCACGCCCAACTTCTCCAGCCTGGCCACCCACCGCCTTTTCCCTCCTCTGGGCCCCTTGCTCTCAACAGGCAGGTCAAGCTCCGCCTCGCTGACCAGCTTCTCGCCTCCCGTCGGCCTGGTTGTCTCCACAGCAACCGCTCGCGTCGAGGCGGGCGGCCCACCTCTGCCTCGCGGGGTGGCGAGCCCTTGGGCGAGCCTCCGGGCAAGCCTGCCAGACTGATCGCCGCGATGGACGCCCTCCGCGGCCTTAGACATCCCAGCCAGGGCCTCCAGGGCCTTCTCAACCTTTGCCCGTCTCGCCTCTGGGCTCGCGCGGTCGTAGTCGCTCATAAGGCGGCGCAGCTCCGAGAAAGCGCCGCGAGCTGCCGGTGTCGGCGCAATATGCTCCGCCCGCAAGGCCCATTCCGCCACATAAGCGCCCAGGCTCGTTCCTGCCACGGCGGTGTCTGCAAGCCCTTTCTTGAGTTCGAGTTGAAGGGGCTTCTGGAGGAGGCTGACTATGTCAGCGAGGTTTTCCATGATCGGTGCGCGCAGTTCGCCGCGCCCTCAGCCGCGGCGGAGCGCTTCAGATTGACATCAGAATTGTGAGGATTGTGGTTCTTTTCTTCCCGCGCCGACAGGCTCCTGCACGCTCAAGGGCGATAACTGCCGGGCCATGTCATGCGCCCGCTGGAGCAACTACGCCCTGAATGATATAATGCCTCCGGCAGGAGGATGGCCATGCGTTATCCGGTGGTTTTGACGCCAGACCCAGAAGACGGCGGCTTCGTTGTCGAATGCCCTGCCATACCTGGGTGCGTGAGTCAAGGCGAGACGGTGGAGGAGGCCATGGCGAACATCAGGGACGCGATTGAGGGGTGCCTGGCCGCGCTCCAGGAAAAGGGCGATCCGGTTCCCGCAGCCAACTAACGCCCTCCTCACAACAGTGGAGGTCACTGTTTGAGCAGCCGCTTGCCTGCGCTGCCTGCCCGTGAGGTTGTCGGGGCCTTCAGGAGAGCCGGGTTCCAGTTCCAACGTCAAACAGGCAGCCATCAGATCCTCTACAGTTCCCTTCGCCGCCAGACATTGTCCGTGCCCGCCCGCAAGGGTTTTTGGGATGGAGCTTCGTAGGGCAGGACCGTGTGTCCTGCCCCGATCGCGGCCGCGCCCGCAGTCAGAGGTATTCTCGCGGCACTGCGCCCTGCCAGCCGCCAGAACTGACCACCCGCCAGTGGCTGCCCTCTTTACGAAGCTCAATCTCAACAGGCCCATCGTATAGGCTTTGCGGCTCGCCGGGCATGGGCTCGGGCAAGAGCTGCGTCACGAGAACGTGCATCTTCGCGT
>Ga0315280_10000340_pt1 | contig 86446 bp, 74 predicted proteins | sample YL17G06_40_MG_FD_203697 | JGI IMG/M metagenome (GOLD analysis project Ga0315280, IMG submission 203697) | Sediment microbial communities from Yellowstone Lake, YNP, Wyoming, USA - YL17G06_40 | ecosystem: Environmental > Aquatic > Freshwater > Lake > Sediment | place: USA: Wyoming | collected...
TATTTGAGGAAATGGACAAGCTGGCAGTGGTGCGCACCAAACCCGATGGTAGCAAGGAATTGCGTTATGTCCGTGTGAAGGGTCCACGCGCCACGCTCTATGTGGATGCGACCGAATTGGCGAATCTGATCGCGCTGGGGCTGGTGCGCGATGTTCCGGTGGTCGGCGTGGAGATGAAGCGGGATGATAAGGATGCAGCTAAATGATAGTTGGTGAAGAATATAGGGAGATGCTGCACCGCAACATTGAGCAGGTCCGCAACCGCATAGCCGATGCGGCGCAAAGTGCAGGGCGCAACCCCGGCGAAATAACGCTGGTGGCGGTGAGCAAGACCCGCACTGCTGAAGAATGTGCCGCCGCGGTGGAACTGGGTCTGGGCATCCTGGGCGAAAACCGAGTGCAGGAGGCGTGGGAGAAAATCCTGCAGGTTGCTGCACTACTAGGTCAAAGTGGAATATCGCAGCCGCAGTGGCATCTGGTGGGGCATTTGCAGAGTAACAAAGCCGGTAAAGCCGTTGCTATGTTCCGGTTAATCCAAAGTCTGGATGACTACGAACTGGCATTGGAGATCAACCGTCATGCGCAGGTTCTGGGCAAGGTTCAGGACTGTCTGATAGAGGTTAATACATCAGGCGAGGAGAGCAAGTTTGGAGTCCAACCTGATAGTGTGCTAAAGCTCTGGGAGAAAGCGAAGGAATTGCAAAACATCCACCTGCTGGGCTTGATGACCGTGGGACCGCTGCGCGGCGGGGAGGCAGCAACCCGCCGCGCTTTTGCCCTGCTGCGGGAACTGTGCAATAAGGTCAGGGCGGAAACCGGCGACAGTGCTGGTATCCTGAGCATGGGCATGACGAGTGATATGGAGTGGGCGATTACCGAGGGCAGCACTATGGTGCGCATTGGCACGGCTATCTTTGGCGAAAGAACCTACTAGGAGGAAGAATGGAGATAATAAACACAAATGGGGCGCCGGCTGCAATTGGACCCTACAGCCAGGCGGTCAAGGCGAAGAAGTGGCTCTATTGCTCGGGACAGATAGGGCTTGATCCGGCAACCGGCGAGATGGCAGCCGATCTGGCGGGGCAGACCAACCGGGCATTGGAAAACCTGCGTGCAGTGCTGGGCGCTGCTGGGCTTACTCCAGCCGATGTTGCCAAGGTGACACTATACCTTGTCAACATGAACGATTTTGCCGCTGTCAACGAGATCTACGGGAAATTCTTTGGCAGCCACAAGCCAGCACGGGCAACTGTGACGGTGGCGGCGCTACCCAAAGGCGCATTGGTAGAGATAGACGCCATCGCCTTCTGCGAGGACTGGTAAGTCCGGATCTCATTATGCAATCTGGCTCTAATAATCACCCCAGCATTTCGGTTGCGACGCTGGGCTGTAAACTTTCGCAAGCGGAAGGCGATGCCATTGCAGAACAGTTGCTTGAGGCTGGATTTTACCTCAAGCCATTCGGCGATTTTGTAGATGTGGCGATAGTTCACACCTGCACGGTGACAGAGACCGCCGGTGCTAAAAGCCGCAAGCTGTTAAGCAAGGCTCGCCGAAGCGCCGGAGTCGTTATTGCTGCGGGATGCCACGCCGTGCTGGATGGGGAGGAACTGCTGCAAAGTGGGCTGACTGATCGCGTCGTTCCCCACGAGGATGAGAGCAACCTGCAAGCCATTATTTGCGAGATGATGGGAATCAGCCCTAAGGCAATCATATCAGTAATTCAATCGCAGCACGGAATAATGGGAAAAGGTAGGCGTTTGGAAAGAACGCGGGCATTCCTACCCATCCAAACAGGTTGCGACCGCGGCTGCACATTCTGCCGCATCCGACTGGCACGGGGACATTCGGCAAGCCTGTCGTCGGTTGAAGTGGAACGATTGCTTGCGGGAAAGATTGCACATGGCTACAAAGAAATAGTACTAGCAGGGGTTGACCTGGCGGACTGGCATGAAGACGGGCACGATCTCGTCGACTTAGTGGATCATTTGCTGCAAGGTGTTCCTGATAATGTCCGCATCCGCCTAAGCTCACTTGAGCCTGACACAGTCCTTATCCACAAGTTAACCGGGCTTATGCTGGATTATCCCCAAAAGCTTGCCCATCATCTTCATGTTCCGCTGCAGTCCGGCTCAGATGTCATCCTCAAGGCAATGGGAAGGGATTATACAGCTGAGGACTATCGCAGCCTTGAATCGGATACAATGGTAAAGGTGCCCGACTTATGCTGGGGTGTGGATGTGCTGGCGGGTTTCCCCGGCGAGTCGGAGGATGATTTCCAATTAACTTATAGATTGTTGGAATCGCTTTCCATCGCTTATTTGCATGTATTCCCCTTCTCTCCAAGATCAGGCACTGCGGCTGAGTTATTTCCCAACAGAATTCCATCAAAAATCATCCAGGGACGAGTTTCCCGCTTGCGCCTGCTTTCGCAGGAGAAATGGCTGTTATATCGCCGGGCTCAACTTGGGAAAAGTGCCAGAATTCTGGTTGAAGGAAAGCCGGAAAATGAGCGTGGTGCCTGGGGTGGGCGTGCCGGCAACTATGTGCATGTGTGGAGCAAAGGGCTTGAAGGCATGCAGAATCGCTGGGCAACCATGCGATTAACTGAGCTCTTTGGCAATGGGCTTTGGGGGGAAGTAGTAGCGCTGGATTGATCCAGCTGATGTATGGCACGACCTTGTAGGGGAGTTCCTTCAGGTGCTCCCGTAGTTGTGCCGCCAGCGATGGATTCAAGAAAAACCACAATTAAATACAATGTTTATTTAAGATTTATGCACATGCCACGCTGTGGGTGGCGTGTCTACATTTACTCCATTAGATAGGTAGCTGCGACATTCCTGTCGCAGCCTGGTTTATTCCTTGTCATCCGGATCAGCAGATGGCAGTGTATCCTCCGTCGGCGCTTCCGGTCGCCCTATGCCATCCCACTCCCGAACCATCACTAACAACATTTCCCGGTTATTGACACCCGGATCATCCAAAACCCTGTCTAAAAGCCAGTTCAGGCATTTTCCAATTGGCGGGCTGGGTGGAATCCCAAGCGCTTCCATCACCTCTATGCCTCCTATGGCAAGGTCGGTGACCTTGAGTGCCGCTGCCTTCTCCTCCTCCTTATGAATTCGCTTGAGGAGGACATTCAGGTATTGCGGAAAGCCGCGATGGGTGCCATTGCCGAACCAATCCGCGAGGCGCAAGTCAAAAAGGTCAGCCAGGTTCTCCATTCCCACCTTACGCATGAAACGACGCACAGCAGCATCTGTCCATTCGCTGCTATATGCAAACATATGCTCGCGTATCAAATGCATGGCTTTGGCGATAATCTCGGTGGGTTGTTTGAGCCGGGTAAGGATAGTGCGGGCTATGCGGGCGGAGGCTAGCTGATGATCGTAGAAGGTCGCCTCACCGTTGGGCAGTTCGCGGCGGGTGGGAACCTTGCCCAAGTCGTGCAATAGTGCCGCCCAGCGCACCGCCAGCTTCTCGCGCGGCGCGTGGTCGCACGACATTACGCTGTGCATGTAGATATCATAGGCGTGGAAGCGATTCTGCATCACGCTAAAGCATGCCAAGAGTTCCGGCAGGACGATTTGCAGAAGTCCAGTTATCCGCATGGCTTCAAGCCCCGGCGAGGGCTTGGGCGCCAGCATGATCTTGTCCATCTCATCGCCAATACGCTCTGCCGCCACCATGGCAAACACATCCAGGCTTTGGGGGATTGCTTGCTCTGTCTCCTCCTCCAGCGTGTAGCCAAGTTGTGCCACAAAGCGGCAGGCACGCATAGGGCGTAAACCATCCTCGCGAAATCGCTCCAGTGGATTGCCAACTGTGCGCACAAGCCCGCTCTCCATATCGGCGATGCCACCAAAGGGATCTTCCAGCCTGTCAGTCAACGGCTCGTAAGCCAGCGCGTTGATGGTGAAGTCACGCCGTGAAAGATCCTCCTGCAGCGTAACGCCAAAGCGCACTGCCGAGGGGTGGCGACCATCCACATAGGGTTCATCGGCGCGATAGGTCGTGATCTCCACTGGGCAGCCGCCATGGAACACGGTAATGGTGCCATGCTGGATGCCGGTGGGTACGCTTTTAGGAAAGAGCTGTTGCAATTTGGCAGGCAGGGCGTTGGTAGCAATATCCCAGTTGTCTATCCCCGACTTACCCAGAATGATGTCACGGACAGCACCTCCAACCAGCCACGCCTCATATCCTGTGTTATGCAGCAGTAGACAAATTTCCCGCACTGCAATGGGGATCTTGCCGGCGTTCAGTCTGTCGGCACTGGGGGCAGATACTTCTGCTGTCTTCCTTTTTTTAATCATTCCTGCTGCTTTTTATAGTTTTTACCAACCATGTTCTTCTAATCATTCTCAAGTTATGGAGTAATGCGCATTTTAACACTTATAGGTTGGATCATTAAAAGTAAAAGGATATCTTGCCTGATGTTGAATGCTTTATAGTTTGTAGTATGAGCACCAGTATTTTCTGATTTTTATAACTCTTTATGATAATAATTTACGCTTTGATAATGTTCAGGTTCCCGGCTGCGTTTAATCATTCAAAAAGCGAGAATGTCCTACCTGACCGGCATAGCGTATCAGAACCTGTTGTTTGCCACGGCGCTGGCGATGTTGATGGCAGGGCTGGGCTATTGCTTCCTGCGACCGCAAACAGCGCTGTGGCGGTTCATATCCCGCCGGGCTGCTACCATTATGTGGGGATCAACCATCCTCATGGCAGGATTGTGGTGGGTTCTGGGAGTTCTTCGCTATCACGGCTTTCATACCTCCCTCATAGATACCGGGACTTTCACCAATGTGCTATGGAACACTGTTCATGGCAGGATCATGGGCACGGCAGTATCATGGGGGACACACTTTAATCAGCATTTCAGCCCCTCGCTTATTCTTCTAGCCATCCTCTATTTGCCATGGCAAAGCCCGGAGTGGCTCTTTGGGTTGACCGCACTCATCGTAGCAAGTGGGGGTCCAGCGCTATTCTACATCGCCCTTAAGCGAAGCTTGCCTGCCGGGACTGCGCTCATAGTTAGTGCCCTGTGGCTTTATTCCAGCCTGGTGCGGGGACCGGTTTTGGTGGATTTTCACGAAACTCTCATTGCTGCGCCAGTCATTCTCTGGGCAGCATATTTCGCCATTACCGGCAAAATCATCCCTTCGTTAATCCTTACATTAGCAGCGCTTGGGTTCAAGGAGGATATGCCGGTCTATGTTTTTAGTTTGGGCATAGTCCTCGCCTGGTCGTTCAGAAAACACCTTGCTGGTTACCTGATCAGCGCCTTGGCGATCGTTTACTACCTGGTGGTGACTTACTGGCTGTGGGGAGTCATTACGCCTATGCACCTTGATTTCCTGGCAATACGCTTTCCCCAGTTCGCGTCACAGCCGGGTGGAGCATGGGCATCCATCCTCTCTGATCCATCGGTTCTTATCGCCCCTATGCTGCACTGGGAACATCTGTGGGTCCTGCTAATGCTTTTTATCCCTGTGTTTTTGCTGCCTTTTTTCCGCTGGGGGGCATTGGGATTGATTCCATCGCTTTGGCTTCTGCTAAGCCTTGAATCTTTCAATGTCCTTATTTTGGGGGTTCACTACCACCTGCCCCTATTTGCAGTCATAGTGCTGGCAGCCATTTCCGGCTATGAATATCTGCTAAAACATAAGCCACACCTTACTGAACTGGCAAAATGGGCAATGCTCAGCCTCACGATCTGCTTTGTGTTTGCCTTCCCTACCTCCATGATTGCAGACCGTCAGTTGAATCCGGGTTTTTATCAAGCGCACCGGTATTTTTCCACAGTTGCAACACTGGCTGATGAAACCCAGCCGGAAAAAAGCGTGATGGCTGATGTCTACCTGGGAACGGTATTCTCCAACCGCTGCAATATCCGCCATTTCCCCGGCGACATGCTCGCTGACTGCATAATGATCAGCAACCGCTATATGGGTAATCCCGAGGCACTGCTGGCAATTGGTGGATTGAATTACTTGAGCCTGGCATACAATCCTTGCTTCTGGTTCCTCTCCCGCGATGGGACTTATGATGCGCGGCAAAATTACATGGATACCATGCGCTGGATGGAAGCTGAGGGGTGCGGATTCCCAGCCTGGGGCACTGTTCCGGACTTCAGGGCATCAGGGAACATGGCGATGCAAATTCCTGCTGGGGCGGGCTATGGGGATAGGGTGCAGACCACGCCATATGTATTCCTGCCACCCGGCAAATACATATATGGCGTAAGATTGCGTGCTGCAAGCATGGGGCAAAACCAGCCGGTGGTGGTGCTGGTGGCGAAGGAGTTGTTGCCATCAGGCGAAATAAAGGGACTGGCATGCCACGCCTACAGAAGTGAGATCGTGAACAACCGCAGCAGCTATCAAAACCTTGCGCTTGATTTTGAGGTGAAGGAATGGGGCTTGACCTGCCTCGTGATTAATTTTGGCACCCGTGGATCGTTTTGGTGGGATGGTGTTGGAATAGACGGCATAAATATGGATTTCAACCAGCTATTCCAATGGATGTTTGTTCGCGAAACAACTGCGGGTCATATCTGCCTTTACCCTGGAGCGCACATCAAGGGTGATGATCCGCTCTTTGCCGACGCCATAGCCATAGACGATGAATTCTGCTATCGGAAGATATGCCGCTGGGACCTGGGCACATTGGAGGAAGGCGATTATTGGATATGGTATGTGGATGACATCAGCCGCGACATCGAGCTCTATACCTGGGCGAAAATGTTTGCCGTCTCCGTCAACGAAGAGGGTATAAAATTGAGGCGGGAGATCGGCACGCTGGATATTGAGCGCAGCGAGTGGACAAACGCGCCGAATCTAAGCAAGATCAGGGCGCATCTGGTGCCAGGTGAATGGATAGAAATAGACGCGATGGAAGGATTTCCTGCCAAGGTCCTGCTGGCAAAGCTATGGATAATGAGAGACATGCCGATGTCTTTGGACTTCTTCTGCGAGTGATGACCGGCACATGACCGAGATAGTATTCATCAGGTTGATATTCGCCATCGGGTTGGGGATGTTGCTGGCGGGGCTGGGTTATTTATTCCTCCCGCCCTATGGCTTTATTGGTCGCCTGGTGCAAAAATACTTTAAACCAGCCCTGTTCACCATGGCAACACTGATGGCGCTTTGTTGGTGGCTGTTCGCCGCGCTGCGCCACTGGGCATTGCGAACCGCGGGTGTGGATTTGGGTTATTTTGCCAATATTCTATGGACGACGCTGCATGGAAATATCCTTGCTGCCGCCATCTCGGGTGGCTCCTCCTTTGGGTGGCACTTTTCCCCCTCCCTTGTCCTGCTATCCATACCATATGCTTTGTGGCAGGATCCGCTTTGGCTTACAGGCATGCAGGCTCTGTTCACTGCCAGTGGAGCCATCGCGCTCGCACTTGTTGCCGGCAGGATGGGAATGTCCCGTGCAGCAGCGATGCTTGTCGCAATGCTCTGGTTATTCTCGCCCATCCTGCGTGGCGCCATGCTCTATGATTTCCATGAGATAGGCATGGTGGCAGGGCTTGCATGTTGGATCGCCTACTTGGTTGTAACTGGACGAACAGCTTGGGCGTTATTGCTGGCGTTGCTGGCGATGGGGTGCAAGGAGGATGCTCCCATCTATATCGGCTGCCTGGGAATAATTTTGGCAGTCTCGTATAAGAACCCAAGAGCAGGCTGGGGAATAGTTCTTTTATCAGTTATCTACTACCTGATGGTGCAATTATTCCTGTGGGATTGGATTGCACCTAACCATAGGGATTATATTGCGGTTCGCTTCCCGCAGGTCGCAAGCAGTGGTGAAGGATTATTTGGTGCCATTCTTGGCAATCCTGCACTGCTATTTGCCAATCTTTGGAATTGGGATCGGCTTTGGGGGCTAATCATGCTTTTCCTGCCAGTGCTGTTCCTGCCATTCCGTCGCTGGGGCGGTCTGGGATTAGTGCCGGCGCTCTGGCTACTTTTGAGCATAAGCATATTCAGTCCCTATGTTTTCTCTTTGCACTATGCCGCGCCACTATTCGCACTGATCATAGTAGCTGCCATCCCCGGGTTTAAGTCGTTGTTAGCCATTGGGGGTGAGTGGCGAAGGCTTGCCGGCTATCTGGCATTGGGTTTTACCTTCAGCCTGACGCTGGCGCAGCCGCCCTTGACTTTATTCAGCCAATTCAATCCAGCTGCATATCTTCCACATCCCCAGCTTGGGCTTATTCAACAAATGGCAGCAAGCACCGCCCCTTCTGACTCCCTAACCGCAGATAGGTTTATCGCACCATACTGCACAAACCACATGGTATTCAAGGAGTTTCCTTCCAATCTTCTAACTGATGATTTCTATCTCTCCAATAGCTCCATGGGCTGCCCACAAATGCTTTTATTAATAGATGACCTGGGCTATAAAAATCAATTTGAAAATCCGCTGTTCTGGTTTCTCTCACGCAGTAGTGGGATGGATGCAAGAGAGAAATTCATGGATAGGATGAAGTGGATGGAGGCGGAGAGCTGTGATGTCCAGGCGTGGAACCTGAAGTCGGATGCATCGGCATCGCTGGGTTCGGCGCTGTATTTGCCCGCGGATGGCGGCTGGGGTGAAAGGATAGTCATCACATCAGGTTTGATACTTCCCCCCGACGAGTATGTCTACAGGATAAGAATGCGATCTGACCAGCGCCCTGGGCTTGATTCCAATATCATAACCGAGGTAAGGTTCATTGACTATGATGGGAATGATGAGGAGATTGCCGGATCAATAATCCCGCTTGATGCCGGCTTCACAGGCAGTGTTTATAAGGATGCTAAAATCCATTTTGAGGTCAGGGAGTGGGGGAGGACTTATCTGCGGATCAATTTTGGCGTGACGATGGCTTGCTGGCTGGATGGCATCGGGCTTGCCGGCTTGCCGACTGATTTCGCCAGCTACTATCGAGCGGTATTCCCGCAGCCACTGGAGCTTTCTTCTATTTGCACCCAACCCCGGTTGCTTGTGCAGAAGGATGATGGGCTGGCGCCCAATGCTTTGGTTGTTGATAACGCGCAGTCCGGTCAGGTTGTAGCGCGCTGGCAAATGAACCCTGCCATGATCGGCAAATCCACCATCATAGCGCTCGTGGAATCGGAGCAGGATTTGCCGCCATTGGTATCCTGGGCTGGTGTAAATGCAAGATGGCAGGCAAGAGGTGTGGAAAAGCAACAGGAGTTATGCAGGCTGAACATGGTGGATCAGCACTGGTGGATGGGAGTGCCGCATTTGGAGTATTCCCGGCTGGATATTCCACCCAACGCGGTGCTGGAACTAGAAGTGGTGCCCGAGTTATCCAGTAAAATCACATTGCGCAGGCTATGGCTGACACAGGCGCCTATGTGGAGCTATTAACCATGGGGTGGAGAATCTTTGGCTGACCTGTGTTACACGAGACTCCTCTATAGTGTGATACTGGCTGCATTGCTGGCAGCTTTGGGCTATGCATTCATCCCTTCCAAATCACGATTCCGGGACTATGTAGAAAGGTACAGTAACCGTCTGATTTGGATTATGTGGGTGGGTGCAGCACTTGTGCTGTGGGGGATGGGAGCGCTCAAATTTGTGGGGATGCATAATTCGGAGGCAGATCTGGGGCTCTATGCCAACACATTATGGGTTACATTGCATGGCAAGCTGCTGGGGACTGCCCTCACCTCGGGGACATATCTTGACTGCCATTTCTCGCCATCCTTCCTGGTGCTGGCGTTGCTTTACGCACCGTGGCAAAGTCCGGTATGGCTCATCGGCATGCAGGATATCACGGCAGCGAGCGGGGCGTTGGCACTGTATCTATTAGTCAGGCAGATGGGAAGTGGAAAACTGGCGGGGTTGATGTTCGGGTTTGTCTGGCTCTCCAGTTTCGCACTCAGGGGCGCCATTCTTTACGATTTCCACGAAGTCACCATGGTCTCGGGGCTCCTGATGTGGCTGACCTACCTGATCATGCAGAAGAACTGGATGCTGGCTTTGCTCCTTACGCTATTCCTGCTTGGCATCAAAGAGGATATGCCGGTCTACCTTGCGGTTTTGGGGATACTCATTGCCGGCTCATTCAAGCAGTGGAAATGGGGTCTTCTACTAATAGGCATTTCAATCGCATATTACCTGCTGGTTCAAACTTATATTTGGCCTTTGTTGGCGCCTTTGCATCTTGATTTTGTCGCTATCCGTTTTCCTGTTCTGGCTACCGAGGATGGAAACGTTCCTGCTCATGTGTTTTCCAATCCAGTGATCCTTTTAAACTTTTTAAACCATGATTACAGCATTTGGCTCCTCCTGATGATCGTTCTGCCGGTCCTTTTTCTGCCATTCTTGCGCTGGGGGAGCATAGGGCTTTTACTACCTTTGTGGATGGTTGTTAATCTGGACATAACAGGTTTTTATATATTTGCCACCTATCATCATATCTGCCCGGTCGCATTGTTCTTTATCGCGTCCATTCCCGGATGGTTTTGGTTGCAGGGAAAAATCAAGTCGGGGAAGAGAATGGTCAACTGGTTGCTTCTAGGCATGGGGCTTGCTTTGAATCTGGCTTTACCGCAGGATATTTTATTCTCACAATTCAGCCCGGCAAGCTATGCGGCGCATCCATCGTTTGAGCGGGCAAGCAAGCTGGCGCATGAAACCCCGCCCTTAACATCCATAGCAGTGGATCGCATGATGGGCAGCCTTTATACCGACCACTACTTTCTGGATAACTTCCCCAGCAATGTCATCACCGACAGGCTCTATCTTTCTCCGCTTGCCATTGGTTTTCCTGAGATGACTCTGGCTATCGGTGGATTGGGTTATAAAGGTGTAAAGCCGGATCCGTATCTCTGGTTTTTAGCAAAGGATGGTGAGTTGGGTGTAAAGGAATCTTTCATGGATAGAATGCATTGGATGGAGGCGGAGAATTCCAACCTACCGGCATGGCAACTGGTCAGTGACCTGAGTGCTTCAGGCGGACAGGCGCTCTATCTTCCCGATTGCGGTGATTGGGGACAACGCATAGTGAACACACCAACACTAATACTTCCCCCCGGCGACTATTCCTATGGCATCAGGTTACGGACTGTGCGCTCGCACAGGTGGCATCCCCGTGTCTATGTGGAGGTGAGGTCGGTCAACCCAACGGGCGAGGAAATCGTGCTGGCGGGCTATAACATGCTTCTTAACGAGAGTTATCTTAAGCCGTCTTACAAAACCATGCACTTCAGTTTTAAAACTTCGGAATGGGCGCATGTCTATCTGAATATAAACTTTAGTCAGGTGGGTGATATTTTTTGGGACGGAGTGAGCCTGGAGGGATTGAACAATACATTTGAATCTTATTATCAAAAGCTATTTCCTCTTAGTCTGGAGGCATATAAATGCTGCACGGATAGCTCACTGGTTATACCGGATGAAGATTCCTACTCAGGGAAGGTTGTTCAAGTGTCGGAGGAGACCAGGGATAGGGAGATCATCAGATGGGATTTGGATGACCAGATTGCTGAAGGTGTGCATAAACTCTATTACACCGTAAAATCGCCGGAATCGCTGCCGGATGATCTGGACTGGGCAATCGTTTTTTCATCTGACACCCCAAATGATATATCAACCTATCAGGAGATAGCCACATTGCGTATAACCCGGGACTATATGAATCGGGGATGCCGGCATTTGGAAAGCTTGCTCTTTAGCATAAAACCCCATTCAACTTTGATAATTTGGGTAAAGGATGATTTGGATAAAAAAATCCTATTGGATAAGTTGTGGATTTCACCATTGTTGTGAACGCGAGCATGGTTTATCGTGTTAGTATGTATTATGGCTTGCTTGACCCAATGCAGGCAAAGTGATAGAATTTAACAGTTATATCTGATAGATACGATAAAAGGAGCTGAGTGCGAGATGAAAAAAATTCTCCTGCTAGCCCTGATTTTGCTTATCGGCACGATAGGCGCAAAAACCTGGGCTCAAGAAGCAGCGGACACGACCACCAAGGAGACTCCCGGCGAGAATCCCGATCTTCGTGAAGGGCTTTTGGCATATGAAGAGGGGATGAAGCTGCTGGAAGATCCCAAGGGCAGGTTGACTCGCGCGCAGGGCAAATTCAACGAGGCGCTGGAGAGCTTTACCAAGGCGGGAGACGATGGTCATGCTGCCCGTTCCCTGATGATGATTGGTGTGTGCCTTGAAATCCAGGGTCAATATGACGATTCGTTAAAGTATCTAAGCGATGCCGAGGCACGGTTTGCCAAAGTCAAGGAGAAGGATAAATCGGCAATAGCTCAGCTTTATATGAACTATGGATCGGTTTACACCAACAAAGGGCTAACCGATAAAGCCATAGATTCCTATGGCAAATCATATGCCGCCTTTCAGGAAACCAAGGATCGTGATGGAGCAGCCCGTGCCAAAGCAAACCTTGGTTCGGTATATTTCCAGCGTTCCGATTTCAATTCCGCGCTAAAGAACTACACAGATGCTCTGGCGCTGTTTAATCAGGATACGACCGAGAAAGCGCGCATCCTAAGCGAGCGGGGCAGCATTTACCTTACCAACGGGCAACTGGATGCCGCCTCCGGCTCCTTTGATGATGCCAAACGTATATATGACAACCTAAAGGATGATTATGGGCTGGCAGTGGTGGCTGATTACCAGGGGCAGCTTGCCATGGCGCGCAAGGAATACGAAAGCGCCATCAACAAGTTCACCGAGGGCTTAAACCTGGTGGAGAATGCTCTCAACCAGTCATTGGACGAGCCAACCCGCCGCAAGCTCCTCATCACCAAGGTTGACCTTAAGATTAACCAGGGGACAGCCTATGTGAAGACGGGCGACGATTCCCGCGGTTTGGTAATCTTTGATGAGGCGCTTGAAATAAGCCGCAGCCGCTCGCTGGGAGTCAGCGGCAACCAGGACGCCATCGCCATGATCCAGAACCTGAAGGGTTTGACCCTGCAGAGCCAGAACAAACACCGCTCCGCCATCTCCTTCTTCAACGAAGCTGTGCGTATCTATGGTGAGCTGAACATCGTGGAGGGGCTTTCCGATTCCCTCTATAACCTGGCAGTTTCATCCATCGCCATAGATGACTTGGAAGCGGCGGATACCGCGCTCAAGCGCTGCCTGGACATCCGGCTGGGCATCAAGGATAAAGCGAAGATTGCTGATACCTATGCATTATTGGCGCAGGTGGAGGAGCATCGCAATAATCCCACCGAAGCGTTGCGCAACTTTGACGAAGCCCTGAAGGCGCTCGCCGGTTCCACCGACAAGGTTGCCAGCGCAAGGATTTATGTGCAAATGGGCGATATTAACGCCAAGCTGGGTGACTACGCCAAGGCGCTCCTGAACTACAACTCGGGGCTTATGAATTATAAAAGCGCAAATAAGAACACCGAAGCCGCTGATGCTGAGAATCGCATCGGTGAAGTCTATTACGCGCAGCGCAGTTATGATGCCGCGCTTACGCACTTCCAGACCGCACAGTCCGGCTTTTCCGGCACCTCGGATGTGGAAACCCAACGCGGCTGGGCAAATGCCACCCGCAATGTGGGACGGGCATATCAGCTGAAGGCGGATTACCCCAAAGCGATGGAATCGTTTGATAAGGCGCTTACTACCTTCCGTTCCGTCAATGACTCGTTGGGGACAGCAAAAACGCTGAATTCCCGCGCAGCTATTTTGGTGGTGCAAGCCAACTATACCGAGGCAACCGCCAATCTGGATGAAGCCCGCAACATCTATCAGATGGATCTCAAGGATCAGCGCGGCACGGCAGAAACGCTGGCGGTCTATGGAGATATGTATATGTCGCGCAAGGACTACAACAATGCCGTCCGCTACTATGATGAAGCACTTCGCATTTACTTCACGGTGAACGACAAGTTTGAGATCGCCTACATGAAGTCACTGCTGGGCGCTACCTATATAGCTAAGAAGGATCGCCAGACCGCTGACACCTACCTTAACGACTCGCTCAACCTGTTCAAAGAGGTCAAGAGCCGCTACTGGGAAGCCCAGACCGACCGCTTGCTGGGCAGTTCCTGCCTGATCAACGATGATCTGGACGGGGCTTTGAGAAACTATGAAGCTGCCCAGGCAATCAACAAAGAACTTAAGGAGCTTTCGGGACAGGCGCAGACAGAGACCGATATCGCCAACATCCTGATGGGGCAGAAGAAATACACCGAGGCGATCAAGAGCTACCAGACGGCACTAAGCTTACAAAATCAGCTCAAGGACAGCATCAGCCAGGCGCGCACTATGAATTCGCTTGGTGTGGCTTACGCCATGTTGGGCAAAACTACTGATGCAATCAGCCAGTTTGAGGCGGCACTAAAGCTGGAACGGGCACAAAACCTCCGTTCCGAAATAGCAAATTCCCTCTTGCTTAGCGGTGATGCCTACCTCAGCCTCAAGAACTACGATAAAGCCAAGCCGGCTTACGATGAAGCACTTAGCCTTTATCAGGAGCTTAATGACATACACGGCACCTGCTCGGTGCAGCGCGGGCTGGCGCGGCTGGCGTTCGCCAAGAAGGATTACAACGGTGCCCGTGATCTTTACAAGCAGGCATTGGAGAACTACCGTCTGAGCCTGGATAAGGAAAGCACCGCCGAGGTTTTGCTGGAGCTTGGCGATACCGAGTTCATCATCGGAGACCCCAAGGTCGCCAGCGTTGACTATAACGAGTCGTTGCGCATCTATCGCACCATCAATAACGAGGTCGGCGTGGCGCGTGCCCTCAACAAGGTGGGAGAGGTCTATAACTCGCTTAAACAGGTGGATAACGCACTCAAGTATCACGCCGATGCGCTGGATATCTACACCCGCCTCAACCGCACCGCCGATATCGCCGAAACCAACTATCTTGCCGGCAATGCCTATCGCACCGGCAACCGGCTGCCCGAAGCTGTCACCGCGCTGGATACCAGCCTTTCCAGCTGGAATCAGGCGGGCGACAAGTCGTGGCAATCAAAGGTGCTCACCGCCCTGGGCGATGTGAAACTGGCGCAGAACGATCTGGATGGCGCCCTCAACGAATACACCCGGGCGCTGGACATCCAAAAGCAGCTCAAGGAACCCGAGAATAACGCTGCCATCCTCACCAAGCGCGGTGATATTTACTTCCTGCAGGCAAAGACCAAGGAAGCAGCAACCGACTACAGCCAGGCAATCAATATCTACAAGCAGTTAAAGGACGACAAAAGCCTCTCGGATGTTTATGTGAAGGAGGCGCTGGTCTCGTTAAAGACCCGCGATACCAAGGGCGCCGAGGGTTATCTTAAGCTTGCTTTACCGATTTATCAGGCAGCAAGCGATACCACCAATGCTGCCAAAACCAACCGTTTGATGGGCATCCGTTACGAGCTGGACTACGATTATGCCAATGCCGAATCCAAGCTGAATGAAGCCATCAACATGCTGGGCAGCGGCGGTGATAAAACCGAACTGGCGCGCTCGCAGAATGAACTGGGCATCGTGCTGGTCAAGAAGGGGCAGCCCGCCGATGCACAGAAGCTCCACGAATCGTCTCTTGCACTCTACCGTGAGTTGCGTGACCAAACCGGGGTGGCAGACAGCATGCGCCTTACCGGCGAGGCATTGCTTGCCCAAAAGGACTATCGTGGAGCATCCCGTCAGGCAAACGAGGCGCTGCGCATCTTCACCGCGCTGAACAATGAAACCGGCAAGGCACAGTGTCTGGATTTATTGGGTCGCTCCTTTGAATACATGGGTGACCAGAACACCGCCGATCAATACTATCAGCAGGCGGCAGATACCGCGACCGCGGGCAAGGTGGAGACAGGGCTGGGGCAAATATTGGTGGATAGGGGACGCTCGGCGCGCACCAAGGGTGCGAATGACGATGCGCTTAACCTTTTCAAACAGGCACTGGATGTTTATAAAGCCGAGAAGGAAGTGCAGGGGCAGTCGGATGTCTATCGCGAGACCGGCGATACCTATGCCGTCAAGAAGGATTCCAAGGATGCGTTGCAGAACTATGGCTTTATGCTGCAGCAAGCCTCTTCCATCAAGGATATGGGGCGGCAGGCGGACGCCTATGCCCGCATGGGTCTTGTCTACCAGTCCGACAAAAACAACTCCAGCGCACAGAGCAGTTTCAAGACGGCGCTGATGAACTACGACAAAGCCGGCGACAAGAAACATAGCGCCTGGTCACATAACCGGCTGGGTGAAGTCAGCTATGCATTCGGCAAATACACCGATGCTGAGACCGAGCATAATACTGCACTCACCACTTACCGCGATTTGACTGACCAGCCGGGCACCGCAGAGAGCCTTAAACTGCTGGGGCTTGCCAAGGAAGCCAATGGCGTGGAAGCGAGTTACACCCGTAACTGGGATCAATATAAAGCCAAGAATGATGAAGCGTTTGCCAACTTCACCGATGCCCTGGCAATCTACCGTGAGCTTAGGGACAACCAGGGGATGGCGGATAGCCTCAAGTATCAGGGCGATGTTGATTACAGGCGTGCGATGAAGAACGATGATGAAGCCGCCCGTCTGGAGATGCTCAAGGACACGACCAAATCCTACACTGAGGCGCTGCGCATCTACCGCTTCCTGAACCAGAAGGATAACGCTGCCGACAGCCTTGCCGGTATTGCACGAGCGGTGCGGGCGCAGAAGAACTACCGCAGCGCTATCAAATACTACGAGGATGCACTGACCGATTACACCAGCACCGACAACAAAAAGGGTGTTGCGCAGATTAACTACGAGATGGGTATCAGTGAATACAACCTGAAGGAATATGACAAAGCGATCTCGGTGCTGACCACCGGGCAGCAAACCTTCACCAGCGTGCAGGATCCCGTTGGCTCGGGCAACTGCCGCCAGGTGCTGGGTGATGTCTATATGCAGCAGAACGACTTCAAAGCCGCTGCCGATGCCTATGCCGCCGGGGTGCGCGATCTGACCAACCAGAAGCACAATGTTAAGGAATATGCCGAGATCCTAATCAGCCTGGCAAGTGCGCTCAACCGCACCGGCGACCACAAGGAAGCCGCCAAGGATGCAGGATTGGCATACAATGCCTTCAAGTCCATAGACGATAAGGACGGCATGGCAAGGTCGGATAACAAGATAGGCGCCGTGGCTCGCGCCGACGGCAAATACCCCGATGCGCTCAAAGTCCATTCCGAGGCTTTGAACCTGTACCAAGCCCTGGTCAATGTGCAGGGCACTGCCGAGACTAACTACCTGATCGGTAAGCTTTACGAAACGCAGTGGGATTACGATAAAGCGATTGAATACTATGAAAAAGCCATTGCCGATTACCGCCAGACCAAGGATACTGAGGGGCTGGCTGTCTCGCTCAACGATATTAGTGCCATCTATAAGGCAAAGGGTCGCGATGAGGATGCCCGCAAAGCTTTGGAGGAATCACAACTGCTGTATCGCCAGTTGCAAAGATAGTTACTGACTAATCAAAAGCCCCGTTTAGGCGGGGCTTTTTTGTTCCTTCTTGATATCCAATATCCTTAATAGCAGTTCATACATTGTCTGCAAGTCCATGATATTGTGCTTGATCACCAGCAGCAATTCACGGGCGTCACCATGGCGGATAAAGCCGTGGTAGATGCGCGGTATATCCGAGGAATCCACATCGCCATCCCTGGCAAAACCCAGGATCTCTCTTTCCAGCGTTTTAAGCTTGTGGTTCGTTGTTGTCCCCCTGGGGTAAACCCGTCGTGAAAGATGCAGCAAGTCAAGATGGTAAAGGCTGGGTAATTCCCCTAATCCGTGCATCAGACTGCGATCCCTAAGTACCGGCAAGTCGTAGGATTTGCCATTGAATGTCGCCATGATCCTACGCCCCATTAGTCTGGCTATGGTTGCAGCCAGCACTGATGGTTCCTCCTCATAGTGGCGGGCGAAATGCAGCTCTATGCGGTAACCTTCGCTATGCGGGAACAATAGCCCGACCAGAAATAGCGGCTCAGAGGAACCGCCTGTTGACTCAATATCCAGGAATACCCAGTCGTCCAGTAGCGTAGAGAATGGCTCTGTTATTCCTAATGGGTTCAACAGGATAGTTTCAGGCAGGCAGCGGCAGGTGTAGCGCTCGCGGATGACTACATGTCCGCCTTGTTCCAGTTCCCACGCCTGATCCCGCAAACATTCCTCGAGCGACATCACAGCTCGGGGAGTTTCCACCTTTTCCAGCGGATCCTCCCAGCCGCCCTTTTGCACCAGCCGGCTTAATAGTTCCTTTATGCGTGCATCCATCTTTTCATTTCAACTTGTTTAAAACCATGGTATTGACCATCAACCCGTCGCTCCAACTACCCATTTTTAAGTCCTCATCGGTGATGGTGATTTTGCCTTCGCTAAAGGCGCTATCTGCCAGACGGTCAGACAATTTCCACAAGCCCAGCCAGTCCAAAGTGTCTATGCGCAGCCTGCCCCGGTCGCCCAGTTTGGCATAACCCATGTAATGGTCGGCGACCAATGGCGGATTGCCGTGGCGATCGCTGCGGATGGTAACGGAAGCGAAGCGGTCGGATGGCAGCCTGGCAGCCAGCATCTGACCGATCTGGCGGGCATCATCGTCCCGGGCTGGGTCATCATCCGCGCCTGTAATGAGCATAATAGAGCATCCGGTGGGAAGATTGGATACATCAACAGGCGTCATGGCTTCCCGGCGGATGCCCGATATTTCCCGATATGGTTGCACAATAAACAGCGCTTTGGGGGATGCTGACTGCCTTATCACACTATCGCATGCCAGGTTATAGGCTACTAATCCACCTGACCCGTGCCCGATAAACAGAAGCAATTCCCATGCCGGAGCAGTCGTCGTAATTTGTGCCAGATGCTTTTTAGCCGATTCAATAACGGTCAAAACATTTTGAGAGATCTCCTCGGGTGCTTGCCTGGATTGATCGGGCAAGACAGCATAAATGGCGATGAATCCACGTCGCACCAGATGATCAAGCCAGCCGCGATAAACACTGGGGTCTGCTTCGCCGATGTTGGGGTAGAAGATAGCGATAGGCGCACGCTCCGGCTTGGGATCGTCCGGCGTGACTATCCAATAAACGATGTTCTGCTCACTATATCGTGTATAAACAGTCCCCCGTGAAAAATAATCGCTGCCGCCAGGACCGTTTGCAGGTTGCTGCGGCGGAGCAGGCAGGCGCGCCCAGGCGGTCATGCAAGCAGCAAGCAGGCAAAAGATCAGAATAAGGCGCATTAGGTTCATCGGCAGCAATAGTAATATGGATTATTCAAGATGTTTTTGTTAAATTTTACTCTAACCATTGTTTTTTCACACCGATGCAAACCCGAATTCTGTTATAAATAGTTGATGGGGGAAGGATATGGCGACCATGCTTGACCGGAAGGGAAGCACCAAAAGTGCGGTTATAGTCATATGGGCTGTGCTGGTATTGGGTGCGGTTGCTGCTGCACTTGTTGCTGCAGATTATCCACCCTTAGGCAGGATTTGGGAGTTCAGGACGATCATTTGGGCGTTTATTGGTTCAATTACGGGCTTTTTAATAGCATCCTTGGTCCGCCATAAGATAAATAAAGAAGAAAAGATTGCGCCAGGATTGTTTAGCATTGCATGTGTTGCCGGATTGGATGTGCTATGGGCATTGATTATTGCAGGTTTTTTGCACAATCTGCCTCCGGGGCAAAGCGCTTTCACTATTCCTACTTCCTCTGATCTATATCTGACGATTACCGCTCTAACATCATTCGCGGCATTCTTCTGGCTGTTTGTCTGGGGCTCGGAGGTAGCGCCCGGGTTAATGTTGGTCATGTTGGCAGGCACAGCGGGCGGAGTGATGTTCAATCTGCACAATGCAGCCACCGACAACCTCTTTCTGATGATGACGGTTCTGTGGGCAGGAAGGGTCTGGTGCCGCCACGGTCAACCCAGCATGAGCCATCCGCTGGTGGGTGGGGGATTTCTTCTTATCATCATCGTGATAATAGCGGGAGCATTTGGCGTTTATCCGGGCAATTCCTACCGCCTGGCACTAAGGATGAGTTCCGGATGGATTGTAGCGCTGGGCATCCTTTCCGCGCGTGCACAGAAGGAAAAGGATATCATGCCGGCGTTATTGGCTTCGGGAATCCTGCTGGCGATTCTCACTCTGGCACGGTATTTTATCCTGATTCGCGAGATTGACCTGAGTTATGCAGTTACTCTCAGGCTATGGATAGCGGGTGCCAACCCTAATGCCCTGGCAAGCGCGCTTTTGCTCACCGTGTCAGTTCTGTTCACATCCCCACCTAAATCGACCCTAGGCAAAGTACTGTGGGGTTTGCTGATGGTGTTAACGCTTCTAATGATGTATCTGTCACTTTCCAAGGCAGTCTGGCTGGGCTTGATACTCCTGTTTATGCTTGGATTCCTGATCTCAAATAAAAACCTTAAGCGCAACCTGGTTATCACCCTCGTGCTCGTCTGCCTGGGCATAGTGGTAGCGTTAAATGTTCCTGCAATAAGCGTTCGGTTGATGGATGAATTCTCCTTCTCATCTCGCATCGTCATCTGGCAAACAGTGCTGGGTAACATCTCGCACCACCTGGTGTTGGGTGTGGGTCCGGGCAATTCCTTTGTTCACGCAGCATTTGTGAATACACTGCCCTATGAACAGATATTTCCTATGCGCGAGTATTTTGGCGGGCACAGCCATAACATCTGGTTGGAATTAACAGAGGGTGTCGGTTTAATTGGTTTGCTGGTGTTTCTATGGATGGTGTTCATACTCATACGCCGCGCCGGTCAAGGTCGTTCCTGGTTGATAAGCGGTTTTATCGGCTTATTGCTTACTCTTAGCCTTTCCATCGGTCTTTCGGTCAATCAATTCCTGCCGCTGGAGTTATGGGTCTTCCTTGGGCTCATTGCCGTGCCCAATGTGCGGGGGCGACGGTGGCATTTCGCATTTGCCGGCATCCTGATCGTGTTTGCCATCAGCGGCTCTATAAGCGATGCACTAAAGCGCCAGGCTGACCAGTGGTCCTTCCGTGGCATGAACGACCGCGCCATGTGGCGTCTAAACACAGCTGCCATCCTTAATCCATGGGATGCCTCCATCCCTGAAAAGCAGGCGCAGCTTGCCATGGCTGATTCTGATGAGATGACGATGCTGCGCTTCTACGATAGATGTGTTGCGCTGGCGCCGGGGCAGCCGGTGTTGCGCGCGCGTCGTGGTATGGTAAGAATGTTGACAGGCGATGTAGATGGTGCCAGGCAGGATTTAGAGGAGGCGGTTGCAGGTGATGATTTCGGCATCCTGGCTGGCGATTTCCATGCTCCGCTGGCTGTGGTCTGCTCTGCGATGGACGATGCTGATGCAATCAATGCAGAATTACACAAACTAACTTCACGCGACCCATTTTTCCCGCAAGGTCCATGGAGTGCGCTCCTGGAAACGGGCGATGATTGGAACACCGTTCTGTGCCCCGATTTTTTGCCGAGTGGCAACAAGGCGGAGCAAAAGCGTCGGGTGTTGCATTGGCTGGGCAGCGACAGCGTCTCACGGAGCGCACTCCATCGGGTCTATCCGGCGGGAACCAAAGCCTATTCCTATACCAATGCGGTTGAGGAAGAGATGGCAGCCAACTTGATGCTTGCCCCCAGCAACGAATATCTTGCACCCTTTTTAACCTACGAAGTGGGACTTTCGTATTTTCAGATGCGTCGTTTTGAAGGTAAGGAAGGTGCCGATCTGACGGCAATATTTGGTGGCTTGGATAAAATACCGCCGGAAATCGTCACACAGGTCAATTCAACCTCAGCGATTATCAAGGCTCCTGAACTTTATAAATTAACACTGTGTTTGGGACTGGCTCGTGCCGCGCAGCTGTCGGATAAAGACGATATTTTCAGGGCATTTCTTGATGAAGCACTAAGAATAGCGGAAGGACTGCCGGGTGACATAGTTGCCAGGTTCAAGCGGACGGGTGAGGAAGACAAGATAGTGTGGCCCGAATCCGTGGCATTTGATCTCGCCAAAGCCAAGACCGATGCCAACAAGGTGGATTTTGCGGCGGTGGCGAAGGATTTGGATGGCTATTTTAAGATGGCTATTCTTGCCCAAACAGGATGGGAGAATTGGGAGGATGTAGCCCGGTTCCTGATTAAAATGAAGGCAGATGGCGATAAAGTCGTGGATGACATGATTGTGGAGTATCCCGATGAAGCCCTACCGGTCATTGTCAAGGCGTATCTGGCTCGCAATTATGGCGATAAGGACAGTGCAGGCGCGCTTTATAAAAAAGCTCAACACCTTGCCAATGGCAATCGCGTTATCGTAAAAACATGCTGCGAAGGTTACTTTGCCATTGGCGATACGAAAAGCGGCATAGAGACAGCGGATTATTACAAGCAACAGTGGCGCGATGATCTAATCACTCTGGCTTCGTTCCAAAAAATCATCCTCAATGCCGGAATGATTAATCAAGCCGAATTATGGTTGAAGGATTTGGAAGAACGATTTCCGTATTCCGCCGATCTGACATTAATGAAAGCTGACTACTATGAAGGGTTAAGGGAATGGGCTGGGGTGGAGAGAAATCTGTTAAAAGCCCGTGAGTTCTTTCCAACATCAGCTCCCATTCGTGCAAAGCTTGCTCGTTTTTACTATAGACAGGGGGTGAAGGACAAGGCTGTGGCGGAATATAACGCCGCACTGGGAATAGACCCGGCTGACATAGGTTCCCGCATAGGGCTGGCTGATGTTTATGCCGACAAGGGCGAATATGACACCGCGGTGGAATTGGTGGAAAATGCACGTCAAATAGCGCCTGGAGACGCCTGGTCAAATGTTAGCTTGGCAGCAATGCTTTCCCGTGCGGGCAGGAAACAGGAAGCGCTGGCAGTGCTGGAAGCATTTTTGCAGCAGCAACCGGAGGCGTGGGATGCGCTTAAGTGGCATGCCAAGATTGCCGCCGAATTGGGCATGACCGATGTGGCTTATACCGATTACAACCGCCTGATCTCCGCCGGGCAGGGAGATATGGCAGTCTACATCAAAATGGCAGAGCAGTTACTGGGGCAGGGAAAGATGGAGCAGGCGCTTGATATGCTTATCAAGGGCACTCAGGTTGATCCCGCCAACGACTGGGGATGGGAAACCCTGGGCTACATGATAACGCAGGCTGATTTCTTTGAACAGCAAGAGGACTGGTTTTCCTATCTAACCAACAAAAATCCAAATGCGGAGGATCTGGGATTCCTTAAAACACAGCTTGCCATATTAAATAAGGATCCAAACCAATATAAATCCAATATAACCGAAGCCCTGCAGAAATATTCGCAATCATCTGCGATAAAGGCAACATGGGGTCTTGTGCTCTATCGTGAGGATAAGATGGTTGAAGCCGAGAAAGCATTTGACGAAGTGCTGGTATCCGACCCCAACGATTTGTGTGCATTGGCTGTCAAAGCTTCCATCGCGCTCAGGGAAAAGAATAGCGCCGCTGCCATTGATTTTGCGAAAAGGGCGCAAAAAGCCGCGCCAACTTCCGCCTGGGCAAATGTGGTGCTGGCACAGGCGCTGGAAGCCGGTGCAAGGCAGGGGGAGGCAATCGGGGTGCTGGATCAGTATCTGACACAGAACCTGGATAGCCGCTATGCTCGTTCCTGGCGTGCGAGGATGAACGAGAGGCTGGGCAGCACTCAAAAAGCGCTGGCTGATTACGAACTGCTCGTGAACCTGCGCAAGGGGGATCTTACTTCCTACATCAGGGTCGCAGAGGCAAAACTGGCGCAGGATAAAGCCGGGGAGGCAGCAGCAGTTATGGAGATGGCATCACGGCTTTATCCACGCGATGCCTGGGCATGGGCAACCTATGGCGAGATGCTGCGTCGCGCCGGTGATGTGGTTAAGGCACGTGCTGCATTAAACAAGGCGGTTAAATTGGATCCCGCCAATCCGAATTATCCCAGGCTGCTGGAGTCCATCCCTATCAAATAAGATAACGGCAGGCAAGGCACAGGTACGGGAAGATGAGTCATAAAACAGTTCTGATAGACGGGCATAACCTGCTATTTCGGGCGCACTTCGCACTCGTCAGGCGACCGCTGATCAATTCCAAAGGGGTTACCACCAGCGGGCTTTTCAACCTTATCCGCATCCTGCGCAAGCTCTGTGAAGATGAAGAGATCACCAAAGTGGCGTTCTGCATGGATTCCAAGGAACCGGGGTTTCGTAAAAAGCTCTATCCTGGTTATAAAGCCAGCCGCCCCAAACCCGCCGATGAGATCCTGGTGCAATTAAGCTATCTGCCCAAACTGCTGCCTGCGCTGGGCATTCCACTTGTGGAAGTCCCCGGCTATGAAGCGGATGACCTGATAGCCGGGCTAACCAGACTGGAGCGGGAGAGAGGTGACGAGGTTATCATCCTCTCTTCTGATAAGGATCTGGGGCAGTTGGTGCAACCCGGCGTGATTATGCGGGTTTTTGAAAAAGGAGTAAGCCAGACCAAAGACTTGGATAACAAAGGGATAAAGGAAAAATTCGGGATTCCACCCACCAGCCTGATAGACTATCAGGGGCTTGCCGGCGACAAGATTGACGATATTCCTGGAGTGCCCGGCATCGGTGAAAAGACTGCGGTAGTGCTGCTTAAAGAGCATCCGCACTTGGAGGACATCTACAGCGATTTAGAGAAGATCAAGCCGCCACGGGTCAAAGGATTGTTGACTGAATATAGAGAGCAGGCGTTTCTGTCGCGGGATTTGGCACGCCTAGATGAGAGCCTTCCACAGCAGGTAACAGCTATGGATCTCTCACTCAAGCCCGAGGATGTCAACGCACTGGCGGAGCTTTTCCGGGAGCTGGAGTTCAAGCTGCCTTTGCCCGGCTACCAAAGACCCCCGGAGCCGATACCAGCGGAGAAACCAGCATCAACTGAGGTAACCGATTTACCGTTGTGGGGGGATTCGGCGCCGCAGGAGACAGGAAAGCCCGCAGACGAGATATGGGGTGTAGTTGTAATTCCCGGCGAGTCCATTACTGCATCGAGTGCGTCGCAAACGCAGAAATTCCCCATCCCGCCCAAGGAGGGCAAACTACCCGCCGGCTTCCCCCAGCAGTGGGCAGTGCTCAGCTACAAGCAGTGGTTGGAATCCGCTATGCCGGCAGGACTTCCACCCCTGTTGGATTTAGAACTCTGTGACTATCTTTTGCACCCGGAGTTAAGTCCCCACTCCCTTGCCGCCATGCTCTCCCGCTATTTGGGTCAAGGTTCTGTGCTTGCCGAGTCTGACGCCGGGCTATTCAACGATGCCGGGCAGCAAGCAGATGAACAGGCAAGGCATGTGGCAAAGCTGGCGATTTATTTCCTCAAAAACCTGCCGGAAAGCCTGCGCAAAGTTCAAGATGAAATAGAAATGCCGCTGGTACCTATTCTGGTAGAAATGCAGAAAACTGGCATCAAGCTGGATAAAACCATCCTGGAGCAGATTTCCGGCGGTATGGCGATGAAGCTTGCCGATCTGGAGGCGCGCATCCACGGCATGGCTGGGCATCCCTTCAATATCCAAAGCCCGCAGCAGCTCGCTCATGTCCTCTTCGTAGAGCAGAATCTGCCCTCCGATAAATCCACCAAAACCGGGCAATCCACCGATATAGAAGTGCTCACCAAGCTCGCCCAGTTGCACGACCTACCCAAGCTAATCATACAGTATCGCACCTACGCCAAACTCAAGAACACCTATGTGGATGTGCTGCCCACGCTGTTGGGCAAGGATGGGCGCCTGCACACCACCTTATTGCAAACGGTGGCAAGCACCGGGCGCCTTTCCTCCATGGAGCCAAACCTGCAGAACATTCCCATCCGCGACCAGGGGTCGGAAATCAGACGGGCGTTCATCGCAGAGCCGGGGTGGTGTCTCTTATCCGCCGACTATTCCCAGATAGAGTTGCGCATCCTTGCCCACTTCAGCAGGGACGAGGGGCTGATTGATGCCTTTGAGCACGATGAAGATATACACCGTCACACCGCATCCGACCTCTTCGGCGTGGATATGGAGGATGTTACCAATGACATGCGCTCGGCGGCAAAGGCAGTCAATTTTGGCATAGCTTATGGACTTTCGGCGTTTGGGCTATCCAAACAGATAGGTATAGAACCGGCGGTCGCCAAGGCGCACATAGACCGCTACTTCCAGCGTTACCCCGGTGTAAAAAGGTTCATAGACACAGCAATCAAGCAGGCGGAGGAGAAGGGCTATGCCGAGACGATGCTGGGGCGAAGGTTGCCATTGGGGAACATCAACTCGCAGAACCGGGTGGTGAAGGCAGCAGCAGAGCGGGTGGCGATCAACATGCCCATCCAGGGGACGGCAGCCGACATGATGAAGCTCGCCATGATTCGGGTCCATCGCCGGCTGGGGCAGGAGCTTGCCGGCAAAGCACTCCTGGTGCTCACCATCCACGATGAATTGCTGCTGGAAGTAAAGGAAGGATCACAGAGCGCGGTGTCCATCATCTGCCGCGAGGAGATGCAGTCGGCACTCTCTTTAATCGTGCCGATAAAGGTGAACATCAGCTTCGGTGCAAACTGGCTGGATGCGCATTAACCCTAAAGTGTTTAATGATCTAGAAATAAGCATCAATCATCTGCCGAAAGAGCATATACAGCAGAAAAATGGGGATTCCGGCTTTAAACAAGTAGATAAATATTACTTCCAGTCCATTCCCGCTTAATCCATCTGCAACGCTGATCAACACCGCTGCCAGGAAAAAGTAAAGCACGCCAACCAGCAGGAACGATAGTGCTTCCTTCATATCACCGGAAATGCCGGCGGTTTTGCGGAGTTTGCGCCATCGTGCATGCAGAAACGGCACGATTAGTGCAGTCGGCAGCACCAGCCACGCCCACGGTGATCTCCCGATAGCACTGTATATTTCGCTCCAATTCATATGATTAGTAAGCCGGCACCAGCTTCGCTATCTCGGCTTCAAAAACAATCTGGTCGCGGAAGAAGTCGGCGCTCTGGAATCCTGTGCCAGTCAGCACATCGCGGTAGCGCGCCGGCACACATACATAGATATCATTGAACCGCTCCGGTTGCACCATCGCCGCCGCCACCAGTGAGGGGATGATCCTCTCACGCACTGTTTTCTTGTCACCAGTGAGCATGTTCAAATCCAGATTATGCGGTCGTTGATAGTCGGTGGAAAGGACCGCGGCAGCCTTGACTTCACCTTTGTCACTGGTCGTCAGCACTACGCTTTGCCCCAGCCATGCGTTTAGGCGCTCCTCACTATAATTGTAAAACTCCCACCCCTGCCTAATCAAACCAGCATAGTCTATAGAGCTCGCAGTCTTCAACAATTCCCTGAGTTGTGGTGTCGCTTTTGCATTGACAGTGATTTTATTTTCCTCAAGGACTGCCTGCCAGGCACTTTTGATAGTTTTATGGTGAGGGAGTTCGGCATAGGTGAAGGGAAGCCGCAGAATCTCTCTAAATCCGCTCTTTAGTGCAGGTGGGATGGAGTGATTGGTATCCGCCGAAGCAAAGCGCACAATGCCCTTGCCAATGCGCTTCAACTCATCCAGCGTCAGGTTATGCAGCTCTCTTCCGTAGCCAAGCCCCTGCTGGGCTACTGCTATGCGCAGACCTTCCAGCCACCACTCATCTTCCGCCAATTTGCGTATGCGGCTTACCCCGACTATCTCGCCATTCACTATGCCCGTATAAACTCCACCTTCGCTGATCCAATCGGCGATGAGGCGCGGGAGATAGTCACCGCCATCCCAAATGCTCTCGCTCAAGCCTTTGATGGCTGGAATATCGGAGGTTTGAGCGGGACGTAGTTGCATCATTATCCTATGAATAAAGTATAACCGTTATTTCATCAATTCATCACAAATTTTCCAGGAATGATTTTAAAACTGATATTGGGTCATAATATATAGAAAAAGGGCTGATTTAGAGTCCAGCCCTTAGTCAGAGGGAAAATCCCCTTGCATTATTAGAAATTTTGCTTGCTATACTAGCGGTATAAAGAGCGTATGATGCCTAAGCTTGCAGGTTCTGTTGTTAAGTTGCGATCATAATACAGGATACGACAGTTCTGCCAATCAGAAACGTAAAGCCTATTACCTAAGGAAGCGATACCCATAGGACAAGCAGGTCCTATAGGACCATCCTCAATCACAAAACTACCTATGAAGCTACCGGTAGCTGTGAAATATTGGACTCTATGCAGCTTATACCATCCATCTGTTACATAAACCGTGCTATCAGCGCTAACACATACACCCTGAGCTACGAGGAATTGACCAGGACCATATCCAGCTGAACCGAACTGTCCAAGATAACTTCCTGTGGCAGTGTAATAGACGATGCGATAGTTGAGGACATCGGCAACATAAACATTGCCATTGGGGGCAATTGCTACGCCTACCGGTCCGTTCAAAGGACCGGTCGAGGTCATATTAAACGTCCCCAAATAACTGCCGTTGTCAGTGAAATACTTAACACGGTCTAATATCGAATCCGCCATATAGACATTTCCATTTGCAGCAACTGCTACACCTTCGGGTTCAATGAATTGTTCCAGTCCTGTACCAGTGGTGCCCCATTCTCCCAGAAATGAACCTGTAAGGGTAAAATACTCAATGCGGTCATTATCACAATCGGAAACGTAGACTGTGCCATTACTGGAAATAGCAATGCCTTCCGGTTCTTGGAATTGTCCTGGACCGGTTCCGCCGCTGCCCCATTGTCCTAGATAGCTACCTAGGGGAGTAAAGTATTGAACTCTCCTATTAGAAGTATCAGCTACATAGATGTTGTTTGATGGTGATAAAGTTAGCATGCTTTGATAGCGAAATTGACCGGGACCAATTCCATATTGACCCCATTGCCCCTGGTAATAGTAGGTCGCAGCGCAGATAACCACTGTTAGAGCAAAGATAATTAAAATCTTTTTCATTTCTCCCTCCTTTCCGTTATTTTGGTTTAACCTTTCTTACCAAATAAATTATTTGATTTTCTGTTTGATATTACAAGAATTATTTTGTAAAAAAATTTAGGGGCTTTGCTAAGCCCCTTGGTGGAAATAGAATAGATGGTTTTTATTCAACCCCGCCGAGATTGCCAATTCCATCGGCAAAGCGGAAGGGGATGTCAAATACTACATCGGATGCGTTTGTAGAGCCGGTATCCAGCTTGAGCTTTTGTATCTCCCGTTCTAAAGCTGCCGCCAGCTTCTCATCGCCGGTGGTGTTGGAGATGACGTTCAACCCCTTGATCCTACCTTCACCGCTTACCGTCACCCGCATGACAATGGTGCCTGAAAGGTTGGGCTTGGAAGCCAGCAGCGAGTTGTATTCCTTGGTCAGAATCGGTTCCAGCCCCTTCAGTTGCTCCATGAGCTTTTTCTTAAGCTCCGGGTTTGGTTTTGCTGTGGCAGTCCCGCTGCCATCCGGGGTAACGACATCTGTATCATCGCTGGTATTCCATCCCCATTCGCCGTGGCAGCGACCATCCTCGGGATCCCTATCGCCATAGTGAATCACGGTTATACTGCATCCAGCCGCCAGAAGAACTATCACACCTAATATAAGCAGTAGCTTCATATCTGTTCCCCCTTTCACAAAGTTAGTAGATGGATACGAATGTTCCCTGTAATGCAAATCACAGATTTGCGAAATCAATCAATTGGGATTAGGGGATAGCGATGGGGGGCGTGACTTTGACGGAATCCAGCACCAGCGTCCCCTCGCCAATGGGGCTTAGGAACCAGCTTAGCTGCGACGGCTGGTCTATTGTGACATCAGTTGAATAGTAGTGGTATGCATCGGGCAAATTATCGGTCAGGAATTCATTACGCACCAATAACTTTTCCCCGGAGCTGATGCGGTATCCCACCGATGCCCCCACCTGCTCGCCGGGCGAATCAGAACGCAGGCGCCAGATGAAATAGTATTTCCCGGGGGGAAGATTTAGCGTGGGACCTGTTATATTGAACTCACGGCGATAATCCTTCCCATTGGCATAGAGCGCCCAGCCATCCAGCGCCAACGCATCCGGCTGGCGGGTGGGGAAGCGGGGGTTGAAGTTCACATCCTCCATCCTGTCCCATCCCAGTGTTATTACCTCACCGGATGTGCCTTGGTTATACTTAAAGAGTAAAAATCCGGTTGTTGTATCCCAAAGCTGCCAATGGCGGTCTTTTAACCGAGCGGTTAGAGCGGGATCGTTAAGACCGTCGCAAACCGCCCAGATGACATAGTCCACGGCTTGGGTGGGAGGGAAAACCGTGGCAAGCAGGCGGGGCGGTAATTGCATGGCTATGCGGGGTGATGCTGCCACTATGGCGTGGCTGGGCAGCTTCTGCTTGATCTCGTCCAACTCTGTTGCCAGCCGATCCCTTTGATAATTGCGCGCATCAAATCTGTCCTCCTGATAGCGCGGAGCCCATGCCATCTGCATTGCCAGAGAAAGAACAATTGGTGCGACTAGGGCAAGATATGGTGCAGGCTTGATGAACAGTGCTTTGATCCATCTTTTGCGGTCTGGCTTGGAGTTGAACCCCCAAAACCATCTGCGCACCTTTTCCAAGCCCAATATTGCCAGGATATAGATAAGAGGTAGGATAAAAGCCGGATAGTGCAAGCCAAACACATCCAGGGCTGAGAAATCGGCGGCGGTGAGCATGAAGAAGGGCAGGAGCAGTGCCAGTGATCTGAGCGGTGTGGCAAAGGGCAGGAATGCAACCGGTGCCAGCATCTGTGCCATCATGAAGAGTGCTGCCGGTGCCAATAGGGCTTGCAGCACGATGGAGGGGTCGGCGAGTATGTTCACCGAAAACTGTCCTACATTGCGCCCCAGTTCACTGTAGCGAATTGCCTCCCAGTGCATGTGTCCGGGAACCAGCACATCGTAAAGCCAGAGACGAAATAAGAGAAAGTGCCCCAGCCCTATTATGAAAATCCAGATCCCAGCCCGCCTTTCCTGACTGCCCCAGAACATTATCCAGCCCAAAAGTGCGGCATAAAGCCCCATATCCTCCCTTAACAGGAGGGTCAATATAAGCCACATCAGCCATTGCCAGGGTTTGCCCCATCTACCAAGGTAGAATAATCCCAGCAGCAAAAGCGGTGCCAGCATTATCTCGTGTGCATCAAAAAGAGTGACTCCCTGAGTCGCACGATGCAAAAGAAACGACAGAGCCAGCCCCATCGCCAGCCAACGATTTTCCAGAAAACGGCTTGCGATCACATAGACCAACCATCCACCCAGCGCCAATGCAATGGATTGGATAATCAGTATTGTCGCCGGTCCTTCCCACAGCCAGTAGAAAGGCGCCAGAACTGCTATTAACGGAGAAAAATGCGCAGTGAAGAAACTGTCGGTGGGAAAGGGACCCGACTGGAAGAATGCACCGTGTGCCGTATTGCGCAATGCTGCGTCCAGCAATCCCAAATCGTAGAAGCTGGTGCCCAATGCGTGATGGCGCAGAATAGAGAGGACGGAGAATGCAGAGGCGTAAATGATACCAAGCATAATAACGATTACAGTTGGGAGCTTGCTTTTTGGGTCTGGTTTGGGCAGGAAGCCAAAAAGGATCGCCAGCACATAACTGAGGACAAAACCGGCAATTACCCATTCCAGAGCGTTAAAAAGCATCAAATGTGCCATGAGTGCTATTTATCCGGTGGATCCAGTGTCATGGCAGGGAACGGGCAAAAAGCTGTGGTAGTTCCAACAAAGGGTCGGGTTTGACAGCCAGTGAAAACAACTCGGGACGAAGGAGCTGGTTGCGAACAGTGGCAGTTACAGTCAGATCGCGTGCCGGCTGCGCCCGCAGCATGCGCCGCGCTATGTTTATCGCTTCACCTATCACAGTGGTCTCAGCATGGATGCTGCCCTGGATTAAGCCCATCAAAACCACCCCTGAATTGATGGTCACTTTCAAACTAAGGTATCCATTCTTCTTCTTCTTAAATTCCTCATACAGCAGCGGGAATTCCTTATCCAACAACCCCAGGGCGAAATCCACGGCTGCCTGCCCCTGGTTGAATAGCAGCATAGCGCTTTCGCCCAGGTATTTTTCCACTATGCCGCCATGTTTAAGTGCCAGCATCTGTGCTTTGCCATGCAGCAGATTCAGGAATCCATAAATAGTCTCCGAGGGCAGCTTATCGGCGAGGGTGATGAAACCACCCAGGTCGTAAAACAGGATGGTCAGCTTGGCACGACGGGGGGCGAATCCGATGGGTTCGCCAAATTGTGCCTTCCTATCCTTCAATTCCTTGAAGAAATAATATGAAGTGAATAGTTTCAGGGTGTTAAGAAGCTGCTTAGATGTAAGTTCGGCATCAATTTCAGCAGTGATGTTGCGGAAGATTTCGGCAGCGCCTATGATTCTACCCTCGCCATCGCGCAGGGGGAAGGTGAGGATGGCAAGCGGGATACGGCTGCCGCTGGCGTGTTTAGCCCAGATCCTGCATTTATAGGGTTCACCGGTACTCAGCGAATGTGAGAGTGGGCAGGCGGAATGGCAGATGCTGTCTCCTGTTTCACTTACTTCGTCCAACAAATTATCGTAGCAATAGGAATTCAACATGGTCACACCGGGATAACCGGTGATGCGGGAGGCACCCTCATTCCAGTAAATCACCCGGCGGTTACGGTCCACCATAAATACGCCGTCCTCAAGGTTTTCCAGAATCTGAATCGCTTCACCAATCTCCATGCCAGTTATCTCTTTCATCCTTCCCTTCACCCCCAAGCATTGTTCTTTATTATTATTCTAGCACATCATTAAGTCCCGTCTTTATGTAGGGTGCTATTAAGAATGAATTGATTTTTACCCAAATCATTTATAATGAGAAAATAGAACAGTAAACCGAGGTGTGGATGGCACAGGTTATGAAGCGGGTGGCGGTTCTGGGTGCCGGCATGATGGGCTATGCGGCGGCTTACGAACTTACGCATTTTGAACCATATTTTGGGGTGATGGTGTGCGACAGCAACCCTGCAAAGCTAAACCGCATCCAGGAACAGATGCCGGCTATATCCACCGAAGTATTGGATTTGTCGGAACCCGAGGAGCACATAGCAAGATTCCGAGGGATAAAGGGGATTCTCTCAGCACTGCCGTATTACCTGAACCCGGGTGCAGCAAGGCTGGCGGTTGGGGTTGGGGCGCACTATGTGGATCTAGGAGGTAACACCCCGGCAGTGGAAGATGTCTTCTCACTGGGGGACGAAGCTCGTGCCCGCTCACTTTCGCTGCTGCCTGATGCCGGTTTGGCGCCGGGGCTGGTCAATGTTCTGGCAGCGCACTCCCTCAAGTTATTGCCTGCCGCTAGATCGGTTCAGATAAGGGTTGGTGGCATTCCGGTAGAACCAAAGCCACCGCTGGATTATGCGCTATGCTTTTCGGTGGACGGGCTCCTGAACGAATATCGCGAGCCTTGCCGGGTTCTGCGCGACGGGCTTATTACCGTGGTGCCGCCCTTGACCGATATAGAGGAGATCAGCTTTCTGCCCGATTTCCCCCTGCTCGAAGCCTTCAACACTTCCGGTGGTTCCTCCACCTTGCCGCTTACTTATGCCCGTAAGCTGGACCATCTGGATTACAAGACAATACGCTATCCGGGGCATGCCGCCAAAATTAAGACATTGCTGGATTTGGGATTGATGGACAGCGAGGAACTAGAGTTGCAGAGTGGTGCCAGAGTTTCACCGGCAGAAGTGTTGATCGCATTACTGTTCAGCAAACTGCCGCAAAACGAGCCGGATGTCGTGCTGTTGCGGGTAACCGCCAGTGATGATTCACGCGAAGTTGTGCTGGAGATGGTGGATTACAGCGATTCACTCTCCGGGCTTTCCGCCATGATGCGCACCACGGCATTTCCCGCCACCTGCATCCTGCGCGAGCAAATCTCCGGCAACATTCCCGCAGGTGCCTGGCGCCTGGAAAAAGTGATTGATGGTAAAAAGATGATAAGGGAATTAGCGCGCCGAGGAATAAACATAACTCTAAACGAAGGATTAAGAACCAAGGTTTAGTTAATGTTAAAACAATTTCTCTGGGTAATTAGTGCAGGTGCGGTCCTAATCCTTTTTGGACTGTTCATTCGTTTCTATGATGGTAAACTGCTCTCTGATTTTTTCTATGCTGATACCGGTCGCCTGTTATTACGATTTGTATATTCCGACAGCCTCATATTAAGTGGTGTTTTTTTAGGTGTATGGTTTTGTGTGCATTCCTGGCTAAAAAATCTAAAACAAAGCCTAAAACTAACTTCCAACTCACTTTGGATTTTGTTTTTCGCAATTTTCCTGTGGATTCGTTGTTTTTATTTGGCTCATGCCTGGTTTCTGGCAGGAAGTTTGGGTTTTCCACTGGATGATGCCTGGATTCACGCGGTCTATGCTAAGAATTTCTCACAAACATTAACCTTGGGCTTTGTATCTGGTGTGACTGATGCCGGCACCTCCTCCCCCCTCTGGTCAATACTATTGGCGGCTGGAGCTAATTTAGATGTTGCCATGATTTGGAATGTCCATTTTTGGTCTAATCTTTGCTGGTTGGGGGCATTTTTTACCTTCTTTCTATTAGCTAAACAGTTGCTGCAAGATTTTAACTGGGTTTTCCTGGTGGTGTTAATCATTAGCGTTGAACCCATGTTAGTTTGGAGTTCTTTGGCAGGGTTAGAAACAGGTTTGTTCTCTTTCCTCATCTATTTGGCTCTTTACTTTTACGGACGCTCCGAGACCATGAAATGGTTGGCAGCAGTACTTGCCGGACTATCAGGATTGGTCAGGGCTGAAGGCTGGATTTTGGTGGGTGTCTTTTTAGTGATAGATGTAGTTAGAAAGAGAACGAATACAAGAGATTCACTTCTCAGACTGGGATTGAGTGTTTTGATAATTCTTCCCTGGATTGCACATAACTACATGGCTAATGGAACTCCATTGCCTCAGACATTCTATGCCAAATCATCTTCATTCACAATCATAACAATAATGGAAACATTAAGAACAACCTTGGTGGTGATGCTTTCACCTGGACTTTGGGTTTTTACAATTCTACTGCCTCTGGCGATCTGGGGATGGCTGCATCACAAGAAAGGTTTCGGCTTGATTCTACCGATGATTGTGACCATGTTATTATATTGGTGTTCCATAGCTGTAACAATTGGGATTTTTGCAAATAACCATCGCTATATTCATCCATTTATCCCAGTTTTTATCCTGTTTGTTCTTACAGGATTTTATTACAGCCTGGATAAAATGCGGATTCTAAGGTATTGGCTGACTACTGGCGTTGTTTTAGTAGTTTTTATGACCGGGATCCTTTCCAGTGTGATTTATGGCTATGGCGTCAAGAATATAGAAGAGCAGCAGGTGGTTATGGCAGTATGGGTGCGGGATAATGTACCCGACGGGGTGACAGTTGCTGCCAATGATGTAGGTGTTCTGGGCTATTATTCGGAGCATGAGATCTATGATCTGTGCGGATTAGTAGGGGAGGGAGGAGTAGTAATGCGTCCCAATGCCACTTGGGACGACCTGATCTCCCGAGGCATACATTGGGCTGCCATCTATCCCGAATGGTTTCCCAAGCTTTCTGCTGATCCGGCTGCAATAAAAGTGGCGGAATTTAATGTTGATCGTGCGGTGACAGTTGGAGGTAAAACTGCAGTGGTGTTTTACCACCCTTAACCAACTCCTTCTTTCTTTTTTGGATGTCTTTTAAAGAATTCCCAAATTACTTGGCTCGCATTTAACTCGTGGCTGGTCCTTCCCACCAGCCACACCCCTAGATATTGCCAGCCGCCGGGCCAGGTGTGCCCGCCACCTTGCATGTCATAAAGGTTTACCTCGGTGTCGGTTTTATCGTTCCGGGATGAAAGAACCTGAATTTTCGTGCCGTCCTTGAGGTTTTGTTCGGGCAGATTGATGGCTGACTCTGTGCCAGGTGTAATCCCATTATTGGTTTGCCAGTAGTGAAGTGTCTCCAACGCTGAGATGCACCTGCCCCGCTTTTTGCCAAATCCGATCCAGCCACCTTGCCAGGGCACCAGCGGGTCTTCATCCCCGTTGATGATAAGCACTGAGATGGGCTGGGAGGGCTTTTTGCCCGGCATGTCCACGGCGAGGTTTGCTGCCACCGGTGCAATGGCAGCCAATCGGTCCGCTGCTTCCAGCGCCATGCGATAGGACATGAACCCGCCGTTGGAGATGCCCGTCATAAATATTCGGTGCGGGTCAGCGCCGTAATCTGCGATCAGTTGGTCTATCAACGCCAGCAAAAATCCCACATCGTTAATATTTTCCCGTGCTGCTTTGGAATCCCTTACATCCCTGCCGTCGTTCCAATTTTTTCCAACCCCCTGCGGGTAGCAAAGGATGAACCCCTCGCGGTCGGAGACTGTGCTTAATCCGGTCAGCTTCTCCATCCCGGCAGCGGTGCCACCTCCGCCGTGCAATGCGATGACCAGCGGCAAGGAAACTCCCGACTGATATGCCGGCGGCAGGTGGATCAGATAACTGCGAGTCCTTCCTTCAAAAGAAAGGTCAAATGCAAGAAACCGCTTGGTGGATTCTGCGTATAACATTTGATTGCACATAAATATGATCAAGAAAGAAGCAAAAAGATATCTCAGGCGCATTTTCATCAATACTCATCCATCATCTGGCATATATAGCTTTAATATTTCCCACCGATGTTGGCTCTACTCTCACTGGCGATCGCAGGGCATGCAATGATCCTTCACCAACCCGGATAAAATAAAGTTCCTGGGTTGAATAAGGGGCAAATGTCAGCGCATCCCCGATTATAACCTTGCCCCATTGATTGATGTTTGAATCACAATACTGCCACTGTTGCCATACACCATTCACTTTTGTTGAATGAGCAAGCCAATTCCAATTAAAACCTGCTCCGGTAAAGTATATTTCATTACCGTCGGGCGAAATAGTGGCATCAATCCTGTCCTGGGAGTCAAGCCCGTTCACCGATGGCGGCAGAACCACGGGCTCACCCCAATCCGAGCCATCCCAGGTTGATTCAAAGATTTTTCTGCCATTACCAGTTAACCTCACAAAATAGAGCTTTTGTCCGTCTTGGGTGAGGCTGGGGAATCTGCAGTCAGCTCTGTTGATGCGATCATTGAGGCGCCGGGAATTGGAAAATCCTGTCCCATCCCAATCTGCAACATAGAGTTGGTAAGCAATGGTAGACCGTGCAAAAAAAACATGCTGCCCGTCATAGGTCACAAAGGGTTCCTCTTCATCAAACAGAGTATTCACATCTCCCGGTAAAAGTCCGGCATAGATCCACTGATTTCCGATTAGATTGTAAAAAACTATATCGGCATGAGTGGTGCCATTGTCTATATAGCAATATAAACGGTTGTTTTGCGCATTAAAAGCCGGACCCATAAAACTTATTCCGGCAGGCAGACAGGGTAAAGGGTTCTGCCAATCTGTGGCAAGGGCAGTAGTAGCGATAAGAACTAAAGTCATGCTGAATTTCATATCTATCCCACGATCTACCTTAACTTAAACGCTCATCTAATTATAGCTCACGAAAGGATTTGATGGAATGTGATTATCCAGCGAAGTGACCATCCTGTCTCTGTGTATGTTGCTTGACCGCCAGGGACATCAATAGTATAATGCCTGTTTGGATGCGCCTGTAGCTCAGCTGGATAGAGCGTTGGATTCCGGATCCAAAGGCCGGTGGTTCAAATCCACTCAGGCGTAAATTGCGCTATACCGGCTGATGGGGCATAACGATAGAAAAGGGCTGCTAGCTCAACTGGCAGAGCAACGGACTCTTAATCCGTAGGTTAAAGGTTCGATTCCTTTGCAGCTCAAAATAAAAGAATGTGGAATACCACCTACTTTTTTCATCTTATACTTCTAGCGCTCAATCGAAAAAGCTGTTATCTTGTAACTCTCTTCTTAAAATGCCGGCAAATATGTAGCCAGGGTGGCTCTCAATGTCCAATCCGGGCAGGGGATGTTCTCGGGCTTAACCGCAAAATAGTACCCATGAGCACCAATGTTGATAGGCAGTCTACCAAGATAGAAGATCTTGCCAATTCCACCACTTGCTGGCACCAACCACTGATCCTCGCTCATTTGCGCTTCCCAATCGGCGATGATCTGGGGCGCAGTGGCAATATTCCAACCAGCGCCAAGGTTGTAGGTGATAAACGGCTGAATCAGCATGTTATTGACATCTTTCCGTGACTTGTCACCGGCGAAGGACCATTCGTTTTTGGCGAGAAGTCCCAGCGTCCAGTGCTCCGGTTGCGTCAATACGACGAGTGCCGGACCTGCACTGTATTTCCCAGAGGTGAGCGTCGTCTCGGAGCCGGTTGGAAATGTTACTGAAGGACCCAGACCGAATATCACTGCTTGCTTAATGGATGGTGAGAAGAAAATCGTTTCATTGATGTCGCCCAAGCCGCTGGTGCTGCCGGTTTCCGCCAGGTAATTGGGCTGATTGACGATGGGCACAATGGTGCGGGCAGCAATGCAGGCATCGCCGATCAAAAACGGGATTACCGGCTGGATGTTCAAAACGTTCTCGGAGCGGTTGAAGGGTCCGATGTTGAAATAAGTGTTGTTTTGGAATGGGATGCTGATGATGTGCGCCATCGGATTTTGTGTCTTTTTTACCAGATCTTCATCCACAGCCCAGACCATTCCGGTTAAGCTCAGGCTAATCACAACGCAAACCAGTATTTTCTTTCTCATGCGAGGTTCCTCCTGTTAGTAGGTTTTATGATTGGCTTTTGTCCAACAGAAACGTGCAAAACTGTGGTAGGTGGATTGATCGAACCAGCAGAGCTGTCTGATTTTGGTTATCACTGCCCATCAACCAGGCAACTCCTTTGAACCATCGGTTTAATATTCCACCTACCACCTAAAGCTCAGGTGTCACCAATCATTTCACCAGTTTTACCGGTGGCGGTATATATTCACCCTTTAGCACATTTTCCTTGGGAATGTAAATTCGGATTTGCAATCCAAAAGGTTCACCATCTGGCGAAGGTAGCCAATTGGATTCCTTATCCGGACCCGGCGAATCTTTCTGAATGTAGAGGGTTAGCGAGCCATCGTCATTAAACTTGATGCTATCAAAGTTCTTGGTGCCCAGGGAGTAGCGTTTGAGGGGATTTTTAAACCACAAGCGGTACTGGTTGTAAAGAGTGATGGACCAGAAAATCTGATCGGGTGGTTCTCCCTTGGGGAACGTAATGGTGTAGTTGTTTTTACCATTTAGAGGCGCACCCGTTTCATCCAGATCAGTGCCAAAGTAGAATGCATCAATGGGTTTATTCACACCAATGATGCCCTTGCAAACCCAGGCACGTCGCAGATACTCATCGCCCCATTGACCTCCTTTAAGATCACCAGCCCAGCCGTAACCAAATTGGTCTGATTGATTGCTCAGTGGGACTCCCGCCTGCACGATCTTTGATCCATCTGCAACCGCCCTATCCATACCGCGTTTGATTGCAGGATCTTTTTCACGCTGTTTCAGCAAACGTTTGAAGTTGTAATAGAGGGCAACTTCCTCCGGCAAAGGTTTATTCTCTGCTAGTACCTTGGCAAAGTCTTCCCAGAAAGCTTCATCCCGGACCCACCGCACTTCACTGGGATTATCGGAAGGTGTTGCCGGGAAGGTCGGCACATTATTCCAGTCCTTGACCTTAACCTTGCCGTCATATTCGCTGAGCGGATAGGCATTGACCTTACTCAGATAAGGTTGGATGGCAGCGTGGTCTTCCGCGGTATCTTTTACAAAGGCGCGAGGAAGGAACCAGAGGAGATTGGTTGGTATGTGGATTACTTCTGTGGTGCCGGCAGGAACCTTTCCCTTCCAATCGGGACCAACCAGCATATAGAAGCCTGGTTTGGAATTCATCCTGGTACCTGGTGAGACGGGAACGTTAGTATATGCATCCATTAGGTGAAGGATCCAGAAACGATTGCCAAAGTCGGGGATCTGAATTACCACCGGCTCGATACTCAGATCAGCCCATCCCGATCCATAGACGACATCTTGATTGGGATCTATACATCCATGTTGCCCTTCCTGGATGTAATCGGTAAGCACACAAGCATAGTTGAGAGGTGCGCCGGGGAGTATGCCGCCCATGCGACCGGGCTCAGTGACACGGCTGGTTCCTGCACATCGGTTATGGAGGTTTACTGCCGGCCAACCCCATATATAGGCTATTGTGCCCCAGTGAAAGGCGTAGTCTTCCAACGCTTTTTCCCGTAATTCAGCTTGTGTTGGCTTATCTGTCGTTGTGGTTTCTGCATTGGCAGGTGGAATCAACCCAATCAACAGCATTAACACTGCTGATAGCAAAGCTGTTTGCGTTATTACTTACTTCATTCTGCTTTCTCCTTTCCTTTTTAAGCTTTTCATCAAGCGTTTATGTGTGAATCAGCAATCTATGATCTGAAATTCTGGATTCATCACTCCTGTGCAACTTTTTTCACAGCTGGAGGTTTGTATTGTCTGTTCAAAACAGACTGTTCCGGGTTGTAAAAACGAAGCAGAAGACTGAATGGAGCATTCTTTGGAACGGGCAGCCAATTTCCTTCCTTATCTTGCCCGGGAGTATTACTTTGCAGATAGATAGTCAATGAACCGTCTGCATTAAACTTCATTCGGTCAATACTTTTTGTCCCCACGAATAACGGTTGATTGAATTGGGAGTAAAGAAGTGATGTTCGTTATAAGCAGAGAGGGACCAAAAAGCTTGAGCCGGGGGTAATTCCCCCTTAGCGAAAGTAAGTGTGTAGTTATTCCTGCCGTCAAGGCGATTTCCAGACTCATCAAAATCGGGTACCAACATAAAAAGCATCTTCCGGCTTGTTTACGGCAATGTAAGCCTTGGCAATCCAGGCTCGTCGCAGGTAATCATCTCCGAATGCTCCGCCCTTTAAATCACCCGCCCAATAGTTGCCGAATTGATCTGCCTGATTGCTATAGGGGAAGCCGGCAGCGACTATCCTGGAACCATCGGTAACGGCTCTATCCAATCCTCTTTTTATAAACGGATTTGTTTTGCTTTCTTCCAAGAGTCTTTTAAAATTCGCTATCAATGCGGTTTCACCGGATGGGGGAGTATTTTCAGCAAGTACTGCAGAGAAATCCTGCCAGAAATTTTCATCCTTTACCCAACGGATCTCACCTGAAGTGTCGCTTTCATCCACGGGGAAATGGGGGACTTTAGCCCATTCCTTTAATTTCATTTTTCCATCAAACTTGTTTAGCGGATATGCATTTATTTTGGTCAGGAGCGGTTGTATGGCTGTATGATCTTCCGGAGTGTCATTCAGGAATACACGCGGGATGTACCAGACGAGATTTGTCGGTGCATGGAAAACTTCAACGATGTCCTTTGGAATCTTGCCCTGCCATTCGGGACCGACCAGCATATAAAAACCCGGCTTTGAGCTCTGGCGACTGCCAATTGTTGCAAACACATTGGAATAAGCGTCCATAAGATGCAGTATCCAGTAGCGATCGCCGAAGTCAGGAAGCTGGAACACGACGGGTTCTACGCTTAAATCCGAGAATCCCGATCCATAGACGGTATCCTGATTGGGGGTAACAATCACCTGTTGATCGGCAGCCAGATAATCGGTGAGCACACAAATTTGGTTAACCGGCGCGGAGGGAACCACACCACCATCAAGCCCTGGCTCCGGAACCGGTTTATCAGATTCGCGTCGATTGTGAATATTGACAGCAGGTCAGCCCCATACATAAGCGAGGATGCCCCAGTGATAGGCATATTCCTCCTGTGCTTGATCCCGTATTGTATTTTGGATTTCCGACTCGGCTCTCGTACTGTCTATCGCAAAACCAGATATAGAACCGCAAAGAAGTATGAGAACGGTAAGCCGGAATATAGTTGCCATGAACTGCTCCTTCACTGTATCAGTCTCCTTTCCGACTCAATTATGGATAATATACTAATCGTATGTTAAGCGATTTGTGTTTAGAGTCAAATACTTCCCCTAGGTGGTAAGAGTCCCAAAATTCGATTATTCCATAAGGACAATATCAGGTCGTGACCAACTCCCGTCCAGCACTTCTTCCTTGGGCCAATACATGCGCAGAATAATGTAGGCTGACCCATCGGGAGCCGGCAACCAGTTGGATTCCTTATCCTTGCCCGGGTTATCACGTTGTAGATAAAGCGTTAATGATCCATCAGCATTGAATTTGAGTGAAGTCAACATAGATAAGTTGATCAAGTAGCGATTGATGGGATTTGCTACCAGGAGTTTATTTTCGTGATCATACATTGTTAGCGACCAAAAGGTGCGAACAGGTGGTAGTTGGTTGGCAGGAAACACGATTACATACTTGTTTTTACCGGTATCAATGGCTTTGTTATCAGCATCCGTATCGTAACTGATATAAAACGCCTCTTCCTTGGAATTACCGCCGATACCAGAAATCGTTCCCTGAACCCGGTTCATGTAGTTGTTCTTAAGCCATTCCCGAGTGCCGAAGAGGTCAGCGCCGGTAGTAGTCTTTGTCCATTCTTCCTGAATGGCGGCTTTGGCGTCGACAATGCCCTGTTCGATGGCTTCTTTAAATGAAGGAGAGATGGTTGAGGTGTCAAATGGCTGCCCAGGGATTATCCCAATCTGGGAGAAACGCTCCCGCAACTCTTTTTCTGACGGGTGTGTGGGGCAAAACTGCAGGATGAAGTTAAGGTAATTGAACAATCCCATATCCTGAATTTTATTCTCATCAAACGCCGGGAAGTTGACTTTTGGTGCTGCTTGCGGGGCTGGTTTGCCCAGAAAAGCACTAAGCGTTTGGATGGTGTATCCAGCTTGCACTGCTTTGACATTGTCCAAGTCGTCGGGATTGAATAACTGAGTGCGATAGAGTGCCAGTGCGAATTCAGTTTCGCAAGGAGATACTTTGTCGATGCCCGCGGGCACTTCCCCTTTCCACTTGGGCCCCGTAACCATATAAAAACCGTGGCTATTGCCAGTTGTGCGAGTACCAATGTAATCAAAGTTGAATGTGTAAAAGTCTATCAACTGAACCACATAGTAACGATCTTTTTCCACCTCGGGGACACCGAGAATCACAGGCTCAGCTCTTAAGTCCAGCCAAGCGAAGGAATAGGGCGTATCGGTATTTGGCGCATTAACCGCCTTGTCCTCCGGTGTGTATACCCGCGCTACATTGCCGATTTCGTTGAAGGGAGCCTTATATTCCGGATTGTCTTTTAAAACACTGTAGAAATACATAATCTTGTAGTTCATTACCAGCGGCAATCCGTAGATATAGGCTTCTTTGGCTGTTTGCCGGATTTGATCTGCGGTGGATGTTGAACTATATATTGAGATTGGGATAGTAAGGAGGAGTACTAGATTAAAGGTAAAACTTACCTTTACTAAGATGATCCCCCTTCCAAGGCGAGTTTAAATACACTGGGCTTTTGTGTCAAGTCAAATCGGTGTTTAAATTTGACTTAACTTACTATCTCCAGATTTAAACAGCTCAAAGCAAAAAGAAGGTGGTTTTCCACCTTCTTTTTAGGATTTCAATCCCCTTAGCGGAAATATCGCTTTTTGGGGCGCAAAATACCCCCAATCAGAAATATTAATCCCAGTCCGGCAATCACCGCACCGGCAATCCATGCTGAAAATCTGATAAATCCAAGGTCATACTCAAGCCAGGCTTCGGATTCCATGCTACCTCGGAATCCGAAGTCAAACAGCATGATCACCCCGCCAATCAGGATGAAGGTTATGCCATTGCGGACCGAGAACAAAAACTTCCCTCACTTCTTGGCGGTGGTAGCATGGATAATCAACCAGATAACGCCAATGCCCAGCGCGACAACGCCTGCCAGCCACAGTTGCAATTCAAACCCACTAATAACATAGACCCACGGTCCACCCGTTACTGCCGGCAGAATCCAGTTTAATGCCAGAAGAATGATGCCAAGAATTATGAAATACCACATAGTATCCTCCTTTGAAGGTTTGGGATATCGCAGATGGTCCATTTTTAACATGTAAAAGGAAAATAACCAAGTAATTTTAATGTTCAGAATCAATGATATGAATTTTTTAAGCGTCATAGTTGTTTTATAATCACAGCGGAGGAAATCAAGTGTGTCTGGCAATACCAGCTAAAGTAGTGGCAATTAATGGTGATATGGCAACCGCCGAGATGGAGGGCGTCAGCATTGAGGCCTGCACCGCGCTCCTGCCCGATGTGAAGGTGGGGGATTACATCCTCATCCACGCCGGATATGCCCTGCAGCGCCTGGACGAGGATGAAGCAAAGGTTACCCTGGACTATCTGCGGGAGATGACCGGGCAGTGAGCAACCCCTATGCCGACCCCAACACTGCCCGTCTTTTATTGGATGACATCCGTAAGTTGCGGACTGGGCAGCCCTTGCGCATCATGGAGGTGTGCGGCACCCATACAGTGGCGCTGTTTCGCACCGGTTTGCGTACCGCCCTGGGTGAGTTGGGCATCAAACTCCTCAGTGGTCCCGGCTGTCCCGTCTGCGTCACGCCCAGGGGCATAACTGACGCCGCCATAGCGTTGGCTAACATCTCTGGCGTGGAGTTGGTCACCTTCGGCGATATGATGCGGGTGCCCGGCTCGGTGCAAACCCTCACCGAGGCACGGGCACAAGGGGCGCATGTCCGCGTCGTCTATTCCCCCCATGACATACTGTCACTTGCTTCATCTGATCAACACACAGCATTTGTCTTCCTGGCGGTCGGCTTTGAAACCACCCTGCCCACCATAGCCGCCATGCTCACTGAGGCGGGGGAGAAAAATCTGCCCAATATCCTCATCCTGCCGGCAGGGAAGTTCGTCCCTCCGGCGCTGCGGGCGCTCTTTGCCGGGGGCAAACGCCAGGTGGATGCACTTTTGCTGCCAGGTCATGTCAGCACCGTGCTGGGTTCATCATCCTTCTCTTTTGTGGCTGACGAGCTTAATATCCCCTCCGCCATTGCCGGCTTTGAACTGGTGGATATCCTGTTGGCGGTGCGCGAGCTTGCCACCATGCGGGCTGAAGGCAGAACAGAGGTCGCCAACAGCTATACCCGTGCCGTAACTGAATCGGGCAACCTTAAAGCCCGGCAGCTGATGGATGAAGTGTTTGTGCCGGCGGAATCCGAATGGCGGGGGCTGGGCATGGTGCCTGCCAGTGGAGCAACCCTGAGCAAAGGCTACCGGCAGCGCGATGCCCTGGTGCACTTCGATGCAGCTATCCCTCATGTTGTGGAGGAGGAGGGCTGTCTGTGCGGTTCCGTCCTGCTGGGTGACTGCGACCCGCCCGATTGCCCCCTCTTCGGTTTAGCTTGCACTCCCGAGCGAGCCATAGGTGCCTGCATGGTCTCCACTGAGGGGAGTTGCGCCGCCTGGTTCAAATATGGTCGTTAAGCCTTCTTCCATGATAGAATTCTTTAACCAACTCATTTAAGGATGATATGAAGACATCCCCCCACATCTTCTCTATTGACGAGATCTGCCAGATCGGCATCCAGCTGGAACAGAGCGGCATAGACTACTACACCCGCATGATGGAAAGATTTCCCCAGGAGGAGTTCAAAAAGCTATTCCTGAAGCTGATCAAAATGGAGGAAAAACACCAGCAGGAATTGCAAAAGATAAAGAAGCGCAGAACCGGCACCCCGGAATGCCTGATAGACAGCGAGAGTAGCATATACATCAAAGCTTTGCTTGCCGAAAATGTCTATATGGATAAGGCACATCTTAAGGCTTTTGAGGATAAGATTAAAAACATAGTGGATGTGCTCAACCTGGCGATTGATATGGAGAAGGAAACCATCCTGTTTTACCTGGGGTTAAATGTAGGGTTGGAAGGAATCATCACGCGAGAGGAGCACCAGATCATCAAGGATGTAATAAGCGAGGAGAGGGATCACCTGAAGGAACTGGCGCTACTCAAGGCGGAGAATATAAAGAAGGAGGGAAAGGAATAGCATGGGCATCCTGCTAACAGCCGAGGAATTATTCCAGATTGCTGCACAATTGGAATCCTATGGGCAGTCATACTACCTGGAGTTGGCTGATGTAACTGATGTCCCCAAGCTCAAGGAGATTTACAACCTGCTGGCTGCAGAGGAGGAGCGGCACTATCAGCTCTTCACCGAGTACTATCAACAGGCGACGCAAAAAAAATGGCAGCTTGCCCGGGTGGATGAGGAGACCGCCGAATATATTGAAGCGCTCATGGGGATTCGCATGTTCCAGCCCGAAAAGGATATAGCCAGGGAGGTTGCCGCCATCCAGTCGCCCCACGACGCTTTGGATCAGGCACTGGCTTTTGAGAAGAATTCCCTCCTCTTCTTCCATCGGCTATTGGAGATGATCGGCAGCGAGCTTTGCCCTGCCATCCGTAAAATCATTGCCGAGGAACGCGACCACATCACTCTGCTGCAGGCGATGCTGGCGGAAACGCCTTAACGCGATGACTCAGCAAAATCCCCGCTCCTCGCTTATAATTAAAGTTGAGGTTCTTTTCGGACGAGGGTAAATGATAATCACTTTGATCCTGGCTTTGTTTGGCGTTACCGAGCAATCGCTGGTGTGGACGGATCACGAAATGGCGTTCGCGGTTCGGTTTGATGCCTCCGAATGGATCTACACACAGAGCGAGGATTCCCTTCACCTGACCCATCAATCCCTGGATGGCTTGGAACTCAGCGTTACCGTGCGTTCCAGCGATCCTGCCGATCCATCCCTCGCGGATTTAGCGAAGCAGACGCTCTACCGCAAGGGTGAGCGTCAGGCAGCTGCAGTCACACAGGAGCACAACCTTGGTCCCGGCGAACTGAAATCCATGAACGCAGACGAAGGGTACTACTACGAGGGAGTTTATGGTCCCGATATGGAGCCCATCTCGGTGCGGGTGTTGGTGCTCAAGCGTTCGGGCAGGATTTTAATTGCTGAGGGGGATTTTCCGGGGACGGAGAAGCAGAATAGCTATAGCTGGCGCAAGTGCCAGGAAGCGCTCAACATCGTGTGGCAGACTATCAGCGGGGCAGGGAAAGTCAAGAAGTAGCGATCAAACACGCTTGCCCAGAAATTGGGCGAGAGCTTTCAGTTCCACCATCAATTTCGCGAAATCATCCAGGGTGAGGCTTTGCAGCCCGTCGCAGAGAGCTTTCTTGGGGTTGGGGTGCACCTCCACCATGATGCCGTCGGCACCCATAGCCAGGGCAGCCTTGGTGAGGGGTGGCACTAGGCGGGCATCGCCGGTGGCATGGCTGGGGTCCACGATGACTGGTAGTCCCGTCTCTATCTGCAACAGTGGCACCGCCGAAAGATCCAGTGTGAAGCGCGTGGCACGCTCAAAGGTCCGTATTCCCCGTTCGCAGAGAATCACCTGCTTGTTGCCACCAGCAGTCAGGTATTCGCTTGCCTGCGCATATTCCTCTACCGTGTTGGCAAATCCCCGCTTTAAGAGCACCGGCTTATCCTTCTGTGCGCACAGCTTTAGCAGGGGATAGTTCATCATGTTGCGGCTGCCTATCTGGATGATGTCAGCGACACTGGCGACCAGATCCAGTTCAGCGATGCCCACCGCCTCGGTTACTATGGGCAGCCCGGTCATTTCCCGCGCCTCGGCGAGATATTCCAGTGCCTCCTCGCCCAACCCCTGAAAGGAATAGGGGCTGGAGCGCGGCTTGAATGCCCCGCCGCGCAGGATATGGGCGCCGGCTTCCGCCACCGCCTGCGCGGTCTCCAATAGCTGGTCGCGGCTTTCCACGCTGCACGGTCCGGCAATGATGATGAATTTATCGTCCGGCACAAACAGCTCATCAAGGTTAAGGCTAGCGATGGCGGCACCCCCCTTGAGGTGGACAGTAATTCTAACATAGGAACGGATAGAGTATAATCGTGGATATTTGGAACACAGTGTTACTGTAGGGCAGGGGATGAGTCCCCAGCCGGACTTCCCAGCCCGATTGTATTGTGCGATGTGGGAATCACATCGGAAGGGGCATGAAACCCCTTCCCTACAAATACGGTGTGCGATGTGGAAATCGCATCGGGAGTCATCTATGTAGGGCAGGGGATGAGTCCCCTGCCGGGCGTTGTCCAGCCCAAGTCTTAAGTCATTAGGAAATGATTGCGCTTAGAGGGAAACAAAATGATCCCGAGAATGGGTAGTCTAAAACACTCTTTGCTAATCCTTTACGAACTGGATTGTTTAGAACATATCTTGCAGCATCAATCAAACTTTCTTCTGCTCTTAATAGCCGATCATAAAAGGATTCCTGCCATAGTCTTTCATTGTTTCTTTCCTTGAAATGAAAGGCGGTAAGACGCTTGAAATCGCTAATAAACCGAACCAAATCGGAAGACTCCTCCCCTTCAACAACAAAATGGACATGATCAGGCATAAAACAGTAAATAAATACATGGAATTGGTGAGAACCTGCTGTGCGAGATAGAATATTTTCGTAATCATAAAAATCATTGTTCATAAAGAAATATCTCTGCCTGTTATAAGTGCAGATTGTTATTAAATAGCGTTTTGAGCCAATATATTCGTATAAAGGTAGTCTGGGACGTGCTTTTCGTTGGTACATAGGTCGAATTGAATAATGTTAACATTCATTCTAATTATTTCATGTGCGATGTGGGAATCGCACCGGAAGGGGTATAAAACCCCTTCCCTACAAATACGGTGTGCGATGTGGGAATCGCACCGGAAGGGGCATGAAATCCCTTCCCTACAAATACGGTGTGCGATGTGGGAATCACATCGGAAGGGGCATGAAATCCCTTCTACAAAAGCAATATTTTGTCCCCCCTTGACCCGCGCTCCATTAAACAGTAAAATACATCGTTCTTATCACATTTCCCAACACTGGAGCCTGATGCGAGTTCTGGTTACCGGCGGGGCGGGTTTCATCGCCTCCAATATCACCGATGCTTTGATTGCGGCTGGTCACTCTGTTGCCATCGTGGACGATCTTTCCACCGGCAAGCGGGAGAACCTCAACCCCCATGCCGTCTTCCACCACCTGGATATCCGTGATGAACGCGTGGGCGATATCTTCCGCTCGTTTAAGCCCGAGGCTGTGGTGCACCACGCCGCGCAGATGGATGTCCGCCGCTCGGTGCGCGAACCTGTCTATGATGCCGATGTCAACATTGGCGGCTCCATCAAGCTGATGGAGTGGTCGCGCGAGGTCGGCACCCGGCGGTTTCTCTATGCCGGCACTGGCGGCGCATTCTACGGCAACCCGTCCTATATGCCGGTGCGGGAGGATCACCCTATCAATCCCATCAGCCACTACGGCGTGAGCAAGCACACTGTGGAGCACTATCTCTTCCTATATCAAGAGCTTTACGGGCTTAACTACACCGCCTTCCGCTATCCCAATGTGTATGGTCCCCGCCAGGATCCGCATGGCGAAGCGGGTGTGACAGCCATCTTCACCGAGAAGATGCTCACCGGCGTGCGCCCCAGGATTTTTGGCGACGGCGAGGATACACGGGACTACGTATTCATAGACGATATCGTGAAAGCTAATCTGCTGGCGCTGGAATCGGATAAAAGCCTGGCGATCAACCTGGGATGGGGGGAAGAGATCAGTGTGAACCGGATTTACCGCGAGCTGGCGGAACTGACCAGCTATGGTGAACCGCCTGAGTATGCCCCTGCCCGTCCCGGCGAGATCGGGCGCATCTGCCTGGATGCAACCAAGGCAAAGGCTGAGCTGGGCTGGCAACCGACGATAACCTTCCATGAGGGATTGGTCCGATTGGTGGCTTACTGGAGGCAAAAGCTTGGCAGCTAGTCAGGCACCCGTGGTCGTCTTTCTGGATCGGGACGGGGTCATCAATCAGGATCGTCCTGACTATGTGAAGAATCTTGCCGAGTTAGAGATAATGCCTGGAGTGGGGAAGGCGATCGCCCGGCTTAAGCAGGCTGGCGTGTGGGTTTTCGTAGCGTCCAATCAGGCATGTGTGGGCAAGGGGATGCTCACAGTTGAAATGCTGGGGCAGATATCGCAGAAGATAGTGATGGAAGTGGCAAAGGAGGGCGGGACGATAGATTCATTTCTCTACTGTCCGCACACCGATGAGGACCAATGCGACTGCCGCAAACCGGCGATCGGGTTGTTTGCCCAGGGGCTGAGTGCGCTGCCCGAGCCACCAAGGCGCATCTTCATCGTGGGGGATTCGGAACGGGATATAAAGGCAGGGCAAATGATTGGTGCCGAGACGATATTGGTGCTAAGCGGCAAAGTGCGTCAGGCGGATGTGGTCAACCTAGCCATCAAACCTGATGAGATAGCACAGGATTTGACAGAGGCTGTGGAATTAATCCTGGCTGCGATCGGTTATAGCGGATAGGTATTCATTTGGACATTCTTCTCACAGTAATGTTGGTTGCAGTAACAAGCTTCAGCTTGCATGCTTTTGTCATGTTCGCATCGGGCATCAAGCTTAAGATTAACACTACATTTATCTCCGGATTTATGTTCATCAGCTTGTTTCGGGGGGCATTAAGCCTGCTCTGCGGATATATCTTCGCCATGGGGCTTAATCAGATTTACGAGACCAACGAGTTCGAATCACCATGGATTCTCTTCCTGCTTTCTCTGCCCTTGCTTGTAATCACAGCGGCTTATTCATATTTTAGCTATCGCAGAAATGTAACCTGGTTGAAAAAAAAGCTGGAGCAATATAAGAAGGATAATCCGCCTGCTCCTGCTCCAATTGATGAAACCCGCAAAGTTTAAACTCCTGAATACCGCCTTTATGTAAAGGATATAAATAGTATGAAAAGGAAGATCGTTCATATTGATCCCGCATTATGTAATGGTTGCGGGCTTTGTATTCCCAGCTGCGCCGAGGGAGCCATCAAGATAGTGAATGGCAAAGCGGTGCTTGCGGATGACGCCCTGTGCGATGGATTGGGCAATTGCCTGGGTGAATGTCCCCAGGGGGCAATCACCATTGAGGAACGGGAGGCGGTCGCCTTTGACGAGAAAAAGGTTGAGGCTGTGCACCCTCATCCCCATCCCACCATGCCGACGGGATGCCCCTCCAGCCGCGCCATAGACCTGGGCACAACTGCCCAGCCGGCAGGGGCGCAGGATACTGCTGGAATGCTCTCATCACGGCTGGGGCAATGGCCCATCCAACTCCATTTATTGCCTGTCACAGCACCTTTCTATCAGGGAAGGGAGATGGTGGTAGCAGCGGACTGCGTTCCCTTCTCTTATGCCGACTTCCATCGCAAATACCTTGCCGGAAGTTCAGTGGCGATATTCTGCCCCAAGCTGGACAGCGCCAATGAGGACTATACAGAGAAGCTTGCTGCCATCTTCGCCCAAAATGATATCCCGCGCGTGCACGCGGTCATTATGGAGGTGCCGTGCTGTGGCGGGCTATTGCGGGTGGTGCAGGAGGCAATCGCGAGGAGCAGAAGGGAGATTCCCTTAAGCGTTGATGTGATAGGTATCCGGGGTGATGTGAAGCTGCATCAATAGTAAGGAACTGATGGGCTAGTTGGCAGAGCCGGTGAGGTTCTCGCGCCAGCCAGTATCACCTTCCCGGCGCCATTTGCCGGTAAAACTTTGCATATTGCGGGAGAACTGAAGCATCAGTTCGCCCTTTTCTTCTTTATCCGACTGCTGATTGAAAATGCCTTACAAAATTCTACCTTCACGGGTTAGTTCCATAACACTAGATATAGAATCACCGATTGGTATCTGCGCACCCGGGTTTTCCACCATCCCATACTCACCCGGGACGGAGACGGTGTTGCGGGGCATCTCCATGCGATAGCTCGCCCAAACCCTGCCCTGGTAGCGCTCTTCAAAGGTAATCCAACCCAGCCTGCCATCAAAGTTGAAACACATGATGGCAGGAAGCTCCCCAATCCCATCGTTACAGAGCACACCTTCCAAAACCGTGCCCAGGGAGGGGAGTGTGCGTGACATTAGTTTAAAGGACTGATCCAATGCATTACTACAACCTGCAATACCAGTCAGCACCAAGGTTGGCAGCAGGATGAATGGAATGATCCTTATTTTAATCATCTTCCCGTTCCCCGTTATTATAGCTTCCCGGGGAAATGCGATAAAGCCTCTGTAATACGATAATCCGTCAAATCCCACCTAAGTGGCGTCAGCGAGCAGTAGCCTTCCATTATAGCCATCTCATCGCTTATGGGATCACTATCCAGGGTGGGACCATCGTCTACCAACCAATAATATTTACCCTGGCGGGGATCAGTCCGCTCTTCGTAGTGGTCGTTTAAGACGGAATTGCCCTGATGAGTGATCTTTAATCCTATGATTTCAGCCGGTGGCAGGTTGGGGATGTTCAGGTTCCACAACTGTGGTGATGCCGGTTGTAGTCCCAAAAGCATCGTTACCACCTTGTTTGCCCATATTATGGCTGAGTCAAAGACGGGATCAACATAGGTGGTCAAGGAGACCGCCAGTGCCGAGATGCCATTCAGGCAGGCTTCGCGGGCTGCCGATACCGTCCCCGAATAATGGATGAAGACGCCAGTGTTGGCACCGAGGTTGACGCCGCTTATAACCAGGGCAGGTCGCCGCGGTTTGAGCAATCCCAGTCCCAGCTTGACAGCATCAGCGGGGGTGCCGTCTGTGGTGGCGGCGAAGGTAGCGGGCGGGAAAGGTTGTTCCAGCAGGCGCAAGGGGTCAGCCAGAGTGACGGCGTGGGATGCTCCCGAGCGGGGATGTTGCGGCGCGAAGATCGCCAATTCCCCCAGGTCCATAGTGCTTTCCACCAATGCCGCCAGCCCCGGCGCCGCGATGCCATCGTCATTCGTTAATAGTAATAACGGTTTTTGCTCATCTTTAGCTTGCATTGCTACTTTAAAGGCTCCACTTCCACAATGTTGATATTGCCGTTGATGGTTTGTGCGACGATGGATGCTTTCTTCTCGTCGGAAACGGTGACAGTCGCAGCGGCAGGAAGGGTGATCTTGCCATTGATAGTGTCCGTTTCATAACTAGCTATGCTGCCCCTGGGCAGGTGGACATTCACATCGCCATCAACCGCACGCAATATCAGCATGCCAGTGGTCAGCGGCTCAGTGGCATCTATGGTAATTGAACCGTTCACACATTCGTAACTGCACAGCGGTCGGGGCGCCGTCACGATGATATTGCCGTTCACCAGCGACACGGTATTGGCGACCAGGCTCCCCTTTATCTCCACATCGTCCAGAACGGCATTAATGTTGCACACTAGATCTTTAGGCACCCGCACGGTAAAGTTGATGTGGGGTGGGTCAGTTAGGCTGAACTGTTCGTTAATATCCAGCTTGAGGAGTCCCATCTTTCCATCCGCCCGAAACTCTATCCTTGCCGATTTGAACCACGGCTTGTCCCCTATCAAGTCATATTGGGTGATTTCCGCCTCGGCGCTTATGATGCCGTCCTTGGCTGCGATCACAGTCACTTTGCCCAATGGATTATCTATACGCAGCGAGGTCAATCCCTGAGTGGGCAGCGTCCCCGACCAATGTTGGGGAAGCAGACTAAGAGCCAGAATCATGATGGTTGACAACATGGTGTCAGGCTGGTCTACGCAGGATAATCCTGGTTTTGGCAGAACTAATGCTTATTCTGCCGCTGCCGGCACCCAGAATTCCCTTAAAGTAGGAGCCAACCCCTCCCTTGGTTTCGGTTTTATCCCAGTTGATCTCCGATGTAATATCTCCCAGGAAGCTTGAGGATTCCAGAGTCAGGCTGGAGCCATCGGGGATCTCTATGGTGACCTGACCGCCAGGTCCTGCGATGGCGAGTTCCTGTCCGGCAGCCCAGGGATTGCGGCGGGCGATCAGCACTTCGCCCCCCCACAGCGTAACCTTTAGCTTGCCAGTGGAATCAGCGATGCGCGCCTTGCCCACCCGCACTGAGAGGTCCAATTCACCGCTAAGCTGCTCCAGAGCCAGTTCGCCACCATTCAGGTTAACTTCTACTTTCCCGACGCTGTTTTTTATCGTAGTCAAGCCACCCATGGTGTTCACCAAAAGCCTGGTAGCATCGGGCACGCCCAGGGTCATATCGGCAATGGGATGCTTGCCCACCATGGGAATTTTAATCCCGTAATATGGTGAGATTGCAACTGAGTCACCCATTATCTCCACTTTAATCTGCGCTTTATCCAACTCGGCTGGTTTCATTCCCTCCAAGCCGTGGATTTTGGCGTTAACATTAATTTGCTCTGAGGGCTCTACGACCACAGTGCCATCAAAGCCGTTTACCCCTACCGTGGATAGCCCGGGCAAATTGATAGTAGCAGAAAACTCTTTGTTATCTGTCATACCTACTCCTTCCAGTATGTATAATGTGAATATAACACTGCCCATCTGTTTCCAGAAAAAATATCAATGGAGATTAAAAATCCCCGGGTTATACCGGGGATTGAGTTCTGAACATATATTACATTGGTATATATCCGTAATAACCAATTCCCACCGACATCCCGGCTGGTGTGGGATAAATTGATCCGGCACTGTCGTTATATTCCCCTCCTGCCGCCATTACATCATAGAGGAACTTTAATTCCACAGAATTATCCGGATCAACGGCATATACTCCTCTAATACCGGCTGTAAACAGGCTGCCACCCTTGATTTTGGTTTCGGCTCCAGTAGTGCCGTTGACTTTTGAGGTTGCAGTATCTTCCGTGAGCTTCATGGCGTATTCCAACCACAAATAAGCTTCTATGTTCTTGTAGTCACCGAATGCCATGCCGGGCATGGCTCTCAAGTTCAGCCAGGCACCTGGTGTCGCGGTGGTCTCTACATCCACCGCATTGCCAGTAGAGGCATCCATTGCTTGGTAAGAGTATGTGCCCTGCATGCTGTAGCGCAGCGCTAGCTGACCATCAAGACGGAAGGCATTTGCGTCGGGACGGGCACTAAGTACTATGCCCAGGTCAAATGCCAGGTTCTTGTCGCCTGTGACGGCTTTTACATCAGCAGTGGGATCATTGAAGCGGTCACTTGCTTGATCCTCCATGGTATAAGCGAGCAGGGGGGCTTTTAAGCCTATCCGCGGGCTTAACACTAGGTCATTTTGGAAGATGAAGGTGCCTTTCACCCAGACCCAGGGATTACTCGGGGCAGTATTCGCCTCAGTATAATCCACACCTGCAATGGTTGCAGTGTGGCTCAGGCTTGCCAGGGGGGCAATTACCCCGGCGCAAAAAACTTCGCTGAAGCAATAACCTATCCTGATGGGAACCCAGATATCCATGCTCTTATATGCATAGTCTACCGTTTGCCCGGTTGCATCAACGATGGTCTCCACCTTTTTGCCGTCTTTATCATACATGGCATTGTCCAGGTTTACCTCTGCCCCTCCAGTGATGTAAAAACCCTTTACTCCTATGCGCGCATAGTCAAAATCATAAAGCGGATCAATGTTGCTGGCAAAAATCAATACGGGGAGAAGGATAATAGTGTAGAAGATCTTCATCGGTCACTCCTTTCACTCTTGAGTTTAAAATCCACGGGATTATTCTCTTTAATGATAACTCGGATTTGCTATTTTGTTTAAAAAATCCAAAAAGCCCCCATGCGGAACTGGGGGCTTTGGGTAAGACTTAAAGACAACTACATGGGGACAAAGCCGAAGTAACCGAGCCCGAAGGACATGCCAGCAGGAGTTGAACCAGAATATGTGGTTCCTGCAACGGTAACTTCAGGGCCGGCTGCCATAACATCATAGAGGAACTTGAGCTCTAGATTGTTATTGGGATCAAAGGCATAGTCTGCCTTGATGCCGGCGGAGAACATGCTGCCACCCTTGGTCGTGACTTCGTCACCTGTTACGCCACCAACGGTTGTCGTTGACTTGCCTTCGGTAAGCATCATGGCATATTCCAACCACAGGTAGGCTTCAAAGCTTTTGCTGCCACCGAATGCCATACCCGGCATGGCACGGAAATCAAGCATCATACCAGGTGTGTCTTTGACTTCTGTAGAAACTGTCGTGGTCTCTCCAGTGACAGGATTCACGTAGCTCACATCGTAGCTATAAGTGCCTTCCATGCTATAACGCAATGCCAACTGTCCATCCAAACGGAAGGGATTGGACTCGGGACGAGCAGCAAAGACTGCAGCCACATCAATAGCCAGACTCTTGTCACCGGTGACGGCTTTGACATCAGCGGTAGGATCAGCTATGACGTCTTTTGCCTGATCCTCTATGGTGTAAGCACCAGCGGGGATCTTGACGCCGAGGCGGGGTCCGATCATAAAGCCGTTGCCCGTCACGAATACACCCTTGCCCCATACCCAGGGGTTGCCCAGCCCGAAGTTGGTTTCCTTCGCGTCTTCTCCAGCAGTTGTAGCGGTGTGATCCAGGCTAGCCAGGGGAACTACCACACCTGCGCTATACTTCTCGTTGAAGGAGTAACCAAGTTTGATAGGAACCCAGATGTCCATGCTCTTGTAAGCATAATCTGCTTCGGTAGAGGTTCCGGTCGATGGATCGAAGATCGTAACCTTGTCAATCTTTTTGCCGTCCTTGTCATACATGGCGTTGTCCATGTTGACATCAGGTCCGCCAGCTATGTAAAGACCTTTCACGCCTGCCCGCGCATAATCAAAATCATACAACGGATCAAGCATGCTTGCAAATGCAAGCACTGGCAGAATAAGTGCTACTAGGAATAATAATTTCTTCATAAGTCCTCCTTTTAGTGTTGATCTTCCACGTTAGTGGGATTGTGTGTTTCGCACCAAAGTGGTATTTGGTCGCATTTTAATACTTTGATTTCATGATGTCAAGCTAATATTTGGTGATTTATATCACCCCCATCAGCTATCATTGTGTATCTGCTTGTTTTTCAATACAAATCATGCTCCCTATTTATCCAGTACTTTTTGCTTATTTATGGTGATTATTTGCACCCCTAAGCATTCCATGCTCATGCTGATTGGCTATTTGTCCATGATAACACGGATTGTTACACATTCATCAGCTCTGTGCATCAAGCATATTCAATAGCATATTCAAATCCAATGTTGGAAAAGGACAATCCAGCCTTGTCATTTGATTTAGTTCATTGATTTCCTCACTTGTGAGGTTTGTTCCCGTCATTATCTGCCTGCACATGCCCAAAGCCTTTTCCAATGCCTGGGTGTGTTCGTTAAACCTTCGTTCGGCATAGTCCCGGGCATCGCCGCCGCTTATCAGAAATTGCCAGTCGCTTGCCTGAGCCAGCAACAACTCCCGAGCTGCCTGCAATACCACGGAGTTGCCAATATCATCGCCAGGGCGCCAGTTGCACGACTTCATCTCATGCAGGATTGCCTCAAACCTGCTCTCCTGCTCCCAAAGTATCTTCCAGGTCCATTTGGTCTCGGAGTTAAACCACACCTCATGCCGTCCGCCTTCACCCCACGATCCTTCCGGCAGGTCGTAATATGCCTGCACTTCGTGATCTGCCAGATATTCCGAGACAGTCGCCAGCCTGACCACTTCCATCTTGTGCAACCTTTCTATGACAGCGCCCAGCCAATCCACGCCCTCGTACCACCAATGTCCGAAAAGCTCACCATCAAATGGAGCAGCCAGTAACCCTTCTTTATTTGCCATGCCACGGTAACCTTCAAGGACATGGCGCACACGATATTCAAAATCATCGGCATCGCGGTTTACTTGCTGCAAAGCCAGCTCAGGGACATAGGGATTCTTATACTCAATCGGGGTCGCCAGATTGGTCACATTCCAGTAGCGAAGCCCGCCCGGAAAGTGGCGTTTGTGAAAGTCCAGATAAGGCGGGCGTGCCGGGTATCCCTTCTCTCCGGGGTGGAACTGCAACCCCACCCACAGGGCGGTCTCGGGGTTGCGAATGAGTGCTATGACGTGCTTTTCCAAATCGGCACTTTCACCTACCACAAACGGTTCGCATGCAACATACTTCAAAGCATTTTTATCAGCCTTTATAGGTTCCCCATGAGTGATCTCTGCTGTCTTTGCCGAGAGGGGAAGATGAGCCATGGCATTTCCAAAATGGCTGAATCCGATGGGGAAAAACGATAACCCTTCTTCAATCAGCATCTTTTCCATACTGGTGCGGTTGAAACTTACACCCGGCTCTACCAGCCCATCCGGATAGCTCCAGGCGCCGCTGCCACGGTATGCCATCTCGGGCAGCCAGATACCTTTTGCCCGTTTGCCAAAGTGTCTCTCGTGATTCATTTGCGCTAGTTTTAGCTGCAAGCGACAACTCCAATCGCGCCCCAGCAAAGGCAGATAGCCGTGTGTTGCACCGCAGGTGATCAGCTCTATGGCGTTTTGCTCCTCCAAGGCACGAAAACCCGCCAGAATATTTCCATCCCGACGCAAAAAGTCATCTCTTAACCCGGAATATATGCCCATCCATCGTTCAGCCAGATACTTCATGTGCCCGGCATCCCAATAGTCATACTCTGACATATCAAAGCGGGCGGCTTCTATCTTTTGATCCAAATATGCCTTGAACTCGGTCATCAGGTCGGGATGGCTCAGCTGTTCTGCCAGGATGGGTGAGATGTCTATGGTGAACTTGGGGGGAATGCCTCTGGAGACGAGGCTTTCGCACAGGTTAAGCAGGGGAAGGTAGGTCTCGGCTATGGATTCACAAAGCCAGTCGGTGCCATGAGGCCATCTGCCGTGGTGCAATACCCAGGGCATGTGGCAGTGCAGAATAAATGTGAAATAGCCAAGGGGAGGCATATTTGTTGCGCGGGATTAATAAACCTCGCCTGCGCCACCGCCCACCTGCATCAGCTTGACCGCGTGCTCACCGCCGGTGAAGGTTAGTAGATAGTTGATGGATATTTCAAAGAGGAAGACATCGGGGTTGACCACAAGAGCACCCCTGATGTTGAATCCATGATCCTGCAGGTTGGGGCGTATGCCCTCTATGGTGTGATAGACGAAGTCATAGCCGGCGTCAACGCGAGGATAGATGCGATGCCAGGCAGGTGGTTTGAGGCTGATGCCAGGATTAATGATCACGAAGTGTTCAAAGGTTTTGGTGCGGCGCCCGGCAGCAGGAACTGCCTCCAGCATGGCGTAACTCGGCTCAATGTAGAATGCCGCCACCGGCGCGAAGAATCCACCCAGCCGCCCAAAAGCGTAGAATTTGTCATTGTAGAACATACCCTGAGGCGGGGTCATGCCGGTGTCATGATTCCAACCGCCTCCCAGCATCAAAAAGCTGCCCTTCTCCTGCTCAGGTTCGTTATATTCATCCTCTGCTCGCAAATATGGCACCAGAATCAGGCAGAGTGTAAGGATTGATCCCACAATTTTCATGATTTCATCCCCCAGGATTTGAGGTGAGCCTTTCGCCGGGTATGGATCGGGCACCCCGGACAAATTCGGCGCCGGTCACGATATTCTTCCCTTCCAAACGCACCGATAATAAATCAATTAAATCCTCACTGCAAGCGATGGTTAAGTTCTGCCTGGTAACGAGCATCGTGCCGGAAGGGGGAAAAGGATCAGGTGGAGTCATAGTGGAAATTTGCGCTTTAAAAATCTGTAACCGTTTGCCATGCCAAAATGAGTATGCAACCAGGTTGGGGCGCACACCCCGTATCCGGTTCACCACTTCGGCACAGGATTGATCCCAATCCAGCAGCGCTTCCTCCCCGACGAGCTTGGGTGCCAGCGTGACTTTGGATTCATCCTGCGGTGTGAGCGCGTAGCTTCCCGCCTCAATCATGTTAAGTCCCGTTAGCAGTAGTTCAGCACCTATTTTTGCCAGCCGAAACAGGAGTTCCTCCCCATCCTCGGTTGGCAGAATGGGTGTCGGTTCCTGCAGAAGGATTTCGCCGGCATCCATCTTTTCCACCATCCGCATGATGGTAACTCCGGTTACGGTATCACCCGCCAGCAAAGCCCGTTGCACAGGGGCGGCACCACGCCAGCGCGGCAGCAGTGAAGGGTGGACATTCCAGCAATCTTGCAAAGGCAGTTCCAGCACGGCTAGAGGGAGGAATTTAGGATATGCTGCCACCACTCCGACATCTGGTTTTAAAGCGGTTAAATCTAACAAAAATCCTTCATCATGTAATCGTTGCGGCTTGAGCACCAGAATGCCCATCTCTGTTGCCATCTGTGCCGGCACGGTGGGGGAGAGCTTCATGCCGCGCCCGCTGGGACTATCGGGGGTGGTGATGACGGCAGCGATGCTATGGCGCGACTTGACCAACCCTTCCAGTATGGGCGGGGAGAAGACGGGATCGGAGAGGAAGGCGACAATGCGCATGGGGGATTGTAACACTTTATAAAGTTACAACTGTTTGATAAGAATAAAGGTGACTGACTGTGGTAAAGGATGAGGATCGTGTTAGCGCGGACCATAAACCTTAAGGTTGGTGATGACAAAACCGGGATATGCTTCCTCCATCGTGAAGTCATACATTGCCATCAAATCAAGGTATCCTTTTTCCTCTTTTGAATTCTTGACATCGTCTATCTCCGCCGTATCCCAGGCGTTCTTCATGGAGAGGTTGCGATCAATCACCAGATAGCCTACTGTCTTCCCCGCCTTGTTAAGCACGGCATAGGCTTCGCCGGTGCTTTTTTCTGCGCGGTCAAGCTCATAATTGTTCTCCTTGAGCCATTCATCCAGGATGGATTTTTTATCCACATAGAGTTTCCCATCCATTGTGATGCAATAGATGGGGATGCCGGGGCGCACCGGAACCCCCGCCCATAATGTGCAGGTAAATATCCCGAGAAGAACTGCTATTAATGCCCAACGGTTAATCATGGCGTCTGGTCGATTTATAGCGGCAGATACCCGACATAGTCGGCGATGAGGTGCCAGCCGGCTTCGGTTAATACCCCGCTCAAATCATAATCAAACTCTAGTCCCAGTTCATTGGACGGGGAAGCTTCCCAACTTTGCCTTATACCGGCACCGTATATCTGGCTTCTATCTGATTCCGTATTAAAATCAGTTATGTTGTCGTGCATTTTGCTTCTGCTGATGTCAAATGATCCGTAAGCTTTGGCATATGTCACCCAGCCATTTGCCCAGGCTAGTCCCGGCGCCACCTCAGCACGGGCGCTTAGCGGAGGGGTTTCCTTGTAGTCAAACAGGGTGAAGCCCATGATGCTTAGCTTGTAATCGGCAGGAAACAGATAGCGAATACCGCCCTGTCCATCCAAACGGAATTTGCCTTCCGGAGGTCGCCATGCGAACAATAATCCGATGTCAAAGCCCCAACTTTTATCGCCTGATGCCATCTCAGTATCGCCGGTGACATTCACCACTGTTTTGGAAAGCCCGGCTATGCGCAGCCCCGCCCGGGGACCAAGCCATAACCCCTCACTTAATTCCGGTATCCAACGGGTGACCAGCCAGGGATTCGCCATGCCAATATCGTGCTGGGTGACCTGTCCGGTGGCAGCCATATAGTTCTGCGCCAGGATGGGCAAATCCAGATACCATGACCACTGTGGGCAGGGGAGGTGGAATCCGAACTTGACGGGCACCAGCAGGTGGTTTGATTTGGTGCCGGTGTCCGAAAAAAGTGTTTTGTTGCCATCAGCGTCGTAAACACGATCTCCGCTCCAGTAATCCACGCCACCGGCAAGCATCAATCCGAAGGTTGTGGGGCGGGCGAGTTCCGCGCTGTATAAATCGTCGGGCATAGCCAGAACTATTGTGCTAAGCCCAAGAACCAGTATGAAAAGGGTTGTTTTCGTGTGCATGTCTTCAGTCTCCTCTAATCCGCCCATTATAGCATTTAAGGAACGCTACAAGCATAGAAGGTTCCCATGCTATTAAAGAGAGCATTAGCCAATTATGAGTTAATATCTTAATATAGCTATGCAAATGGGGAATAAACTGCAATTAAAAAGGGTTTGTAATAACTGGATAACCGGAATTCAGGATCCAACTTATCAGATGAGAAGATCAATTTGAGGAATCGTCTATTTATCTTGTGGATTGCGCTCCTATTGGCAATTTGCACCACGGGAGCCAGCGCGCGCAACAAAGTCCAGTACCAGAAACTGGAATGGCGCGTGCAATCCGCCGACAAAGCCGATATCTATTACCACCGAGGGGAGGAGGAGATTGCTGCCCAGGCAGTAGTCATCGCCGATGAATACACGCGCAAGTTGGAAGCCTGGCTCAATTTTTCCTTCTACGAACGGGTTCCAGTAGTGGTTTACGCTGGTCATCCCCTGTTTTCCAATACCAACATTACACCCTATATCTTGCCCGAGGGGGTGGCGGGCTTCACCGAGATGATCAAAGGCAGGGTGGTGCTGCCCTACAGTGGGGCACGGGCAACCTTCCGCCATGTGCTGGCACACGAGTTGGTGCATGCCGCCATCAAGCAGAAGTTGCAACATCTCTATGCACGCACCAACCGCATGCAGGGGCAGCGTCCACCTTTGTGGTTTGAGGAGGGGTTGGCGGAATATCTCAGCTACGGTTTCCCGGCTACCGATTCGGCATACATTGCAGAATTAGTGGTGGGTGGCGGATTGATCCCGCTGGATCAGATGGGCAGGATATATGGCAGCTACCGCATGTATAAGGAAGGGCAGTGCCTGATGGCATGGCTGGCGGAACATCGGGGTGAGATGATCTTCGGCAAGCTGACAGAGTCGGGGTTGTGGGAGAGCGAGTTCACCAAGGGAATGGAAGACCTGCTCGGCTATGACATGGCGGAGCTTGACCGCAGGTGGCAGGCGGATTTGCACAAACGCTACATGCCGATGCAGGTGGAACGCTCTATGGCAATAGACCTGGCGCGTCCCTTAACCAAGCCGGGTGATTTTGCATTGGGGACGGTAGCATACACGAGAAATGGGAAAGAATATCTGGGGTATATTTCTACCTACCAGAATGATTTGCGGGTGGTCAGTTCACAGCTGGATGAAGCGGGCAAACTGGTCAAAACCCGCACTCTGATCCTATTTTCCACCTCGGAGCAGGCGGAGGATATCCTTATGCTGGGCAATCGCCTGGGCATCAATCCCGCCGGTGATACTCTGGCTATACCCGTTCGCAGTGGTCCCGGCTATGCGATTTTACTTGTTGATTCGCTTACAGGAAAAATCAAAAACAAGATATTGTTCCATAAATTTATGGGTTTGACTGCACCATCGTTCAGTCCGGATGGGCAGCAAATCATAGTTGCAGGGACAGATTCCCATGGGCAACCTGATCTTTATCTAACGGATATAACGGGTGGTCAGGTCACCCGATTAACGAACGATGTTCGCCAGGAAAGCTACCCCGAGTTTATGGTGGATGGCAAGCGCATTGTGTTCTGCGGCGATGATGGGAATCCAATGCACGGTGAAACCTCCAACCTGTTTATCCTGGACACAGCCTCGGGTGAAATTAAAGAATTAACCAGTGACAGAAATATAAACGGCTCGGCACTAAGCCCGGATGGCAAAACCATTGCCATGACCGAAGATACTCCGCAAGGGAGCAACCTGTATCTCTGGGATATTGACGGGGGAGAGGAAGCAATTGCGGCGAAGTTGGCAGGACCAGCGTTGGTCCCTGCGTTCTCAGCCGATGGCAAATCGCTGCTCTTCTCAGCATCGCATAGCGGTTATTTCATGTTACATGAGTTGCTCATCCCCACCACAAATATTCCTGTCACCCCTTTGGCTTTCAACCCTGGTCTGGCACCACAACTCCCACAAAATCCATCTGCAAGGCTGGAGGAAAAATCAAAGGAATATCACCCCAACTATAGCTTGGATATACTTCAATCGGAGATTGCATTCGGTCCCGAGGTTTCCACCAGCCTTGGTGCCATCGTTGCCCTCACTGACACATTTTCAGACAAGCGGATCGCTTTCATACTGGGTTCAGCTGCTCAATCCACCGAGGATTTTTTAAGTGGGCTAAGTGCCGGAGCCTCCTACTCCGACCTTTCCAACCGGGTGGGATGGGAGGTGGGAGCATTTCGCTTCGTAGAATCAGCAAGCATATGGTCGGATCGTCTCTATGACGAGGTGCGCACCGGCGGTGAGGTTGCTTTTTCCTATCCCTTTAACAGCATGCAAAAGGTTGATTTGGATTTGGTGTCATGGTTCAACCAGCGCATTTACTACAACACTTATCGGGGGAAGGAAGGCAGCATAGTCACCGACAAGATTAAAAAGGATATGACGATTGGAGGTGCCTACCTGACCCTATCCAACGATACAACACTGTGGCAGGTGGATGGACCCATTGATGGCAATTACGCCGGCTTGACGGTGGGCGGCACCCGTTCCCTTTCACAGGGCGGTCTGTTGTATCTATCGCTATTCCCGGATTGGCGCACCTATGTCCGTCTGGGCAAAGCCGAGGCGCTGGCATTCCGACTGGTAAGCTGGCAAACTTTTGGACGGGAGGCGCTGCCGTTCATATTTGGTGGCAGTCTTTCTATGCGGGGCTGGGATTGGCTGGATTTTCAGGGCACCAGGATGGCTATGGGCAATGCCGAACTACGGTTTAACCTGGCGGATCAGGTGGTGGCTGATACGCTCATTGGGGAACTAGGTGCCATACCCTTGCGTGGCGCCTTGTTCCTGGATGCCGGCGAAGCCTGGAGCGACGAACTGCCCGACCACTTCCGCACCGATGCCGGCTTTGGGTTTCGGTGGGCACTGGCTGGGGTGCTGGTGCTGCGCTTTGACTGGGCAAAGCGGGCAACGGTATATTATGGTGGGGCAGCTTCGCGCAAGGGCAGCCCGTGGGTGGATTTCAAGCAGGGATTTCCGTTCCAGTTCTTTGTGGGATGGAGCTACTAGAAAGAAAACCCTTATATGTTATCAGACTGAAACGAATCTTGAAAAAAAATAGTTGACAATATCAAAGGAACCTGATAGAATTTATGTGCGTGTGCTGAAGGTTGCAAACCTTCGCTACGAATGTAGAGACACGCATCCGGGGCGATCGTAAGGTCGCCCCTTTCGATTAAAGGAGGAACTCGTGATCATTTGTTATGTTGACGAATCTGGTGAACCTCGCGGATTCTCTCTACCAATACAACAGGGACGCACTCCTCTAATTTGCCTTACTGGACTAACATTGGATATTTCTCAGTGGCGTGATTTTGATAGAGACTATTTAAGACTCAAAAGAAAATAATACCTGTCGGAAATGAATAATAACCAAGATAGACCAGAGGAGTGGGAGATTAAAGGTAGGGACCTTTTTAACAATAGGAATGCCCAAAGTAATAGAACGAGATTTTTTTTGAAAGATTTTTTTGATCTATTGAACCGATTTACAGTCAAAGTTTTCTCAATTATTACAATAAAAAATCCGACCGCACTGGCTGATGAAACTAGTATATATACGACGTCTTTTCAATATTTATTAGAACGGTTTAGCATCTATTTAATCGAAAACCATCCTGGTAAGGTAGGTTCATTAATATTAGATTCACGTGGTCATCACGTTGATTTGCCAGTTTTAAGATCTCATATGAGCTTTATTTTTGGAAATGAAACTGGAAGGCAATTGGTAAATATAGCTGAAGCCCCATTATGTGCAGATTCTAAATTCACCGCGGGTTTACAAGTAGCTGATGTAGTTTCTTTTGGTTTATTTGCTTATTATTATCAAAGAAATTGTAGTTCATTAGCTGGTGCGATCAATTACCAGCACATAGATGATTATTGGCCGAATCTTTCTGCCTTAGAGTTCGTAAGCCGTAACAAATATGATGGATATATTAAACGCGGTTATCGAATAATAGATCATAACCGAACCTAATATTTTCTATTATGATCAGATCCCATCATTTCTACTAGTGCAATAACTATCCTTCCCCTCATAATTTCAGCATCAATCGATTAACCACGTACAAATTGCCTAATTTGGTCTTTAAGCAGGGATTTCCGTTCCAGTTCTTTGTGGGATGGAGCTACTAGCTGGTCATGCTTGTGCCGCTTCGAGCGGGTAGGTGATAGTTAACCCCGAAACCACGGCAAACTTGGTCAGATGATGTGGCTGTGTTTTGCCGGCGCCCAGAATGTGAACTACATCCCAACCCCGAATTAGCAGCGCATCCGAGATCAACATGCGATGACATTGCCACCATAGCAATTCCGCGCACATGATGGCGACACGCTTCTCATTTGCCATGGTAATCAATCCGTCCAAAGCGATGGTAAAGGCATCGGTCTGCATATAGTCAGCATAGCCACGAAAAGCTGCTGAGCGCCAACCGCCGTTGACTGAGTCCGGCACAGTCTTACGCAGTCCACCCAATTCCTTCAGGTGAGCATAGCCAATCCCCGCGCCGGTCAATGAATCGGGCAGCGTTTCAATATTGAATTGCGGATTATGACGGGAACGGGGCACGGTGCGCACATCTGCCAGCATTTGAATGCCATGCTCCCCAAGTAGCGTTAAAAAGTCCTCAAGCGGGTGGGTGGAATGACCGATGGTGAATATCTGACGCATCAGTAAAAATTACCACCAGGCTTCTTCTGCCAGCGCCTTTGCTATAGCGTCCCTGATGATAGTCTCTTCACCGGCTTTTTCATCCTCACCCGCCAGGGATGATTCAATCGCAGGGGTTGCCGGAGTAAAGCTTTCATCCACCACCCCCGCCTGCGATTTGTCAAATGCAACACGGCGGATTTGCACCAAATGCCGAGCCGTTACATTATCGGTGGTGATGTTGCCTCCGGCGGAACCGCAGCCCAGCGTCAGGCTTGGTGTAAGGTTGGTACTAAGCCCGATCGCTCCCTGTGAACTTGACGCATTGACCAACAGTCTGCCCACCGGTTTTTCCAGTGCGAAACGCTCTATTACATCCATATCCCGTGCATGTATCACCAATGAATGTCCCTGACCGCCGTAAGCCAGTATCTCCAGGCAGCGCTCGCAACCGCTCACCCAGTTGCTGGCGGTGTAATAGGCAAGGATGGGACATAGTTTCTCGCATGATAACGGGTAGTTTTTCCCCACCCCGTCCAGTTCCACTATCATGCAGCGGGTCCCGGTCGGGATGAGGATGCCCGCCCAATCCGCTATTTGCCGGCACGGCTGCCCAACTACTCGGGGGTTGAGCTTGCCGCCCGGCGTCACCACCGCTTCCAGCGCCGGGATCATCTCTTGGGGCAGGAAGTAGGCGCCGCGCTTTTCCAGCTCCGACCTCAACTGCAGGTCTATCGGCTCGTCAGCCACAATTGCCTGCTCACTGGAACATATCGTGCCATTATCAAAGCACTTGCTGGCTAGAATCCGCTCAGCAGCCAAGGCGATATCGCCGGAGCGGTCCACATAGGCGGGCACATTGCCCGGTCCCACGCCAAACGCCGGCTTGCCGCTGGAATAGGCGGCATGCACCATAGCGGCTCCGCCCGTGGCAAGTATCACTGCGGTCTTCCGGTGGTGCATAAGCTCGGTGGTGCCTTCCAGCGTGGGCAGCGTTTGCCAGCCTATGCACCCCTCCGGTGCACCGACCGCGAGTGCGGCACGGTAGCAGAGATCGGCGGTGCGGGCGATGCAGTTTTTTGCCGCGGGGTGAGGGCTGAGCACTACGGTGTTCCTGCCGGCAAGGCTGATGAGAATCTTGAATATGGCAGTGGAAGTGGGATTGGTGCTGGGGATGATGGCTGCCACTACGCCCATGGGCACGGCTAGCTCCCATATCCCCGCTTGTTCATCACGCTTGATGATGCCTATCAGCTTTTGTGTCAGCACATCGTCAAGCACATTGGCGGCGGCAAAGCGGTTCTTGGCGATTTTATCTTCCACCACGCCAAAGCCGGTTTCCTGCACCGCTATTTCGGCAAGCTCCTGGGCACGGGATAGCGCGGCATCGGCAACAGCGTGTAATATCCGATGAATAGTGGATTCATCACACTGCGCGAGGATTTTACCTGCTGCAGCAGCTCTCTCCACCAACCGGCGGGTTTCGGCTATGGATTCCAGGTCGCTATCCCATTTGTCCATGGTTCACTTGATCGCAGTCTTGGGGCTTTCTGGAATTTCCCCCGGTTCGGGTTCCGGTATCCTTTCGGGATACTTGGTTATTTTGAATTCAGCGAACATGCTCTGCTCTTCTTTTTGCTCCAGCTGAGACATTTGCTCCATGCTTAATCTGCCGCGAAGTTGATTGGGATCAATGCCTTCATACTTCATGGGGGAGCCGGGTTCCTCCCGATCCATCACCTTTACAATCATATAGTTCTGCGGTGTTTTTTGCCCGGGCACTATGCGTGGTATAGGATCACTGATACTTCCCACAGTCAGCTTATCCAGAATTTTTTGCTGGTCCTCGGGGAAGGATTTCAATTCACGATAACCTAAATTGCTTCCGCGCTTTTCATCGTATTTATCCGCATAAACCTTTGCCACGGATTCAAAGTCATCGCCGGCACGCAGTTTGGTAACAGCTTCGCGGGCTTTGGCTTCATCCTTGACGCTCATCATCAAAAGCCACATGATGGTGTTCTTTGCGGTGTAATCCTTGATGTGACTTTGGTAGAACTCCCTTAAGTCAGTGTCGGTTGGGTTGGAAACTTCGCTCTCTATCAAACGTCGGTGGAGTTCTGCGCCATAAACCCGCGCCTGTGCCTCCAGCACCTTAAACCTGAGTCCGGCATCCTTATCAAGTCCCATCTGTTTGGCTTTGGCTATGACCACCTGCCAACTGATCCATCTATCCAGTAGTTGTTCGTCGGTGGGACGCGCCTGCCCCAGCTTCATACTGGTGAGGGCGCTCTGCCTCAGCACTTTAAAATCGCGCACCGTAAGGGTGGCATCTCCCACTTGCGCCACAATAGCACCGGCATCCGCTTGCGTCCCGGTCCCGCAACCGCTAAGGGTCATGCTTGCCAGAAAGGAAGCGAAAAGCGTTGTACCCAGAAACAATCTCATGTTGTTACCTCCGTGCCGGCTCCAGATCCGGATCACTATATTTTTGTATGTATGGTTCAATGATTTTACCTTCTAATGCCACCAGTTGAGTATAATTTTGTGCTTGGGGAAAGAGATGGGAAAATTCTTTAGCGATAAGCATGCTCAGTTTCTGGGTTGCATCACTATATGATAGGATCTCGTCGAGGGCGATGGAGTTGCGGTGATAATCCTCTGGATCAGCAACAATCTTGATTAAATCATTTGGTGGGATGGAAAGCGCCAGTGAGCCCTGCATCAGGATTCTGCCCCGGCGGCGGCGCATGGCATAACCGGCAAGCTTGCGCCCATCAACGACCACATCGCCCCCGACCGGTCCGCTAAAGCAGGCGTAGGTTCCCAGCCTGGGTTCGGTATCCCCTTCCAACTTAGCGTCAATACCCAGACTTTGCAGTGCGTTTACTATCGCCTGTCCCACCGAACGATAGGCGGTTTTGCTGGGCTGGTCATCGGCGACCACACTGAAAGTCAAATCATGCCCATGCAGCACCAACCCACCACCGGTGATGCGCCGCGCCCAGGGGATGGGTGGAGCGGCAGCAAGGCAGCAAAACACGCCAATCGTCAGCGCCGGCTTGGACCATTGGTAAAACCGCCACCAGGTGGTTCCTTTTGCGCTGATATCAAAGACGGCTTCATCTCGTGCCATGGCAGGGGCGGGCTCTGTTTCAATCTCCCACAAGTTATCCTTCATCTTTTCGCCGCCAAAATCTCCATTTCTCCAAAGCTATGTATCTTTTCATAATTTCGGGTGAGGTCAGCCCAATCTTTGAGTGTCATGATATAGGCTGGATCCCTCATATCTGTCTCTTCCCCCGATTTGAGTTGCAACAGTTCTGATGAGTAATAAACAATCCTTCTGCTCTTCCTGAACAGGCGTTCCCACCGTTCATCCCGAAGGTTTGACTCCAGCACTATGGCATTGACAGGAATCACCCAGGGAAACACCCAACGCTGAGGATAAGCCTCGCTATAAGGGATAAGATAGAGATCATCTGGCTGTCGGATTTCATCCAGATAGAGGATGGATGGCAGCGTAGGATCTACAGTTTCGTCGGCGAAGGGACGAATGCTGCCGAAAAGGTTGGTGAAAGCTAATAATCCAACCCAAATAAATGCGTAAATCCATACTACCGGCTTTAGCTTTAATAGATGGCTTGCCACGAGCGGAATTAGGAAGATTATCGCCGACAGCCAGAACTCGCCACCTTGCGGCAACCACCAAAGTGCCAAAATCGCCGTCACAATTGCATAGACGAGCATTAGTGTTTTGTCTGCACCGCTGCTTTTATCGTTGGGCTGGGGCGCAACTCCCTTTACAGCCAGCGTGAGGAAGATTGGCAGGGAAAGCAACAGAACGAAGGTGGATATTATCAGTGGTGTTTGGAGCAAGGAGGGGATTCCGCTAGCAATCGCGATTTGATTGGAAAGAATATTGCCGGGAAGTCCATTAATAGCTAATGTCCTAAACCAGGCGATGTTCATCAGTGGATGTAATCCCAGGAAAGCCCGACTGAATCCTATTACACCAGCCATAGGTGTTGACCAATCTAGCTTGTGCCATCCGCCCACGCCTGTTTGTCCGACATAGCCAAAGACATAGCCAACAACACCTGAAATGGTGTTTATTGAGTAGAAGATAAGAGATGCAAACAGATACACAAGAATGAGTGTGAGAAGCAAAGTGGAAAAATAAGCCACAGCCTGCTTTATCATTCTCTGCCGCAGCAGATAGATACCGGTAAAAATTGCCAACACGATCAAACTTTGATGGCACAAAGCCGCAAAAGTGCCCAGCAAGCCCATCAGGATCCCTCGTAAGAAGCTTTCTTTCTTATTCCTCTGCCATCCTATGCATAGAAGCAAAGAACTCGCGAAAACGGTTAAGGCGACATTTTCTATGTCGGTGGCAAAATACCAGGTAGAGAAGCATACCCCCAGTGCCAGGCAGGACCATAGCGCACCTGTGTCTGAACCGGTTATTCTTCTGTAGAAGGCGTATAAAAGAACTAAAGCCACGATCATCACAAGGGAATCAGTCACACTAAGCCAGTGGCTTAAACTTGTGCCAAATCCAATGTTTTTGGCAAGCAATGCGGAGATGTTAAAAACCGGAGACACCAACATGTCGTTGGCAGGCAGCAAACCGGGGTCATTCCAGTTGAGAGCTTTTGCCTGAGCGTAATATTTGATGCCATCATATTGTGGGTGGCGGTTGGGAAAGGGTAGATAGCAGAGGGCAAGTATCAGGATTAGGAAGATATAGAACTTCCAATTCCATACTCGCCCTTTGGTCGGCGTTATAGTTTCTTCCACTGTTAGCCTTCCGGTTCCACCACCACCAGATTGCGCGAAGCACCCACCTCATCCAGCCGGCGCACTGGTGTCCGCTGCGGCGCCTGATGTAGCATCTCTGGGTCCTGCCTGCCTTCTGCATCTATCTCCAGCAAGGCGTTGGCGAAGGCTTCCAGTGTTTCAATAGGTTCCGTCTCGGTGGGTTCTATCATCAGCGCTTCGGGCACAATAAGCGGGAAATAGGTGGTGGGTGCATGGAATCCTTTGTCCAGTAGTCGTTTAGAGATGTCCAGCGCCTTGAATCCCGCTTTAGCCTGCTCCTGGCAGCTAATCACAAATTCATGCTTGGGGATGCGCTGTGGATGGCTGAGGTTGAATTTGTCCCGCACCAGCGCCGCCAGATAGTTTGCCGCCAGCACGGCATCGCGGCTCATTTGCACTACTCCTGTCCTGCCCAGATGCGCCAGATAGGTATAGGCGCGCACCGCTACCAGCACATTGCCATAGAATGCGCGCAGTCTGCCAATGCTTTGCGGGCGGTCATAGTCCAGGAAGAAATGCCCATGCTCGTCCTTCTCCACCGTGGGCAGAGGAAGGAAAGGCACCAGCTCTTTCACCACGCCCACCGGACCGGAACCGGGTCCACCGCCGCCGTGCGGTGTGCTGAAGGTCTTGTGTAGGTTCAGGTGGCATATGTCAAAGCCCATGTCGCTGGGGCGGCAGATGCCAAGAATAGCGTTTGCGTTAGCCCCATCATAATAGAGTAGCGCGCCGGCTTGGTGCACCATCGCCGAAACTTCCAAAATATGCTCTTCAAACAGCCCCAGCGTGTTGGGATTGGTGATCATGATGCCAGCAATGGTGTTGTCCAGTTTGGCAGCAAGGTCAGCCAGGTCAATATTACCGTGTTGGTCGGTTGCCACCGCCCGCACCGAAAAGCCCGTCATGGCAGCGCTGGCAGGATTGGTGCCGTGCGCGCTATCCGGTATCAGCATCACAGTGCGGTTCTGCCCGCGGGCTTTTTGCGCGGCGTATACTATCTTCATGCCGGCAAGCTCGCCATGAGCGCCGGCGGCGGGCTGCAGGCTGTATCGCGCCATGCCCGTGAGTTCGCACAGCCACTGGTCAAGCGTCCACAGCAGTTCCAGCATGCCGGGGCACTTTTTCCAGAATGTGTAAGGGTGAAGATTGGCAAAGCCCGGCAACGAGGAGGTGTCTTCGTTGAGCTTGGGATTGTATTTCATAGTGCAGGAGCCGAGGGGATAGAAGCCAGTCTCCACGCCGTAGTTCAGCGTGCTCAGGTAGGTGAAGAGGCGCACCACATCTATTTCACTAAGTTCGGGAAGGGATGCTGGCTTGGTCCGCATCGCACCTGAAGGCAGATAGTCCGAGGTCGGCTTAGAGGGAACATCCAGCTTGGGAAGAAGATAGCCGCGGCGACCGCTTTGCGAAAGTTCAAATGCGTTCTTCACTGCTGGGTCACCTCCCTAAGGGCTTTTACCCAGAGGTCTATCTCGGCTTTGGTGCGTTTTTCGGTAACTGCAACCAGCAGTTCGTGCGTCCGCTGCGGGTAATACCAACTCAAGGGGACTCCGCAGTATATGTTCTTTTCTACACAGACTTTCAGGATCTGCTGAGCGGGAAGCGGGGTTTTAAGCACGAATTCGTTCCAAAACGCTCCATTGTATGCAAGGGAATAACCGGGTACCTGCGATGCCAAATCCGCAGCATAGTGGGCTTTTGCCAGGTTTTGTTCCGCTATCTCAGTTATGCCTGCCTTGCCCACCAATGAGCAGTAAATCGCAGCGGTGGTCGCCAGCAACCCTTCATTGGAGCAAATGTTGCTGGTGGCTTTTTCACGGCGGATGTGCTGCTCGCGGGTTTGCAGCACCATCACATAGCCGGTTTTTCCGTCCAGATCCTTGGTCTTGCCGATGATCCTACCGGGCATGCGGCGGATTAAATCCTGCTTGGCGGTCATTATCCCCAGATATGGTCCGCCATAGCCCAGGGGGATGCCCAGTGGCTGTCCCTCGCCAATGCCGATGTCGGCACCCAGGGCGCCGGGAGGCTCCAGAATACCCAGCGAGAGGGGATGGCTGCTGATGATTGCCAATGCACCGGATTCATGAGCAGCAGCGCAGGCTTGCCTGGCGTCTGCCTCTATCACACCAAAGAAGTTGGGATTGGCAAGGAGAACGGCGCTTACATCGTCACTCAGCATACGCTTAAGTGCGGCAATGTCAGTCTTGCCCGATTCGTCTAGCGGGACGGTATCCAAGATGATGTGATCACGCCCCAACTGATAGGTGCGGATAGTGGCATGATAGTCGGGGTGCAGCCCGGCGGAGATTAACACCCGGGTGCGCTCGTTGTGGCGCAGCGCCAACTCCACCGCCTCGGCGGCTGCCGAAGCCCCATCATAGAGGCTGGCGTTGGCGCAATCCAACCCGTAAAGCCGGCTCATCGCGGTTTGATATGTAAATATCGCAGTAAGCGTTCCCTGGCTGACCTCCGGTTGATACGGCGTGTATGCAGTGAGAAACTCCTGCCGGCTGACCAGATAATGAATAGCGGTGGGTATCAGATGATCGTAGGCGCCTGCGCCCAAAAAGCAAAGATAGTCGGAGTGATTGCTGGCTGCCAAAGTTTGGAGGTGGACAAGCGTCTCCTGCTCCGAAAGCCCCTCGGGAATGGCGGGGGGCGATGTTTTGCGCAGCGTTGCCGGAATATCGGAGAAGAGTTCATCCACCGAGCCAACACCGATTCGTGCGAGCATCCGTGCCCGCTCGGAATCGGTGTGGGGGGTGTAGGGCATGACGGCAGCTCCTTATTCGCCCAAAAGGGTTTTATATTGTTCAGCGCTTAAAAGCCCGTCCAGCTCTGCCGGATTGGCAAGCTTGATCTTGATCATCCAGCCACTACCATAGGGATCCTTGTTCACTATGGAACTGTCTTTTGCAGCCTGCTCGTTCACCGCGGTCACAGTTCCTGTTACGGGGGAATAAAGATCGGAGGCGGCTTTGACCGATTCCACCGCGCCAAGCTCACCTTGTGCAGTGACAGCTTTGCCTACCGCGGGCAGGTCCAAATAAACTATATCGCCAAGTTCGTGCTGGGCGTGGTCGGTGATGCCCATCACTGCGGAATCGCCTTCCTGGCGAACCCATTCATGGGTGCGGGTATAGCGAAGATTATCGGGGAACATTATCGCTCCTTATTTGAATATAAGCGTGTTGGCTAAAATAATCGGTTATTATACCCCTAATCACCCTGATTGGCAATCGGAAAAGAAGATTGGAGAGGCTGATGGTATTAGCTTGACCTTTGAGCATACTATGTTAATATGAAAGCCTATCGCGGGGTAGAGCAGCTGGTAGCTCGTTGGGCTCATAACCCAGAGGTCACGGGTTCGAATCCCGTCCCCGCAAATTCTCCCCACAGGGGGGGATTTTCATCTGCAAGGCGGAATTGTCTACCATCTCCCTCCGTGTTAAAATTCGCTCAAGGAGATAATATGAGCCGCATCGTTGACTTGATAATTTTAGTCGGTATCGCCTGCTTTATCTATGCCGTGATAGTAAAGATAATGGGCAAGGATCTTTTCCTTGCTGCCAACAGTCAGCCTCAGCCCGCCAATTACCTGCTGCTCGCCCTGGTGCTTTTGGTCATGGCTGTAGCCATCTCACTTGTGCAAATCCGCGATCGCCTGAAGTAACCTTACTACTATGCCCCGTTCCAAGCATATTCTGTGGGTGGATGACGAGATTGGTCATTTATCCCCGCACATCAGCTTCCTCAAGGATCGGGGATACGACATCGCCACCGCCACCAATGGCGACGATGCGATCAAACTGATCGGCGAAGACCGCTACGATGTCATTCTGCTGGATCAGATGATGGTGGGCAGGGACGGACTCTCCACGCTTACCGCCATCCAACAGATTGACCCCAACCTGCCGGTGGTAATGATCACGAAATCCAGTGAAGAGGTATTGATGGATCAGGCGTATCGCGGCAACATCAACGACTTCCTGATCAAGCCGGTCTCGCCGTCGCAAATCCTGGCAGCGCTCAAAGGGATACTGGATCGTGACGAACTGAGCCGCCGCCATCGTGCCGAGGAGTTCACCAAGTTTATTCGTTCAGCATACTCCGACTTGGAGGAAAATCCCAACCTGGATAAACTAATAGGGCTCTATTTGGAGTTTGCCCGCTGGAATGTCTCGCTGGAAGGGTTGATGGATGAGGGTCTGCAAAGCCTAAACGATGAGATTCTGGCACAGGCGAATCATCTCTTTGCAGAGACAATAGTCCGTAGCTATCCGCAGTGGGTTTCCTCCAGCCCAGCCAACCGTCCCGTGCTCAGCAATGATGTGCTGCGCGAATATGTGTTACCCGACCTGCTGGAGCATAAAGTCCCCACGGTCTTAGTCGTGATAGATGGCATGCGCTACGACCAGTGGCTGGCGATCAGACCATTGTTTCTAAAAGACTGGAGCATAGACGAAAAGCATTTCCTGGCATGTTTACCCTCCAGCACCAATTATTCTCGCAATGCGCTCTTTAGCGGCATGTTCCCCTCCGAGATTGCCCGGCAGAACGTCAGCAAATGGTCGGAAGCCGATAAGGAGATGGAATCGCTCAACCGCTATGAGGAGTACTTTTTCAATCAACTGATCCGGGAAAAAGCCAACGCCACCGCCCAGTATTTTAAGCTGGCGAATGCCGGTGATGAAGCGGCATTTCGCAAGCGCATTCCGCAAATTACATCCCGTGGCGGAGTAACAGCCCTGGTGGTCAACTTCATTGATACGCTTACCCATGAGCGCGCCCGCCAGGACATTATAGAGGTCATCACTCCAGATGATGTGGCATTCAGGCGTTTGATCCGCACCTACATCCAGTCCAGTTCTGTGATGGAGTATGTGAACCTGTTGCACAAGGAGCAGTCCAATGTCAGGCTGGTGATCACCAGCGACCACGGTTCCACTCCCACCAATCGTGCGGTGGTGGCTTATGGCGATAAATACACGACCAAATCGCTGCGCTATTGGTTTGGCAGGGATCTGCGCTTTGATCCGCCCGGAGCGGTGCTCATCAAGCAGCCGCGTGCCTGGGGCTTGCCCGAGGAATACATCGGGAAGAGCTACCTGATTGCGCTGGAAGACTTCCACTTCGCCTTCTCCTTCCACCTGCACGAAAACCGCCGGCGCTATGGCGGGATATATCAGCATGGTGGCATCTCCCTCGCCGAGATGGTGCTGCCGCTGGCAATCCTCACTCCTCGCTAAACATCCATTAGACGACAGACAACCCACTATTGAGCTAACATAGGCAAACGGCGACAGGAGTGTCGCCGCTACATATTATAGGGTGGAATGTAGCCATGACACTCTTGTCGTGGCTGCTTATTCCATCCCCAACACCCAAACGCGTCATTGCGAGGAGACAGCTTCATGCCGACGAAGCAATCTCCCCAGCCTATGTAGTATTAAGCGGGGGAGATTGCCACGCCTTCTGCGGAGGCTCGCAATGAAGAAATGTATTCTACACAAGCGGCACAACTGCGGGAGCACCTGAAGGAACTCCCCTACGAGGTCGTGCCATACAAAAAGCCCAGTTCATAGTATAATCAAGCATGCCCAAGCCATCCCCCGAAGAATGTCAGGTGCTCCTGGATTTAGCCCGCGAGGCGCGCCGCTTTGCCTATGCGCCATATTCCAAATATGCCGTGGGAGCCGCAGCACTCACAGATCAGGGCAAGCGCATCTGCGGGGCGAATATAGAAAACGCATCGTATTCACTGACTATCTGCGCCGAGCGGACCACGATGTTCCGGGCGCTGCTTTCGCAGGTAGGCAAGGTGACGGCGCTGGCGGTCTCAGCAGGCAAGGGCAAGCCAACCCGACCCTGCGGGGCGTGCCTGCAGGTGATGACGGAACTGGCACCTGACCTGTGGCTCATCCTGGATGATGGTGCCGACGGCTACGAGATGTTAACCCTGCCAGATTTGCTGCCCCAACCCTTTAAATACCGCCCCAAAAAGTGAAGATTCTTCTTATCTATCCGGCGTTTAGAACTCAGTCACGCAGCATTTATTTCCCCTTCGGTCTTGCCTATGTGGCGGCTGTGCTTGCCAAAGCCGGTCATACATTGCAGGTGCTGGATTTGGAAGGTGAAGGCTTGACACTGGGGCAGGCGGCAGAGCGTATCTCTCACGCTGAGTTTGACCTGGTGGGATTGGGCGGCATGGTTACCCGCTATGCGCAGGTAAAGGAGTTGGTGCCGCTCCTGCGCCGGCGCAATTCCCAGGCGATGATCGTGGCGGGCAACTCCGGTGCCTCCACCGTGCCGCATCTTTACCTGCGCAACGCCGGGGTTGATGTCTGCGTCATCGGCGAAGGCGAGCAGACCATGCTGGAGCTTGCCCAACGCTTGGAACAGGGCAAGGATTGGCATGATATTGCTGGACTGGCGTGGCTGGAGGGGCAGGAGGTCAGGTTCAGCCCATCGCGCCTGCTGCTGGCTGATCTGGACGAATTGCCATATCCGGCGTGGGATTTATTCCCCATTGAAAGATATGTCACTTCACCCGACCACCGCCAGCCGCACCGCACGCTGGATGTAGTCGCCAGCCGGGGATGTCCCTTCACCTGTCGTTTCTGCTATTCTATTTATGGGCACAAAATCCGCCGTCGTCAGCCACAAAAGCTGCTGGAAGAGATAGACGAAATCACCGCCCGCTACAACCTGCGTCATTTCGGCTTCGTGGATGACCTTTTCACCTCCGATAAAAAATTCGTGGCGGAGTTTTGCGACCTGAAGCTGGCACAGGACAACCACACCATCTGGTCGTGCCTGGGGCGGGTGGACACGCTCAATCGCGAGATATTGCAGAAGATGCACGATGCAGGTTGCCGCCACATAGCACTGGGCATAGAGTCCGGCAGTCAGCACATGCTTGATGCCATGAAGAAGAACGCCACAGTGGAGGAAAACCGTCAGGCGGTGGAATTGTGCCACGCGGTCGGCATCAAACCGCACCCCAGCTTCATCGTGGGGACGCCGGGCGAGACCACCGAAACGGTGCGGGAATCGGTAATGTTTTGCAAAAAGCTGGGGCTGACCACTACCTTCCATATTATGACGCCATATCCTGGCTCCTATTTCTACATACAGGCGCTGGAGCAGGGCTTGATCAAGGATGAGGACGCATTCGTCAGTTCGCTGGGCACGGCGACAGAACTCTATCTCAATATATCGGGCTTACCTGATGAGGAGCTGTTCCGATTGAAGCGGGAGGGCGAATGGGAGATCTTGCGCCACTTTATGCTGCATTATCCCTTTAAATTCACGCACGAGTACATTACACGCAATCTGCGCCTGCTCGGATTTAAAGGCTTGGTTAAACGAATTTTCTCTCATAGAGGAAGCACTATTGATCATGCCACCCAAACTGACCATCGCGCCTAACGAGGCGGTATTCATCCGTGAGGGAAGACTCGTGGGGCGGGGCAGGTTCTTCCCACCGCAACTGGTCGCACCAGCGGAGGGCAAGCTCTTCGTCATCCCACCCGATGCCGGATTAATGAAGCTAGTCCGTGAATTTCCTTCCCAATCGCCATCCACTCGCGCAGAGTTGGTCTCCAATGGTCTTGCGTTCTCCCTTTTGCTGGGGTGGCGCAAATTCGCCGAGGATGAATACATCTCGGTTAAAACTGTTCCCGGTGCTGATTGGCAGCAAAAACTTAGATTGCCACCGGGCTTTATAAAGTGGTTGGATGGTCAGACCAATCCTTTGTTTATGGTGGACACCGGCGGCTTTATCCTCTATGCAAATCCTGAGGCGATATCAACCTTTCCTTTGATTGCCAAAAACACCAGGGATTTGCTCTTTTGGTCGTTACTGGATGAAGCGGAAGCTGTCCGCCTGCAGGAGCTATGGTCACAGTCGCAGGGGGAAGAGGGCAAAGCTGGTTATACACGACTGTTCATGCTCAGGGATGAGGTGGGGAGGGTGCATGCAATGGCAGTATATGCTCCCCGTCCCGATGAGGAAGCTGCACAACTCAATCTGGCAGGTCAACAGCTGGCGCTCAGGCATGCCGGCGAGGGCTTGCTGCTCTTGGATAAATTCGGGTTCATCCTCTATACCTCGCCCAATTGTGCAGAATTGATGGGATTCGCGGATATCAATCTGCCCGGCAGGCGGCTGATCTCGCTGGTGAAGGATGCGCGGCAGAATATGTTACTTGGCAGAATGTTGGCGGGGGAGAGAATCGCCATGCCCCTTATCGTGGAGATAAAGCAGGAGGAGGGAAAAGCGGTTCAGGTGCGATTGGAAGTGGTTGAACTGGCTCCCGAGTTGAAGGGAAGGGCGGCGCTGGCTCTTAGGATCAAACCGGCACAGGAACTGCTCCGGCAGGAGGATAGGGAAGCGCGCCTGAGCCTGTTGGATGAGCTGCTTAGCTTTGGCGGCGGACCACTGCTTGCCAGCTTCGCCACCACCGATGACACCCTTCTCTACATCAGCCCTAATTGCACAACCTGGACGGGAACAACGCCCGATCAATTCCAACTCAATCCGCGTCGTTTCTGGTCACTTTTCCCGCCATACCTGTTCACATCGGCATCGGAACCTTCTTCCAACTTCCAAACCCTGGTCTGGCATACGATTCTGGAACGGGAGGATGGTGTCGTAATCCCAGTCAAAGTGCAGATGACCACTGATGCGATGCGCCATCGCAGGGATGTGTTCATCCAGACTCTGGACAGCCTGGCGTTGGGTGAAGAGTATGCCCAAATCCTGAAAGCGCTGGCAGATCTAAACACAAATCCCAACTCAAGCGACCTTTTACGGCTGATTCTCGGTAATTTGCTTAAATTAACCGGCAGCGAACGGTCAGTTATCAACATATTTGACTCTATAACCGGCAATGTCATCAGCACTTTGGCAGAGCCGGATGTTGAAGATGAACCTTATGACGAACTTGTTCCTCCCGATATCATGCCCCAAGCTTATGGGACAACTTATCTGGAGCAGAGCGTGCTGCAACAAAGCACTGATGGCACTGTCACCAAGCGTATCAAAATAACCAATCGTGCTGAAGAATGTGGAGAACTGTTCTTATCCTCATCCGATGCGAGCAGGCAGGAAGAGACGGACATTTCGCCCTGGCTCCACCTGCTGGGGCTGGGCATCGTGCTCTGGCGCTTGCAAAACGCCTATGCCAGAGAGGATGAGCTTAATAAGATACTGGGATACGGATTGGAAAACATAGTAGTTAACTCGATTCAAAAACTCGCCCGCGACCTGTTGGATTTGACCTGCGCCGGTGAGAATACCATTGGCAAATTGAACGAGATTACCAATGGGCTGGAAAAAACGCTGACCTCCATCCGTGAGTTGCAACTGTTTGCCACGCTGGATAAAACCCCCCCCGAATCGGAACTTTTAGACCTGGAGCAAATCTTGGGTGAGTTAGGAACGGAATTCATCGCCCGGCTCAGCCAGGTCGGTGGGCTTTTAATGGTGGAGCGCGGATTGCCGCAGATCATCGCCCCGCGTGAATACCTGCGTCTGGTCTTCTCCCGCCTCATAGAGTTTGCCATCGCACACCATACAGCTTCGGAAGCTCTGCGCCTGAACATCTCCGCCCACCTGTTACCATCTGCTACCCGTATAGTGTTCAAAATCATCCCCTCACATTTTACGGATGATGATTGTCAAGCCTTGTTTAATCCTTACTATTCGGCAGGGGATATGGAAGCAAAAAACATAGGATTGGCTTTGGTAAAAAAAGTTATTGAAACTATTGGCGGCAACATTATTGTTCTTAAGGATGACTCCGGTTCTGCCATGTTCAGCATGTTCCTGCCGCACAGGCATCGCTAAAAAAACATGTTAGAATTGGGTGCTATAAAAAGGGGTAACTGATGAAAATATTGTTGATATATCCGCGTTTTCACTGGCTGGAACATAACGGTATGGGGGAGCCTTTGGGTATTCTCATGCTGCACGCCAGTCTAAAGAAACTTGGATACGATGTGGACTTTTTGGATACTACATTCACCGAGGATATGGCTGAGCATAAAGAACGCATTCAGGCTGCCGATCATATAGGATTGTCAATTTCTGCCGCTCTATATAACTCGGCGACTGGAGTACTAAAGAAATGTCATGAGTTCAACCCCAATGCTTTTTATTTTGCCGGCGGCATGCATCCCACCAGCAATCCCGAGGAAATTTTCCCACTGGGGGTGGATTGCTGCTTCATGGGTGAAAGTGACATCTCGTTGCCCGCCTTCATAGAGGTTCGTGCCAAGAGCGGTGACTGGAAACAATGCGAAGGCATTTCCTATCTGGGTGAAGATGGCAAGGTAGTGGAGAATCCACGCGCCCCCTTTGTAATCGATTTAGATAGTTTGCCGCACCCCAGCCGCTACCTGATAGATTATCCCCGCTATGTCCAGAATGGGATGATGGAGATCGGCATGGTCTCCAGCCGGGGTTGTCCCGCCCGCTGCATCATCTGCAAGCCCACCATGGACGATGTGTTTGGCTGCGCGACCCGTTTTCGCGGTCCCAAGGACATCGTCAGCGAGGTTGCCGAGATTTGCGACCTCCTGCACACACGCCATCCCTACATCTATTTCAAGGATGACACCATCACTTTGCAGGGCAAGGATTGGTTCCGCGAACTTGCGGATGAGCTTAAAAAGGCAAAGATACATCTAAAGTGGCATTGCAACACCAGGGTGGATACCGTGGATCTAGAGATGCTCAAACTGATGAAGAAGACCGGTGTGCATTGCATAAGCTTTGGGGTGGAAGCCGGCAGCCAGCGCATCCTGGACTTCTACCGCAAGGACATAACCCCCGAGCAGTCCATCCAGGCGTTCAAATGGTGCCACGAGGCGGGCATAGAAGCTACCGCCAATGTGATTCTGGGCGCGCCCATAGAAACCCGTGAAGAGATGGAATCAACTTATCAGTTGCTGCGCAAGATTAATCCCGATGACATCTCGGTCTACTTTTGCACTGCGCTGCCCGGCAAAGACCTGTATCGTGTTGCCAATGCGCTGGGGCTCCTGCATCGCAAAATCAGCTACGAGGAATATGATACGGCGCTCAATCGTGACAATGTCAACATCAACATGAATCTGCTCCATATCACCACCGAGGATCTTAAGGAAGTCAAAGCCAAGATCATGCGCTATAAAGCTCTGAGCAAACTGTTAAGCATCCGCAACATCGGGGAATGGATTTGGGAATCCTTCACCCACCCCATCAGGCAGCTAAAAAAAGCCGGGAATATAATCAAGATGCTGGTGGGGAGCATGCTAGGCAAGGATGTGCAGCACTCGGCAGTAACCATCGGGCGCGGAGACGGTGGCTATCGTTAGGTGTCGCCCAATCCCTCTAATGAATGAGGTGTGAATATGAAAGCAGTTACCATAGTAATCGCTTTTACAATCCTGTTGATACCGTCTGTTTTCGCAGAATCATTGATGGATAAGCTGGAGATAGAGATAGGCAAAAGTGTTGATGCTCAGATCAAAGACGAGTATCCCGTTTTGAATGATCCCGCAATGACCGCCTATATCGCCCGTCTGGGCGATGAACTGGTGGCGAACAGCTCCCGCAAGAACCTTAAATACACTTATACCATCCTGAATGATAATGAAACAGTTAACGCTTTTGCCGGTCCCGGCGGCTTTATCTATGTCACCACGGGGCTTATGCGCCTTTGCGAGAATAATGCGGAACTGATGGGCGTGCTGGCACACGAGATAGCGCATGTTGCCCACCACGACCAGATGGATGCCATGGGTTTGGGGCTTGGATTAACCGCTCTGGCGACAGTAGCCACCGGGGGCAGTCCCGAGATGGTGCAGGCAGGGGTTAGCGTGGCGTTGGGTCTTATCCAGAATGGCTACAGCCGCGAAGACGAGAAGGAAGCGGATCTATCAGCGGTGGATTATCTGGTGGGGGCAGGTATGCAGCCCTGGGCTATGATTGACTTCTTTGAGAAGATGAAAAAGAAGCTTGGCGATGTTAAAGGGATAGAGGTTTATTTTTCCAGCCACCCCTCCACCGATCAGCGCATCAAGGACATCAAAGCCAAGATAGTGAAGCTGGGCGCGGCAAAGGTCGATGACCTGCCCTACGGCGAGGAAGGCTTTCAGAAGAATATCGCCAAACGGCTTAAGTAATGATTAGATCAAAACACGACAGCAGGCACCATCGCCTGCTGTTTTTAATATCCCCAATCCACCAGCTTTTCAGGGGTGATTTCACCTTTCCTCAAATCCAGCGCCCGCACCACATACTTTCCGATCACATCGTACTCCAGATTGACCAGCCTGCCGGGTTTCATCCCCCCCAGTGTAGTCTGTTGTAATGTAGTAAAGATGACAGCCACGGCAAAGGTCTCTCCCTCCAGTCCGGCGACGGTCAGCGAGATGCCGTCAACTGCTATGCTGCCTTTTTCCACCAGAAGCGATGCATCCTTACCGGGGTAACGAAAACGCAGCGTAGCCACATCGCCGCTATCGGTTCGCTTAATCAATTCCCCAACGCCATCCACATGACCCAAGACCAAGTGACCGCCCAGGCGAGTATTTGCCTGCATAGCCCGCTCCAGGTTCACCTGATCGCCAATCCGCTTTTGTCCGATCGTGCCCCTCTGCCACGATTCAGCGCTTATTTGCGCCATAAATCCCACATTGGTCTTTTCCATAACGGTCAGGCACATGCCGTCCACTGCCACTGATTCGCCCGGAGTAAGTTCGCCAGTGAAGGATGCTGCTATCCTTACGCTGCCGGAATCACCGGATCGCCGTAAATCCCTTATCTCACCGACTGCTTCCACCAATCCGGTGAACATGGCTAAACCATCTCCCCCAGTTCATAGAGGATAAGGCTGATAGCCACGATGGCGGCGGTTTCGGTGCGCAGCCGGCGGGGACCGAGTTTGCACGATCGCGCGCCCAGCATCAGCAGCTTCTCCTCCTCCTGCGGCGAAAGCCCCGATTCGCAGCCCACGATCGCCACTACTTCCTTGGGCAGGGTAATCTTGGATTTGAACAACTCGCCCAGCACTTCGGAATCGCCCTGCGGTGTAAAGAGCACGGCGATATCCACTTGCGAAAGAACAACATCCAGGTCGGAGAATTTGACGGGGTTGGCAATTTTGGGGATGATGGAGCGCAGGGATTGCTTGGTTGCCTCGGTGGCGATGCGGTGCCAGCGGTCAACCTTACCCCTTAGTTCCGAGGGGTCAAGCTGAAACGCCGAGTATTCCGATAGAAACGGGACGATGCGCCGCACACCCAACTCGGTCACTTTTTGCACGATTAGATCCATTTTGGCGGGTCGGGGCAATCCCATCACCAGCGTAAGGTTTACGGACGATTCGTTGGAAAAGCGCATGGAACGGATTATCTCGCCCACCGCCTTGCCTTCCACGATTTCGGTCAGGTTGCACAGGTATTCGCTCCCTTTACCATCTATGGCAATGAACTGGTCGCCCGGGCGCAGGCGCATAACCACCAAGGCATGGTGCGCCTCGTCCTCCGAGAGGGTGAGCATCTTCCCATCGGTGAAGGGATCCATGATAAAGCGCGGCAATTGTAGTTCCATCTATTTACCCCTGTCTCTAATCTTTTCTATCATAACTCAAATCGCTGGTTTTAGCTCAATATGTATGAGAAATCCAGAAGTTGAAACCCAAGGCTTACCTGTTACTTATCTAGGAATTTAATAGTTATTCCAACATAAAGATTCTTCAAAGGAGAAAGTCATGTTACGCACTCTATTTATATTATCGGTTCTTGCTTTGAATACATTTTCATCAGGAACCCCGGCGCTCCCCGAGAACCGCCTCATCAGCACCGACTGGCTGGCTGACCACCTGCAAACCGAAAAGCTGCGCATCGTGGATATGCGCTCCGATATCAAGGACTACTGGGCGGGGCATATTCCAGGGGCGGTCTATTTCCATGTGGAAGCCCTGCGCCTAGCCGACCACAGGGTGCCGGTCAAGCTAACGCAGCCGGGTATACTTGCCGCCATGCTGGGCGAAATGGGCATCTACCGCGATACCGCCGTCATCATCTATTCCGAAGGAGGTGATTCTAAAGCGCCATATCTATTGTGGGCGCTGGATTATTTGGGTCACAAGCAGGTCGGAATACAGGATGGGGGATACGGCAAGTGGAAGCAGGAGAAGAAAAAGGTGACGCAGGACTATCCAACCATTGAACCTGTGGTCTATGCGCTGCCCGGTGAATTTGACAAGGCTGTGCGCGCCGAACTTGACGAGGTAAAACATGCGGTCGCCTTTGATGATGAGATGATAGTGGTTGTGAGACCGGTCAAGGCATATACCGGGGTCAATCAACCACTTTTGGGGGGACGACCTCAACCAGGACGGCACCTGGAAGAGCAAGGATGAACTGACGGCAGCATACGCCGCACAGGGCATAACCTGGGATAAAAAAATAAGGGTCTCGCTAAGATAACACAAAACAACAAGTGTGTTAAGATAGGCGAGGACTGTGAAAAACAAATATCTGAAACGTTCGCATATTTCGGAGAAGAAGTTTCGAGAAATTGTAAGATATTTTGCAGAGGATTTGACATCACAAGAAACAGCAAATCTCACAGGCATATCCAGGGTAACAGTTGGAAGACTATTTGTGCTTTTTAGAAGGAGAATTCTATTACTAGCTGATGAAGAGCCATTTGGTGGCGAAGTAGAAATAGATGAGAGCTATTTCGGAGCAAAAAGAGTGAGAGGGAAACGTGGGAGAGGAGCATCTGGTAAGATATTAGCGATAGGGATACTTAAGCGAGGAGAGAAGGTTTATACAAACGTGGTTGGTAATTGCTCAAGACATGAGCTTCTTCCGATCATCAAAGGCAAGGTTCTAAAAGATGCTCAGATATATACTGATGGGTGGAGAGCTTATGATGGCTTGATCCTAAATGGTTATAAGCATTGCCGGATTCACCACCATGAGAATGAGTTTGCCAGAGGAAAGAATCATGTAAACGGCATAGAATCATTTTGGAGTTATACTTTCTGGCGGTTGGCTAAGTTCAATGGGCTGCAAGATGCGCACTTTATGTTGCATCTAAAAGAGTCTCAATGGAGATGGAATCTTAGGGTGTCA
>Ga0315280_10000341_pt1 | contig 86313 bp, 67 predicted proteins | sample YL17G06_40_MG_FD_203697 | JGI IMG/M metagenome (GOLD analysis project Ga0315280, IMG submission 203697) | Sediment microbial communities from Yellowstone Lake, YNP, Wyoming, USA - YL17G06_40 | ecosystem: Environmental > Aquatic > Freshwater > Lake > Sediment | place: USA: Wyoming | collected...
CCGCCAGGCGGGCCCTTCGGGGGCTGAGCCAATGCGAGACCCGCGATCAACAACAGCACTACGGCACTTGTCATTACACTACGTCGCAACATGGGCCACCACCTTTCAGAATGGGATTCCGGAACCGTCGAGCCACGGGCCTAGTCGAGGTAGTAAACGGGAAACGACCTCCGTTTTCTACACCCTCGTCTACACTTTTCCGCAAGTCCGGAGCTTCGCCCTCCCGTCGCCCTCTGGCTGGACCAACGCCACTATGGTAGCGGCGACAGTTCCCACGCACGGGCGGTGAGGGCTGGGAGCGTAATCTCGCGTTGGAAGGCGCGGGACTCGGTGAACGTCTCGACCGGCCCGTCTGCGCTGAAGACCTTCACCTGGACCTTGGCAGCCGAGAGTCCGTAGTTGGCCGCGTTGAGCGCGAGCTTCGCGGTGACCGGCTTGTCGCTCACGTTGACGAAGAAGAGGACCGCCCGGTTCTCTTTCGGCAGCCGCCAGGCCCCGGTCAGGAGCACTTCGGTGTTGACCCACCAGTTGCCGCCGCCCCAGCCCCAGTCGGCCCGCACCGTGGGCAGATCGCCTTGCACTCTGGGCGGCCGGGCCATCTCGCCCGCGTAGAAGTAGCGCCGCAGTTGCCCGCGGAGGCGGACCACCTGGCGCAGGAATTCCATGTTCTGCTTCTCGGCGACGACGCTGGGGTTGATCCAGCCGATCTGCTCGCCGAAGACCAGTTGCTGGCCGGCCTTCATGTGCATGGCAAGGTCGCGGGTCTTGCCGCCGCCGAAGCTGCGGCCGAACATCTGCAGGGCCCCCCCGTAGACCGCCGGAAACGCCGGCACCTGCCCGTCGTACTGCCAATGCCAGGTTAGATAGCCGTCGAACCAGCGGGCGTAAGGCTCGGCGTTGCACTCGGTGGTGAGGAAGCGGTCCTTGGGCCGGGCACCATCTGCAGGATGCTCGCGGCGGATGCGGTCGAGCACTTGCCGGTAGCCGTCGGCCCACCAGTGCCCGCCGCCCAGCGGATGGCCGTGGGTCTTGTCGAAGCAGAGCCGGGCCGCGGCGGCGGCAATCTGGTCGATGTACACCCCTTTGACGCCGTATTCGTTGTACAGCCGCATCGTGATCTGGTGGACGCGGTCCTGCCAGAGCTTTGTGGCCGGGCACATCACGGCAAAGCGGACCGGCGTGCCGTCGCTCTCCTTGCTCCCGTACTGCTCGATCACCACCTCGCCGCGCTCGTCCTTCACCGCGGCGGGCCGGGCCAGGCGACTGAACTCGAAATCCTCCAGCCCGCGGTCGCGAGTGTCCCAGAGGCGTCCGTTGAGGTATGGCATCACGAGCACGCCCGAAGCCTGTAAGTCGGCCACGGCCTCCTTGAAGTGCTTCTTGGCCGGGAGGTAGTGGGGGTAATCGTTGTCGAACGGGTTGGGGTGCCAGTTGTACCAGTGCAGCCCAATCGGCGGGCCGCAAAGCCTCGCGAACTCCTTGGTCTGCACCATTCGCTGCTCGGGCGCCTTAGCCTTGGGGTCCCACGGGTCGCCGCCGCCCAGGGCCCAGGCGCAAAGCTCGCGCATTTCCAATGGCGTATCAGCCCGGCCATCGGCCCCGACCGGCGGATACCACACGGCCGCGGAGCGGACCCAGTCGCGGTAGAGCATGGCTGCGTCGAACCAGTCCCCGCGCAGGAGCTGCCAGACCGCTTCGCCGCCCGGGGCAAAACCGTTGCCGGGCTTGCCCATGTCGGGTACGGGATGATCGAAGCGGAACACGACCGCCTTATCGGCCGGCCGGCTTTCCACAGCCATGTCCTTGGTGTTGCCCAGCGGGTCGTGCAGGGCGAAGTAGAGGCCGGTATTGCGCGCCGGGTCGTAAGCGGCCATGAACTGCATGGTCATCCACGCCCCGGGATACGTGTCGTGGAACTGGAATGCCCGCTGCCACACTGCCCGCTGCACCTCGCCCGGGCCGCGGGGGAGAAACACGCTACCCCCGGATCCGAGATCGGCGACGGCGATCTGCGGGAAGACGACTCGCCAGACCGTCCACTCGGCACTCTTGTTCTGCACCTCCAGCTTCCAGCGGAAGGCGGTGGCCTTGGGATCAGGTGTGAGTTGGGCCGTCGCCTCAATGTCTTTCAGCCGCTGGTCCTTGGGCTGGCGCCAACGGAGTTCAACCCCTTTGTTCGGATCGGCTCCGACGATTTCGACTTGTTCCCAGCCCGCGTCGGCGTCCTGGCGGACTTCCTTGCCGTCGGGCACGTGGCGCAAGACAAGCGAGAATAGCGGAAGTGGCTTGGCGGCCAGCAGCTCGACGCCCTTGGCCGCATCGGCCAGACCAACCACGCGGATGCCGTCGCCCGAACGATCCAGCGTCAGGCGCAGGTCGCCGGCACTAAGGACCGTCTTCGCGCCCGGCGCGGCGGCGTATCCATGGAGCGTATCCAGGCCCGGCCCGCCGAAAACGAGTGCCCCCAGCAGAAGAATCGCAAGCCCGCCTCGCATGGCTCCCCTCCTGTTCTCGCCCCATCGAATGAACGCCTCGTGCAGCAGCACGCCGGGCATTGTAGTCCGGGTTCGGGTCGCACGAGACACGTGCCGAGTGCTTCTTACGTTCGAGCGCTTTCGGGCTGTTCCATCCATGCTGGCTTCAGTCCGTAGTACAAGACGTCCGGATCGATGTCGGCTCCATTGTCCCAGGCGATTGTGCCGCCCACGATCTTCATGGAGCGGAACAAGGCCGGATTGTTCCGGATCGGCTCGAAGACCGGACCGTGCAGGAACGGCTCAAGTTCGATCTCCTTCCGGGAGTCGTTGTCGAAGGTGACGAGCGCCTTGAAGCCATCGAGCGGCGTGAGGGCGCGAACGCGGACACGCGGGCCTAACTTGTCCATATCCTTCACAGCCTTCAGTCTAAAGGGTCTATTTCCCGCAGCGGGCCTTGCTCTCTTGCTCGGATCCAGTGACTCGGCAGGTGGTCATTGTGATACATGTAAACGATGACCCCGAAGAATTGACTAATACGAGGCATCAGCACGCTCCCCAGACATTATGATACGACGCTTCCGCTCTGCGCAGCAAGACGTCCCTATACATCATCGCGCAACCTTTCGCCAGTCCTTGAACCGCCCTCCCTTGACGTGCCTGGGGGCCTCCATTCGCCAAAATCATGGCCACTGAAAAAGCAAAGAACTTTGCGGAAAAGCACTTTTCGAGTCTCCGTTGTAGCGGTGGCCTAACACTGATTATCTGCGTCCGCATAACAACCCAGAACCCGCGAGTTGTGTCAGCATATCAGGCACGCAGGTCGGGCCCGGATTCGGCCGCAAGGTTCTCATGCGCTATGCGTTACGCTCCCGGCGGGGATTTCGCACGGGGTCTTGTACGGATCGGCATAAGGCGCGCCGCGGTGGCATGCCTCATCCTCTCAACTGCCTGTCGATGTACAGCCGGACAGAGGCGTATCAATGGGGCAGGTGGGAGGGCAGACGGCAGCGGGCAGAAGGCAGTGGCGAACGGGCAATGAGCAGGGGTGCGCGGCAGGGAGGGGTTTCGGGGGAGGTGTGAGGGGGGGAGAAGGGGTGAAGGCGAGGGGGAACGCCCTCACCCTAACCCTCTCCCAAAGGGAGAGGGGAGTTGCTGGTGGGCCGGTGCGAGAAGGGGCAGCAGTACCACGGCTGGCCCGACAAGGATATCCTGTATTTGGGAGTCTTTGTCATGAGAAACCAGAGAGCTATGGGCCGCGCGTCGATTCTGGAGTGCGGCGGTTTAGAGGGGCTTTGGAGGAAGCTGGGTGCCATGGTCGCACTTGTGGTGAGAATCTGTCGGAAGGGGCATGGCGACGCAAGCGTCGCCATGGCACCCGTCGCCATGACACCCGGGGAGAAAGCGGCGCGACCATGCTGCGCATGGTGCCCGCGCCGCACTCCAAAAGGGACCGCGTGGGGAGTGCTTTACCTGCTGGCGGTAAGTATGGTCGGCTGCGGGCCGGGGGCTCCGCCGGGGCCACGGGACGCGCGGGCCCAGCAGGCGGCAGCGACGCCTCCTCAAGCACCGCCCGCCGCATCGGCCGCCGAAAAGGCGAAGCCGGAGCGGGAGACGTGGGAGGTCTGCTATATCAAAAAGGCCCGCGTCGGGTATACGCACACCGCCGAATACCGCGTGGTGCGCGACGGCCGGCCGCTGGTGCGGATCGAGTCGCTCAACGAGCTCCGCATGTTGCGGCAGGACACGCCCATCGAGATGAAGATCCAGTTGACGAGCCTCGAGACCCCGGACGGCAAAGTGCTGGAGTTCACCAGCCGGGCCGGGCAAGAGGCGGCCTCGATGGTCACCGAGGGGCGCGTCGCCGACGACAAGCTGGAACTGAAAGTCACGACCACGGGGAAGACCATGACCTCGTCGATTCCATGGTCGCCCGAATATGGAGCGTTCTTTGCCACCGAGCAGAGCCTTCGCCGCCAACCCATGAAGCCGGGCGAGCGCCGCACGGTTGGGGGCCTGGTCCCCTTCGCCAACGAGGTCAGTGCCACCGAGCTGGTGGCCCGCGATTACGGCCCAGTTGAGCTTCCCCACGGCGTTCGCGAGCTTCTGCGGATCGACGGCGTGACGAAGTTGGGCGGTCAGCCGCTTGCGACAACCACGTGGTGCGACCGGGCCGGCGAGGTCTGGAAGAGCCACGCCGACATGCTCGACATGGAGAGCTGCCGCACCACCAAAGAAGTGGCCCTCGGAGAATCTGCGCCCGCCAAGGTGGACTTGATTGGGAAAATGGCAGTGCCGGTGGATCGCCCGCTGGGGCAGCCGCACGAGACGAAGCGCGTCCGTTACCGCGTGCGGCTTAACGGGGGCGATCCGTCAAGCGTGTTCGCCGTCGGACCGACCCAGCAGGTCCGCTCGATCGACGCCCACACGGCCGAGATCACCGTTTGGGCCATCCGCCCCGGCCAGCCGGGCAACTCGGCTGCCACGACCCGGGCACCACCCGCCGGGTGGTCGCGGATGGTGCCCGAGTCGCCCACCGCCGGCGACCGGGAACCGAACAACTTCATCCAGAGCGACAACCCCAAGATCATCGCCGCCGCCCGCAAGGCCGCAGGCGCACAGACCGATCCCTGGCAGGTGGCCGTCGCCCTGGAACGCGCCGCCCGGGGCCTCATCACCAAACCGGACTACTCTCAGGCATTCGCCAGCGCCGCCGAGGTGATCGAAAGCGGCACGGGCGACTGCACGGAGCACGCGGTCCTCCTGGCGGCACTTGCCCGTGCCCGCGGCATTCCCGCCCGGGTTGCCATGGGTCTGATCTACAGCGACCAGAAGTTCCTCTATCACATGTGGAGCGAAGTGTTCATCGACGGGCGATGGATCCCATTGGATGCCACGCTGGCTCGCGGCGGGACCGACGCCGCGTATCTGAAACTGGCCGACACGAATCTTCAGGGGGCGTCGGCCTTCAGCAGCCTGCTTCCCGTCGCTCAGGTCGCCGGCCGGCTGAAGATCGAGATCCTGGACTCAGAATAGTCGGGGCTGGTCGCACGTGCCGGCAGCCCGGACCCCGGTGGCGGGGCAGGGGACGGTGCGGTATCATTGACCGCCGGAGACTGCGGGGCGCAGGCAGAAAAGGGTTCTTCCATGACCGAGATTCAGCGGCCGGTAGGCGAAGGGGCAAGGACACCGAACTCCCCCAACGACGTGAGGGCAATTCAGGAGCTGCTCAATCGGATTCCCGCGGCCTCGGGCGGGCCTTCCTCCCCGCTTGAGGTCAACGGGCGCTGTGAATCGTCGACCATCGTGGCGATCAAGAAATTCCAGTGGCGCGAGATCGTTCCTCCAAGCGGGGCGCGGCACGCGGCGGACGGCCGGATTGAGCCGCACCGGGGAACCCTCCGGAGACTGGACGAACTGGCTGCGGGAACGGCGTCTTCCCGCACGCCGCCGCCGGGCGTGCAGGGGATGGACGTTCCCCTGCCTTTCCTGCAAATGTGGGGCCTCGTTCAAAGCAGGCATACCCGCGAAGTTGGAGTGTTCCCGCGCGAGTTGCTCATTGGCATCTTTTGGGAGGAGACCAATTTCCGGAATATCCCGGGTAGGAACCCGAGGATGTTGGGCTTTGGCCAGGTGTGGAGCGGCAACATCAACGAGACCTTAAACGCGGAATCTGGAACGAATTTCGACCCCTCCCGAATCACCGGGACCGGTTGCTTCAACGAGAGCGTTGAGTTGGTCAGTGTGCTCCTGGCGCACGCGTATCGGAGAACGGGCACACGCGATCGCGCCCTGCACGAGTATGCACCCTTGGCGGCCCAGCGGGCCCTGATCGCCCGCTGGCTGAGGTGTATGACCCGGCTGCAGGAGCTTCAATTGCGCGTGGGCGCCGGGTCCGTCATTTCGGATGCTCTTGGCGTTGCGATCCGGGAAGCACTTTGGCAGGCCAGAGGCAACGTCTTCAGCCCCGACTTGGCGTTCCCCTAGCTGTGCAGGGCGAAACAAGGCTCATGACGATTTATACCCGAACGGGTGACTTGGGCGAGACGGGCTTGTTTGCCGGGCCGCGCGTGGGCAAGGACATGCCCCGGATCGAAGTCTACGGCACGATCGACGAACTGAATGCCGTGCTCGGCTTGGTGCGGACCGAGCCCGTGGACAAGGCGATCGCCCGGATCCTGGAGCGGGTTCAAAACGAGCTGTTCCAAATCGGGGCGGAGTTGGCCACCCCAGACCCCGTCGGCCAGGGCACTCGCTGGATCGAGCGCGAGCACGTCCGCGTCGTGGAGCAAGACATTGATCGGCTGGACGCGACGGTCCCGCCGCTCGCGGGTTTCATTCTTCCGGGGGGCACGCGCACGGCGGCACTGCTGCACGTTGCGCGGACCGTCTGCCGTCGGGCGGAGCGGCGGCTGGTCACGCTCATCCGACATAGCGAGGAGCCTATCTCTCTGCCGCTTCTGGCCTACCTGAATCGTCTGGGCGACCTGCTTTTCGTGCTTGCACGCGTCGCCAACGCCCAGGCGGGTCGGCCTGACACCCCGTGGGCCAAACCGGCCGCTGGCCCTTAGTCCGCATTGTTGGGCGTATGCTGTGTCCAGACTTCCGAAGTCTCGGAGACTTCAGAAGTCTTCCGCCGTTTGGGCGGAAGCTCGCGTCTCGGGCGACAAATCCGATTGGCCCAGGAAAACGCCCAATTAATAGTCGCTCTCTGCGCGCGGAATAGGCAGATCAGCAGAAACCAGACTGTGGATCGCCACGGCATGCGTTTTCTCCACGGTTCATAACCCCTTTGCGGCACACGAAATCGGCACAATCGCCGGGCGTGACGCTCAGTGAATCGGCACGGCCGTTGCTTCTCCATGCACCTGGGGGATGGAGCCAAGTCCAGTCAATCCTGCCGTCGCACCCTACCGCCCGCGAGAGCGTGGCGTGCCATCCCCCAGGGTGCGCGGCAGTCTTCGCTTCGGCGAGCGGCTTGGAAGTGGGGATGGAAACATGAACGCGCCATCGCGACGATGGTGGTCGGCAGCAATGTCCTTGGCAGTGCTGGCCGCTTGGTTTCTCTTGCCGGTTTCCCAGGGTTACGCGGATTCCGGGGGAGAGTCCAAGGTTGGGGTAGCGGCTTCGCCTCAGGCTGCAACGCCTACGCCCCCTTCAGAGCCCCCGAAACTGGACACCGGCAACAACGCCTGGGTGCTCACCGGTTCGGCCCTCGTGCTGATGATGACCGGCCCGGGCCTGGCCCTCTTCTATAGCGGCTTGGTTCGCAAGAAAAACGTGCTGGGCGTGATGATGCAGTGCGTCTTCCTGATGTGTCTCATGACGGTCATCTGGGCGCTGTGGGGATACACCCTCGCATTCGGCGGCGACACCCTCAGTCCGTCGCCGAAATGGCTGGGCAATGCGGATCACCTGTTCATGCGAGGGGTCGAGGCCACTTGGCAAGACGGAACGGCGGTCATACCCATGCATCCGGCCTTGAGCATCAATCGGCTCACGCACATGCTGTTCCAAGGGATGTTCTTCATCATCACGCCGGCGCTGATTTGCGGCGCCTTCGCGGAAAGGATGAAGTTTAGCACCATGGTGGTGTTCATGGTCCTCTGGGGCACGTTGGTCTACTGCCCGCTGGCCCACTGGGTCTGGGGCGGCGGAATCCTGGCCTACGGGAGCAAGGGTGCCGTCGCCGGAGGGGCCCTCGACTTTGCCGGCGGCACGGTGGTCCACATCAGCTCGGGAGTTTCCGCCCTGATCTGCGCCCTGGTGATCGGCAGGCGGATCGGCTACGGCAGCCTGCCCATGCCGCCGCACAACATGACCTATACCGCGATCGGGGCGACGATGCTCTGGGTGGGCTGGTTCGGATTCAACGCCGGAAGCGCCTTGGACGCCAGCGGTCTGGCCGCCAGTGCCTTCTGTGCCACGCACTTCGCGGCGGCTGCCGCGGGCCTGACGTGGGCAAGCGCCGAGTGGATCATTCGCGGCAAGCCAACGCTTCTGGGCACCTGCTCGGGCGTAGTGGCGGGCCTGGTGTGCATCACTCCGGCCGCGGGCTACGTCAAGCCGATGTCGGCTCTGGCGATGGGCGTGGCCGTGGGCATCGTCTGCTTCTGGGCCTGCACCTACCTGAAAGGCAGGTTCAAGTATGACGACTCGTTGGACGCCTTCGGCGTTCACGGCGTGGGAGGGACGCTGGGGGCGATTCTGACCGGCGTGTTCGCCACCGTGGCCACCGGGGCCACCGCCTCGGTCGAGAGCGTACCCAAGGGCACCCCGCTAGGACTCTTGGAGGGGGGCACGCTCCTTGTCGGTCAGATCGCGGCAGTCGCGATCACGTGGGTCCTGGCCGCCGTGGCGACCTTCATCCTCTTGAAGGTGCTCGACGCCGTGATGGGCCTTCGCGTCTCGGAGCAAGACGAGATTCAGGGGCTGGACCTGAGCCAACACGGCGAAGAGGGGTACATTTTCATCTGAGAAGGATGAAGGATGAATGACTAAGGACCAAGGTTCAATGACCAAGGTTCAATGACCACGCACAAAGTCAACCCAGCCCATTTGGTCATTGGACCTTGGGCCTTGGTCCTTGGGCCTTGGTCATTCTCCCTCGTTAGGGTAGAATCATTCGTGGTGCCTGCCCGGCAGCGGTCTCGCCGGCCCGGGCGGCATTGGGTCAAGGAGTCCTCGCTGATGAAGAAGGTCGAGGCAATCATCCGGCACTTCAAGCTGGAAGACGTCAAGAACGCACTGGCCGAGGCGCGGGTGCAGGGGATGACCGTCACCGAGGTCCGCGGTTTCGGCCGCCAGAAGGGGCACACGGAGATGTACCGCGGCACGGAATATACGGTGGACTTTGTGCCCAAGATCAAGATCGAAGTGGTCGTCCGCGACGAGGACCTGCAGCACGTGGTGGACGCGATCGTGCGCACGGCCCGCACCGGCCAGGTCGGCGACGGCAAGATCTTCGTCAGCGACCTGGCCCAAACCGTCCGCATCCGCACCGGCGAGTTGAACCAAGACGCCATCTGACCGTGTCCCGGCTCCGTCCCCATGTCCTGACTGCGCGCCAGCGGCTGGCCGAAGGGCATGAGCGGCTCAAAGCGCGTCACCGCGAAGGTTGCCCCGGCGTCGAGCTCTGTGCGGCGATTACCGACCTGCGGGACGAAGTGATCCTCGATCTGTACCAGGCGGCCCTCGCCGGCCTGGAACCAGCCGAGTCGACCGGCCTCGAAGAGCGGATCGCCCTGGTGGCCCACGGCGGTTACGGGCGCCGTGACGTGGCCCCGTATTCCGACGTGGACCTGATGATCCTCCACGCGGGCGGCCGGATGGAGCCGCTCGCCCGGCTGGCGGAGCGGCTGGTCCGCGACGTGTTCGACGCGGGGCTGGTCTTCGGCCACAGCGTGCGGACCATCGACGAGGCCTGCACGCTGGCCTGCCGGGACGCCACGATCGGCAGCTCCTTGATCGAGTCCCGGTTCCTGACGGGAAGCGCCGGCCTTTTCGGGCAGTTCATGGAGGAGTTCCGCCGCCGCATCCGCCGCCGTGCCCGATCGCTCCTGGCGGCGTTTCAGCGGGCCCGGCTGGAAGAGCGCCTCAAGTTCGGCGAGACGGTGTATCTGTTGGAGCCGAACGTGAAGCGATCCCGGGGCGGGCTGCGCGACCTCCAGTTGCTCCGCTGGATCGGCATGGCGTGCCACGGCACGCCCGAGCCGGGCGAGCTCCACGGCCTGGGAGTCCTTTCCGCCGGCGACGAGAGCGTGAGCCGCCAGGCCGTCGAATTCCTCCTTCGGCTCCGCAACGAGCTCCATTTCCACGCCGAAAGATCCGCCGACGTGCTTAGCCGGGCGGAGCAGCTTCGCATCGCCGAGCTCCGGGGCTACCAGCCGACGGCAGGAATGCTCCCGGTGGAGCACTTCATGCGCGACTACTTCCGCCACACGGATCAGGTGAGCCACGTGGTGGCCCGCTTCTCGGAGAAGGCCCGCTCCGGGAACCGGCGGCGGCTGTGGGGCGCGGTCTTCGCTCGCCGGGTCTCCGGGGGCTTTTCGGTGGACCCAACGCAGATCCGGGCCGGCAAGAAGGCCCTCAAGCGGTTCCGCGATAACCCGAACGCCGTCCTGCAACTGGCCGAGCTGGCGGCCCTCCACGACAAGCAGATCGCTCCCCAGACCTGGGAGGCCGTGCGCCGGGAGGCCGCACGATGGCCCAAGGACCAGCCGCTCCCGCCCCAAGCCGTGCGCCATTTCTTGACCCTCTTGGAGCACCCGCGGCGTCTGGGAGAATTGCTCCGCGGGCTGCACGAGATCGGCCTCTTGGAGCGGTTTGTCCCTGCGCTGGGCCGGTCCAGGGGACTGTTGCAGTTCAACCAGTACCACAAGTTCACCGTCGATGAGCACTGCATCCGCGCGGTGGAGTGGGCCACGGAGCTTTTGGCCGACGGGGGTCCTCTGGGCCGGGTGTACCGCGCAGTGGCGCGAAGAAGGACCCTGCACCTGGCCCTGCTGATCCACGACCTCGGCAAGGGCTGCGCGGAGGACCACCGCGACGTGGGCCTTCAGATCGCCGCCGAGGTGGCCGAGCGATTGGGGCTCGATCTGGAAGAGACGGAGAACCTCAAGTTCCTCGTACACAAACACCTGAGGATGAACCATCTGGTTTTCCGCCGCGACACGAGCGACGAGCAGTTGATCGTCCGGTTCGCCGTCGAGGTGGGCTCGCCCGAGCTCTTGCAGATGCTCTTTGTACTTACGGCCGCCGACCTGGCCGCGGTCGCGCCGGACTCCTGGACCAGTTGGAAAGCGGAGGTGGTCACCGACCTGTATCATCGGGCCATGCAGCACCTTGCCGGCGAGAGCCCCGCGAGCAGCCGCGAGGAATATCTCCAGGGTCGCCGCGAGGCGGTCAAGGCGTGCCTGGGGCCGGACGGCGGCCAACCCTGGTTTGGCCGGCAGATCGAGGCCCTCCCCGACTCCTATCTGAGCACCAGCGAGCCGGAGCAAATCGCCTCCGACCTCCGCCTGCTGGCCCATCTCCCGCCCGGTGAGGTCCACGCGGAGGGACGCTATCAGCCGGAGACGCAGACGGTCCGGTTCATTGTCGGAACCCGCGAGGCGGTCACGCCGGGCATCTTTCACAAGCTCACCGGCGCCCTGTCCGGCCGCGGGCTGCAAATCCTCTCCGCCCAAATCAATACCCTGGCCGACGGGCTGGTCTTGGACCGCTTCTGGGTCCGCGACCCGGATTACGCGGGAGAGCCCCCGCCGGAGCGGCTGGACGACATCAACCGCTCTCTGGCCCAATCGCTCCTGTGCCCGGAAGCGACCCCAACGTTCCGCCGCACGTGGACGCTCGGCGGCGACCGTCCCACGCTCAGCACCGCCCAAACCCGCGTCCTCATCGACAATACCACCTCCGCCGCGTTCACGATCCTCGACATCTTCACCCTGGACCGCCGCGGCCTGCTCTATGCGATTACGCGGACGATCTTCGAGCTGGGGCTCTCGGTCGGCCGGGCCAAGATCGGGACGTACCTGGACCAGGTGGTGGACGTGTTTTACGTCACCGACCAGCAAGGTCATAAGGTGGAGGACCCCGCGCGGTTGCACGAGATCCGCCGGCGCCTGCTCGAAGTGATCGAGGGGGAAGGGGCCAGGGAGTAGAGTTCAGGGTTCAGGGTTCAGAGCCGGGCCGTGTCGGCCCGCCTTCTCATTTCCCCACCCATCGGTTATCGTCAAGAGGGCCCTGAACTCTGGCCGGGCCGGCACGGCCCGGCTCTGAACCCCGAATCCTGAACCCTTCCCCATGCCAACTCCCCCCGATTTTCCGACCGCCCGCAGCCAGATCGCCGGCATTCCCGTCGTAGAATTGGCCCGGCACTATGGCACGCCCGCGTTCGTCTACGACGCCGCGATGATCCTCCAGCGGCTGGAGGACCTTAAGGCATTCGACGTGGTCCGCTATGCCCAGAAAGCATGTTCGAACCTGGCGATCCTCGACTTGCTTCGGCGGCACGGGGCCTTGGTGGACTGCGTCAGTGCGGGGGAAATCCGCCGCGCCTTAGCGGCAGGGTACGCGTCGACCGCTGGCGTCCAGGGTTCAGGGTTCAGGGTTCAGGGTTCAGGGTTCAGGGAAGCTGGCGCGAGGGAGCAGGACCTCGGCGATGCGGACGAGGAGCGCGGTTGGAGGCCAGCACGGGACACCTCTTCCCCAGCCCCTGGCCCTGAACCTCGAACCCTGAACCCTGAACCCTCTCCCCCTTCCCCAGCCCCTCCCATCGTCTACACCGCCGACATCTTCGACGCCGAGTCGCTGGAGCTCGTGCTCGCCGAGAACGTCCACGTCAACTGCGGCTCCCCCGACATGATCGACCAATACGGCAGCCGGGCGCCCGGCCGCGAGATCACCTTGCGGATCAACCCCGGCTTCGGCCACGGCCACAGCCAGAAGACCAACACCGGCGGCGACCGCGCCAAACACGGCATCTGGTACGGGCAGCTCGGCGATTGCCTGGTCGCCGCGGATCACTACGGTTTGAGCGTCACCGGGCTGCACATGCACATCGGCTCCGGGACGGATTTGGAGCACCTGTCCCAGGTCTGTTCGGCGATGGAGCGGGCCGCACTGCAAGTGGGGCGAAACCTTCAGTCGATCAGCGTCGGCGGCGGGCTGCCGATCCCCTACAAGCCCGACCAGTCCTACGTCGATCTCGGCCGCTACTTCGCCCTCTGCGACGCCGTGCGAAAGCGTTTGGAGGACCGCTTCGGGCATCCCCTGCGCCTGGAAATCGAGCCGGGCCGCTACATCGTGGCGGAGGCGGGCTACCTGGTGACGGAAATCCGGGCCGTCAAGCGGCAGGGCGCGAACCTCTTCTATCTGGTGGACGCCGGCTTCAACAACCTCGCCCGGCCGATCCTCTATGGGGCGTATCACCCGATCTCGATTGCCCCGCTGGACGGCGACCTGGCCCGCCCGCTGCACGAGGTGGTTGTGGGCGGGCCGCTCTGTGAGTCGGGCGACATCTTTACCCAGGAGGAAGGCGGCTTTGTGGCCAAGCGGTCCTTGCCGATCGCCGCGGTGGGCGATCTCCTGGTCATCGAGCGCGCCGGGGCCTATGGCTTCGTGATGGGCTCGAACTACAACTCCAAGCCGCTGGCCGCCGAGGTGCTCCTCCAAGACGGCCGCTCCCACCTCATCCGCCGCCGGCAGACGTTCGACGACCTTGTGCGCGGGGAGGTGGTGCCGGGGGCAAAGTAGTTTCTGTCGCGGGCAGGTGGTAGGTGGCGTGTGGCTTCCCCACCTACCATCTACCACCTACCGCGATTGGCCGCTCACTGGTATCGAAACGTCCTCGCCCCGAGCCACCCGAGGTCCGGACGGATCAGGTGGCGCGGCGTCACTCGTCTGCGATCGCGTTCGAGTACTCTGCCGCGCCGGCGGGGCAACTCTCCCATTGCGGAATGTCTTCGTCCCCGATGGGTGCCGGCAAGAGGTGGCGCGGAAGGAACACGGCATTGGCAATGACGGTGGGTATCACGGCGCTGGCAATCACCGCGGCGACGAGATACGAGTATTGCTCCTGCGTGACGATGTCATGCGTCAGACCATACAGGGCAGAGATCGTCCCGAACGTTAGTCCGGTGGCCATCAGGAGCGTGTAGTACCAGCGTTCTTTCCTGTCCTCCCGGAATGCTCCTACGACCGGAAACAGCCCGAAGACCTTCGACGCGGTCTTCCCGGCAAAGAGCGCTCCGAACACCAGCGGAGCCGACATCAGCGCGGGGACCGACACGAGCGAGCCCGCCCGGATGAAGTAGAAGGGAGTCAGGAACCCGATGGTGAGCGTCCGCAAGCGGCGGACGTAGAAATGGTCCCGGCCGATCGTCTTGGCAAGGACTATGCCCGCCAAGTACGCGGGGAGCACGGCCTCGCTTCCCGCCCAAAGCGCCAACGCCCCTAATCCACAGAGCACGAGTAGAATCCACTTGGTTCTGATGGCGGCCGTCCGGTTGCCGTACCAGGCAATGAGGCGCGAGGTGATCAGCGGCAAGAAGGGTACGAGCAGCACCGACACCCCGACAAAGACCGCCGTCCGGTAGAGGTGAAGGGGGCAAACAGGAGTCCCAGCGCAATGACCGTTCCCAGGTCGTTGACGAAGCACGCGCCGAGAATCCCCTTGCCGAATTCCGTGCGGTTGAAACCGGATTCGAGCATCACCGCGTAGACCACGGCCATGGACGTGGTTGACTAGGCAATGCCGGCAAGCCAGCTTGCCGAGCCATCCCATCCGAGGAGGAAACGCGCCACCGCCGCGCAACCGAGAAACGGCGCCACAAAGCCAAACAGCCCGACTACGACAACCTCCCTGCATTTCGCTCTCATAGCGGCCGGGTCGAGTTCCGCCCCGGCGAGGAAGGTCAGCAGAACCGCCCCCGACGACGCAACGAATCGAAGCCAATCGAGGTCCGCGCCGAGCGCGTCGCGCTCGATGAAATGCTCGGCAAGGAAGGCCGCACCTATCCCAACGCAGATTTCCACCAGGGCCATCGAGATGCGCAGATGACTGGCCAGGACGGTCGAGACAACTGCAAGGGCAAACCAGACCGCGGCGACTGCGAACGCCTGTTCCATGGGAGTCCCTCCGCACGGCAGACCGACCGCGAACCGGAGCCTGCCTACAAAAAAACCCTGCCTGGCGGCAGGGCTTGTAGGCACAAGGCATCCCTCCTGCCGTGAAGGCATCGCGGCAGGAGTCATCAGCCCGGTTGCGGGCAGTTCAGCGGGGGACTCCATCCCCTTCGAGTGAAATCATGGCAGACCCCGGGCGAAATGTCAAGGGCGACTGGCCCGGGTCTAAACCAGCTTCCGCGACCACTACAACCCACTTTCCGCACTTTGGGAAGTAGGGGAATAGTTCTGAGGAATCCAGGAACTATCGCACTCGATACAAGAGCATGGCTCCGAGGAGCATGGCCACGGCCGCGTACGCGAAACCGATCACAGGGCTCAACGACCAGAGCAGGCCCACCACGACACTGGAGATGAAGTCGCCCATGCCGTTGACGGTGCCCATGACTCCGTAGGCCGTGCCGCGGATCGACTCGTCGGGAACCAGGTCGGCGGTCAGGACGCCCTCCAGTGCGTCCTCTACGGCGATGAAGACGCCTGCCAGGGCGAACAAAACGCCCAGCCAGAGGATGCTGCTGGTGCCGGTGAGAAAGGCGACAATGAAACCGGCCATCACAACCGCGCCAAGGACATAGCCGAGCACCAGGAGGCCGCGGCGGCTGAACCGGTCGCTTAATGCTCCGACAGGATACGAAGCGACCGTGTAGAGGACGTTTCGCAGTGCGTAGAGCAGCGCGGCGATCTGCGCGGCACTTACGGCACTGTAGCTGCCGGTCAGCAGTTGCGTGGCAGCTAGGATGAGGAGGGTGTGGGAGAAGTCCCCCGCTCCGAAGACGCCCACGCCGACCAAGAATCGGCGGAAGTTCCGCGGCAACGCGCGGACGGAGGCCCAGAACTTGACCCCGTGATTGGCCGGGCGTCGTTTTTCCTTGACCATCAGGGCGAAGGCCACGGCTGACCCCAGACCCGGCACCAGGGTCAAGAGAAAGACGATCCGAAACGGCATCGAGGGGTTTTCGCCTGCATACGGCTGGAGCAAGAACATCAGGGCAGCGGCGATCAGCGGGCCAATGATGGCCCCGAGCGTATCGCCGGCACGGTGAAAGCCAAATGCCTTGCCCCGGTCGGCCGGCGCTACCGACTCAGCCAGCATCGCATCCCGCAGCGGCCCCCGGATGCCGCGGCCGAACCAGGCGACCATGCGACCCACCAGCACCAACGGCCAACTGACGGCCACGGCAAACAGCGTGAACGCGCCGCCGGTCAGGGCATAACCGGCCGTGGTAATCGCCTTGCGGTGGCCGAGACGGTCGCTCCACCAACCGACCCCGAGCTTGACGAAGCTCGACAGGGCATCGGAGACTCCTTCAATCATACCCAGGGCATAGACCGGCGCACCGAGCACCGCCAGGAAGCCGGCCATGACGGCAGTAGCCATCTCGTGGCCGGCGTCGCATAGCAGGCTTGTCAAGCCCATGCCGACGACGTTGCGGTTGAGCCAACCGCCGGGCGGAGCGAGACCACTGCCATCCCCCGTCGCTTCAGCTTGCGAGTCCACTTGCATACGCCGGCGCTTTCTCACTGTCCGCGGCCGTGCTGACCTCCGCAATCCCGGCCCGCTCTAATTCCTGCAAATCACGGAGCAGGTCATCGGCGTCCGTTGTCGCCCCGGACTCGGCGCTGGGGGCGGTCATCCGGCGCAATTGCTCTCGGAAGACCTCCGCCTGGGACTGGTAGGGTTCCGCGACTGAGGAAATCGACGTTTTCAGCCAGGCCCGGAGTTGCGCATTGTACAACCTGACGGACTGCCGGAGTTGATCGGCCAACTGGGCGTCCACAGTCCGCCGCGCCGCCCAATGGGCCACCCAGGGCACCGGCCGTGCCCACCAGGGAATCGAAATATCGCAACTCGCCGACAGCGGCGAGAGATCAATGATGGGCAACCCGCTGAGGGGAGCGTTGCGGATGGCCGCCGTGTCGGTCTTTGCCAAAGGTACGGTCTTCTCCAAGGCTTCCAAGGCGTGGCTCAGAGTCTTCTGGAGTCGTGTCACGATCTCTCGCGCCATTTGGCCAATCTGGACCAGCGACTCCTGGATTACTTGTGCGACCGGCTTATCGTCCTTGCCACTTGCCTTGCGAGCGGATTCCACGACGGCTTTCGCCGCATCCTGGAGAATAATCTGCACCAGCGCTGCTTCGTCCGCTGACCAATCCCTATCGCGCGTCTGCGCCTGCTGAATTGCAGCATCCGCTTCGTCCAAGAGGCGCTGGGCGGCCTTCAACTGCCTGCCGTCGCCGCCAATCGGGGCTTTCCCGTGGCGCTTGGCTACCAGCGTTTGCAGCACGGCCATCACCGAGTCTCGCAGCCGTGCAATCTTGCGGTGCAGCGAATCGTGCGTGAGTGTCCGATGACGCTCCCAAAGCGGCGCGATCTCTTGCTCGAACCAGTGATCCAGCAGTTCAGCGTCCTTCCCCACGGTGCTGACCGGATGGACCGCCACGGCCAAGTTGAGTCCGTGCCGAAGCTGGTCTCGGATGTACTGCAAAACGTGTTGCCGGTCGTCTGGCTTGAGCAAGTCGGCCTTGCTCAAGAGCACCTGGGCCGGAATTCCAGCCTCATAGAGGTCACGCAGCAAGGAGAGATCATCTTGGTTCAGGGTCGAGCCGCCGTCGATGAGCACCACGCTCAAGTCGCAGCGAGGAAGGTAGGCGAAGGTCTCCGCACTGCCGGAAAGGGCCAGCGAGCCGATGCCAGGCGTATCCACCAGGACGACCCCCTCCCGAAGCCTCGGCGAAGGCATCTCCACGGTGATCCCCGTCACGCGCTTCTGGTTGCCGCGGTTCTTCTCGTCCGAGGCGTACTCGTCCAAGTCCTTGGGATCAATGGCGCAGGAGCCCGTCTCGGCAAAGGAAATGACGGCCCTGGGCCGGTCGCCGCGCACCAGCCGCGTCGGGACCGCGGTGACGGGCGTGACCCCGACTGGGAGCACATTCATCCCGGCAATGTGGTTGAGCAGGGAGGACTTGCCCGAGCTAACCCGCCCGAAGACCGCGATTTCAAACTGCGGGGATTCGAGCCGTTGGACAATCGTATCAACCGTGGGGCGGAACTCGACCAGTTGCCACCGCATCACAATCTGATCCAGGAGGCGGAGCATGGCAACGCTGCCGGGGGCAGCATCGAGACGAGCGAGGCGTTGGGGAAGATCGTGGCCGAGCCGCTCGCTCAGGTACGCGCTCACTCGATCTATGAGCCGATCCATCTCTTGTTGAATGCTGAGCAGTTCCTGGCGGCCGGCGTCGTCCAAGGCCCCGTAACCGCGCAGTTGCGCCGGCCCCACTTCGGCCACGGCGATGCGCAGCGACAGCATGTTCGTCTGCAAGGCCCAACGCACGCCGACCCGGCGCACCTCCACGGGGATTCCGTGCTTTTCCAAACAGGTCAGCATCGTGCTGCGGATGCGGGCGAAGTAGTCTTCGACGACCTTGGCTTCGGTAGGCGACAAGTCATCGACATGCTGGGCCAGTGGAGACCGCCGCTTGCCCTGAACGAGCAAGGGCTCCAACTCGGTGAGGCGGCTTTCGATGTGCAGAAACGTAGAAAGCAGGGCGTGCTTGTGCAGTGGGGTCAGCATAGTCAGCCCTCAAAGAAGAAAAGCCCTCGGGAACGTTCCCCAGGGCTTCGGTCTTCTTCCGCCCCCACCCAAGGGAAACCCTTCTGGTAGGGGTCATCAGCCGCGGGCACCGCCGCACAGCGGTGGTCCGACGGCGCATGAGGGCGAACCCCATCGCCGCAGCTTCTATGACATTATGGGGGTACGCACAGGCGAAGTCAATATCAGTACGTCACCGGCTTTTCCATTCGTAAACCCTGCCGGCTACCGCCGCACCGCGGCCCGGCGGCTGACGCGGAGCTGGGCGCGGTACTGGTCGGCCAAACGCTGGCGTGCGGAGATCTCTTCCGGGCCCTTTGCTGGGCGATAGCGCACGGACTGGAGTTGCGCTTCGGCCACGGCCGTGTCGATCTCCTCGGCTGGAATCGCCCGGGGAGTGAGCACGGAGACGACGCCGCCGAGCACCTCGACGAATCCGCCTTCCAGATAGAAACGGCTGACCGTTCCCCCGTGGACAATCCGCAGCTCGCCGCTGCCCAGCCGCCCGATGAGCGGCGCGTGGCGCGGCGCGATGCCGATCTCGCCGTCGTAAAGCGGCAGGGCGACGAACTGGGCCGACTCATCGCGGACGGTCCGTTCGGGAGTGACGACGATGCACTGGAGCATGGCAGTAGGCAGTAGTCAGGAGAATGATGAATGATAAATGATGAATGATGAACGGGGGAGGACACGTGAATCCCGAACCCCGCGTTTGTCATTCATCATTCATCATGCATCGTTCATCATTTCTTCATTCTCTCCGCTTGCTCCGCGGCCTGCTCGATGGCGCCGACGTACATGAAGGCCTGCTCGGGCAGGTGGTCCCACTTGCCGTCGGCGATCTCCTCGAAGCTGCGGATCGTGTCGGCCAGCGGCGTGACCTCGCCCGGCTTGCCGGTGAAGACCTCGGCCACCAGGAACGGCTGGGAGAGGAACCGCTCGATGCGCCGGGCCCGCTGCACCACGATCTTGTCGTCCTCGCTCAGCTCGTCCACGCCGAGGATGGCGATGATGTCCTGCAACTCGCGGTACCGCTGCAAGGTCCGCTGCACGCGCCGGGCAATCGCGTAGTGCCGGTCGCCCACGTACTGCGGGTCGAGCACGCGGCTGGACGAGGCCAGCGGATCGACCGCGGGGTAAATCCCCTTCTCGCTGATGGACCGTTCGAGATAGATGAAGGCATCGAGCTGGCCGAAGGCGGCGGCCGGGGCCGGATCGGTGGGGTCGTCGGCCGGGACGTAGACCGCCTGCACCGAGGTGATGGCCCCCTTGGAGGTCGAGGCGATCCGCTCCTGCAAGGCCCCCATTTCCGTGGCCAGCGTCGGCTGATAGCCCACGGCCGAGGGCATTCGCCCCAAAAGGGCCGAGACCTCGCTGCCGGCCTGCGAGAAACGGAAGATGTTGTCGATGAACAGGAGCACGTCGGCCCCGGTCGTGTCGCGGAAGTACTCGGCCATGGTCAGGGCGGAGAGCCCCACGCGCAGGCGGGCCCCCGGCGGCTCGTTCATTTGGCCGAAGACCATGCACGTCTGGTCCATCACGCTGCGGCCCGTCTGGCCGATCTTCGACTTCTGCATCTCCAGCCAGAGGTCGTTCCCTTCGCGGGTCCGCTCGCCGACGCCGGCGAAGACGGAGTAGCCCCCGTGCGCGCTGGCGATGCGTGCGATGAGTTCGGTGAGAACGACGGTTTTGCCAAGGCCGGCCCCGCCGAAAAGCCCGGCCTTGCCGCCGCGGACAAACGGCGTCAAGAGGTCGATCACCTTGATTCCCGTCTCGAAGATCTCGGTTTTGGTGGAGAGGTCGGTCACCTCGGGCGAATCGCGGTGGATGGACCAATACTCGTCGGCCTTCACGGGGCCGCGGCCGTCGATCGGCTCGCCAAGCAGATTGAACACGCGGCCCAAGGTGCCTTTGCCGACGGGCACCTTGACCGGGGAGCCGGTGTCCAGGCACTCCATGCCGCGGACCAGGCCGTCGGTGCTCCCCAGGGCGACGCAGCGCACGCGGCCGCCGCCGAGGTGCTGCTGCACCTCGCCGACGAGGTTCAGATCGATCCCCTTGTGGCTGGCGGCCACTTTCACGGCGTTGTAGATCGCGGGCAGACCGTGCTCCGGAAACGCGACGTCGAAGGTGGAGCCGATGACCTGGACGACGCGGCCGACGTTCTGGGCGGGTTTAGGTCGTTTAGCGGCGGGAGCGATGGCGGGCATGCAGGCTTCTTCCTATTGCAGGTTCTCGCAGCCGCGGAGCGGCCGTCGAGGTCGTTTCCACGGAGAACGTGGTACCGGGTAATGCAAAATGAAAAATGTAAAACTTAAAATGCAAAATGTAGGAGGGGTTATTGTTTTCCTTTGCGCTGGTTCTTCCGTGCGGTGAGCAAGGATTGGGCGAAGATCTTGCACAATTGCGTGCATTCGTCCTGTAAACCGGCCATCTTCTTCACCGGCAGCGACTGGCTTTCGACAATCAGGCGAATCCAAAAGCGAGATTCCCGTAGTTCCTTCAGGCAGACACTCAGCTTGTGGACGAAATCTGCGCGGCTTTCCGCTGCGCATCCTTCCTCGTAGTTTGGCGCCGCGGACGTGCCCGATCGAATCAACTGCGCAGCGACGTGGCGGCCCAGCCGCGTCGCCGGCAGAGCGTTCACCACCTTTCCCACGCGGACGGCGAAAGCCAACAAGCGATCCGACAAGTCCCGTGGAACGCATGGTGCCAACGAGTGAGCGTCGTGGTGCCCCCCATTTTGCATTTTACATTTTACATTTTGCATTTTGCAATCACTGATTCAACGCCTCGGCGCCGCTGATCACCTCGAGCAGCTCGGAGGTGATCTGACCCTGCCGGGCGCGGTTGTAGGTCATGGTCAAGTGGTCGATCATGGCGTCGGCGTTCTCGGTGGCGGCCTTCATGGCCAGCATCCGCGCGACTTGCTCGCTGACGGCCGCGTCGAGGAAACACTTGAAGAGCCGCGCCTTGAAGCAGGTCGGCACGATCTCGTCCAGGATGTCCTCGGCCGAAGGCAGGAACTCGTAGGGCGTCTCCGCGGCCGGCCCGTTTTCCGGCTCGCTCTCCTCCAGCGAAGTCATGGGAAGCAGCGTCTCGACGGTCGCGTATTGCCGGCTGAGGCTCTCGAACTTCGTGTAGGCGACCTCCAGCCGGTCGAGCCGCCCGGCGGCAAAGGCCTCCAGGTAGCGGTTGGCCAGCACTTCGACCTCCTCGAACTTCGGCTTGTCCTGGAAGTGGGTGAAGCTCTGGCGGGGGCGGATTTTCCGGAAACGAAGCGCCGAAACCCCGCGTTTGCCGGAAACCTCCAACTGCGGATCCGGCACGTCCTTGGTCCACTGCACCCACCGCGCGTGGCCCAGCCGGAACACGCTGGCGTTGTATCCGCCGCAGAGTCCCCGATTCGCGGTGAGCATCAAAAGGATGGCCGTCTGCGTCTTCTCCCGCGGTTCCAGCAGCGGGGAACAGACCTCCAGGCCGCTCCGCACCAGATGCCAGACCAGGGCGGTGATGCGGCGAGTGTAGCCGGCCGCGGCCAGGGCCCGGCTCATCGCCCGGCTGAAGCTCGCGCGCGAGATCAGCTCCATCGTCCGCGTGATCCTGCGGATGCTGCGGATCGATTTGCGGCGTCGATCGAGCGTTCGGGCTTTGGCCATGAGCAGGGGCTAGGGGTCAGGGGCCAGGGGTCGGGGTTCAGGGTTCAGGGGAAATGACCAAGTACCAATGACCAATGACCAAGAAGACGATGGCGATCGTACTTATTGGTCATTGTTCCTCGGTCATTGGTCATTGGGCCTTGGTCATTCATCATTCATCATTTGCTATACCTTCACCGCCGCCGGTTGCTTCCGGCCGGCGTACTGCTTTTGGTATGCGTTCATCGCCGCGCTCATGGCGGACATGGCGGTGTCGTCCAGGTCCCTGGTGTCGGTGATCTTCTGCCACAGGGCTTGCTTCTGACTGCGCATGAACGACAGCATCCCGTCCATCCAGGCCGAGACCTCGGCGACCGGGATCGGGTCCAAGAAGCCGCGGGTGCCGACAAAGATGCTCAAGACCTGGTCGGTCACGTGCAGCGGGCGGTAGAGTCCCTGCTTCAAGAGCTCGGTCATGCGGTAGCCGCGGTCGAGCCGGGATTGCGTGCCCGGGTCGAGCTCGGTGCCCAACTGGGCGAATGCCTCCAACTCGCGGAAGGCGGCCAGATCGAGGCGCAGCCCGCCCGCCACCTTCTTCATCGCCGGGATCTGGGCCGCCCCTCCGACGCGCGAAACGGAGATGCCCACGTTCATAGCCGGCCGCTGCCCGGCGAAGAACAGGTCCGGCTGCAAGTAAATCTGCCCGTCGGTGATGGAGATCACGTTGGTCGGGATGTAGGCCGAGACTTCGCCTTCGAGGGTCTCGACGATCGGCAGGGCCGTGAGCGATCCGCCGCCCAGCTCCTCGCTCAGCTTGGCGGAACGCTCCAGGAGCCGACTGTGGCAGTAGAAGATGTCGCCGGGGTAGGCCTCGCGTCCCGGCGGCCGCCGCAACAGCAGGGCAAGCTGCCGGTACGCCTGGGCCTGCTTCGAGAGATCGTCGTAGATCACCAGCGTGTGGCCGCCCTTGTACATGAAATACTCGGCCATGGCGCAGCCGGCGTAGGGCGCAATGTACTGCAGCGGCGCCGGATCGCTGGCCCCGGCCACCACGATCACCGTGTAGTCCAGTGCGCCTTCGCGGCGGAGGACGTCAATCAGGTTGGCGACGTTCGACTCCTTCTGGCCGATCGACACGTAAAAGCACTTCACGTCGGTGTTCTTCTGGTTGATGATCGTGTCGATGCAGATGGCGGTCTTGCCGGTCTTGCGGTCGCCGATGATCAGCTCGCGCTGGCCGCGGCCGATGGGGGTCATCGAGTCGATGGCCTTGATCCCGGTTTGCAGCGGCTCCTTGACCGGCTGACGCTGGGCCACGCCGGGGGCCACCGATTCCACCAGGCGACGCTCCGTCGTTACAATCGGCCCGCGCCCGTCCAGCGGATTCCCCAGCGGGTCCATGACCCGACCGAGCACCGCGTCGCCCACCGGCACGCTCAGCAGGCGCCCGGTGCTGCGGACCTCGTCCCCCTCGTTGATCGAGAGGTAGTCGCCGAGGATCGTTACGCCCACGGAGTTCTCTTCCAGGTTGAAGGCCAGGCCGTGCACGCCGCTGGGGAACTCGACCATCTCGCCGGCCATCACGCCGGACAGGCCGTAGACCCGGGCGATGCCGTCGCCCACCTCCAGCACGCGGCCGACCTCGCGGACGTCGATCCGCGACTCGTACTGCTCGATCTCATGCCGGATAACGGAAGCGATCTCGTCGGCTTTGAATCTCATGGGCACTCCTGTCGATCATTTCTTGCCGCACGCTGGCCAGTTGGCTGGCGATGGAGCCGTCGTAGACGGTGTCGCCCACGCGGACCACGATCCCGCCGATCAGCTTCGGATCGACGGCCCGCCGGAGCACGGGCTCGCCGTCCAGCAGGGGGCGGATGGCCTTGACGATCCGCTCGGTCAACGCGTCGTCCACGGGAGCGGCGGTCGTCACCTGCACGGGGACTCGGCCGTGGAACCGCTCGTGGAGCAGCCGGGCCTGGCCATGGATGGCCCGCAGGCAATCCAGCCGCCCGTGGCGCGAGACCACCTTGAGGAAGTTGAGCATGGTGGGCGAGGCCCGGCCGCCGAGCACGCGGTCGAGGATTTCCTCCTTTTCCGCGGGAGAAATCAGCCCGGAGGCCAGCACGCGCTCGAAGTGCGGCGAGGGGTCGAGCACCTCGGCCACCAGGTCGTCGAACTCGTCCAAGATCGCGTCGGCTTGGCCGGCGGACTCGGCCGCGCCCAAGAGGGCCTCGGCATAGACGGCGGCGACGTGCTCGGCGCGGACGTCGGGCGCCATCTCGGCGGCGGTTCGGGCGTCTCGTTCCGTGCGATCGCTGGACATTGGATCCATCGCGGGAAAAAACGCGCCGCGCAAACGCGGCGGCTAAACGGGATTGTCTGCCGACCGTAAAGCGCGGATTAGTTCCTGCTCGGGGCCATCTTGGAGAAATCGGCAACTGCCCTGTCGATCAGCCGGACGTGGGCCTTGGGGTCCAACTCCGCCTGAATCAGCTTTCCGGCCAGCTCCACCGCCAAGGTGGCACTCTTTTCGGCCAGCTCCTTGATCGCGCCGGCCGTGGCGACTTCGATCTCGCGCAAGGCCCGCTGTTTTTCCAGGTCCGTGCCTTCCTTGGCCTTCTGGAGGATTTGCTGGCCGAGCCGCTCGGCCTCGCGGCGGCCCTGCTCGAGGATCTCGCGGACGTCCGCCTCGGAGGCAGCGAGCTTCGCCTGGTACTCGGCCAACAGGCGCCGGGCCTCCGCGTTGTTGGCCTGGGCCTGGCTGATCTGATCGGCGACGTGGCGCTCGCGCTTATCGAGCCCGGCGGCGATCGGCTTCCAGGCAAACTTCCACAGGATGAAGAAGAAGACCAGGAAGACTGCGCCGCTCCAGAGGGCGAGGTCCTTCTCGAAAAAGAGCGGATCGATCTTGGTCTTCTCACCGTGCCCCCCCTCGGACTGCTTTCCTTCGGCGTCATGCGAAGGCGCCTCGGGGGCCTTGGCGGCCGCCGCGTGGCCTGACGACTTACCCGCGCGTGCGGGCGGATCCTCGGCCCCCGGCGCCGCTGCGGCGCAAGCGATCGCGGCCAGGCCGACCAAGAGAGCGGAAGTGCATCGAGAAAACATTGTGCCGCTGCCTTTTGCCTTCGCTTCCGTCACGTCGTTGCCAAGCAGACGATCAGGGCGAAGAACGTCGCCCCTTCGATCAGCGCCGCGGAAATGATCATCGCCGTTTGGATGTTGCCGGCCACTTCGGGCTGGCGGGCCATGCTGTCCACGGCCGTGGACCCGATCCGGCCGATGCCGTAGGCCGCCCCGAGGATCACCAGCCCGGCCGCAAAGGCGCTGCCGAACGAAATCAACGGTGTGGAGCCGGAGGGAGTGCCGGTTCCGGTCCCCTGCGCAAAGGCGGGCGAGGCGACCAACGACAGGGCTACACACAGCAGGGCAATTCTCGCTGTTCTGTTCACGTGAACCATCTCCTTTCACAACGTTATGGGCGACAGGCGGACACACCGCTAGTGTTGGTGCACCGCCATGCCGATAAACAAGGCCGTCAAGAACACGAAAATGTACGTCTGCAAAACGGCTACCAACAGTTCCAGGAAACACAGCGCAGCGGCCCCCACAACGCTCACCGGCGCCACGCCGAACCAGGCCCAACCGCTGAACATCACCGTGAACCCCAAGATCACCGCCAGCACCAAGTGGCCGGCAAACATGTTGGCCAACAAACGAATCGCCAAGATCACGTGCTTGATCAACAGGCTGACGATCTCGATCAACAGGATCATCGGCTTCAGCGGGATCGCCAGCGGCAGGGGGAGGTCCATGGGCGGGGCCAGGCCGGTCCAGTATTTCACCGGGCCGAACTTGAGCATCCCGGCTCCGATGACCGTGACGAAACTCATCGCCGCCAGCGTGGCCGTAACCGCCAGGGCCCCGGTCGGCGAGCCGGCCCAGGGCAGTAGCCCCAGGAGGTTGCAGAACAGGACGAAGAAAAACGTGTTCCACAGGTAAGGCAGAAAGCGATCGGCGTCCTGGCGTCCGATGGCCGGTCGTGCCATCTCGTCGCGGATGAAAAGCAGGACCATTTCAACCATGTTCCCGAAGCGGCCTCGCGGCGGGCTTCCGTCGGCGATCCTTCGCGCCAGCGGAATGAAGATCGCCGCCATCAGGACCAGCGCCACCAACTCCAGGACCATAAACTTGGTGATCGGAAAGTAGTGACCGAATACCTGGGGAATCTCCCACTCCAGCCCAAAGGGAAATTCAAACACCTCGCTATCGGCGACGTGTTGGGCGGCCTTGGAGACGTCCACTTCCATGATTCAGGAGGGCCTTTGTTTCGGAAGGTTTGCGGCCGGCTTTGCCGCGGAGGTCCGAGGGAGCGAGAGGGCGATCTCGACCGCCAAGGTTACCGGGTAAAAGACTAACAAATAATACAACACTCCCGCTTGCGCCAGAGCTCCATTCCTTAGATGGAGAACCAACCCGCACGTTAATGGAATCCCCATCCGCAAGACCATCCCGGCCAGAAGCCCGGCGAGGCCGCCGGCGACATCGGCCAGAAGAACGGCAGCAGCGAGGGCGGAGGCCGCGCCCAGCCAACAGCAGACGGCGGCCACGACCGCAGCCGCGAGTCCCCACCCCCCCGAGATTAGCGAACCCGCCATGCCAGCCGGCGCCAGGAGGAGCGCAACGGCAATCGCCAAGGCGATTTGGCAGGCCAGCAATCCATGGCGTCTGGGGGCAGCCGGCAGCGACTTCATCCTGATTTTCACCTTGCGCCGTGCGGGGGCTGTTTTCCGTTTCCTCCGGTCCGGTTCTGGTCGCGGCGAGACGCCTCCCCGAGGCGGAGCAGACTTGTCATCCCCACGATCAGCCCGACAATCGCCCCCATCACCACGAAGACCGGCCCCGTACCCAGCCATTGGTCAGCGAAGTATCCGATCAACATGGGCACGACCATTTCCAGCGAGATGGTCGTGACCTGAGAGGCCCGAGCCAACGCCGCGGAGAGAGGCGACCGGTTATCAGGGGGGTTGGCCACGGTGGGAACACGATTGGCAACCAACGGGATCGGGCCAATCTATCCGGGGCCACCTGGCCTGTCAACCGACCGGCAACACCCCGCCTTCCGTAACCGTATAGATTGCAGCGGGGCGCCGGGCAAACCGCGCGACCTCTGCGGCGGACCGCGGTCGTCCCGGAAATACATCCATTTACGCATATTGACCCACCTGATACGGGTATCTTCGCGCCACGTTTCAGGGATGCAGCAACGCGAAACCGCGATCGTAAATCACTTGCTGACTACAGGATACGGCTGGTCCGTCCTCTCGATTCTGGGGACCGTTTACCGCAGCTTATTGCGTCTATCCGATGTCGTAACTATAATCGACGCAACTGGAGTTTCCCGTCCTGCCTAAGGTTCCGGATGTACGCCTGCCCACAAAGGGAGACGCCAGACACGGCCCGCCAGAGCGGGACGAGGAGGGGCGCCCTTTTATCCGGGTCAAGGACGACGCGTTATCCGGGTCAAGGACGACGCGCTACCACTGACCGACCCACAACCGATTTGTGTCGGCCGCCGACGCTATCGGTGCCCCGGAGGTAAGTGCCGTGATGAGTGTAGCACAACTGAAAACGCGCACCGCCAAAGACCTTGCGGCCTTGGCCAAGCGAAAGGGCGTCTGCGGCTGGCACTCCATGCGCAAGGAAGAGTTGGTCCAGGCCCTCATAAGGCATCTCAAATCGCAGTCGTCGAAGAAGGGCACCAACGAAAAAGAGGCGGTCAGCGCGGCGCTGAAACGCAGCGGCGTTGCCCGCGCATCCAAGCGAAGCTCCAACGGGAACGGAACCGTTCACCCCAATGGCAAGAAGGGAAGCAAGGCCGGGGCCGGCAATGGCCGGGCCAGCGGCGCGCACAAATTCCATTCTCCTCGGGCCGAACGGCGGCTCCATCAAATCAAGGCCAAGTTGGCCCAGTCCAAGGACTTGTCGCTCGATTTCTCTCCAGGCGAAACCGGGGCTCCGGCCAAGGATCGCCTGGTGGTCATGGTCCGCGATCCGTACTGGCTTCACGCCTTTTGGGAGCTGACGCGGCACAGCGTCGAGCGGGCCCGCGCGTCGCTGGGGCCGCACTGGCATGGGGCCCGGCCGGTGCTCCGCTTGTTGGAGGTCGTCCGCGACGGAACCACCAGCAGCGCGCGGAGGACCCTTCGCGACATCGAGGTCCACGGGGGCGTGAACAACTGGTACATCGACGTGGACGATCCGCCCCACAGCTTCCAGGTGGAGATCGGCTATTTGGCCCTCGATGGGCGATTCGTCTCGCTGGCCCGCAGCAACACGGTCAGCACGCCGCCGGTCAGTGCAGTGAAGTCGTTCGACGGCAACTGGGCGGGAGTGGCCGAGGATTTTGACCGGATTTACGCCCTCAGCGGCGGCTACACGGAGGACGGGGATCATTCCGAGCTGCGGGACTTGTTCGAGCAGCAGCTCCGCCGGCCCATGGGTTCGCCGATGGCCACCCGATTCGGGCTCGGTGCGTCCCGCGCCGGCGGAAACCGGGATGACTTCTGCTTCGAGCTGGACACCGAGCTGGTGGTCTACGGCGTGACCAATCCGGATGCCCACGTGACCCTCAGGGGGGAGCCGGTCCACTTGCAGCCGGACGGCAGCTTCTCCGTTCGTTTCAGCTTGCCGGAGCGGCGCCAGGTCTTCCCGGTGGTGGCCAGCAGCGGCGACGGGGTGGAGGAGCGGACGATTGTCTTGGCCGTGGAGCGGAACACGAAGGTCATGGAGCCCGTGCTCCGCGAGCCCGACGCCTGAGACGGCCGGCGGGAGAGAGGACTGCAAATTGAGAATTGCCGATTCTCAATCCTCAATCTGCAGCCGGCTCACGCGTTCTTATCCCCAGGCTGCGTCTTCGTCCCGGCAGCCAAGTCGCCAAGTCGCCTTCCCCGGGCTTGGCCGGCTGGATAGACTTAAGGGTCGCGGGATACTACCCCGGCGGCCGAGTATCGTTGCAGATCCGCGGGAATACTGGCGATGTCGCAAGATATCCGCAAGCTCCTCGAAGGCTGGGATTATGAGCCGGACGAGATTGTCGTTCGCATCATCCCGGGAGACGACGGCCGCGATAAGATCCAGATGCGGGTCGATTTGGGACTGCTGCAAATGGAGATGGACGGCCGCCCCGACGGCACCCGCCCGGAAGGCCGCGAGTCTTGGCTGGACTACTACGAGGAGCAGCAACGGGCCCACGAGGCGGCCCGGACGGATGCCCCGTTCGCCTTGGAAGACGAGGACTGCTACCGGCTGTGGCGCGAGGGGGTTCAGTATTATCACCGTTATCTGAGCCTTTGGCACTTAAAGCTGTACGATCGCTGCGCGCGAGATACCGCGCGGAACATGCGGCTGTTTGCTTTCGTCCGCCAGCACGCCCGCACCGATCGCAACAAGTTCCAGTTCGACCAGTGGCGGCCCTACGTCACGATGATGCACGCGCGGGCGGTGGCCACGCCGCTGGTGGAAAAGGGGGAGTTCACCGAGGCCCTGCAGGCCGTCGAGACGGGGATCGAGGGGATCCGCAGGTTCTTGGAGGAGCATCGCCAGAGCCATCGGGCCGACGAGTGCCTGGAATTGAAGAACCTGGAGCAATGGCGGGACGAGGTCATGGCCGAGGCCGACCGGGCCGGCAAAGGGGAACCGGCGCGCAGCCTGCTCCTCTTGCAGCAGCGGCTCCGCCAGGCGGTGGCCGACGAGCGGTTCGAAGAGGCGGCCCGCCTGCGCGACGAGATCCGCCGACTGTCAGGCTGAGGGCCGGCTCCGTGAAGATCCTCCGAAGCCTGGACAATCTGCCAGACGAGTTCCGCCGCGGGGCCTTGGCCATCGGCAATTTCGACGGCGTACACCTGGGCCACGCGCGGATCGTCGAGCGGCTCCTGGAGAAGGCGCGGCACGTGGGCGGGCCCGCCGTGGTCTTCACGTTCGATCCGCATCCCGTGCAGTTGCTCCGTCCGCAGTTTGCCCCGCCGCCGCTCACCGGAACCGATCGCAAGGTGCAACTCTTGGCCGAGCTGGGCGTGGACCTGCTGATCGCCTACCCCACCGATGCCGCCTTCCTGCAACTCTCTGCGCGGCAGTTCTTCGACGAGATCGTTTGCCGGCGCCTGGAGGCCCGGGCCTTGGTCGAGGGGGCCAATTTCTTCTTCGGCCACGATCGCCGGGGGAACGTCGAGGTCCTGCGGCAGTTTTGCGCGGGGGCGGGGATCGAATTGGACGTGGTGGAGCCGGTCTTGTCCGGCGGCCAGGTGGTCTCCAGCTCTCGCATCCGCGCACTGTTGGCTCAAGGGAAAGTGGACCAGGTCCGGCAGATGCTCACCCAGCCGTACCGCATCCGCGGCACGGTGATTCACGGGGCCGGGCGCGGAGTGCAGTTGGGGTATCCCACGGCCAACCTGGCCGGCGTGCGGACGTTGCTCCCGTGCGAGGGGATCTACGCGGGCCGGGCTTGGGCCGACGGCTCGGCCTGGCCCGCCGCAATCAGCCTCGGTCCCAATCCCACCTTCGACGAAGGCGGCCTGAAGATCGAGGCCCATTTGATCGGCTACCGCGGGTCGCTTTACGACCGGCCGCTGGAGGTGGACTTCTTGGAACGGCTACGAGGGGTCCAGAGGTTCTCGTCGGTCGAAAGCCTGATCGCTCAAATGGAACACGATGTCGCCGCGGTGCGGGCGTTTGTGGAAAACGACTGCGTGGCCGCGGCTGGCGTGCGCAGAAAAGAATAGCCGGGGATATGATGCCCTCCTTTGGAAGGCACACGGCATGGAGCCGAGTTTCGTCCACCGGCTATCATGACTATAGCGCCTGCCGAGGAGAAGTCAATCTCTTGCAGGCGACCCTGAGGATGCCACACGATGTCCCAAACAATTGACTGGCCGCGGTTCATCGAAATCGTCCGCAATCAGGATCGCTTCCTCCTGACCACCCACATCCGGCCCGATGGCGATGCGGTGGGAAGCACCATGGCCATGGCGGCGGCGCTGGAGCAACTCGGCAAGAGCGTGGTAATCGTGACGGCCTTCGAGACGCCGCGCCAACTGCGGTTCCTCGATCCCAGCGGAAGGATTAAGCGGCTCGGCAGCGGCATCTCCCCGGGGCAGCTTGGCGAGATCGACGTGCTCACGGTCCTGGACACCGCGGCCTGGGCCCAACTGGGCGAGATGGGCGAGGTGATTCGCACTACCCGGGCGCTCAAGGTCGTGCTGGACCATCACCGCAGCGCCGACGACCTGGGGGCCGAGGTCTTCAAGGACGAGAAGGCCGAGGCCACCGGGCGGCTGGTATTCGAGGCGCTCCAGCGGCTGGGAGTGGAAATCACCGCCCCCATGGCCGAAGCCCTGTTCGTCGCCCTGGCTACGGACACCGGCTGGTTCCGCTTCGCCTCCACCTCCGCTGGGACATTGCGCGTGGCAGCCCGGCTGACGGAGGCCGGGGCCGTGCCCCACCGCCTCTATAAAGAGGTTTACGAGAACGACTCGCCCGAACGGCTGCGGCTCCTGGGCCGGGCCATGGCCCGCACGCAAACGGAGCTCGACGGCCGCCTCATCTATACCTGGCTGACGCGCGAGGATTTTGCCGAGAGCGGGGCCGTGCCCACCGACAGCGAGGACATCATCAACCTGACCCTTTGCGTGGCCGGAACGGAGGCGGCGGTGATCCTCGTCGAGCAGCCGGCCGGCGCAGTGAAGATCAGCTTCCGCAGCCGATCGGACCTCGATTGCAGCCGCTTGGCCGGGCAATTCGGCGGCGGCGGGCACCGCAACGCCGCGGGGGCGACCCTTCCCGAGCCCCTCGCCACCGCACGCGCCAAGGTCCTTGACGCGGTGCGCAAGGCCATGCGATAATGCCCGAGAGCTTCTGACGTGGAGCATTATCAAAGCCCACGGGCTGCAACCCGTGGGCTTTACGTGATTGTCGGTGACAAGATTAGAGGAAAACCCCCATGACTCAGTTCATCACGCCCGAGTGCAGCGTTCCGCCCGGCGAGGCCGGCGGCCAGCCGCGGCGCGGATTCCTGACCCGGTTGCTCGGCTTGCTGGCGGGCGCCTTTGTGCTGCTGACGCCGCTGACGACCGGGATCTTGTCGTTTTTTAATCCCTGGCGGCAGAAGGGCGGCGGCGGCCAGTTCATCCGGCTGGCCACGCTGGACACGCTCCCCGCCGACGGGACGCCGCTGAAAGCCGCCGTGATCATGGATCAGGTGGACGCCTGGAACCGCGCGCCGAACCAGCCGGTGGGAGCGGTGTTCCTCCGCCGCACCGGGGCCACGGAGGTCGAGGCCTTCAACGTGGTCTGCCCCCACGCCGGCTGCTCGGTGGATTACAAGGAGATCGAGGAGGAGGCCGACGGCAAGAGGCAGAAGGTCAAGAAGTTCTTCTGCGAGTGCCACAGGGCCAGCTTCGATCTTTCCGGAAAGCGGACGGACGCCGTCTCGCCCAGCCCCCGCGACTTGGACTCGCTGGCCGCCAAGATCGAAAACCGCAACGAGGTCTGGGTCCAGTTCCAGAACTTTGAAGTCGGCAAAACCAAGAAGGTCCCCACCGCATGAGCACCACAGACCCTCAGGCAAACGCGACTCGTTTGGGCGGCTTCCGGCGCTGGCTGGCGGACCGCACCGGACTGCCCGGCGCTCTGCGCGAGTGCCCCGTTCGCGGCGCCGCCGGCCGTCCAAGCTGGTGCAGCCTCTGGATCAGCTTGATTCTGTGCGCTGGCGTGATCCAGGCCATCACCGGCGGGGTCCTCTGGATGTACTACAGCCCAAGCGCACAAACGGCTTGGGAGAGCGTGTACTTCATCCAGTACGAGGTGCTCGGCGGCTGGCTGTTGCGGGGCCTGCACTACTGGACCGCCCAGGTGCTCGTCGCGTTGCTCCTGCTTTACCTCGTCCAGACGATTGTGCGGGGAGCTTACCGGGCCCCGCGGGAGTTCGTCTTCTGGACCGCGCTAGGCATCGCCGCCTTCGCCTTGGCACTGTGCCTGACCGGCGACCTGCTCTCGTGGGACCAGAACGGCTATGCCAGCACCCAGACGCGCGTCAATTTCCTCAACCTCCTGCCGTGGATCGGCGGGGCCCTGTTCCGCCTGGCTGCCGGCGGCCCGGCCTTCGGGCATCTGACGCTGACGCGGTTCTTCGCCTTGCACGTGGGCTGTTTTGCGGGGCTGCTGTTTGCGTTTTTCCTCGCCCATTTGTGGCTCGTGCGCCGGGCCGCCTTGGCCCCCGCCACGGCCGGCAACGGAAAGCCCGCCGCTGACACGTCGGCCCGCGGCCGCTCCCTGGCGCATCCGGCCGTCCATAGCGCGGCCTGTCTAGGCCTGTTGGCCGTGGTGCTCTTATTCGTCTTCAGCGGCCCGCTGGCCGGACGCAGCGGCAGTCGTCCGGGCGACTACTTTGGAAAGGAGCTGTGGGCTAATCCGAGCGAGTACTTCGGAAAGGAGTTGGGGGCTCCCGCCGATCGCGACCCGGCCAACTTCTACAAGGCGGCCCGGCCGGAGTGGACCTTCCGCGGGCTCTATGGCTTCTCGAACGCCTTCCCGGGCGAATTGAAGATCTTGCCGATCTTCGTCTTTACGACGATCTTCGGCTTGCTCGTCTTGGCGATGCCGGTGATCGCGTACTGTCGCTGGGGTCATGCGCTGAACCTCTTCGTGTTCGCCGTGCTCGCCGCCGGCTTGACTGGCTTCACCTACGCCTCCTGGGCGCACGATTGGGGCGACGAGGACTACCGCGCGGCCTTGCAGGCCGGCGAGGAAGAGGCCCAGCGGGTCAAGGAGCTGGTCCGCGGGCTGAACGGGATTCCACCGACCGGCGCCCTGACGCTCTTGCGCAACGACGCCAAGACGCAAGGGCCCAAGATCTGGGAACAGCAGTGCGCCGTGTGCCACGACTACACGGACCCGGAGGGCATCGTAAAGCCGACCGAGAATCCGACGGCCCCGGACCTGGCCGGTTTCGGCGGCCGCGACTGGATCGCCGGACTGTTCGATCCGGAAAAGGTCAAGGGGCCGAACTACTTTGGCAATACCCGATTCGCCGCCGGCGCGATGGTGCGCTTGGTGGAGGGGCGGCTGGCGAAGCTGAAGCCCGGCGATCGGAAGGCCGTCATCGAGGCCTTGGCGGCCGAGGCCCAGCTTACCTCTTCGCCGGCAGAAGACGCTGGAGCGGCTGCCCAGATCGAAAAGGGCCGGCAACTGATCGCCGACGACCTGTGCGCCCGCTGCCACCGCTTCCACGAGGCCGGAAAGGCCGGCTTCGCGCCCGATCTGACCGGCTACGCCTCTCGCGAATGGATCCTCGGCGTCTTGGCCGACCCGAGGCACTCAGCGTTCTACGGCTTGCGGAACGACCGGATGCCGGCGTACGTGGAGATGCCGGCGCGGCCGGAGAAGAACCGCCTCCAACCGGAACAGATCGGACTGGTGGCCGACTGGCTCCGCGGCCAGTGGTACAGGCCCGAGGGGAACAAGGGGTGCGGTTGCCTGGATCCGGCCGAAGGGGAGAAGGAGAAACCGTTGCAGCCGCCGGTCCTGTTGAGTCTTGGCGTCTGGGAGGCCCGGCGCATGAAGCAAGAAACGCCTCCCGCAAACAACCCGGCCGCTGAGGCATCGGCCTTGTATAAGCAGGAGCACTGCGCGGTCTGCCATCCCCACACCGGGACGCCGCAGGCGAACATCGTCCCTGAGCACCCTTGCGCCCCCGACTTGGGCGGCTTCGCCAGCCGGGAGTGGCTCACCGGGCTGCTCGATCCGAAGCGGGTGGACGGCCCCAAGTACTTCGGCAACAGCGGGCTCAAGAAGGGGGAAATGGTCGCGTTCGTCAAAGGCAACCTCCGGGAAGCGCTTAGAGACATGGGCAAAGAGGGGCAGGAGAGCCTGGCGAAGATGATCGCGGCGTTGGCGGCCGAGGCCCAACGGGATGCTCCGGCGGTTGCAGGCGACCCGGTAGCCGGCAAGGAGGCGTTTGTGGCCTTCGAAGACCTGGGTTGCGCCGACTGCCACAAGTTCTACGACAAAGGAAAACTCGGCACGGGTCCTAACCTGACCGGCTACGGCTCACGGGATTGGCTGGTGGGCATTATTGGCGATCCGACCGGCGCGCGATTCTACCGCGACAACAACGACGGGATGCCGTCGTACCGGATGTTCCCCAAGGAACCGGCAAAGAACCTCCTGGACGGGCCGCAGATCGATCGCCTGGCCGATTGGCTCCGAGGCAAGTGACGTCACGGGCGGCGCGTGGCGGGTGACGAGTGGCGGGTGGCGAGTGGCGGGTGACGGGTGACGGGTGGCGGGTGACGGGGTGACGGCGTGGTAGGGAGTTGCAGAGTGTAAAGCGAAAAGTGCAAAACGAGTATTCGTCGTAAATCCGCAATCTGCAATTTGCACTTTGCACTTTTCACTTTGCACTCTCCCAAGCCGCAATCACCTGCCACTCGCCACCCTTTCGCCCCCTTTCCCATCTTGCCTGGTCCACGCTCTTCGTGATTCCGGCGGAATCGGTACAGTCGGCAGCCGCCCCTGCCGATCCATTAGAACACGATGTGGTGCCGACACTGCCAACAAGAAGTCCCGGGAATCGTGTCCGACCAGAGTGGCGAGTACTGTTGCCCCAGGTGCGGCGGCGCCTTGGGAGAGCGCATGAGGCACTCGCGGCCCAAGGCCTCGGCCTTGGCTCCGCAGGCCGCTTCGCTGGCCGTAGTCCAGCCCCCCGAGTCCTCTTGCCACCCGTCGGTCATCCCCCTGCCGCAGGTCTGCTTCCCTCCCGTGCTGGACGATTGGGAAGCGGACGAGCAACTGCGGCACATCGGGCGGGCTTTGGCCGCGGAAGAGTTGGAGGCCGCCCGGCCGGCGATTCTCCGCATCGATGCGGCCCACCCGGGGGGGATCGCCAGGGCGCATCGCGCGCCCGAGCGGGCAAAGTCCGCCCGCGCGGTGGTGCGTAAGACGTCGGAGCAAGGGCTAGTCCCCTTCTTGACCTGGTTCTGCACGCTGCTGGGCACCATGGCCACGACGTGCGGCGGGATGCTGCTGGGGTGGTCGGCCTGGACCGCACGTCCGGAACTCTGGCGGATCGGCATGCCGATTGCCCTCGGCGGCCTGGCGGTCCTCGTCGTCGGCCTTCTTCTGCAACTGGACCAGTCCTGGCAGCAGCGACGGGAGGCGACCTCGTTGCGCCCGAAGAACACTTCGGCAGTGTCCTCATAGCCCTTGGCCGGGCTCCCGGGCCGCCATGCGTTACCGCTCGAACAGAGCGATCAAACGGGGCAGGAAAACGATCACGCCGATCACCACGGCCCCGATTGCGGTGACGAGCACCGCGCCGCTGCCCATGTCCAGGGCGTCGCGCAACTTTGGGTGATACTGGTCGGTGAGCGCCTTGGCGAGCGATTCCAGGGCGCTATTGAACGTTTCGGCCGCCAGCACCAGGGCGATGCACCCGCCGAGAAGGCACCACTCCAGCCGCTCCACCCGAAGAGCCACCCCGGCCGCAACCACCGCCGCGGCCACCAGCGCGTGTACAGCGTGGCTGCTCGATGCCCGGGCGGCGATCCACATGCCGCGCATCGCATCGCGGAATTTCGCGGCCCAGCCGCGTGACGGCCTGACGGGTGACTCGTTCATGGCTTCGAAAGTAGGCAGTGGGCAGAGCGAACTAGACAGTAGACGGTAGACAGTAGGAATTGCGGATTCAAGTCCGGCTATCATTCATCACTCATCATTCATCATTCATCATTCCCGATTCATCCCTCATCCCTACTCCAACCCATACGCCCCTGCCACCGGGATCCTCGCTCCGCCGGCATGGCCGAGCCGCGTTTTGGGCAAGAAGCGAGGCTCGACCGACAGGGCCGCCCCCCAATTCCCTTTGCTGGCGTCGAAATTGAAGCCGGCGCTCAGGAGGAACGACTCGCCGACCCGCGTGATCGAAAAGTACTGGCCGATGTTGCCCTGGTTGTGCAAGTCGACGCTCGTGCCGAAGGCGGAGACCCACTTGGGGCTCATCCGGTAACTATAGGACATGGCAAGGATCGTGTTGTGGATCGGGCCGTCCAACTGGTGGATGCCCACGAAAAGCCCGCCCTTGGGCGGCCGATCCAAAAAGGCCCCCACCGAGATCAGGCGCTGGCCGCTCTGGAAGAAGTCGAAAATGCCCGAGGAGAGCAAGGCCAGCCGGTCGCCGACCTGCCAGCGGAAGTCGTAGTCCAAAAGTCCCATCAGCGAGCCGAAATTATCGCGGTTCTTGTCCGGGAAGAAGGTGACGTTCGTGTCCAGCGTGATCCAATCCACGATCCGCTCGTTGCCCGGGGCGCCGCGCTTCGTCTGCCAGCGGTTCCTCATGCCCAACCGCACGAACATCAGGTCGTCGGCGATCTCGGTGCTCGGGGCCGTGACCCAGCCGGCCATCCCCGTGCGAATGGCGTAGAAGCGCTCGTCGAAGAGCTTCGGGATGGCGGGAAACGGAGCGAGGGTGCCCGGCGAAGGGAACGTGTTGGGCACGAAGCGGCGGCGGAAGTCCTCGATCGAGTCGTCGTCCAGCGGATCGTAAAGCGGCAGCTCGTTCACGCTGCGGTTGGAGTCGGCCCACGCCGCCTCGGCGTCGAAAACGACCTTGTGGGCCAGCCCGTGTACGTTCCACAGCGCGCTTTCGACCTCGGGATTGACCCGCCAGACCGGGATGCTGGCCCGCAGGCCGACCTGCCCGTAGAGCCGCTGGAGATCTTCACCGTCGCGGGCCTGCCCCCAGTGGGCCGCCTCGCCGAGTGCGTAGGGGACGACCTTGACCGGCCCGGCCTGGAACGGCCAGTCGATCTCCTGCCGGGTGACGAACCGCTCGCTGTGGGTGCCCAGCGGGTCGCCCGCGGGCGAGACTTCCCAGGGCAGGAATCGCGACCGCTTCGCCGGATCGGGCTCTTGCGCGGCATTGGGCAACGTGGCGGTGTGGAACTGGGAGTAGGCCGCGCTGGAATGCTCGAACCAGGTGAGCACGTCGCCCAAGACCGGCTGGCCGAGCCAAAAATGATCGAACCGCGGGAGCCAATCGGTTTGGGTGAAGAAGTCGTTGATCCGCACCGCGGCGGTCAGGCTCCAGGACGTGTTGTCGCGGATCTTCTTCAGCTCCAGGGCGGTTACCTCATCCTTCATCTCGTGCCATTCGCGCTCGAAGTACTCCTGCACGAAGTAGCGGTCGCTGATCCAGCCCACTTCGGCCGACAGTTGGATGTCGCCATCGAGCATCTGGCGGTGCTGGGCGAACAGCCGGTAGCGATAGAAGCGCTCCGGCGGGACGCTGCGGCGATCGAGCCCCAGGTTGTCGTTGCCGTGGTCGGGGATGCCCCAGTAGTCGATCAGCCCCACGGCCTTGCCCGGGATGCCGAGGAAGTCGTCGCGGTTGTAGTGGAAGTCCGTGCCGTGGCCGAACCCCCGCTTGCTCATGAAATCCAGGCTCAAGCCCCAATCGGTCCCCTGCGGCCGCTCGCGGATCCCGAGCAACTGGTACGTGTTCCAGTCGGTCAGGAACTGGAGGCCGAAGATGCTGTCGTTCCTCGCCCGCACGCGGCGGATGTAGTACGTCGAATCCTTCAGGTCGGTGGCCATCCGCGGCCAATAGAAGACGGGAAGATCGTCGATGTAGAGCAGGTTGTCCTCGCTGGTGGCCAACTGCTGGTGCTCGATTTCGGGCTCCTGAGTCTGCGGATTGACGATCGGCTGGCCCGTGACCGGGTCGACCAGGGGCTGCTGAAGGTCCTCGAAGTGGATGCTCCCCGCCTGAAGCCGATACCCCGGCGTCCCCAAGCGGCTGGAAGTGATGAAGGCGTTGTCGGCCTCGAAGCGGCCCTGCCCGATCTGCCGGAGGATTTCCGCCTTGAAGCGCAGGAGCCCTTGGTAACGGGGGACGGGCGTCAGCAACTCCGCGCCCAACACGGTGCCCACCTGGTTGGTCACGTCGTAATACATCCGATCGGCATAGACCACCCGATCCCCCTGGCGGAACTCGATGTTCCCTTCCATGTAAATCTCAAAAGGGACGTCGGCCGACTGCGGCTTGCCTCCGCCCAGATCGGGTTCTTCCAGCCCGCGAGTCCAGATGACCATCCGATCCGCCCAGACGCCGACCGAGATCAGGCTGGGAAGTTGCAGCCCGCGGGCCAATCCGCCCTGCCCATGGAAGGGGATGTCTTCGATGATCAGGTTCACGCCCGAATCGATCGCCGCGATCCATTGGTTGGACTGGCGGTCGGGGAACCAGTGGACCTGGGCCGGGGTCTCGCCGCGGGAAAAGGCACGGATCCGCCGCGCCCCAAGCGGCAACGCCCCCGCGGGCGGAGGCCCGGCACGAACGAGGGATGAGGCAGGAGGAGCGAGGGGCGACGGCCCTAGTTCAGAGCCGGGCCGTGTCGGCCCGGTTGCCGGCTCCGCGTACTGCGCCTGCTGAACCCCGCCGGTGATTTCCCGATCCCGGGCTGCCATGGCCCGCAGGTAGATGTTGGGCGGCGTTTCGGGAGCACCCTGGACTTGGGGCACGTGGACCTGTACCCCGGCCACGGTCTCGAAACGTCCCAGCCAACTCCGATCGGTGAGCCGGGCCTGGGCGCCGTTTTGGGCGACGTCGAGCACCACGTCTCCCTCCAAGTACGCGATAGTCAGGCTGCGGCGGCCCTCGGTGGGATCGACGCGGCGGACCCACACGACCGCTTCCTGGCTCCGGGCCGAGTCGGTGCCCTGCTCGATGCGGCACTTGCCCCGCAAGACCCAGACTTCATAGGCCCCCCGGGTCCAACAATTGGCTGTCTCCGCGGTGAGGACGATGGGCTTGCTCGGGTCGGTGGAAGGAAGGCTGATTTGCGAGGGACCAGCGGCGGGGGGTGAGAAGGGAGGGGCGAGGGACGAGCGCTGACGGGAAGTCTCCAGTTCCTCGTTTAGCCGCCGCGCTTGCGCGGCGCGTGACGGGTCCGCCGAGGTCGGAATCTCGGAGCCGGGCCGTGTCGGCCCGGTGGGGTCTTGGGCCAGAGGGACACCCGGCAACGCCGGCAATAGGAGGGCCGAAACCAGGAGGGCTCGCAACAGGGCCGCGGACGGACCGCGCGCAAGGTCCGGCGCGGCGCAGCGGCAAGTTGTCGCGCGCAGGATGCTGCCCGGCCTGGTCCGAAAGGGTCTTTTTAGCAGACTGGCATCCCTGCTCTCCGAAGCCGTCCGCGGTAGACGGCCCCGGGCCGAATCGCAACTCTTTACTTCAAAAGCACTTAGAGAGAAGCGGGGGTTCCATCCCCAAGCGGGCCAGATTATAGGGATCCCCATGGCCTGGATCAAGGCGGGTTCGGCCGTTCCTCCGGGCGCTTAACCCCGTGACAGGCAACTACTTGAACCGTCGCAGCCGACCCGCCAGCCACGCCGCACCCGCGGCGGCCGCCACGGCAACCGCCGGCATCAGCGGGGCACGCATCCGCATATCCGTCCAATAGATGGCATGTACCGCGGTAAAACACGCTGCCAAGAGTAGGCCCCAGAGCCAGCCGAATCCCCTCTCCCTTCGGGAGATGGTTAGGGTGAGGGCGGCTGCAGCAGAGACTTTCGAAGTCTGGGAGACTTCGGAAGTCTGGGAATTTGGGACGGGTTTCCAACCCGTCCTACCTCCTTTGGCGGCAGATCGCGTCAGGAGCACCAGGCCCGCAGCCGCCAGGAGCAGCTCGACCGCGTACCAGACTGCGATGGCGTAGCGGGCCAGGCGCGTCGCCGGTCGCTCCTCGGGCGACAGTTGGTGCGGCAGGGGCGACCAAAGGCGGCCCACGCGGACCAGGGACGAGAACAGAAACGTCTCCCACTGCCGGCGGATGGTGTCCCAGGCATTGGCGTACGCGAGGTCATCGGCCGCCAGTTCGTCGGCAGGGGCGCCTTGAGGGGCCTCGACACGCCATGCGGCGTTGAACTCGGCGGCATTCCACACGGAGCCCCACGGTCCCGTCCGCAAATGCTCGTAAAAGTCGGGATTGTTCGCCAGCCAGAGGGTGTAGCCGCCGTGGGTTGTCGAAACGATCGGTCGGCCAAATTGGACCTGGTTGCGGATTACCCACGGCGCCAGAACGACCGCGGCGCCGATGATAAACGCGGAGAAGACCTTAACGACCCGCAGGCGAGTCCCGCGATTTACAAAGCCCACGGGCTGCAACCCGTGGGCTTTAGCGGCCGACCAAGGGAGGATCACGGCGGTCAAACCGAGCCAGGGGAGAAACGTAGGGCGGCAGAGGACGGCCAGGGCAATGCCGGCGCCGGCAATCAGGGCCCGGCTCGCGCTTGGCCGCTCTCTGGCGGCCGTCAGCAAGAGAAGGGCGGCTACGGCAAGGAAGGTGGCCAGCGTCTCAGTCATGATGAGCGTCGATTGCCGCAGCAGGATGGGATCGAAGGCCGCCAGCAGTGCAGCCGCGAAGGCCCACCGGCCCAAGCCCCATCGCTCTGCCAGGCGCAGCGTGAGCCAGGCGGTGGCCAGCCCCAAGCCCACGTGGACGACCCCCATCGCGGCCCATGCCCACGATCCCAGCGCCAGGCAACCCGCAAGCACGAGCGGATAGAGCGGCGGGCGATAGGCCGTGGGCACGTCTCCCCTGCCGAAGGTTCCGTGCTGGAGGAGACTCTCCGCCACCGCGCGGTAGCCGTCCGGGTCGTCTTCCAGCGCCCGGGGTGAAAACAGCAGAACCCCGCCGCGCACGACGAGCGTCAAAGCAACCACCGCGATCAGCGGGCCGTTTAGCGGGCAGGCTTGCCCGCCGTGTCTTGCTGTGAACATTGGATGGTCAGTCACGGGCGGGCAAGCCCGCCCGCTAGACATTTGCGGAGTTGTTTATTGTTGCAGAGAATAGAGCAGCACGTTGAGTCCGATCCGGGCGGCGTCCTGGCGGGTGTAGCCCTGGCACTGCATGGTGTCCTGTTTTTCCAGGGCGCAGCTCAGGTCGTACGGCGAGAAGATCACCGCGTAGTGCTCGCCGATCTTGATTGCCTCCAACTCCGGCGGGACCTTGCGCGACAGGGCCCGAAGCGGCTCTTTGGCGCCGCCGCCCTGGGGGTCGCGCCGGGTCACCGTCGCAAGGTCGAAGCCGCCAAAGGATCCGGTCCAGATCGGGTCTTTCGGCGGGATGGGTTTGAGCGGCTGCTCGGGCCAGACCAACTGCATCTCGCGGCGGAACGAGTCGGCGAATGCCTTGCTCGCGCAGATGGCGTTGGCGAAGATCATCCCGCCGCGCTCGAGGAACGTCCGCAGTTGCTTGCGCTCCGCTTCGGTGAGCGTAAAGCGATTCCGCCCGTGTACGAACAGGATGTGATAATCGAACAGCGTGGGATCGGTGATGCTCAGGTCCCGAGGCTCCAGGTGGACGCGGAGCTTAAGCTGCTCGGCCGCGGCTTGGAGGAGATTGGTCAGGGCCCGCGGGGCGGCTTTGCAGCCGCCGGGATGGAGGAGGCTGGGGACGTAAAGCGTTCCCCGCGCCGCCCCTTTGTCGGGGGCTTTGGCCGCGGGCGACACGAAGAACGCCTCCTTGTTCTGCAGTTCCCGATTGGTGGCGTAGGCCAGGATGTTGATCCCCAGGGAGAGGCCGGCGGCGATCTGCTTTTGAACCGAGGCCGGATACTCCGTCTCACGCCCAGGACGCGAGAGCTCCCAGAGACAGGAAAGCGGATGCCGTTTCTCGTCCTGCGTGTCCGGTGCATAGACCACGCTGGTCCGGCAGCCGAACTCGATTCCCAAGAGCGGCGGCAGATTCTGAAGGCTCTTTGGTGGGATTGGCTCTTCCGCGCGCCAGATGGGGTGCTCGGGGTCGATTCTTTGCAGGCGGTATTCCGGCTCGGGAAAGACTTTTTCGATGAGCTTGCGGAAGCCGGCGTCAAAGGCATCCTTGCCGCAACAATTCTCGGCCACGAGGAACCCGCCGCGGTCCAAATACCCTCGCAGCTTCTGGGCGAGGTCCTGCTGGGCCGCGGAGTCCTCGGGGAGCGGATTCTCGGACCCGCAGTAGTACAGGACCGGCGACTGCACCAGATCGTCCACCGTGGCTGCCGGGAGATCGATCTCTTGCCAGATCAGATCGCGATTCCACTTGAGTTCCGTGTACCGGGTGAGATTGCCCACGTCGTGGCGGTGAAGATTCCAATCGTTCCCGCTTCCGTGCTTCAATTTAGATATCAGGACCGGCCAGCGACCCTTGGAGAGAAACAAGAGGGCGAAGCTGGTCGCCAGACATTCATTGCTCTCAGAGCCTCCCTGGCCGCCCCAGGAGGTAGCGAGCAGCCCTTTCATTTGTAGGAGCCGATCCGCCCCTTCCCGGTACCAGTCGTGTCCGCCGATGAAGCGGCAATTGGTGAGCCGGCCTGTGCGTTCCATGCCGTAGAGGTAGTAGAGGTGCCAGGCCGAGCTGCCGCCGGGGTTTTGACTCACCGAGAAGTGGTCGCCCAGCCACTTCAGACCGCGCTGGACCGGCTCGTCCCGCGACTTTCTCGGCTGACAGCAAAGGATGCGCCCGCCTTGCACCCGGGCATCGGTTGCGCCGAGCGCGTCGTTGGCGATCACCAGGGAGGAAATCCCCGCACAGGTCATGCTCCCGGTGCCCGACGCCATCGGCATACCTCGCGGGGCCAACTGATATCCCCAGGAGCCGTTCGCGTACTGGCAGTGCTCCCAGTACTCCTTGGCCATGCGCCAGGTTTGGTGCTCGACCTGGACGCCGATCCGCTCGGCCTCGTGGAGGGCCAGGACGGCGAACTGGGAATTAGAGTTGTCGCCCCCCAGCCCTCGCAAGGCCGGATACGACCAGGCGCCCCGGGTCGGCCCGTGAGGGACCTGGGTTTTCTCCAACCAGCGGACGTTCCGCCGGATCAAGGCAAGGTCCCGCTGAGGCTCTGCCCGGCAGAAGACCATCGTCTGCAAAGACACGGCGTACGTGCTCGCCGGCGGCACTCCGCGCAGGAAGGTCAGGGCCCGCCGGATGGACGGGTCGTCCGGCTCGACGCCGCAGTTGAGCAAGGCCAAGGCGCACAAGGCCGTCGGGCCGCCCCGGTGAGGCGAGGGGACGGGCCACGCGCCGTCGGCTTGCTGCTGCCGCTTCAGATAGGCGACCCCGCGGTTGATGGCGTCGCGCACGGCCTGGGCCGTGACCTCCGCCCGCGCCGACGGCATGGTCGCGCCAGTCAGAACCAACCCGATGACGATGCGGGTCACGAGCCGGCGCATGGCCGATCTCCTTCGTTCTACTGCTGCAGCGAGTAGAGGAGCACGTTCAGTCCGATCCGGGCGGCGTCCTGGCGGGTGTAGCCCTGGCACTCCATGGTGTCCTGTTTTTCCAGGGCGCAGCTCAGGTCGTATGGCGAGAAGATCACCGCGTAGTGCTCGCCGATCTTGACTCCTTCCAGCTCCGGCGGGACCTTGCGCGACAGGGCCCGAAGCGGCTGCTTGGCGCCGCCGCTCTGGGGGTCGTGCCGCGTGACCGTGGAAAGGTCGAAGCCGCCGAAGAAGGTGGTCAAGAGCGGATCGTCTTTGGGGATGGGCTTGAGCGGCTGCTCGGGGTAAACCAACTGCATCTCGCGGCGCAGCGAGTCGGCGAACTGCTTGCTCGCGCAGATGGCGTTGGCGAAGATCATGCCGCCTCGCTGGAGATAAGTGCGCAGTTGCTTGCGCTCCGCCTCGGTCAGCGTGAAGCGGTTGCGCCCGTGCATGAAGACGATATGATAGTCGAACAATGCCGGGTCGGTGATGCCCACCTCCCGGGGCTCGACGCTGACGCGGAGCTTGAGGTTCTCCGCGGCCGCTTGAAGGAGATTGGTCAGTGCCCGCGGGGCGGCGTTGCACCCGCCGGGGTGACGGAGGCTGGGGACGTAGAGCGTGGCCCGGCCCGACTCGCCGCCGGGCGGCTTCACTTTGGCCAGGTCGAGCCGGGTTTCCCCGCCCTGGAGTTCCCGGTTGGTGGCGTAGGCCAGAATGTTGATCCCCAACGAGAGCCCTGCGTCGATCTGCTTCTGCACCGAGGCCGGGTACTTCGTCTCGCGCCCCGGACGCGAGAGTTCCCAGAGGCAGGAAAGCGGATGCCGCTTCTCGTCCTGCGCATCGGGGGCGTAAGCCACGCTGGTCCGGCAGCCGAACTCGATCCCCAATAGCGGCGGCAGGTTCTTCATGCTCTCCGGCGAGATCAGCTCTTCGGCCCGCCAAATCGGATGATCGGGGTCGATTCTTTGCAGTCGGTATTCCGGCTCGGGGAAGACCATTTCCATGAGCTTGCGGAAGCCGGCGTCAAAAGCCGCCCCGCCGCAATAACCCTCCACGAGCAAGAAGCCGCCACGGTCGAGATACCCCCGCAGCTTGTCGGCCAGGTCTTTGAGGGCCGCGGGGTCCTCGGGGAGCGGATTCTCGGACCCGCAGTAGTAAAGGACCGGCGACGGCACCAGGTCGTCTACCGTGGCCGACGGCAGGTCGATCACCTGCCAGATCAGGTCGCGTTTCCACTTCAGTTCCGTGTACCGGGTAAGATTGCCCACGTCGTGGCGGTGCCGGTCCCAATCCTCGCCTCGCCCGTGCTTCAGTTTGGACATCAGGACCGGCCAGCGGCCCTTGGAGAGAAACAGCAGGGCGAAGCTGGTGGCCAGGCACTCGTTCTTCTCGAAGGTGAACGGCCCGGACCAGCGATCGGTCAGCGGCCCGCCCTTCATTCTCAGCAGCCAGTCGGCCCCTACCCGATACCAGTCCTCCGTGCCGATGAAGCGGCGGTTGGTGAGCCGGCCCGTCCGCTCCAGGCCGTAGAGGTAATAAAGCAGCCAGGCCGGGCCGCGGCCGGGATTCTGGGTCACGGCGAAATTCCGGCCCAGCCACCCGAGCCCGCGCTGGATCGGCTCGTCGCTGGGCTTCTTCGGCTGGCAGCAATGGATCTGCTCGCCCTCGACCCGGGCGTCCGCCGGGTCGATCTTGTCGTTGGCGATCACCAGCGAGGTGATCCCGGCGCAGGTCATGCTCCCGGTGCCGGGGTCGCCGGGCTTATACCCCCAGGAGCCGTCGCGGTTCTGGCTTTTGGTCCAGTACTGCTTGGCCAGCGCCCAGGTCTGGGGATTGACCGCCACGCCGATCCGTTCGGCCTCGTGGAGGGCCAGCATGGCGAACTGCGTGTTCGAGTTGTCGCCGTCGCCCTGGAAGGGATAACTCCAGGCCCCTTGGTGCTCGCCGCGAGTGATTTGTCTCTGCTCGAGCCAGCGGACGTACTCCGCAATCCTGAGCTTCTCCGTGTCCGGCTGAGCCCGGCAGAAGGCCATGATCATGAGCGACCGGACGTAAGTTTTTTCGCGGGTGTTGTTCCGGTTGCGCAGATAGGCGAGTGCGCGGCGGATCGAGTCGTCGTCGGGCTCGACGCCGGAGTTGAGCAGGGCAAGCGTGCAGAGGGCGGTCATGCCGCCGTTCTGGCCGGCCCACTCGGGCCAACTGCCGTCGGGCCGCTGTTGGCGCTTGAGAAAGGTGGCCCCCCGCTCGATGGCCTCGCGCACGGCTGCGGCCGTGATTTCGGCCCTTGCGGACGGCATCCTCGCTGCAACCAGAACCGCGCCCAGCACGACGCAGACCACGAGCCGCCGCATGAAAAGCTCCTCGATTGGATCGGGCCGCAAGATCACCATAAGTATATTACAATTCTTGAGTTAAGTTAACGGCCCCTCCCCTCCCCCCTTTGGGCAGTCGGGAGGGAAGGTGTAGAATGAGGCTGTCGGCTTTCAGCTATCAGCCTCCAGCGGTGCCATGCCCACGCGCAGCGTGGGCATGTCTCTCCGGGCATGGCGACGCAAACGTCGCCATGGCACCCAAGGGTTTCTGATAGCTGATAGCTGACCGCTGATAGCTCTAGTCCGTGCAAGGAGCACCGGTGTCTACCATTCCAGCAAAGCCCCGCAGCCTCGGAGACGTCCTTCAGGAATTCAGCCAGCAACGCCGGCTGATGCAGGAGGAATTGCAGAAGGTGATCGTCGGCCAGGCGGAGGTCATCGAGCAGCTCTTCGCCGCGATCTTCACCCGGGGGCACTGCCTCTTGGTGGGGGTGCCTGGGCTCGCCAAGACCCTTATGGTCAGCACCCTGGCCCGGCTGCTGGACATCCAGTTCAAGCGGATCCAGTTCACCCCCGACCTGATGCCCTCGGACATCACGGGCACCAACGTCCTGGAGGAGGACGAGCGCGGGCGGAGGAACTTCCGCTTCATGCAGGGGCCGGTCTTCGCCAACATCGTTCTGGCCGACGAGATCAACCGCACCCCGCCCAAGACCCAGGCCGCCTTGCTCCAGGCCATGCAGGAGCGGGAAGTGACCGTGGGACAAACGACCTACCCGCTCCCCGACCCGTTCTTCACCATTGCCACCCAGAACCCAATCGAGCAGGAAGGGACGTATCCGCTGCCCGAGGCCCAACTCGACCGCTTCATGTTCAACATCAAGGTCGATTATCCGTCGGCCGAGGAGGAAGAGAAGATCCTCGCGACCACCACCCGGAGCGAAAAGGTCGAGGTCCGCAAGGTCCTCTCGGGCAAGGCGATCCTCAACGTGCAGAAGCTGGTGGGCTCGGTGGCCGTGACCCACTACATCGTGGAGTACGTCTCTCGGCTGGTGCGGGCGACGCGGCCGAAGGACCCGACGGCGCCCACGTTCATCCGGGAGATGGTCGATTGGGGCGCGGGGCCGCGGGCCGGGCAGTTCCTCATCCTGGGCGGCAAGTCGCTGGCGGCGATGGACGGGCGGTTTTCGGTCTCGCTGGAGGACGTGCAGAAGATCGCCATCCCGGTGCTGCGGCACCGGATCAGCACGAACTTCCAGGCCCAGGCCGAAGGACAAACCAGCGAAGACCTGATCCAGCGCCTGATCCGCGAGACCCCCCCGCCGGTCATTCCCAAGTTTGAGAGGTGAGGGTTCAGGGTTCAGGGTTCAGGAAGTGAGGATTCGGAATCAGAGCCGGGCCGTGTCGGCCCGGAGGCGTAGCGGGCGGGCTTGCCCGCGGCTTGGCCCCGATAAACGCCGCGGCGAGGAGTTGTAAGGCGCTACGAGTTGGAAGAGTTTTCTGGAAATGTCTGAACCGCTGTACGATGATCCGGTGGTTGCTGAAGTCCATACGATCCGCGCGCAAATGCTCGCGGAATGTGGTGGGGATCATCACATGTTGACGGAACAGGGGCGCGAGCGTCAGAGGGCGTCGGGTCGAAAGGTAATCCCGGCCCCTCCGGCGACGCTGCCTGGAACGAAGCAACGCACCGCAATCCCCGGCGGCGCCATTGCTGGTGACTCGGTAGAAGAGTAGCCGCGTGAGGAGCAGATATGGCGATCTACGACATTCAAGCCCACGCGTTTCGGAAGGTTGCGGAGACCTCCTTTTGCGCGGCGGGTATTCGAGAGCGAGCCGACTTGCAGCGCCTTCTGCGTGCCAACGTGGAGGTAATCTCGCCGGACACCTTGGTAATCTCGGAGGAATTCGGCGAGTGGGAGGACAGCCGACGCCGCATCGACCTGCTGGGTATCGACGAGGCCGCCAACCTCGTTGTGATCGAGTTGAAGCGAGATGAAGATGGCGCTCACATGGAGTTGCAGGCGATTCGATACGCCGCGATGGTTTGGACGATGACGTTCGAACGAGCCGTCGACGTCTATGCGGAGCACCTGAGCCGGATGCGGAGCGATCTCGATTCCCGATCATCACTCTTGGAATTCCTCGAATGGGACGAACCCGACGAGGACTCTTTTGCTCAGCACGTAAGAATTGTTCTCGCGTCAGCAGACTTCTCGAAAGAACTCACCACGGCGGTGATTTGGCTCAATGAGCAGGGTCTTGACATTCGCTGCGTTCGGATTAAGCCCTACATTTACGGGGAGACGATCCTCGTTGACGTACAGCAGGTTATACCTCTTCCCGAAGCTGAGGATTACCGCGTTCGCTTCAAGGAGAAGCAGCAACGGGAACGAGCGGCGCGGAAGATGAATCTCGACTTGACGAAATACGACGTGACGGTCGGCGGACAGACGCAATCTCGCTTGTCGAAACGGGCCACGATTTACGCCATCGTCAAGTTCCTTTGCGACTCTGGAATTGCGCCGGAGAAGATAGCGGCAAAGGTGCCCGGACAGGAGAACCGGATGTTTCGAAGCGCAGACGGCATGCTCGATAGTGCGGCCTTTGCCCAGTGCATGCGGCAAGAGGAAGAAGGCGGGGGGAAGCGCTTTGAATCCCACCGATTCTTCTGTACTGATGACCAACTGATTCACGCAAACGGACGGACCTACGCCTGCACTAATCAGTGGGGCGGGGGCGCCAATTTCCTGACGGTGCTCAATGATCTGAAGCAAGCATTCCCCGAGCATCACATAGAATATGCGGAGAGCGAGGACGAAACATGAACGTGGTTACTTATGAAGCGGTCGTGGAGAACGGTCACGTCCGGTTGCCCCCGGGCGTCGTCCTTCCGGAGAAGACCACCGTTTACGTGGTTGTCCCGGGGACGAAGGTCCAGCGAACGGCCCATTTTCGTAGTCCGCGGCTGGCGGACCCGGCACAGGCCGCGCGATTGGAACTGGAGGTAGTCGAGGAGGGTACGGATGCCGGATTATGATGGGAGGCAATTCACGCCGCCGGCTCCACTAGCGAGGGTGACTGTCCGGACCCGGGACCATGCAAGAACCGTCTCGGACGTGCCCATGCTGATCGACTCAGGTGCGGACGCCACAATGATCCCGCAGAGTTGTGCGGACCGGCTCGGACTGCGCGGCGAACCGCAAGAGGACTTTGTCCTCATAGGTTTCGACGGGAGTACCAGCCCCGCGAGAGTCGTTGATGCCGAAGTGCTTTTCCTGGGACGCACTTTTCGCGGGGAGTTCCCCGTTATCGACGACGAGGTCGGCATCTTGGGTCGAAACGTGCTGAACCGATTGTCGCTCGTGCTCGACGGACCGCGGTTGAATTGGCGAGAAGGTCCGTAGCGGCCGTGTCATGTCCACCGTCGAACGCTACCTCAAGCCCGAAGTCATCCGCCAGATCAAGCGTCTGGACCTGCGGGCGCAGTTCATTGTGCGCGGCTTCCTGCACGGCCTGCACGCCAGCCCGTTCCACGGCTTCTCGGTGGAGTTCAGCGAGCACCGCAAGTACACACCCGGCGATGACCCCAAGGACATCGACTGGCTGATCTACGCCAAGACCGACAAGTACTACGTGAAGAAATTCGAGGCGGAGACGAATATCACCGGCTACCTGGCCATGGACCTGAGCCGCTCGATGGGCTACACGTACCGGCAGGAGCTGACGAAGTTCGAGTACGCGATTTGCCTGGCGGCGGCCCTGTGCTACCTGATGATCCACCAGCAGGACCCGGTGGGACTGTTCACGTTCGACGAGAAGATCCGCAGCAGCCTGGCGCCGAAGTCGCGGCGGAGCCACTTGGGAACGGTGCTGTCGCTCCTGGCCAACTTGAAGCCCGAGGGGAAGACCGACATCGCCCATAGCCTGACGCAGATCGCCGCCACGCTGCGGCACGCCAGCCTGGTGATGATCTTCTCCGACCTGCTGGGCGATCCGGGGCCGATCCTCCAGGCCCTCCACCGGCTGCGGCACCGCGGCCACGACGTGATCCTCTTCCACGTGCTGGACGAGGCGGAGGTGCGGTTCCCCTTCGACGGCCTGGTGGAGCTGGAAGAGCCGGAGACGCACCAGAAGCTGCACATCGACGCCAGCGGCTTCCGCCGCGATTATCTGGCGGAGCTGAAGGACTTTTGCGATCACTTCCGGCGGGAGTGTTCCCAGGCGAGGATCGATTACGTGCCGCTGGACACAAGCATGCAGTTCGACAAGGCGCTGACGGAGTATCTGGGCCGGCGGCAGGGGCGGTATTGAGCGAAATGATGAATTATGAATTATGAATGATGAATGATGAACGGAGGACAGCGCGAACCATGACATTCATTCATCATTCATCACTCATCACTCATCATTGCCCCTTGCGGCCATGTGGAGCTTCCTGAACGCAACGCTCTTGCTGGGAACCGCGGCGGCGGCGGTGCCGGTCGTGCTCCACCTGGTGATGCGCCGCAAGTCGAAGCAGTTGGAGTTCCCCCCGCTGCGGTTTGTGGCCCGGCGGCATGAGGTCAACCGCCGGCAACTGCGGCTCCGCCACCTGCTCCTCATGGCGCTGCGCATCGCCCTCGTGGCCCTGGCGGCGCTGGCCCTTTCCGGGCCGAGCGTGAGCACGGGCCTTTCCGGGGGCGTCCTCGGGGAGCAGGGGGATCCGGTGGCCGTCGCGCTGGTGTTCGACACCTCGATCCGCATGGAGTACCGCCACGAGAACCGCACGCGCCTTCAGGCGGCCCAGGAGATCGCCGCCTGGCTTCTGGCCCAGCTTCCCGAAGACAGCCAGGTGGCCGTGCTCGACAGCCGCCCCGGTCCCGCGGCCTTCCAGGCCGATCTCGGAACCGCCAAACACCGCGTCCGCACGCTGGAGACCACGGCCCACGCCCAGCCGCTCCCCCAGGCGATGAGGACGGCCCGAGAGCTGCTGGAAGGAAGCAAGCTGGCCCGCAAGCAAGTCTACGTCTTTACCGACCTGGCCCGGGCGGCCTGGCCGGCCGACGCCGCGGCAGAGCTCCAAAAGCAGCACGAGAAGGCGCCGGACGTGGGGACCTATTTGATTGACGTGGGGATCGACAAGCCGGTGAACTTCGCCTTGGGCGACCTGCGGCTCTCCGGGGAGGTCTTGTCCGCCCGCAGCGGCCTGCGGGTGGAGACGGAACTGTCGGCGGTCGGTCCCGGCGGGAAGCGGACCGTGGAGCTGTATCTCGAATCCGATCGGGCCCAGAGGGATCCCGCGCAGACGAAACCGCAGAGGCGCGGTTCCCGGACCGCCACGCTGGCGCCCGGCGGAGCCCAGCAGATCGACTTCTCGGTTGGGGTGCTTACCCCGGGGACGCACCAGGGCTATCTGCAAGTCCTCGGCGAAGACGGGCTGGCGGCCGACGACCGCCGCTATTTCACCGTCGAGGTGAAGCCGGCGTGGCGGGTCCTGATCGCGGCCCCGAAGCCGGCCGCGGAGTATGCCCTCTTCCTCGCCCAGGCACTGGCGCCCGAGAGGCTCCGCCTCATGGGCGAAGCTCGATTCGACTACACCGTCGTCGCGCAAAGCGATCTTGCCGCGCTCAGTCTGGAGCCCTTTTCGGCCGTGGCGCTGCTCGATCCGAAGCCCTTGGAGCAGGCCACCTGGACGAAACTCGGCGATTTCGTTTCCGCCGGCCACGGACTGGCGGTGTTCTTGGGGCGGAACGCCGACGGGCAGGCGATCCAGTCCTTCAACCAAGCTCCCGCCCAGGACCTGCTGGCCGGCAAGCTCCTGCGCCAGGCCGTGTCCCGCGACAACAGCCTTTACTTGTCCCCGCAGGACTACGAGCATCCGGTCCTGGCCCCGCTGCGAAGCCACGCCGGCTCGATCCCCTGGTTCCTTCACCCCGTGTATCGCTATTGGCAATTGAGCGATCCGCCCGCGGGCGTACACGTCGTGGCCCGCTACAGCGACGACGGGCCGGCGATTCTCGAGCGGCCCTTGGGCAAAGGGCGGGTCATCACCATGACCACCCCCGTCTCGGACGACCCCAACCGCAACCCGTGGAACCGCTTGGCGGCCACGGAAGCCTGGCCGTTTCCCGCTTTGGCCCAGTGTACGTTCTTGTACCTGGTCGGCAGCACCGACCAGCCGCTGAACTACTTCCCCGGGCAAAGCGCGGTGCTGCAGCTCGATCCGCAGCATACGTTCCAGTCCTACGTCCTGAGCACGCCGGACGGCACCGAGGTCCGGGTCACGCCCGACCTGAAGCAGCAGGTCTTGGTCGTCGCCGCCACCGACCAGCCGGGCAACTACCGCGTCCAGGCGGGCGGAACGGCCGAAGGCGTGGACCGCGGCTTTAGCGTCAATCTGGCCGCCGAGCAGACCCGATTGGAGCGAATCCCCCAAAGCGAGCTGGCCCAGCTTTTTGGGCCGATTCCGTACCGCATCGCCCGGACCCGGGAGGAGATCGAACTCGATCTGGGCTCCAGCGGCGGGGTTTGGCACCTTTTCCCGGCGTTGATTTTCGCCGTGGCCGTGATCCTGGGGCTGGAGCACATGGTGGCGAACAGGTTCTACAAGGAATGATGAGTGATGAATGATGAATGATGAATGTGGGATATCAGAGCAACGAATCATGGCGTGCTTATGGGAGATCCAGACTGTGAATCTCATTCATCATTCATCATTCATCATTCATCGTTTTCCCCATGATTGACTGGTCCCTCCATCCCGTCGGCGGCGAGAACTACCTGATGGTGGTCGCCGCGGCTTTGGTGCTGGTGGCGCTCTTGGCGCTAGGGCCGGCCCGCGCCAAGACCAGCCGGGCCCGCCGCTGGGCACTCGTCGGGCTGCGGGCGCTGGTTATCGTTTTGGTCGTCTCGGCCATGCTCCGCCCCACGGTCGTCTACACCAGGATCAAGAAGCAATCGGCCACGCTGGTGGTCCTGGCCGATACGTCGCGAAGCATGTCGGTCCGGGACGAGGCCAACGACAAGAGCCGCTTCGAGGCCCTGGCGGAAACCCTCGGCTATTCCCGCGAGGCGCTCCGAGAGTTGGCCGCCGATTTCGAGCTCCGGGCCTACACGTTCGATGCCGAGCCGCATTTGGCAGAGGTTGCCGGCGGGCAGATCACGCTGGGCGACACCCCCGACGGCGAGCAAACGGCCATCGGCTTCGCGCTGGACTCGGTCCTCCGCCAGGAGGCCGGCAAACGGCTCTTGGGGATCATCCTGCTGAGCGACGGGGCCCAGCGGGCCTATCCCCCGCGAGACCTCTTGCCGCAGACCGCCGCCAGCCGCCTCAAACACATGGGCTGCCCGCTCTATGCGGTGCGATTCGGGCAGCCGCGTGGGCTGGGGCAGGTGCAGGACGTGGCCGTGACCGAGCTCCTGGCCGATCCGCTGGTGTTCGTCAAGACGCAACTGGTCGTCACCGGCCAGGTCCGCATCGACGGCCAGGTGAACCGCGAGATCCCCGTGCAGCTCCTGGCGGAAACGTCGCCCGGGAAGATGGAGGTCGTGGCCCAAAAGAACGTCAAGGCGACCAGCGACAGCGCGCTCGTGCCGATCCGCTTCACCTACGTCCCCGAGAGTGCGGGCGAGATCAAGCTGACGCTGGAGGCGGCGGCCCAGCCGGGCGAGTTGGTCACCACCAACAACCGGCTGAGCACGTTTGTCAACGTGCTCAAAGGAGGCATCCGCGTCCTGTATCTGGAGAGCTTTCCTCCCCGCCCGGAGCAGAAGTTCCTGGTTGTCGATTCGCTAGGGAGCTCGCGCGACATTCACGTCGATGCGCGCAACTGGAATCTCGCCGCGCCCCAGACCCGGCCGAAGGACCTGGGGGAGCTGATGAAACCGGGCAAGTGCGACGTGTACATCCTGGGGGACATCGACTCCTCGGCCTTCACCCAGCAGGAGTTGACCGACCTGGCCGAGGCGGTAGGCAAAGGGGCGGGCCTGATCATGCTCGGGGGCGTCCACAGCTTCGGAGCGGGCGGCTACGCGGAAACGCCGCTCGGCGAGGTCCTGCCGGTGAGGATGAACCGCCTGGAGCGGCAGCCGCTCAGCGGCGCCATCAGCAAGGACCTGCACCTGCCGGGGCCGCTCCGAATGCGCCCCACCCAGGCCGGCCAGGATCATTACAGCCTGACGCTGGCCGACAGCGCATCGGAAAATGCGGCCCTTTGGAACCAACTGCCGCCCCTGGACGGGGCCAATAAGCTCACCGAGAAGCCCGGGGCCTCGATCCTCGCCGTCGATGAGCAGAATCACCCGCTCCTGATCAGCACTCAATGGCGCGGCGGGCGCGTGATGGCCTTTGCCGGCGATTCCACCTGGCGCTGGTGGATGCACGGATTCCAGACCGCCCACAAGCGATTCTGGCGACAGACGATCCTCTGGCTGGCCCGCAAAGACGAATCCATGGAAGGCAACGTCTGGATCAAGCTCGCCCAACGGCGGTTCAGCCCGGCACAGCCGGTGGATTTCACCGTCGGCGCGCAGACCCCGACCGGCGATCCGGTCAAGGGGGCCACTTTTGCCGCCGAAATCCAGCGGAGCGACGGCTCCAAGCGGACCGTCCCACTGGTCCAGGGAGACGGTCAGGCGGCAGGCTCCTGCCGCGACGCGCAAAAGGCCGGCGACTACTCGATTCGCGTGACCGCCCGGCAGGGCGAGAAGCCGCTGGGAACTGCCCGGGCGCGGTTCTCAGTGATCGAGCAGGACCTGGAGTTGGACAGTGCGGCGGCCGACGCGACGTTGCTCAGCAGCCTGGCGGCGATGACAAAGGGGGAATCCGTCCTCCCGGAGGAGCTTCCCGATCTGATCCGCCGCCTCGCCAAAAACACCCAGGAGCTAGAAGTCCAGTCGGAGGACCAGAGCCATCCTTGCCACACCTGGCCGTTTTTCCTCCTCCTGACCGGCCTCCTGGCAGCGGAATGGTACTTGCGAAAACGGTGGGGACTGGTATGAAGGATTAAGAAGGATCAATCCCCGTAGATGCGACGTACGATGAAGTAAGGGGCTTTGGTTAGGGATTAGGGGTTGGGATTGACTAGGGGTCAGGGGCTGGGAATTGAGGGCTATGGGGCAGGGCACCGGGGGAATGGCTTAGGGGGCCTGCCCGGCATGAATCCGCAAGTCCTTGCCGCGTTTATACTTCCACAGCACGAGCAGATCCACGCAGGAGTCAAGCCGTTACGCACCAACCCCTGGCCCCTTATCCCTAACCGTTAATCCCTGACCCCTAATCCCTAACCCCTTTGAGGGTTGGCATGAGCAGCGAGCAATCCTACGATCCGCACTTGATCGAAGAGACCAAGCAGCAGATCCGGGTGCTGGTCCAGGAGATCGCCCAAATCTCAAAGAGTGAATTAGCCCCGGAGCAGTTCTACTCCGAACTGCTACCACGAGTGGTGTCTGCATTGGCTGCTATTGGTGGGGTCGTCTGGACGATGGGCGACCAGGGAAGGTTGTCCCTGCAGTACCAGGTCAACCTCCAGCAGACGCGCCTTCCCGAATCCGATGAAGAGCAGCAGGTCAGCCACGCCCGGCTGCTGCACAAAGTCATGACCACCGGGGAAAGCCTGGTGATCCCGCCGCACTCCGGGGCCGAGGACGGCGAACAAGGGTCCAACCCGACCGACTACCTGCTGGTCCTAGGGGCACTGAAGACCGAGCTGGAAGTGATCGGGGTCCTGGAGATCTTCCAGCGCCCCGAGCCCGGGCCGGCCATCCAAAAGGGATACCTGCGGTTCGTCCAGCAGATGTGCGATCTGGCGGGGGAGTTTCTCAAGAGCCGCCAGCTCCGGCACTTCTCCGACCGCCAGGTCCTCTGGACGCAACTGGAGGAATTCGCGCGGCAGGTCCACGCCAGCCTCCATCCCCGCGACACCGCCTACACCATCGCCAACGAGGGCCGGCGCCTGATCGAGTGCGACCGGGTGAGCGTGGCGATCCGCAAGGGGAACCGGTGTACCGTGGAGGCCGTCAGCGGGCAGGACCTGTTCGACAAGCGCTCCAACACGGTGCGGCTCTTGAACCGGCTGGCGTCGGTGGTGGTCGCCAGCGAGGAGCCGATGTGGTACACGGGCGACACCCGGAACCTGGCCCCGCAGGTCGAGGACGCCTTGCAGGAATACATAGACGAGACGCACACGAAGATGATCGCGGTCCTGCCGCTGCGGCGCCCGCAGCAGATCGAGCAGGAACGGGAGAAGCCCGGCGAAGCGATGGAAACGCCGCCGGTGGTGGGGGCGCTGATCGTCGAGCAGATCGAGGACAGCCGCCTCCAGCCGAAGACGCGGCAGCGCGTGGACGTCGTCTGCCAGCACAGTGCCGCGGCGCTGGCCAACGCCATGGAGCACCACAGCCTGTTTCTCATGCCCCTGTGGCGGGCCTTGGGAAAGACCCGCGTGGTGACGCGGGCCCGGACGCTGCCCAAGGTGCTCCTTGTGCTGGGGCTTTTGCTTGCCGCGGTGATTACGATGGCGATCGTTCCGGCGGACTTTGCCTTGCGGTCCAAGGGGACCATCGAGCCCGTGGTGAAGCGCAACGTCTACGCGGAGACCGGCGGGTACGTCTTCGAAGTGCCCATCGAGCACGGCCAGGTGGTCCAGGAAGGTCAGGTCTTGGTCCGCCTCCGCAATCCCGAGCTGACGGACAAGTGGAACGAGGTGACGGGGAAGCTTGACACGGCCAAGGAGTCGCTTAACAAGGCCACCCGGGCAATTTTCCAGGAAAGGTCGATGCCCCCGGGGGACTATGCCAAGCTCACGGCGGAAGCCAATCAGTGGAGGAGCCAGATCGCGAGTCTTGAGGGCCTGCAGAAGAGCCTCGATGACCAAGTGAAAGCACTGGTGGTGAAAAGCCCCAAGGCCGGCCGGGTCATCACCTGGGATCCGAGGAACCGGTTGATCGGCCGCCCCGTCGAAAAGGGCCAGACCCTCCTGACCATCGCCGACACCGAGGGCGACTGGAAATTGGAGCTGCACATGCCGGAGGACCGCATCGCGTACATCCGCCGCGCGCAGAAGGAATTCGGCGACCAGTTGGAGGTCTCGTTTGTCGTGGCCAACGAGCCGGGGAAGACCCATTACGGCCAGGTGCGCGAGGTCGAGTACTCCGCCGAGCCCCGGCGCGAGGAAGGGGTCACAGTGCTCATCAAGGTGGACTTCGACATGGCGGAATTCGGCCCGGAGAAACTGCAACTGCAGCAAGGCACTACGGTGACGGCCAAGGTGGCCTGCGGGCGGCGGGCCCTGGGATACGTGCTGTTCCACGACCTCGCGGCGTGGGTGCAGAAGATGTGGTTCCGCTGGTTTTAGACATTTCGCCAACTTGTTAAAAGGACGAATCACCATGCGGGCGGTAAGAACCTTGGCAGTTCTGGTCCTGTTGGGCGCCGTGGGCATTGCGCTGGGCAGGGTTGCGGTTCCGTTGCTCCCCGCCGCGCCGGCCGACGCGAGCGCGAGGCCGGAGGATGATCCCTCGCGGCCGAGCAACTGCCTCGTCACCTTGAAGACCACGCCGCTCTCGTCCCAGGAAATGGGGAGTATCAAGGAGTTCAAAGTCGAAGAAGGCCAGGAAGTGTCCGAGAGGGCCTTGCTGGCGCTGATCGACGACAGCCAGGCCAAAGCGGCGCAGAAGGTCGCCAGGTACAGGTTGGATGCGGCGAAGGAGGACGCCGGAAACGACGTCAGCGTCCGCTACGCAAGAAAGGGGCTCCAGGTCGCCAAGGAAGACGAAGCGCAGGGCCTCGCCGTGCAGCGGACCCGCACGGGCGCCATTACCACGTATGAGCTGAACCACCTGCGTTTCAAGGTCGAGGAGGCGGAGCTAGGCATCGAGGAAGCACAGCACAAGCTGGACATCGCCGTGATCACGCGCGACGTGCGGGGGGCCGAGCTGGAGGCGGCCGATCTGGACGTCAAGCGCCGCGAAATCCGCTCCCCCTGCAACGGCCGCCTGGAGAAGCGACATAAAGTGGTGGGGGAGTGGGTCAAGCCCGGCGACCTCGTGCTGGAAATCCTCGAAACGGAAGTCGCTTACGTGCAAGGGTACATGGACGCCAGGCGACTTACGCCGGCGGACGTCGAAGGGCGGCCCGTCACCGTGACCGTCCCGGTGCCGCGCGGCCAGGTGGTCTTCAATGGCACGGTCGTGTTTGCCAGCTTCAAGATCGACAGCCGGGGACTCTCGCTGCTGAAAGCGGAAGTCAAGAATCGCAAGAACAACGACCACTGGATCCTCCGCGACGGCATGGATGCCGCCATGGTGATCGATCTGAAGAGATAACCAGTGACCAGAATCACCCTCGCCGACAGCCTGCTGTCCAGCTCCGCCCGGAGCCTCAACATCCGCAGGCGCCCGGACCTGTCCGCGCGGCGGCAGCGCTACCAGGGGAAGACCTACTGGGTCGTCAAGGACCCGGTGGGGCTGCACTACTTCCGCTTTCAGGAAGAGGAATACGCCATCCTCAACATGCTCGACGGCGAGACGAGCCTCGACGAGATCAAGGAGCGGTTCGAGAAGGACTACCCTCCCCAGAAGATCACCTTGGACGAGCTTCAGAACTTCCTGGGGATGCTGCACCGCAGCGGCCTGATCCTGGCCGACGTGCAAGGCCAGGGGGCTCAACTCATCAAGCGCCGCGGCGAGAAGAAACGCCAACAATTCGTCGCCGGCGTGGCCAACGTCCTCTGCATCCGCTTCAAGGGAGTGGACCCGGAGCGCTTCCTCGCCTGGCTCTATCCGCTGGTGCGGTGGCTCTTCTCGCCGCTGGCCATGGCCGCCTGCCTGGCCCTGATGCTCACCGCGCTTTTGCTGGTCCTGGTCGAGTTCGACACGTTCATCACCAAACTGCCGACCTTCAAGGATTTCTTCACCCCGGCCAACGCCTTCCTCCTGGCCGCGACCCTGGCCGTCACGAAGATCCTTCACGAGTTGGGCCACGGCCTCTCGTGCAAGCATTTCGGCGGGGAGTGCCACGAGCTGGGGATCATGATCCTGGTGCTCACGCCGTGCCTTTACTGCAACGTTTCCGACTCGTGGATGCTGCCCAACAAGTACCACCGGGCGGCCATCGGCGTGGCCGGGATTTTCGTCGAGCTGGTGCTGGCCTCCATCGCAACCTTCATCTGGTGGTCGAGCGAGCCGGGGCTCTTGAACCACCTCTGCCTGAACGTCATGTTCATCGCCAGCATCAGCACGATCATCTTCAACGGCAACCCCCTGCTCCGCTACGACGGCTATTACGTGCTGGCCGACCTGCTGGAAATCCCCAACCTCCGACAGAAGGCCACTCTGATCCTCAGCCGAAAGGCCGGGGAATGGTTCCTCGGGCTGGAGCCGGGCGAGGACCCCTTCCTCCCGCAGCGCAAGCAGTTCCTCTTCGTCCTCTACTCCGTGGCCGCGGCCGCGTATCGCTGGCTCATCGTGCTCTCGATCCTCTGGTTCCTGTACCGCGTCTTCAAGCCCTACCGGCTGGAGATCATCGGCCAGACGATCGTGGCGGTATCGCTGTACGGGCTGTTCATCCAGCCGCTCTATCGGCTGGGCAAGTTCTTTTACGTGCCGGGGAGACTGGAAAAAGTGAAAAAGGTGCGCATGTACGCCTCGCTGGCCGCCCTGGGCGCGGTCGTGGCGGCGTTTCTCTTCGTCCCCTTGCCCTACCACGTGATCGCCAGCCTGGAGATCAAGGCCCGCGATGCCGAGCCGGTCTACGTCGTGGTGCCGGGCGAGCTTGCAGAGGTCTACGTTCAGCCCGGGGACCGCGTCATCAAAGACCAGCCCTTGGCCCAGCTTACCAGCTTCGAGCTGGACAAGAAGATCAAGGAGATGGAGGCCGAGAAAGAGCGGTCCGAGATCGAGTTGGCGGACCTCCTCCGCCAGCAAATCAGAGACCCTCAGGTGGCTTCCTCCATTGCTCCGGTGGTAGAGTCCCTGAAGGCGCAGAAGCTTCGGCTGGCCGATGCCAAAGACGAGCAGAGATGGCTGAGGCTGAAGGCCCCCAAGGCCGGCACGGTCCTGCCGCCGCCGGCACTCTATCCCCCCTCGGACCCGGAAGGTCCGCTGCCCACGTGGTCGGGCACGCCCTTTGTGCCCCAGAACCGCGGATGCTATCTGAAGGAAGGCACGCTGTTCTGCCAGGTGGGCGATCCAACGAAACGGGAGGCGATCCTGGTGATCAACGAGGCCGATCGGCCCTTCGTGGAAGTAAGCCAGAAGGTGGCCATCAAGCTCGACGCCCTCCCCCACGAGATCATCGAGGGCCCCATCGAGAAGATCTCCCCGGAAAAAATGAAGGTCAGCCCGCCCGTGCTTTCCGGCAAATCGGGCGGCGAGCTGGCCACCCAGACCAACCAAGCCACCGGAGTCGAGCAACCTTTGGAAACGTCGTACCAGGCGTCGGTGCCCATCGACGACCCCGAGCAGATCCTCCGTTTGGGACTCCGCGGCCGCGCCAAGATCCACATGGACAGTTCACACTGGCAGACCCTCGGCCAGCGCTTCTGGCGGTTCCTGGCCCGGACGTTCCATTTCAGAATGTGAGCGGCCCTCAAGAGGCGATTCGAATCGCTCGTCCCCTCCACGAATTGCTCCCGGGGTTTCCCCGCCTTCGCCCAGCGGACTACAATAGAAGAGCGGGGCAGTCCCGGAGAGTGCAAAATGCCCGTTCATGATTGGACGCGCGTGGAAGCCGGCATCTTCCACGATTTCCACCTTGCCTGGCTCACAGAAATCCGAAACGCCCTCAACGGAGGTCTCTTGCCTGAAGGTTACTACGCCTTGGCCGAGCAGCACGCGGGGTCGGTCATCGCGGATGTGCTGACGCTCCATGTCGGTCCGACGCAGGTGGAGCGGGCGTCGTCCCCCTCCATCCCGGCCGGCACGGCGGTGGCCGAAGCGCCGCCCCGAGTCCGGCGCCGACAGACCGCGGCGCCATCGCCGCTGGCTCTGCGGCGCACGCTGGCCATTCGCCACGTGAGCGGCCACCGCCTCGTCGCCATGCTGGAGGTCCTGTCCCCGGCGAACAAGGATCGCGCCGCCACCGTCGAGCAGTTCGCCGCCAAGGCCGTGGACGCGATCGACGCGGGCATGCACCTACTGGTGGTGGACCTGCTTCCACCCGGGCCTTACGACCCGCAAGGGATGCACGGTTTCATCTGGCAGCGTCTGGTGGGGTCGGACGAGCCTTACGACCTGCCCGCCGATGAGCCGTTGACGCTGGCCAGTTACGCGGCGGGGACGCAGGTCGAGATCTACCTGGAGCACCTCGCGGTCGGCGCCGCGCTGCCGGAGATGCCTCTCTTCCTGACCCCGGACCGCTACATCAACGTGCCGCTGGAGGCCACCTACCACGAAGCCTACCGCGGCATGCCCGCCTTCTGGCGCGACGTGCTGGAAGGCCGCTAGCCGCCGCCATTTTGGCCCTACGCGGGCGGTCACTCGGCGGAGCCCGTCTTATCGAACACCAGCCAGCCGACGGACCTCAAGACTTCCAGGTAGCCGACGATCCCCCTCAGCGGGACCTCTTGATCCAAGTCGGCGGCCACGCAGTCGGCGATCTGGGCAATCGACCTCTTGCCGTTGACGTAGCTGAGAGTGGTGTCCGCCTGCCGGCGCGAGAGCCCCAGGGACTTCATCGCGTCGGGGTGTTCCTTCATGTGCTGGCTGTACTTCTCGTTGGCCGCCAGATCGAACTGGCGGCCCTTCACGGAAGAAGCGATGCCCGGGGTGAGCGCCAGCCATTTCCGCGGCAACTGCTCTAGCCCCGGCTCCGGAATCTGCACGTTGAGCTGGGCGGCTCGATACTTGGCGTACTGGAGCACCTGGTTGCGAAGCGCGCCGCGATAGAGTTCCCACTGCCGCACCTTGCCGTCGACGACGGCCCTCGCCGCCGCGGACCTGGAGAAGACCTCCTCGATGCTCCGCAGGGCCCCGATCTCCCGGCCGGCGCCGAAGGCCGCCAGCTTCAGGGCCTGCGCGGTTTCCGCGGCCAGGCTGCTGCCGTCGGCCGCCTCCAGCCGCGCCATGGCTCGCGGGAGTTCCCGCTCGGCGACCCGCAGGTGTCCGTAGTCCGAGGTGGCATCCGCCAGCGGCCCGACCACGTCGTCGGTGCAGTGCGCGGCGGCCCACGCGCAGGCAGCCCCGAGGAAAACCGCTCGCTTCAACTGGGTGGGGTCCGATTTGTCGGGCGTGTCGGTGTCGGCGTGGTACCACTGGTCGGGCCAGATGAGCAGCATGATCCCCGGCACGGCCACCGAGGGGTTATAGAAGCAGACCTGGTCGCTCCCGTTCATGGTCGGCTGGATGGAAAAGCGAAACGCGTCGAGCGACCCGTTCTTCTCCATCATTGGGATGGGGAAGTACTGCCCGCCGGGCCGGCCTCGCGGGGCGTCGGACATGAAGATGAAGTCGTTGGTCCGCCAGACGTACTCGAGCATCGACCGCGCCAGTCCGTCGACGTACGAGGGCAAGTGCCCGGGAGACTGGCCCATCCTCAGGACCGCGTTGTTGTGCCGCAGCCCTTCCCCCACCATGTCCATGTTGAGGTTGACGCTTGCCTGGTCGGCGAAGCCGGGATGCTCCTTGAGAAACGCGTAGGTCCCGGAGATCTCCTGGGGCCAGATGAAATGAATGGTCCTGCGCGGCCGCGGCAGCTCGCCGTTGGCGATCAGCCGGGTGATCGCCCGCAGGATCTCCAACTGGATGACGCAGCCGCTCATGTTGTCGTTGGCGCCGCGCTTGACGTAGCCGTCGAACAGGTGGGCGGTAAAGACCACGCCCTTGGCCCCCGCCTCGGTCCCCGGGATCCAACTGTAGACGGTCTCGAACTTGTTGGGGAACTTCTCGACGCGGGCCTTGGCGCGGACCACGACCTTCTTGCCCAGTTGCAGGTCTTCGAGGACTTCGGACCACTGGCGCCAGGAGATGCTGAGCCCCACCGCGAGCGGATCGTGCCGGCCGTACGGGCCCGACTCGTAGACGACCTGGTTGGGATCGAAATACCGCTCACGCGAGCTGAAGGCGACGACGCCTTGAACTCCCGCCGCAGCCAGCGCTCGCGCGTGCTCGTCGGAAGGGTGCGACCACATCAGGGCGATCTTTCCACGGTACTTCTCCGGAGGGCCGGCTTCGAGCGTCCTCTTGGTCTCCTCCCCGCCGGAGGGCGGTACGTAGACCAGTTCCCCGGTGACATCCGCCGTGCGGGACCCTCGCGCGACCAAGGCCGGGTCGGCCTCCAACCGCGCCACGAGCCGCCTCTGGGGTTCGAGGATCCACAGCTCGCCGTCCATCGGGTAGTCGAACGTCCCGGTGCTCGCGTGCCTTTCCAGACGCGTGGTCGCAATCCCATAGCCACGGACCAGGTCGTGGATCGCCTGGGATTCGTAAAACGTTCCGGAGAACTCCTGCGGGCTGCGGATCCACGGGGCGCCGGCAAGTTTGACCAGGTTGTTGTAGATGATCTGCCCCGACAATTCGTTGGCCAGCAGATTGATCGTCTGCGGCGAAAGCGGCGTCCGCAGCGACCGGGGCAAAGGGCGCTCGCGCCTCGGCGTCCGGGGCTGCGCCAGGACACCAGCGGCCGGAAGCAACCCGACCACGATCGACACGAACAGGGAGACGCTGATCGCTGGGTGTCTTCGCATGATACACCTCCGGAAATCACAAGGGCAGCGGCACCGCGCGGCCTCAATACGGCTTAAACACGCCAGGGACCGGGATCGGGTAGTTGCCGTCCTTGTCGGGATAGACCGGGGCCTTGGCGTCCCAGGCGAGTGTCGAGGGGAATTCGCTGGTGCCCTTGGCGACCGCCTCCTCCCACTTGACAACTTGCCCGGAGTACGTGGCCATGCGGCCCAGCACGGTGGTCATGCTGCTCGTCGCGCCGTGCCAGCCTTCGCAGTACTTGGCCCCGCTGCGGATGGCGGCGATCACGTCCTTGTGTTCCTGGACCGAGGCATTGACGCCCCCCGCGCCCCTCTTGCCCTTGGACTTGCCTTTGCCCTCGCCTCTTGCCCTGGCCGGGGCCGCCGAATCGCTCTTTCCCCTGATGTAGCTGGAGCAGTCCGACTCGCCTTCGGTGCCGTGGACGCCGACGCCGACCAGGTTCCAGCATCCGGCCATCTGCCGGCATTGGCTGAACAGCTTGGCGCCGTCGGGGTAAGTGAACTCGACGAAGTGGTGGTCGAAGATCTGTCCGGTCCCCTTCGTCTCGCCGATATAGCGGCGAGTGCAGCCGCCCATGCCGTTGGCCTCGACGGGGTGATCGCCCTTGACCCAGTTGCACACGTCGATGTCGTGGATGTGCTGCTCACATAGGTTGTCGCCCGAGAGCCAGCAGAAGTGGTACCAGTTGTTCACCTGGAACTCCATTTCCGTGGGCTCGCGCCCCAAGGTCTTGGCCAACTCGGCGCGGCCGCGGTTCCAGATGCCGGGGCAGTTGTAGTAGGCCCGCAGGTACATCAGCTTGCCGATGGCGCCGTCGTGGATCCGCTTGATGGTTGAGATGTAGTTGGGCGAGTGGCGGCGTTGGAAGCCCACGCCCACCTTGAGGCCCTTCTCTTCGGCGAGCTTGTTGGTTTCCATAAGCTGCCGGAATCCGGGGGCGTCGACGCAGCACGGCTTTTCCATGAACACGTGCTTGCCGGCCTTGATGGCGGCGGCATAGATCATGGGGCGGAAGCCGGGGGGCGTGGCGGTGACGATCATGTCAACGCCGGCGGCCAGGGCCTTCTCGTGGCAGTCCAGCCCGGCGAACACCCTCTCCGGCGGCAGGTCGACCCGCTGGGCGAAGCTCTCGTCCTTGCGCAGGCGCTGGGCGGCCAGCTTGGCCTTGTTCTCGAAGGCATCGGCCACGGCGACGACGCGCACGGCAGGGTCCGCGTTCAAACAGTCGCGAATGGCCCCGCTCCCTCGCCCGCCGCAACCAATCAGGGCCACCTTGATGGTGTCCGAACCGGCCGCGTGGACGCTGCGGGCCAGGCTCAGGCCTCCGGCCAGCGCTGCCCCGGCAACGGCGGAGGCTTTAAGGAAATCTCGGCGGGAAGTTTTCGCTCGGTCGTTCATGTCGGCACTCCTTAGAGATATACGGATCGTACGGTTAATTCCGCCCCCTCAGCCGGTCCGAGACGGGGCAAGCTCAGCGGCCCCATTTTGTGCCGGCCGCGGGGCACGCGTCAAGCAGACGTAGGCCGTCACCTGCGGAAACGTGCGGCCGGCCTACTCGACTCCGGTTCCCGTAAGCCATTTGACGACGTCGCACTGCCGTTTCACATCACACTGGACGGTGTACGCGTCGGTGCGCCGCACCCCGGGCTTCTTCGCGGCCGCTTCGGCGTCGCGCTCCGTTTTGTATCGCAAGGCGACGCGCATGGGCAGCGCCGGCTTGTACGGCGCAGGTTTGGCGGTGTGCAGCTTCCGGATCGCCTCGGCCACTTTCTGGGCCGTCAGCTTGCGGGCGGCCTGAGGGTCGGGCCCCGTGCAGCGATCGAAGCTCTCGGCCCGTTTGACGCGCGCCGTCACGGCGCCGGGGAATTGTGCCTCGACTTCCTTGCACATCGCCTCGTCGCCCTGCGCCAAGATCAGCGGAACCCCCCAGTGGCCCGCGAAGCTGGTCTCGATGCCGATCTCGCCCACGCTCTGCCCATTGATCGAGAAATCGGCCCACGCGGTGTTCTCGGTATGGGGCAGGAAGGCGTTCGGCGTGCCCGCCTTGGCGTGATGGCCCATGAGCATCAGCCCGCTTACGGTCTCGTTCAGTCCGGGCATCCAGCGAAGCGACTTGCCCTCGTAGCCGCGGCTTTTGTAGAGATACGTAATGCGGGGGTCAGCGAGCATGTTCTTGGGGCGGAAGTTGCCCCCGCCGCCGTGCGTGTCGCAGACGATCAACTGGTCCACCCCGGCCTTCAGGGCGGCCGCGGCCGCGCTATTGACGTCGGCGATCAGAAGCCTAATCCCCTCTTCGGCGACCTCCGGCTTCACTCCCTTCTCCTTGTACCAGGCGTGCTGGCGAGTGAACAGCCCGCTGGTGCCTTCCATGTCCCAGTGCATGAAGACCTTGATCTTGGCCTTGATCTGGTCCGCCCTGACGCGGTGCGCGCCGAACCAGTGAGGCAGCGCGGCGCCGGCAATAGCGGCGAGGGTGGAACCAGTGAACTCGCGGCGAGTGGAGATGAAACGCGGCATTTCGGGCTCCTCACAATCTAGAATCAGTTGATGTCGGGAAAGGGCACGATCGTCGAGCGGCGCGTCGTATTGTCGGTCACGGCCGTTTTCAATCGGCCTCCACGCCGTACTTCTCCCTGAGGACTTGTCCCCCGAGCTTGCGGACTGTCTCGGCCATCTTTGCCGTCGAGGGATTCTCCGCACCGAGAATCCCTGCCTCCTGTCTCAGCCGCTTGACCATCACCCGGTAGTCGCCGACCATGCGGTGCTGTGTCCCCGCAATGTCGCGCAGCTCGTACGTCAGGGTCTTGCACTCGCCGAGGTTCTCGGGATCGCTCGTCGACGCGAGCTGCTTGATCCGGCGGCCGACGGAATCGGCGTGGGCCGGGTTCTTAATGGTCGGGAGCTTCTCCCGGTACAGGGCTTGGATCTCCTTCGCGCTCTTCTGGGCCTCGCCGAGCAGTTGGGCGGCACTGCGGATCGGCTTGCACTCAAGGAACGCCTGGCCTCGGGCCAAGCTGTACGCTGTGCACATCTCCTGGCCGCCCTGCGCACGCGAGCAGACCTCGAGCACGATTTGCTCTTCGTCGTTCTCTCGGATCTCGATCTCGCTCATACGGGTCCCCGGCTCTCCGCCGGGAGTGACGGGAACGAGCCGGCTCCTGTCGTTCCTCTGTGCAAGGGCGGACTTCGTAGGACGGATTGGCAATCCGTCCCACCGCGGGCAGATCAGCGGACCGCCGCTGCCGCGGCAGAAAATGACCGCGATTCGCTCGTTCTCGACCACGACGTCGCCCGACAGAGGACGCGCCGTCGTGCCGGGGCTGACCCGCTCCCAGCTCTTCTTCTGGCCGAGATCCACTTCTCCCCCGTCGCTAGCGCGCCCGGTGTCCCACAGGACGGTATCCGAGACGGGAACCTCATCTGCGGCCGGAGACCTGCCCAAACCCAGCACGCAGGGGATCGCGGCCAACAGGCATCGAGCAAGAGTTCGGCCCAAGATGGTTCTCGCGGAGCACATTGGTACTATCCTGTCCTTTGTGGGGCAGATTATCAATCTGCCGTGTTTCCGGCTACCTTGGCAACCTGTCCCACGTTTCACCTGACGGCTATTCGTACGGCCGCGGTCCGAGCCAGAAGGCGGGCACGTTGTAGTCCTCGCCTCGCCAGTCCGCTTCCGTAAAGAACCTGTTCCTCAAGACGCCCTGGCAGAGCGTCCTGATCTTCTCGGCAGGGCCGAGGAGTTCGGCTTGCTCAAGCGGCGCAAAACCGGCCGCGTCCCTCGCTTCCACGGCAAGCCTCCGGTAGGCCCTGAGCATCTCCTCGCGGGGGCCTTCCGTCCCGAAGCGTTCGAGATGCCAGGCTCGTTCGCTACTGACCACCCCGGCAAACCCGCCACGGCTGCGAAATGCCACGTCGGCGCCCGCGAAAGAGGGTCCCTTTCCTTTTCGCAGCTCCGCGGTCTGGCCTTGCTCGGGGCAAATCAGGACGAGCATGTCGGAGCCGTTCCCCAAGAGTGCGGCCACGAGCGGCCCCCACGGCAGCAGCGCTCGTCCCTCGCCCAGCGCCTCCGGGTCGGCGACCGTATCATTTCCAAACCGGTCGGGCACCACGACGCATTGCACGGGAACCGCGGCGCGAAGCTTGCCTGCGTTCTCAAGAGGCGTCACCTGGATCATCGCCCGGCTCCCGCCGATGGCCCAAGCCGCTTTCACAGGGGCGCCTGCCGAGTGCGAGGAGGATTCCAGTGCGGCTTCGTCCGGACCGCATGTGAGCACACGGACGGATTCTACCGGCCCGGCCTGCTGGCCTTGAGGGTCGATCAAGGTGAATTCGATCGCGCTAGGCAGCGCCGGCTTGGGAATGAGCACCGCGCCCGCCCTTCCGGCGAGCAGGACGAGCACGGCGCTCTGGTTCTCGACGGCGCACCCGCCGCGCAGGCCTTGGCGCAGGGCGCTGTCCGCAGGGATGGCGCTCCATCCCTTGCGCTCGCGGCAGAACGCCGCCCAGTCCGCGGGCGCCGCGGTTACGGGCTGGTCGATTCTCCACAGCCGGACGCGGGGCGGCGGCCGGACCGCCATGCCCTTCGGCTCGGGCTTCTGGCTCGGCTTTTCGACGTCCCAGTCGGAACACAATACGGAGCGGGCGTCGCCCAGCGGAATTGAGGATTTCGTCGTCCGGTCAACGCTGATCACGGCCATCTGCCATGGGCCTTTGGGGCTCGGCCCCTGGCAGTAGGCGATCGCAGTCCCGTCCGGCGACCACGCCGGGCGGCGCTGAACCCCGCCCGCGGTCGTCAGTTGGCGCTTGTTGCTCCCATCGGCGTCGATCAGCCAGAGGTGAGCCCCGCTCTGGTAGGCAATGCGCTCTCCTCCCGGCGCCCACCGCGGCGCGCCGAGTATCTCGCCCTCGACGAGTCGTTTGGGCTCAGATTTCTCCAGCCCGGTAGGGCGGATTTCAAATCCGCCCCGCTGCATCGTCATCAGGCATATCGCATCCTTGCCGCCATCGCGGGTCACGAACAGGATCCTCCGGCCGTCCGGGGAACAAGCCGCCGAGGAGCAGGATTTCCAGCCCGCGGGGCTTAGGATGGTTTCCTGTCCGGTATCGAGCGATCTCTGGATGATCTGGCCCTGGCGACGGAAGAGGATCCGCCGGCCGTCAGGGAGCCAGTCGCCCTGGTCCCCGTCGCACACTCTCTTCTGCTGCTGCCCCTTTCGGTTCATCGTCCACAGGCCCGGCGTGCCGCCGCGGGTAGAGGCCAGCAGAACTCGATCATCGATAGGCGAGAGTCGCGGGTCGACTCCCTCGCCAAAAAGGTAGTTCAGCCTCGCGATGTCCCTGCCGCGGACGCTTGTGAGGAAAGTGCCGCGCACCGTTCGGTATTCTTTGCAGACCAGGAAGACGCCGGAGAGGTCGGCCCTTCGGGCATCCGCCCTGCCGGCGCCCGATGCCGGCACAATTCCGCTACACAGCAGGACAATCAGAACGAGCCTTCCAAGGATGCTCATGCACGGCTCCTGGAGAATACTTCTTTTGCGTAGCGGCAACTGCGGCGATGGGCCTCGGCGACCTCGATCGTCTGGGGCGTCCCCTGCTCCGGGCCCTGCTCCAAGACCAGGAGAGGCTTGGCCCCCATTGCGGCCAGCGACTTCCACAAGGCCCGATAATCGATGTCTCCGTCGCCGAACGTCTCGCTCCAGACGTTGTCCTTCGATTGCCGCAAGTGCAACTCGGCGACCCGCGCGCCGTAGAGCTTCACGACGTCGAACAAGGCCACCTGGGAATGTCCGGCGCCGCGGTAGACCCAGTGTGCGTCGAGGCACAGCGACAGGCAGGCCGGCTCGGTCCCGAGCATCATGTGGTGGAATTCCCGCGCCGCGTGCTCCAGCTCGACGTCGTGATTGTGGTAGGCCAGGGTCAAGCCCCAAGCGGCCAGCTCGCGCCCCAACCGATTCAGGCCCGCGGCCTGGGCCTTCAACTGGGCGTCGGTCTTCCCCCGCCGGTTCGGCAGCGGGCTTGGGTTGGTGACGATGATTTTCGTCCCGAGGGCCTTCGCGCGCTTCGCGAGGGCGAGGATCCGCTGAATCTCTTTCTCGGCCGTGGCCGTGTCGACCAGCTCGCTGCCGGTGTAGATGGATCGCATTTCGAGCCCGTGTTGCGTCAGTTTTGCGGCCAAGGCTTCGGCCTGCTCGGGGGCCTGGAGCCCCGGCTCCAGCCCGTTGATCCCCCAGGCGGCCAGTTCGGCCAGCTCCTCATCCAGGGGCACGCCCGGCCGCTTTTTGTCGCGACCGCGCATCGCGCCGACGGACCATTGGTTGATGGCCACGTGCGGGCCTCCCTGGGCCTGCGTGTCCGCGGCGCGGAGCGTTCCGCTCCAGACCAGCGCCGCGGCGCTGAGCCCCATGCCTGCCAGAAATTCTCGGCGGTCGCGATTGGTTGTGCGCATGTCTTTTCCTCTCCAAAAAACCGAGCCGGCGTGAGCGGCGATCGGCTCGAGATGACCAAGCGATCCTGAGGTGGGACGGATTTGAAATCCGTCCTACCAATCACCAGACCGCCAGTATCGCCGTGCGGGATGGACCGTGCAAGGGGCCGAGGGGGCGGCAAACAATCACCCATCAGCTACAATGGCGGGCAGGTTGCCGAGCTAAACCGGAGGAAACGACGTGGACAAGGCCCAACAGATCCAGCGGGGCTCACTCAATAGGCGTGCGTTCATCCGGCAGGGCGCGCTTTTGCTGACAGGAGCATCGCTCGCCGGAGCCTACGGTTTTGCCATTGCGGAAGGGGACGACAAGCCCAAGGTGCGGATCGGGCTGGTCACCGACCTGCACTACGCCGACAAGCCACCGGCTGGCTCACGCCACTACCGGGAGACCCCAGCGAAGCTCGCCGAGGCTGCCAAGCGCTTTGAGCAGGAGAAAGTCGATTGCGTCATCGCACTTGGCGACATGATCGACTCAGCCGACTCCCTGGACGTGGAGAAAGCGTATCTACGGCGCATCGCCAAGGACTTCATTGCCACCCCAGGGCAGCACCATTTCGTGCTGGGCAACCATTGTGTCTACAGCTTGACCAAGCCCGAGTTCCTGGGAATCGTGGGGCAAGAGCGGTCCTACTACTCGTTTGACCTGGGCGGTGTCCACTTTGTAGTGCTCGACGCCTGCTTTCGCAACGACGGCGAGCCGTATGGCCGAAAGAACTTCGAGTGGACCGACTCCAATATCCCTTCTGCGGAGGTGGAATGGCTCCGGTCGGACCTCAAGCAGACGGCCCACAAGACCGTCGTGTTCGTGCATCAGCGGCTCGACGTGAAGCCGCCCTTGGGGATCAAAAACGCCCCCGAGGTCCGCAAGGTGCTGGAGGATTCACGAAAGGTGTTGGCGGTCTTACAGGGACACGACCACGAGGGGGACTACAAAGAGATCGGCGGTATCCGCTACTGCACGCTAGCGGCGATGGTCGAGCGGACTGGCCCGGAGAACAACGCCTACGCCATCATGGACATTTTCCCTGCCGATACCATTCGGATCAGGGGCTTCCGAAGGCAGAAGAGCTACCGTCCTCTGTAATCCCTGGGCTGCTGCTTTCCAGCGGGAGGGCAGCTTCTGTGCAATTGCCCGGAAGGTCCGCCCGGCAAGAGTGTCCGGGTAATCCCCAAGATCCGTTTCATCCACAAGCATCAGATCGGTTTTCGATGGTGGCGTCATACTCCCGTGCCGAGTAGTCGCTTTCGTCCAAGACACCCCCCTCGCCGGTCTTGGATTCTGACGGACTCCTCGTCAGAATGGTTCTCCAGGCGGGCAGAACACCAGGAGACGAAAGGCGATGCAGATCCGGCGGTGGGCGGGAGCATTGATCCGAGTGGCAATCTCGGTTGTCTTTGCCGGACTCTTCTACACCGGCTGGCTGGCGGTGTTTCTGGTGGCGTTCAAGGACAGCGGTGTTCCGGTGAAGGCCGTTCTCTGGGTGATTGCTCCGGTCATCACAGCAGCCGGGTTTGCAGTGGGGATGATGGTCGCCAGGCGTCTGACGAATGCACGACAAGAAGGCTTCATTCGGATGTTCATCTGGCCGCTGGCCGGGTGCGTCCTTGGAGCCGTATCGGTCGTGTGGATTGGCCCGATGCTGATCGTCTTCGGCATGTTCCTCGTGGGGACGGGCAGCGTTGCGCTGCGGGAGATTGCCACTCAGACTCGGGCGGGAAATGGCTGAGAAGCCGGGAGGGGATTTCCATGGCCAAGGGCGTCACACTCAACCGGTTCCCTCTGTTCGGACTGTTGCCTACCGTGCCGCCCGGAAAATGGGCTACTCGGAAGAAGAAGCCCGCCTGCTTGGCTACTCCACGGCGCTGCTCTACGCCATCGGCCACGAAGTCCACGACCCCTCCGAATACGACAGCAGCGTGGAAGCCAAGTTCCCCGAAGGCTGGCATGACCGGCTTGCCAAGGCATTCGACAAGTATCTTGCTGCCGCCGACCCCGAGCAACTCAACAGGGGCGGCACGCTATTCGAGCTTTACCGGGCGTGGCGGGATGGCTGCAAAGTGGGATTCAACCGGGTCGATCTGGAGAAGCTCATCGGTTGGCTCGGGATTCCTCGAGCCGGTGGGTGAGAACGGCCTCGGGATGTGCCGCGGCGGAATCGAAACCATGACGTCGCGTAGAACAACTACCTTGTCTTGAGCCTCCGTGGCGATTGCCGGGAAGGGTCCGACAACTGCCAAGAGAGCCCAGAGGGCCGGACGCAGCGGCACACGGGGCAACCGCCCGGGCCGATTCTCGCAAGAGTGACTCGTCATCGCTCGATCTCCTAACCCTCTGAGCAACTGCCCTGGTGTGTTGACGTCGAGCGGCTCTCCAGGTTCGCTGCCTTCAAGCCTTCGCCGACCGCACGCAACATGGGAGACTCCGCGCCATCGTAGTGTCCCAGCGTGATGCCATTGACGCCGCACTCCAGGGCGGTCCGGACGCCCTGGCGAATGATCTCGGGAGTCGCCTTGGGCCTGACCGCGACCGCCGAGAGGAGCGGCATGTCGTGGCCCAGCGAGAGTCGGACTTCCTTGAGCCATTGGCGCTTGCCGTCAATCGCCGCGACCCTGCCGGTCTGCTCCGAGTAGTCGCACGCGCCAACGGAGTCGAAACACGGATTCAGGGCGCGAAGCCGCCGATCTTCACGTTCGGGCCCGACCTGAAAGGCAGTGCCGTCTTCGGCTGCGTTGCGACCCCGGCCAGCGGCCACGGAGTGGTGATGTTCGTTAAGTACGACGCTAACCACTCGAAGGTCTTTCTCTACAAACACGCCGCCGGCAGCGACCGGTGACGGGCGCCTTCACTGCAAGTCGCGGCCTCGCAACAACTTAGGTCCGCAACTCCCCCGCGCGCTGGAGCGTGTTATCCCGCCGCACCCTGCGGCAGAAGACGCCGCGCGGTTGCACGCACCGCTGCCGGGCGTTCTCAGCGCTGGCAAGTGCTTGGCTCGTCCATACCTCAGGGCTACAATACTCCCTGTTGCGACACGTGTTATACTGCCGAAATCGCCGCCATAGCCAATCACGGCGGCGTCGGGCCAGCCGCAGAATTCGAAGTCGGGGAAACGAAATGAAGGAGCTTATAGCTCTGTGCGTCATTTGCGGGTGTATGCCTTGCTGGGGAGCAGATGACCACTCGAATCCTACCGGTGTCTCGGGGAAGGATGAGTTGCGGATTGACGTCCAGTGGCCGAACGACAGGGCCACGATTGAAGTCCCTCTTGACTTTCTTGATGCAATTCCGGTCATCAAATGCAAGTTGAACGGAAAGGCATCGGTCCTCTATGTCGACACCGTGTGTCAGGCGACATGCTTGTATCAGGACCGCCTGAACGGGTTTGGAATCAAGATTACGGGCCAGAAGGACTTTCCAAACTATACCGCTGGTGGGTACGTAGGCAGGAGGAGTTTCTCTGGGGAATTCGAGTTGGCTTTTGAAGGCGGTCTCCGAATGAAGGTATCAGGGGCTCCCTGTTTGCCCGGCAGCGGAAGAGATCCAAATCACGACGTAGACGGTATCCTTGGGGTGACTGTAATGAAAGCGCTGAACGCCGTTGTTGATTTAGAGGCAGGTAAGATCAAGTTCGCCGTGAAGAAAGCACCCAACAAAGGCGGTGCAGCGAACGGGAGCCAGCCGGTTCGCTCACAGAGAAATCAAACGTCACCGGCGGCTGGCTCCCGTCGCTGACCTTCCGGCGTATATGGTGGCCCTGGAACTCGGCCCGGAACTCAGACATGACCAGCCGACCGGGGCTTGACGGAGTTTTGGGCACCGTGTTCGGGCTCTTCCACTGGCACGGCCTTGTCACGGCTGCCGAGCAGTGCCAGCACCCCATCGATCTTGAGTTCCAGATGCCTCAAGCGTGACTGCAAGAGCACGATGGCTCCCAGCAACAGCCACACCGTGCCCGACACTATAAGCTCTTGGTTGTGGAGGATGCCCGCCAGCAGGAATGCCACCACGGCCGTTGTCCAGAAGTACGTCGAGAGTGTGCGAACGAGCCATTTGTGGCGGAATTGGTGCCTCCGCACCGCCTGCACGATGCGCTCGCGCTGTTTCTGGAGGTGCATGTCCAGATCCGGTTCCTCGCGCAACAACTGCTCGATGGGGTCACTATGGGGCATATTCACTCCCTCCGGCCAAAAGCCGCTTCAGCTCCTGCCTGGCATAGTAGAGGCGGGATTTGACAGTTCCCGCCGAGCATCCGAGGGCCAGAGCGATCTCCTCGACCGAAAACTCGGCAATGTAGCGTAGGACGATGACTTCCCGCCAGCGAAAACAGAGCCGGTCCACAGTGCGGCGCAACTCGTTGAAGTCGATGGTCTCCTCGACGGCGGCTTCCGGTGCAGGTACGTCTTCTGCGGTGATCTCGTCCTTCCTCCCACGCTGGTGCTTCGCATTGCGTCGATGGTCCAGCAGGATGCGTTGACGGGCAATCTGGTAGAGCCAGGGGCGGAAAGACTCGGGGCTTCGCAGTCCGGGCAGCGATTTCCAGACAGCCAGCCAGGTCTCCTGCGAGATGTCCAGGGCACGGTTGATATCTCCCACCTGGCGACGAATGTAGTACAACAGCCCTCGCTCGCAGAGGGCCATCAGCGGCTCAAAGGCGTCCACTCGCCCCTGCTGGGCCTGAATGACGAGCAGCGTCTCTCGATGCGGCGGCTGATCCATGGTTGTTCCTATGAGCACCCCGGCTGACGGTCTACTTCTCGGCGGCCACCTGTTCCTGAATGCGGATGCGCAGACGGGACAGAGGCGAATGGGCTGGAAAGATGTCCCGCACGATTCCTTGCCGATCGATGAGCACGTAGGACGGGAAACCGCCGACTCGGAAAGCCTTGCGCAAAGTGCCTTGCGGGTCCGCAAGTTGGGTGAAGTGAATCTTCTTGGCGGCCAGGATTTCCCGGACCTGTTTGCTCTGGTCCGCATTATCGGCATTCACGCCGATGACCACAAGGTCGCCCTCAAACTCCGTGCTCAGCTTTTCCACATGGGGTAGATAAGCAAGGCACGGCGCACACCAGGTGCTCCAGAAATCAAGCAGTACCACCTTGCCACGGAGCGACTCCAGCGAGAGCTTGTCGCCCTTGAAGGTCGTCCCAGCGACGTTTGGGATACGTTTCCCGATGAGCGTGGGCTCGGCGAAGTCAAATTGCTCGACTTTCCGGTCGCCTTCGGCTGGTCTGAAGCGCAGTCGAGCTTCGTCAATCGCCTGGTTACGGCTGGACGTTTCGACTGTGAGCGTAACCGTGGCTTCGACGGGATCGACGGACTGTGCCTTGAGCATGGGAGCAACATCGACTTCCGCTTTCACAAGCTGGCAGGTGGCCGCATCGAACCACATTTGCAGCGGTATTCCTTGATTCGCCTTGCCGTCGCCGCCAGCCCTCGCACGAACGTGCCAAACCTCCCGAGTGCCCAGCGTCCCCGGGGTCACTGCCTCCCATTTGGTGATCTCGGGCGCTAGCGACTGCGGCTTGTCTCCCTTCGCAAAGATGCCCACAAGCGGCGGATACCAACGGATCTTCCTGAACGCAGGCCTGAACGCAGGATCGACGACTTGCAGCAGATCGTCCAATGTGGGCTCGCTCTTGATCTTGCGTACCTGATACTGCGATTGGAGCGGGCGATAGAGGACGAGCGAATCGGCGGAGACGAAGAGTGCAGTGTCGGTGGACTCCAGGGCGAAGCCTTTGCCGCGAATGTAGGCGAAGCGCAGGATGGTGCTCTGGCTCCTCTGTGAGAGGTCCATTCCCTGCACTTTGCCCCGAAAGGTGTACGTGAGTGTTGCCTGTTCCGTATAAGTGTTCAGGGTCTTATAGAACAACGTGTGCCCCTTGGCGATGGCGGCAACAGTCTGTGCGACGCCGCCTTGCTGGGCACAGAGAACGGCAGTCACGACAAGGATCGGCCACCAGCGGCCGACAAAGGGATACTTCATCGCAAAGCTCCTTTTGCGAGGGTGCAAGCCAAATACTCTCCACTATCAGAGATGCCGTCAGGCCGAGATGCGTTCAACCTTTCGAGAGAAAGTTGATAGAGTCGATCCGGGCGACACAATTCTCTCGCTGGCCGAGCGGTTGGCCCGCTACGGCGGCGGTGGCACGAACTGCGCCGTGCCGCTTCAGGTGGCCAACCGCAACTCGATCCGCGCCCCATCCCGCCACTGGCTGCGTCACAAGCTGTGAACCTGGCACAAGCAGTTCGGCTCGGAAGCTTCGGAAGCTGTCCCGGCGCTCTTGGAACTCCTGAAAGACACGCGTAGCCCTATCCGTTCTGCGGCTACAGAAGCCCTGAAGCGGAGGGGTTGCCGAATAGCCCTCGGCTGAGCCGTGCGGTGCTGTGATCTGCGGCTGCCGCTCGGTAGAATGAGCGTCTGCCGAAACGGCTCGGACCCACCTTGCGTCTCCCGCCCGTATCCTTCCTCGGATTCCCCCCCGGAGGTGAGCCCTAATGGCACGTCCCATAAAGACGATCGCCCTGGCCGTGCGATCCTCCCTATGACCAACCCGTACCAGAGGTAATCACCATGCACAAAGTCATGCGTTGGCTCTACGGACTAGCCGTTTTGTGGGCGACGGGCACGGCAGCGATCGCGCAACAAGTAGCGGCAGTCCGGCCGCCGAGCCGCTCGCCCTACCTGGCTCCCGGAACGCCCCAGGTGCGCGGCGTCCGGCATATCATGCTCGTTTACCACGGCAACAAGGGTCGCGTGGCGTGGACCAAGGACGCCATCCTGCCCTACGTGGCCTACCTCGATGAAAATCGCCAGCCCGTGGACTGGCTCTTCGATAGCTTCCTTTTCATCAAGTTCGCGCTCGATGACGGCACCGGTTTCCACCATCACGGCCGGGGCGAGCGCCTGCCGACGCTGGCGGACTGGCAGTGGATCGCCAAGAGTTGGTTCCGCCGGAACCAGGGGCCGGATGGGCCGGAGCAGATCATTGACGGGAACACCTGCCTGCACAACTCGGCGAACGAGATCTGTCAGATACGGTTGCCACAGGACCTTTAACACCACTTGAAAATGCGAACCTGGTTTACGGCCTTGTTTTATGCTTCTTCCTTTGTCTGGCCCGGGGTGCCAACGGCTGCACTCAGTGCCAGCTCCGGCAAAGCCACGTTCACCACTGCCAGGGCAACAACGTTTTCATCGATTCGGGTCGTTCCGAGCTGACCATTGCCGACAACCACATTGATCATTCGCTGAGCAGCCACTCGTTGAGCATTTACGCGCCCGGCGATGGCGTTTGCGGACAGGGGAGCGTCTCCGCGGAGAAGCACGGGCCGGGATTGTCCCGGCGACCTGGCCGAGTCACGTGTTCAACAAGAACAACCTGCTATGAAGAGTCGAAACAAGTGGTTCCGCAGACCGTGAAACGAGAGTGATTACCATGCGCAAGACTTTGGTCCTCATGGTGCCCGTTGTTCTAGTTTCGTTCACCGCGGCGTTCGGGGCCCAGGGCGTGGCTGCGAGCGGACGGGCGCAGGCAATCCCGCAGGTGGGCAAGCACAAGACGCTGGAGTTGGTGTTCACGGCAGCGGCAGCGCCGGCGAACCCGTTCGACACGTATCTGCTCAAGCTGGAGGTGACGGACCCGGCAGGCAGGACGTTCACGGTGGAGGGGTTCTACGACGGCGACGGCAGCGGCGGGCAGACGGGGAAGGTCTGGAAGGCGCGGCTGTGTCCCTACCTGACGGGGACGTGGAGGTGGAAGACCGTGGCCGGAGATGCGCCCGACAGCGGTCTCTCCCGGCTGAGCGGGCAGTTCATGTGCGTCAAGAGCGGCGACTTGGGCGGCCTGGTGGCTCAGGGGCGGCACTTCAAGCTCCAGGACGGGGACTATTTCTATCCGGTGGGGAACTTCCTGGACGAGGCTTTCGGGTTGCCGTGCTGGTCCTACTTGGGCGAGGAGACCACCGACGCGCAGCGGGACGCGATCATCGCCCGGCAGCGGACTTTCCATGACGCCAACAAGTACATGTTCTACATGAGCAACCACTCGGATGCCTCCTCGGACTTCAAAGAGTACGTTACGCCCTGGATTGGAGACCATGCCAACAGTGACAAGAAGCGGATGGACCTGGCGCGCTGGAGGCTCTACGATGGGTATCTCCGGCGGATGAAGGACAACGGCCTGCTGGCGTATATGAGCATCTTCGAGGACGGAAAGCCCGGCAATTACGGGGATCTTCCGGAGTTCGACCGGAACCGCCTGCTGCGTTACGTGATGGCCCGGTCCTCGGCGTACTCGCACCTGTGGTATGTCCTCTGCTTTGAATGGCAGGAGGCATGGACGCGGGACGAGGTGAACCGGGCGGGGACGTATCTGCAGGCCCACAACCCCTGGAAGCGGCTGGTCGGCGTTCACGATTGGGCGTTCAAGCCCTGGGCGTTTTCGGGCCAAGGCTGGGCGACGTACCTCCCCGCCCAGTGCGGCAACGACGAGATGCACTTGGGCAAGCTCAATCGCTACGTGACGAGCCTGCGGAGCCACTGGATCCCCGTGCTGGCCGACGAGTTCGGCATCCTGCACTCGGACAGCGTCCCGATCCAGAGGAGCAAGCTATGGGTGGTGTTCTGCGGGGGCGCAGCGGGGGTCGGGACCGGGAGCGATCTGAAGGCTTTCCAGCGGTTCCTGGCCCAGAGCCGCGCTGCCTTCCAGCGGATGGCGCCTTCGAGCGGTGCGGTCGAGGGGGGTGGAGCGACGCGGTTCTGCCTGGCGGAGGCGGGGCATCAGTACGTGGTCTATAGCACATCGGGGTCGTTCACGCTGACGACGAGCGGGACGGGGTTGAAGGGCTACTGGTTCAATCCCCGCGACGTCAACGGCTCGCTCGGTATGGCGTTCAGCGTCACGGCGGGCACGAGCACGTTCACGCCTCCGGACACGAGCAAGGACTGGGTGCTGTGGGTCACGGATGGGATGCAGTTGAACAGTGGCCTCACGCGTCCCTCGGCAGTGGCGACGGTCGCGCAGGTGGTCGTGGGAAAATGAATGATCGAACTCGTCGCATGAAGGATTTAGTCCAGTCCCAATCGAATCATGAAGAAGCCTGTGCAAATGCACACGATCAAAGCGCTCATCACGGCTTTGGCAATCCTCGGTTCACTGGCCTCGGGCGCAGGGGCACAACCGCCGGCCGGTGACTGGGACTTCAGGGCGCAGGCGGAAGTCGTCCGAGACCGCAGCGGCCGTGCAAACGACCTGCGGGTCGAGGGCTGTCAGTGGGTACAGAGCAAGCTCGGCAAGGCTTTGCGCGTGCCGGCCAACTCGGGCCGGATCGGGTGCGAAAAACCCGGAGAAGCATTGCGACCTGCTCAGGCGATGGGAATCATCGCCTGGGTTCGACCGTTGGGCACGGGACAGTACTGTGCGGTGGTGCGTCACGGCAGGGGTTGGGGCGAAGAAGGCACCGCCGGTTATCGGCTTCTCGTCTATTCGGACGGAGTCCGTTTTTTGCTGGGAGCAGGCCGCATCATCAACATTTCGGGCGGCAAGGTTACCCGAGGCCAGTGGAGTCAGATCGCCGCAAGCTATAACGGCAAGGAGGCGGTCGCTTTCATCAACGGGCAATCCGTAGTCCGGGACCTGGTCGAAGAACCTGTCGTCTATACGGGTGTCGACAACGTGTTTGAGGTGGGCAGTGCGGACGGCGGCAATCTCGATGGCGAGATCGCTTCATTGAAGGTTTTCAACCACGCGCTCACGGAGGCAGACGTGGCCGCCGATTGGGAGGCCGGCAAAGCCATTCGCCTTACTCCAAATGAGATCACCGCCGAACGCTATGCGAAACTGGAGAAGTGCTCGCTGACAAGTTTGCCCGATGGGCCGTTTGCGCGAGACCGACACACAACGCCCCTTGCGCACATGGAGACCAACTGCGACGCCGACTATTCGCGCTGGGACGGACGCGCCGGCGGCTGGCGATTGAAGCGCGGTGTGCCGGGACGCTTCGGCCTTGGAGTGGAGCTACCCTCTGGCAAGGGCGAGTCGGGAGCGCCGATCCTTTATCGCGGGACGAGCAACTGCAATATGCAGCGTGGCACGGCCGAGTTTTGGATGCGCGCGCCTGACGGAGTGGATCTGCTAGCCGACGACAAAGACCGGTACTTGCTCACGATCCTACCGGAGTTTCATCTCGGCTACGGCAACCGCCCCGGCCTGCATCTGGTCATGCGCACGCACGCGGCCACCCGGTCGCTCCAGTTCGCGGCCAGCGCGGATCGGATCAGTTGGTACTCGCACCTCAACGGCGCGTGGATCGCCGAGAGCGCGAAGACAACGTTGCACATGCCGCTCGGCGCTCTCGGAGGCGCTGGCTGGCACCACGTGCTTTGCTCGTGGAGCACGGAGGGCGAAGGTCGCATTTGGCTGCTGGTCGATGGCAAAGGCGTGACCACCAAGCTTCCCGCGGCGCCGGAAGCCGGCCCGCAGATTCCGTGCTACAAAATCTTCCTGGGTGGTTCGTACTTTCCGGAGGTTTACTGTCCAAGCGCGCGGGCCCTGCTGGACGAATTCCGAATCACCGCCCGGAGCGTGGCGAGCCGGCTGGCCGGATATCGCGCGCCATCGTTGCCGCGGCTCAAGCTGGATGAACGGGTGATGATGGAGGGCGAGGATTTGTGCCGATACTTCCTGGACTTTACGGCAAAGCTTCAGATGGGGGGCGGCTGGGAGGGCGTTTACACCTGGCCCAATCTGATGCCCGATGATAGACCTGGCTCCTACGCGGCCGCGGCTGAGGATGAGTACACCATGCGTCACATCACGCCCGCGCTGCTGCGGGCCTATGAAATCCTGGGAGAGGACCGCTATCTGCGCGCGGCCGAGAATTGCGGGCAGATGCTCCTCAAGACCCAGGACAAAAACGGCGCCTGGTGCCAGGGGTACATCGTGATGCCCGACAAACCCTACCCAGTTTCTCCCGGGCAAGGTTCCATCGAGGAGGGCACCCGAACCGATCCGTTGCGCGTGCTGTTCTGGCTCTGGCGAATTACCGGCAAGACCGAATACCGCGACGCCTTGGAGAAGGCCGGTCAATGGCTGATCCGCGGGCAGCTTGCCGGCAAAGCCCGCGGCTGGGCGGAGCAATACGGCGATGACGGCAAGCCGGCTTGGGCACGTGAGTTCGAACCGCCCGCCGCGTGCCTCAGTTCCATTGCCGATGCGGCCGACGCGCTGTTGTTCCTTTACGATCTGACCGGCGAGGACAAGTATCTTGCTCCCTTGCGCAAGTGTGTGGACTGGGGCCTGAACATGCCCGCCGCGCACAAAGGCTATCTCTATTACGATCCCGAAACCGGCGAGCCGATCACGGCGAGAGGCTACAAAGTTTTCCGATGCAGCGATCCCGGCTTCAAGAGCGCCTCGCCCTACCGCAGCTCGGCTGATTACTTCAACAGGCTCCAGGAGCGCATCAAAAGCCGAGGCAATGGCCCGCTCATTCCCGGTCGCCGAGGCCCAATCCCTCGGCGCGACTCCGAGAAACGCGCCGTGAGCATCCAAAGCATCGCCGCAGGCCTTGAAGCGGCTCGAACGGCTGCTGAGAAACCCCTCGCGCATCTCGCGGCTTTCAAACGCGGCGAGTTCCCGGCGGGGAACATCCTGAACGAACACCCGCGTCACGGCCGTCATTTCTGGCCGGGCCGTGGAGCGCCTGACGTGCAGCGCGTGCTGGACTACATCCAGTCGGCCAAGGTCCTGGCCGGGGAAGCGGACGCGGCCGCGGTTCCTGGCTACGCCGATGACTACTTCGGTTTCATCGACCCTGCGCGAGACTGGTTCAAGACTCCGCTGTTGCGCACCGCGCCGTGATAGTCGGTAGAACCATCTTACGAAAGCCGCCTGTCAGGAGCGTCAGTATGCGAACTGGAACCAGCGCGATGGTCGCCGCCGTGAGACTGAGCCTATTGCTCGCAACGACGTGGTCTCAGGCTTGGTCGGACGGAGTTGCCGCGGCGTCTATCGGGAATCCGGCAGCGGCGGATTTCTTCGTCTCTCCCAAGGGCCAGGACAACTGGTCGGGGAGGTTGGCCGATCCTGGCGAGAACGACGGGCCCTTTGCGACGGCTGCGCGGGCCCGTCAGGCCGTTCGGGCGTTGCGCAAGACGTGGAAGGAGCAGCGGCCCGTGCGCGTGGTGTTCCGAGGCGGGACTTATTATCTCGACGAGCCGCTGGAGTTCGGTCCGGAGGACTCGGGAGCTGAGAAAGCCCCGGTCGTTTACGCCGCGGCAGCAAGAGAGAAAGTGGTTCTGAGCGGGGGACGCCGTCTCGAGGGCGGTCGTTGGGGCGAAGTCAACGGTCGCAAGGCCTGGGTGGTGGACATTCCGGAGGTGAAGGAAGGCCAATGGCGCTTCCGGCAACTATTTGTCAACGGCGAGCGCCGGCCGCGGACGCGGCTGCCGAAGCAGGGGGAATACCGCATCGAATCTCTGCCGGGCTATACCGGCGACTTTCTCAGGAGTCCGACGAAGCAGTTCGTCTACGCCCCGGGCAACATCGTGCCTACTTGGCGCAATCTGCGGGACGTGGAAGTTGTGGGGATCACGCGGTGGCTGGACAACCGGCTGCCGATCGAGAGCGTCGACGGCGGCACTCGCACGGTCACCTTCGACCGCTCGAGCCTGTTTGCTCTCCTCTCGGGAAGCAAGCCCGGGCCCTACTGGGTAGAGAACGTCTTCGAGGCGCTGGACACTCCCGGCCAGTGGTATCTCGATCGCCCGCAAGGACGGCTTTACTATCTGCCGCGGCCGGGAGAAGACGTAACATCCGCCGAGATCGTTGCGCCGCGATTGACGCAAGTGGTGCGTGTAGTCGGGCGCGCGGGCGCGGCGGCGCACGACCTCCGCTTCGAAGGCATCACGTTTTCTCATACCGAGTGGCAGCCGCCGGCCGACTATGCCTCGTCGCTACAGGCCGGAATCGAAGTGCCCGGCGCGCTCGTGTTTGATGACGCCGAACGGTGCGCCGTCACCGGGGGCCGCATCGAGCACATCGGCAACTACGGCGTCGAGGTGAACGTGGGCTGCGCGGACATCGAGATCTCGCACAACCGGATCACGGATATCGGCGCGGGGGGAATCCGCATCGGTCACTTTTTCTCGTGGGAGACGGACGGGTCCGGGCGGCTGACCGAGCGGGGACGCCAGCGCAAGGCCGCAAGAACCTCATCTACCGCTGCCAGGACGGCGCCTTGTTTGCGCACCACAACCATGATATTACGGCGGAGAACAACATCTTCGCTTTCAATCGCAAGGCACAAGTCGAGCGCGGCGGTATTGGCGGGTTCGAGCTGACCTGCCGGCGCAATCTCGTCTACTATGCGGAAGGGAAGGCCGTCGGGGACTATGGTAGCGGGCATTGCGGGCGCGACGTGTGTGCGTTTGACCACAACCTCTACTGGAACGCTTCCGGCAGGCCGATCCTCTTCGGCACGAAGAGCCTCGCCGAGTGGCAGGCGGTGGGACAGGATAAGGACAGTCTCATCGCCGACCCGTTGTTTGTGGGTCCATCACATGGCGACTTTACCCTGCGGCCGGGGTCCCCGGCGGCGCAAATTGGTTTCGAGCCATGGGACTTGTCGGCCGTCGGGCCGCGTCCCCTTGTCATGTGCACAGAATAAGATTGGGATTCCCGACCCGGCGGTGCGCTTCTACCTGTAACCAACCGCATCGGAGGTGATTACCATGCACAAAGTCATGCGTTGGCTCTACGGACTAGCCGTTTTGTGGGCGACGGGCACGCCGCCGATCGCGCAGCAAGGGCCTTCGGTTCGGCCGGAGGGGGCTGTGGGGCCAGCGTCTGCACGCACCTGGCAGCGGTGGGAGCACGTTCTGACGAGCACCCGCAGCTACGGCAACCCCTACGCCGACCTCACATTGCGGGTGAGTTACACCGGGCCGGGTGGCCGCACGCTCCGCGCCTACGGCTTCTGGGACGGCGGGGATACCTTCCGGCTCCGCTGCGCCTTCCCCGCACCAGGCACCTGGCGGTGGGAGACGGAGTGCTCGGATGCGGCAAACACCGGGCTGCACGGGCAGCGCGGCTCAGTGGAAGTCTCGCCGTATCAGGGCGGCAATCCGCTGTACCGGCGCGGCTTTCTGAAGGTGAGCGATAACCGGCGCCACCTTGCCTACGGTGATGGGACGCCGTTCCTCTGGGTCGGTGACACCGCTTGGGCCGTGCCGCAGAAGGCCAGCGACCAACAGTGGGAGGCGTACCTCGCCGACCGCACCGCCAAGCACTTCACCCTCATCCAAGTGGCCCCAGCGCCTCGGTGGGCGGGCGAGTGCGACCGCCAGGGCGAGAAGCCGTTTGACGACAAGGCATGCGCACGGTGGAACCCGGCCTACTGGCAGTCCTTCGAGCGCAAGGTTCAACTCGCCAACCAGCAGGGTCTCGTCGTGCTGTTGGTCGGGCTGATGGAACCCGTCGACCGCTATCCCGAAGCCGGTAAGGCTTGCCTGTTTGCCCGGAGCATCGTGGCGCGGCTCTATGGCAACTTCGTGATCTTTGCGCCGAGTTTCGACAGCAATTTCACTCCGCTGGCTAACGAGGTGGGCCGCGCCGCCCGCGAGGCCACGGCAGTACACCTGATCACGCAGCACCCCGGCACGCCGTGGAACCAGCCCACGCCGACTTTCTCCGTGCAGTACTACGACGAGCCCTATCTGGACATTGCGGCCGTGCAGACTGGGCACAACAACGGCAACCGCCAGTGGTGTGCCCACCACGCGATCGAGTGGGACCTGCACCTCTATCGTCACGAGCCGCACAAGCCCGTCGTAAACTTGGAGGCCATGTACGACGCCCAGGGGGAGAAGGGCTGGCAGGCGGTGGACGCCCGCTCGCTTGCCTGGCGGAGCTGGCTTTCGGGGGCGATGGGCTACACCTACGGCGTCGGCGACCTGCCGCCCAAAGTGCCGCGAGGCAGCGGCGCGGTGTGGATGTGGGTCACGGACCCGAAGAAGTACGACTATTGGGAGAAGGCGCTCCAATGGGAGAGCGCCTTCCAGATGCAGCACCTGCACGACTTTCTGGCCGCGATCGAGTGGTGGCGCCTGGAGCCGGCGCATGAGCTGGTGCGCAACCAGCCC